>Ga0137372_10000775_pt1 | contig 30728 bp, 25 predicted proteins | sample SagtaG_6_FD_104911 | JGI IMG/M metagenome (GOLD analysis project Ga0137372, IMG submission 104911) | Vadose zone soil microbial communities from Sagehorn Ranch, Mendocino, California, USA - Sage1_R_60_16 metaG | ecosystem: Environmental > Terrestrial > Soil > Vadose zone | place: USA...
TCCGCTAGTTCTGAGACTCGCCAGAGTGCGTCCATTTTCAAAGCATAGAATCTTAGGCGCTCTGAGGCGCATCACCATCTTGCTCCTTGTTGTTTGGACCGTAGTTTCGCTTGTCACGATCTTAATTGAACTCGTTCCAGGCGACCCGGCGGTAGCAGTGTTGGGCGAGCAAGCCACTTCCGAGCAGATTGAACAGTTCCGCCAAAAACACGGTCTCGACCGCCCCCCATTCTTCTTCTCCTTTCCCCGCGATTCCGAGGCTTCCAGGCATTTCCAATGGCATGGCGCCGATAATCGCTACGTCGATTATTGGCGCGGGATTCTGCATGGAGACATGGGCCTGTCCTTTCGCACTGACAGACCAGTGGTAGACCTGATTCTCGAGCGTTATACCGCAACCATCGAACTCGCTGTAGCGGCACTGTTGATTGCTATTGTGATCGCGATTCCGCTCGGGGTAGTGGCGGGAAAGAACCGCGGTACGTGGATCGATAATGTGGCCTCGGTCGTCGCCCTGATTGGCATTAGCCTTCCAAGCTTTGTCATTGGTCCCCTCCTGGTCTATGTGTTTGCAGTGAAGCTAGGCTGGTTACCCCCGTCCGGCCGTTTTGAATGGATCGATATTATTCTCCCTGCCTTTACCCTGGGCGCTGCACTATCAGCCATACTCACGCGGATGGTGCGCTCTTCAGTCATAGAGGAACTCGGCGAGGATTATGTTCGGACCGCTCGCGCGAAAGGGTTGAGTGAAACAACAGTCGTCTACAAGCACGTTCTAAAAAACGGTTTGATTCCAGTGGTCACTATTCTCGGCCTGCAACTTGGCGTGCTGCTAGCGGGCGCGATCATCACCGAAAAGATTTTTAGTTGGCCTGGGCTGGGTCTGCTGCTTGTTGAGGATGGGATTGGAAAACGAGATTACCGCGTTGTCCAAGGATGCGTGCTCGTGATCAGCATAACCTACATAATCGCAAACTCATTGACGGACATGATTTATCGCTGGTTAGATCCCCGCATTCGCGTTTCGTGAGAGGATGAACTTTGTACTTTGTGCTTTATGCTTTGAAGTCAAATGTCAAAGTACAAAGTACAAAGTACAAAGTTCTAAAGTTTATGAATCGTCTCAGTATCGTTGGCCTGATAATCGTAGCCCTTCTCGTTATCGTGGCTATATTTGCGCCGTGGATTGCCACGCACGATGTTGGCACGACAAATCTTTCCCTTCGCTATCTCCCACCCTCTGCTGCTCATTGGTTTGGCACCGACTCCACTGGACGCGACATATTCTCCCGCGTCGTATTTGGCGCCCGCATCTCGCTCCAGGTTGGTCTGATTGTGGTCACCGTCTCTGCCGTGATTGGCACGTTGCTCGGGGCCTTCGCTGGATACTACGGCGGTTGGATAGATCGCGTTATCTCCGGTTACGTCTTCAATGTCTTTCTGGCATTTCCAGGCTTACTGTTAGCGATAGCTATGGTGGCGTTTCTGGGAGCAGGCCTGAACAAGCTCATTCTTGCTCTCTGCATCATTGGTTGGGTTGGCTATGCGCGTTTGATCCGCGGCCAGGTCTTGAAGGTGCGAGAATACGACTTCGTTCAGGCCGCGCGTGCGTTGGGAGCGAGTGACGCGCGCATACTTCTGGTCCACATCCTACCGAACGCAATTCAACCGCTAATTGTGCAGGCCAGCCTGGGAATGGCAGGCGCGGTTTTGGCCGAAGCTTCACTATCTTTTCTTGGACTGGGGGTGCCGCCACCGGCGCCATCCTGGGGCGTTATGATTGAAGAGGCGCGCGATCTGTCGACGCTCCAGGCAGCGCCACACGCGCTTATCTTTCCCGGAATCGTCATAGCCCTAACCGTTCTCGCTTTCAATTTCATTGGCGACGGTCTGCGTGAATACCTCGATCCCCGCCAGCGCGCTCGTTGAAATACGGATCCAATGCCGGAAAAAACACTCCGCCAACCTGGCTTGCTACAGGTCTAATTCACAACTATATTCAAATCCGAAATTCGGATTATTTGTTTTCTGAACCACTCGCGCGGAAGCTCGATACGGTCACAATGTAACTCACTCTGCAAGAAGGGATCTTAAAAAAGCTTTGTTTCCTGTCAAGAGAGAATCAATGCCAACCAGACTGGCGCGCGTCTTCCTGCTCGCGATTATTCTTATTTCACTTCCAGTAAGTAATAGCGGCCAGGGTTCCCGTTCTCGAAAGGCTCAGGGGGAAAGCCAGAAGGAACAGAAGGTCCAGTCGAGAATACCCCGCCCGGAAGCCGCGGCATCGATCGAAACTGCTCAGCCGGCAGTCGAAACTCTCAAAATCGATACAAACCTCGTTACCGTTCCTGTTATTGCGACGGATATCAACGGGCTTTACATTCCCAATTTACGGCGAGATGAATTCGAGCTATCGGAAGATGATGTGAAGCAGGAGATCAAGTTCTTTGCCACTGTTAGTGTACCTTTTCACGTCGTGCTGATGCTGGACACCAGCGCCAGCACGCAGGCGAAGTTAGGCTTGATCCAACGGGCTGCAGTCGCTTTTATCGATCAATTACAAAGAGTGGATCGGGTGAAAGTGATCTCGTTTGCTGATTCAGTGCAGGAACTAAACGAGTTCACCAATGATCGGGCCGCACTCGCTTCGGCTATTCTCAAAACCCGATCGGGAGAAGGCACAAAGCTCTACGACGCATTCGACCTGGCACTCTCTTCAATCAGAAGAATCCCGGGCCGCAAGGCAATCGTGTTGCTTTCGGATGGCGTAGACTGGCATAGCGATTCAGCATCTTTCGCTGGAACACTACGCGGTCTGGATGAAGAGGGAGTCGTGGTCTACCCGATACGCTACAACACTCGTGAGGAGACCGAGCGAATCGCGCGGCAACAATCGGAGGAACAGGTCCCGCTATTACCTACTATTGGTGTGATTCGAACACCCCCTGCGGGAACCACCGCACCGACTTTTCCGAGTGATGACCCTGGTTCAGTTCCAACAGTTGGCTCACGCAGCAAGACTGGACCGTATGGTCTGCCGCTCCCGGATGAGATTTTGCGAAGACGCCGCGAAAGCGAGCGCGACAGAGACGGCCTGCCTCGAACGGATCGCCTTCCCCCGGCCAGTGATCCCAACCGAAGAAATGAACCGGGAAATTCAACCGGTTGGCCTGATCCCGGAACCGAACCGGGGGCTCCATCTTCGAGGACGGTGCGGCGCGATGAGGATTCGATCGGCACCATGCTCGACAATCTTTATGCCATCGCCGATGAGTATCTGAAGCAGTTAGCTGACAAGTCTGGCGGACGAGTGCTGCGTGCCGACACCCTGGTTTCGCTTCCAGAAGCATTCGCCAAGATTGCGGGCGAACTGGGCACGCAGTATTCGTTGGGCTATTACCCGACCAACAGGGCGCGAGACGAACAGTACCGCCGCATCAAAGTAAACAGCACTCGCAGAAATGTGATTATCCGGGCTCGCCCGGGCTACCGTTCCCCGAGTATCAGGTGAAGAGCATAGGGCTACACCTCAGACTGTCCGCAAAGTAAGCAAGCACAATGTGGTGTTCTCAATGGTGAGGGCCCACGCTGGTGAACAAAAGATGCCCAATCGCGACGAAGCCTGGGAATTGTTGTGTGAATACACGAAGGGTGACGGTCTCCGCAAGCATGCTTTGGCAGTAGAGGCTGCGATGCGAGCATCTGCAAAGCGCTATGGTGATGCTGATGCTGATGAGGATGAATGGGGGCTAGTCGGGCTGTTGCATGATTTTGATTACGAGATGTTTCCGTCCCCTGATCAGCATCCTTTCACCGGCGCCAATATTCTCTGTGGCCGCGGCTACTCTGAACGAATGATACGGGCGATTATGGGCCACGCGACATACACCGGAGTGCCTCGGGACACAGCGATGGCTCGCGCTCTTTTTGCCACCGACGAGCTCTGTGGTTTTTTAGTGGCGTGCGCCCTTGTCAGACCAACCAAGAGCCTTGATGATCTCGAAGTCTCCTCGGTGAAAAAGAAGCTAAAGGACAAAGCCTTTGCGCGTTCAGTGAATCGCGATGATATTCGGCAGGGAGTCGAAGAGTTGGAGGTAGATCTGGAGGAGCATATTCGCTTTGTGATAGATGCGTTGCGTCCGGTGCAAACAGAGATCGGGCTGAATCCCTCTGCCACGTCGTGACAGTTCCCGTGATTGGCTCACCCAGTGGTGCGCGGTAGTGTGGGTGGCGGCGGTTGGATCGGATGATTTCGCGAGGTAAGGACCGAAACAAGAATGAAAACGGCGAGACTAAAGAAAGCGGCGAGGATCCCCGTGAGTAACGCTTGTGTTTTGCGCCGCCGGGCGGTGTGACGGTATACAAAAGTTGCTGCCAGAACGACCACGACGATTGGCAGCAGGAAGGTGGAAACTACCAACAGGTCGGGAGTCGAAAGTACTCTGAGAGAGGAAAACCTTCCCAAGATGATGGCGATGGAAGCGCCGGAGCCCACCAGGGCCGCGACGAGCGAAACGATCAGTACTAACTTCAGGCGCATTCAGTCTTTGACCTTCTGCGTTAGCTTCTCAGATTCTGGCCTTGATTTAAGCAGTGCTTTGACGCGCCAAGGATATCATAGAGGCCTCAAGCGATACCTTATCTGGACCCTTGGACGGTGGACCAGCTTTCAACTCTCAATTTATAAAAAGGACTAGTCACCGCCACAAATGGTCACCCGAAGCGCGCTCATCTACCTATCGCAACAGGAGGGCCTGAAAGAAGCCGCGGCCCGCTTTAAGTTATTCAAGAAGTTAACCACGCGCTTTGTGGCCGGCGAGACCATTGAAGAGGCTGTTGCCGCCATTCGCGAACTCAATATCGAAGGGTGTAGCGCTTCCTTCGACCACCTTAACGAATCTGTCAGCAATGAGGCCGAAGCAGAAGGCGAGGTACGCGAGTATCTTCGCGTACTTGCCCAGATCGACGAGACCGGTATTCGCTCCAACGTTTCGATCAAACTTACGCAGTTTGGACTTGAGCTTGATCCGGAGCTGGCTTACAAAAACGCGCGAGCTGTTGTGGCAGACGCGGCGCGGCGAGGCAATTTCGTCAGAGTTGACATGGAGGGCTCAGATGTCACGCAGGCCACTATCGACATTTTCAAGCGGCTCAGGGCAGAGTTTGATTTGAATGACGTCGGTATCGTCTTGCAGTCGTACCTGCGACGCACCTTTGATGATGCCCGGGATCTCTTGAAACTTCCGGCGCGAATTCGCATCTGCAAGGGTGCTTACAATGAACCCCCCGAAGTGGCATTCCCAGACAAGAAAGACACGGATGAGAACTACATTCGCGTCATGCGGTTGCTGCTTTCAAACGGCGTCTACCATGGCATTGCGACCCACGATCCGAAGATGATTGACGCCACGATTGAGTTTGCAGCAAAAAAGGGCATCAAAAAGGAAGCGTTTGAGTTTCAGATGCTTTACGGCGTGCGGCGCGATCTGCAGCGACAGCTTTCTCGGGATGGTTACAACATGAGGGTCTATGTGCCTTACGGAAAACGCTGGTATCCTTATTTCATGAGGCGGCTTGCTGAACGTCCGGCCAATATCTGGTTTGTCTTGAAGAATCTCTTAAAGGGCTAAGGACGGAAATGGACAATCTTATCTGGATCCTTTGGTGCGTGCTTGGGCTGGCGCTGATCGTCGCCGAAATCTTCACCAGTGGATTCGTATTGCTCTGGTTCGGCATCGGCGCGCTGGCTGCTGCCTTTGCGGGAATGATCGGCATTAGCAGCCTGGCACTGCAGTTTCTGATTTTTGCCGGAGTCTCCATAGCTCTTACTGCTGCTTCACGCACAATTTTCATTAACTACTTCACTCGTGAGAAGACGGGTGACGAGTTGCGAACAGGCATGGACTCTTTGCCCGGAAAGATCGGCACTGTAGTTTCTTCGAGCAAGGGGGCCCTGAACGAAGGGGCGGTTAAAGTGTTTGGCTCTACCTGGACTGCTTACCCAGCCGCCGGTGAGTCACCGCTGGAAGCCGGCGAGCGAGTGCGAGTAGAGAGCATTCAAGGCGCCTCGATTTACGTCCGCCGCATTGACGAACCTTCCGACTGGCGGCAAAAGTCGCTGCCTGAATAGCTACTGAGGTTCGGTGTCGCCTTCGTAATTGTCGTCGAGAGTCTTGTCTTCCTCGAGCGGTGGGAGTTCGATGGTAACGCGATCGGTGGCAGGTTCCTGGAGGTCGTCCCCGAGGAAGCGGGCGAGAACGACCGTGATGTTGTCTTCGCCGCCCCGGTTGTTGGCTTCCGCAATCAGTTCCTCGCAAGCGGTTGAAAGTTCTGGATTGCTGGTCACGATGTTTTGAATGTCTTCCGAGCGCAACTTGCCTGACAACCCGTCACTGCACAGGAGCAGGGTATCGCCACGCCTCAAGCGAATTTTTCCCGTCACCGGCGTCACATCGCTCTGGGCTCCCAGCGCCTGCAGAATGACGTTGCGAAACATGTGGGTTTCAGCTTCCGTTTCACTGATCTGGCCCACATCCACAAGTTGCTGGACCAACGATTGGTCCTTTGTTGCCAGCCGAATGTGATCCTTGCGAATTATGTAGCCGCGACTGTCACCAACTTGAACGAGATCCAAGATATCGCCTTTCACCGCTGCTCCTGTGAATGTTGCTCCCATGCCCGCGCAACGCGAATCTTCCTGACTGCGCATGTGAATCGCCGAATTGGCATAGACGGTAGCGTTTTTCAGGCATTCGACCAAAGGGACATCCGGGGAGCAACCGTCTTCAGCATCGTTGCCCACCAGGATGGCACGAACAGAATCGACCGCCATGAGGCTGGCAACATCGCCTGCCAGCGCGCCGCCCATGCCATCAGAGACGACGAGTACCAGGCCTTTCTCTCCGGGATCTACCTTGTTGAATTCATCAGAAGGCTGGTCGCCGTCAGAACCGATCCAGGCTTTCTGACTCGACAAATCCAGGACGAGAAAATTGTCCTCGTTGCCGCGTCGAACACGGCCGACATCAGATTTTGCGTGCAGTTCTACAATCATAAGGGCGGGCGAACGCCGATGTTCTACCGGCACAAAGATTCTAACCCTTCCACGGTTTGGCTGTCACCTGAAGCTTTATATCTGTTTTAGAGCTTGGTCAAGATCGGCGATAATGTCATCGGTGTCTTCAAGTCCAACTGAGATACGCACAAGGCCGTCAGTGATCCCCAGTCGCTCTCGCTTTTCGGCGTCCACGGATGCGTGAGTCATCGTCGCTGGATGCGAAATCAGCGTTTCAACTCCACCCAGGCTCTCGGCTAAGGTGCACAACGCGACAGATTCCAATACCGTACGCGCTGCCTCAAGCGAGCCAACTTCGAACGCCACCATGCCACCAAAGCCCTTTTGCTGCCGCCTGGCCAGCGCATGCTGCGGGTGAGAAGCGGAACCGGGATAATAAACCTTCTTCACTTTGGGATGCTCTTCCAGAAACGCGGCCACGGCCCTACCGGTCTTGTCATGTTGTTCCATGCGGAGCGCCAGCGTTTTCGTACCTCGCATCACCAACCATGAATCAAATGGCGAAAGAATTGCCCCCGCGCTGTTCTGGATGAAACCAATCCAGGCGGCATCGTCCTCGTTGTTGAGCACCACTACCCCACCGATTCCATCCGAATGACCGTTCAAGTACTTAGTGGTCGAGTGGACAACAATATCAACGCCAAAATCGATGGGCCGCTGCAGATAGGGCGACATAAACGTATTGTCACAAACTACGCGAGCTCCAGCCCGATGTGCAATTTCGCAGACCTCCTTGAGATCAGTGACGATCATCACCGGATTCGTCGGGGTCTCAATGAAAACCATCTTCGTATTCGGCTTGATCGCGGCTTCAACGTTAAGAGCATCTGAAGAGTCAACGAAGTCGAACTCGATGTTGTAGTTTGCCAGTACACGTGTGAAAAGCCGGTAGGTACCGCCATAGGTATTGTCTGAAACAACCACGTGGTCCCCGGCTTTTACCAGACGTAGCGTCGCATCGATTGCCGCCATGCCTGAGGCAAAGGCGAAGCCGAAACGGGCCCCCTCGAGAGCGGCGAGGTTTCGCTCGAGCGCATCGCGCGTTGGGTTCCTCGTGCGCGCATACTCGTAGCCTTTATGCCTGCCCAGTCCGTCCTGCGCGTAAGTTGAAGTTTGATAGATGGGAACTGTAACCGAGCCGGTGGCCGAATCGGGTTCTTGTCCGGAATGAATTGCTATTGTTGCGAAGCCCATAAGTGGTGAATGGTGAATGGTAAATAGTAAATGGTCAACCTGGGAGCCTGAGTGGACTTTGGCAACTGATACCGAGGCGGCATGGTAGCCCGCACGCTGTGCATAGTCAAACTTTGCTATTTTGAGGCATTGGGTCAGTTTGATGTTCAGAAGAAGTGAGAGGCGGATTGATCACACGAATCTTGCTGCACGTCAGCCCATCAACTAGAATACCGCTGTTTCACAATTTTTACTCTGCATGAGATCCCTACTACTCGCTGTACTTGCAGCCTACGTCGTTGCCGCCATCCACTCGGTGCTGGCATTTGTTAACAAGCGCAAGGCGCTGCAAAGAGTATCCGACTGGGCCATGGCGGCTGGGTTTGTGCTCCACTTGACCGCCCTCATCGCCGACTGGGTCATCGATGGCCATTATCCGCTGTTTTATCTCCGAGAGACTCTCTCCTTTCTGGCTTGGACGCTGGTCGGAAGTTATGCCCTTGTTCGTTATCGTTACGGTGCCCTGGCACTGGGCAGTTTCACATTACCGCTCGTTACAATCCTGGTTTTCATGGCAATTATTGTAAAGTCCACCTCAGACGCCACGCTCGAATCAAGCGGCTTCTCTGCTTCCTGGTTATTCCCGGTTCACACAACGCTCTTATTATTCGCCTATGCGGCTTTCTTCGTAGTATTCGTGGCGAGTGTGATGTATCTGCTTCAGGAAAGAGAGCTTAAACTCAAGACTTTCACCGCGATCTTTCATCGCCTTCCCTCGTTAACCACAGTCAATGAGATTGCAACCAGCGCCGCCGCAATCGGTCTCGCGCTGCTAACTGTTGGAATCGCAACGGGAATGGTCTGGTCGTCGTCACGCGACGGCCTTTTATGGCACAATGATCCCAAAGAGATTTTTGCCCTACTGACTTGGCTGCTCTATTTCTTGTTAATTGTTTACCGATCGACCGCACGCTGGCGCGGCCGAAGTGCGGCATGGATGGGGGTCCTGGGGTTTGCTCTCGTATTATGCACATTCTTTGGCGCTAGATTTATGGGTGGCTATCATGTCTTTGGCTGAGATAATCCGTTGTCCTCTTACAAAACGTAATGTCAATCATCCGTCTCGAATGAGGTAATAGCTAAGTCAATGTCCATTGTTTTGGTCGGAGTCAATCATAAGACCGCTCCTGTCGAGGTACGTGAGCTTTTGGCGTTCTCGGAGCAAGCCTGCGCTGAGGGTTTGCGGACGCTTGTAGATGGCGAGGTCCTGCGCGAGGGGTTGATTGTCTCTACCTGTAACAGGGTAGAAATACTGACGGCTGCCTCAAGCGAGCGATTAAAGGAAGGCCGTGAACGAATAACTGATTTCCTCAGCGAATCGCGAAGTCTGCCGCGTGAGGTGTTGGGCGAGCATTTATACAGCCACACCGAGGATCAAGCTGTTCGCCATGTGTTCCGTGTAGCGTCCTCGTTGGATTCAATGGTGGTCGGTGAGCCCCAGGTCCTGGGTCAGGTGCGCCGGGCATATTCGATTGCGCTCGAAGCAGGCACTGCCGGCCGCGTCCTCAATCGGCTCATACATCAGGCATTCCGCGTGGCTAAGCGGGTTAGAAGTGAAACGGGGATTGCTGCGAATGCTGTTTCTATTAGCTACATGGCAGTGGAACTGGGAAAGAAAATCTTCGGTTCACTGAAGGGCCAGTCGGTGCTTTTGCTGGGGGCAGGTGAGATGGCCGAACTCAGTGCGCGCCATCTTATCAATGCCGGTGTTTCGCGAGTACTAATCGCCAATCGAACGGGTGATTCGTCAGAACGTCTGGCAAAAGAATTTGGCGGCGAGGCGGTGAGTTTTGACCGGCTCGCCGATTATTTGCCCGAGGCAGATATTGTCGTCTGTTCCACGGGCGCTGGTGAATACGTAGTAACTGCCGCAATGGCCCACGAGGCTCTTAATCGCCGCCGCAATCGCCCGGCGTTCTTTATTGATATTAGCGTTCCGCGGAATCTTGACCCCGCCATTGGACAACTGCCCAATGCCTTTGTCTTCGACATCGATGACCTCGAGTCAGTTGTTTCTTCAAACATCAGGGAGCGTGAGCGCGAAGCCGAGCGTGCGGAATTGATTGTCGATTCAGAGGTGATGCAGTTCCAACAGAGCCTGCGCGTGATGGACATCGGTCCGGCAATAGGCGCACTGCGCCGAAGACTGCAAGATATGGCCAGATCTGAGATGGCGCGGCAACGCAATCGGCTTGGTCCTTTAACGCCGGAGCAAGAAAGTGCCATTGAGCAGCTGCTGATTTCCACGGTCAACAAGATCTCCCATCCTCTTATGGACCGCATGCGACGCTCCTATGACGTCGATGCAGATAACCTTCAGGCCTGGCGGGAGATTTTCGACCTGGACGACCCACCCCATAACAAATGAAAAACGGTCTGGTAATCGGCTCCCGTGGGTCCAGGCTTGCACTCACGCAGGCCGAATGGGTCAAAGCAAAACTCGCACTCAACACGCCGGTTCTTGAAGTTACCATCGAGATTATCAAGACAACTGGAGACGTAAAGACTGAGCCACTCTCGGTCATCGGCGGCAAGGGTGTCTTCACAAAAGAGCTGGAAGACGCCTTACTCGATGGCCGGATCGATATTGCCGTCCATTCGTTAAAGGACCTTCCCACGATCATTCCGGAAAGACTTACGATTGGCGCGGTCTGCGAGCGAGCGGATCCGCGCGATGCGCTGGTGTTGAGAAGAGACGTTGATCAGAACGGCGCATCTCTTGACACACTGCCTGAAGGCGCCGTCGTGGGTACGTCAAGCCAACGACGATTGTCGCAGTTGAAGCACTGGCGCCGGGGCGTAATCGTAAGTGATCTGCGCGGCAATGTGGATACCAGGTTACGGAAACTCGATGATGGTCAATACGACGCATTGATCCTCGCATCGGCGGGGCTTCGCCGGCTTGGTCAGGAGAGTCGAATCAGTGCGTTAATACCCACTGAGCAGATGCTGCCGGCTGTTGGTCAGGGCGCAATTGGTTTGGAAACGCGGGCGGACGATGAATCAGCTAGAACGATCGTAAGCTCTCTCAACCATGAACCTACCTCGCTTGCCTGCACCGCCGAGCGCTCACTCCTTCGCGCTCTTGGCGGCGGCTGCCAGCTTCCGATTGCAGGATATGCTGTCGTGCAGTCGCAGGAACTAACGCTTGAGGGTTTGGTGGCCGATCTTGCAGGCGAGGAGATAGTCAGAGATCGCATTTCTGGCCTGCCTGCCGCGGCCGAGGAACTTGGTGCGCAGCTCGGAAAGCGCTTGCTCGCATTGGGTGCGAGTAGATTGTTGGAGAAAGAGTAACAGCTTCAGTGCGCGGGCTTTCCGGAGTAACAACTCAAGATGAAAACATTTACAGGTCGGGAAGGGTGGTTTACCCCCGCCGCTCCCGCACGATTGGTTGACCATTGGAGCTTGAGTGTTCGGCAGCGGCGGGGTAAACCACCCTTTCCGACCTGCAAATGTTCCACCCGACCTGTAAACGTTCCACCCGACGCGTAAATGTTCTACCCGACCCGTAAATGTTCGAATTTGAGTTTTATCAAACTGCACTAATACTCTCTGCTTGCCCGCCTTGTTATGATATCAAGTCAATGAGCCTGTCAAACAAAACTCCGATTGAGTCTCAGCCCGAGACTAAGCCACTGGCGGGTCGCACTGTTGTGATCACCCGAGCCAGGGCGCAGGCGGATGAGTTTGTAAGTGAACTTGAACACTACGGCGCTCGCGTAATTATCTGTCCCACCATCGAAATCTCAGAACCAGAGAGTTACGAACGTTTGGACGAAGCTATCGACCATCTCTTTGGTTACGATTGGCTCGTGTTCACAAGTGTCAACGGCGTTGACCATTTCCTTCGGCGCTTGCATGCGGGAGGACATGAAGTAAGTAAAATCGACGAGCTCAAGGTGTGCGCGATTGGTGCGGCAACGGCGGAAAAACTAAGAGATGTACACATTCACGTGGATGTAGTGCCAGACGAATTCACCGCAGAGGGAGTCTTTGGCACCCTGGTCCAATACCTGGGCGGACGGGAAGCGCTTGACGGCCTAAACTTTCTGATACCGCGTGCCGCCGTCGCGCGCGACTTTTTGCAGCAAGCCTTGACGGCCGCAGGTGCGCGCGTCGATGTGGTTGCCGCTTATCGAACTGTGCTTCCCGATAACCTGGACCGCGGTCGCATCGCCGCAATGTTGGCGGGCAGTGCGGACTGCATTGCTTTCACCAGTTCTTCAACAGTCAGGAACCTGGCCCAACTCTTCGACACTCAGGATCTCAGTAAAGCACTAGCAGGAATTACAGTCGCTTGCATTGGCGACATCACCGCGCGAACAGCAGCAGAACACGGACTGCACACAGAAATTCAGCCTGAGCAATTCACTGTTCCTGCCCTTGCTCGCGCGATTGCTGACTACTTTGCAAAACGTGATGGATGACAACGTCTGCCCACCCGGACTTTGAAAACCAAAAACAGGTTAGAGTTTAATCTAACCCAGTTTAGGCCCAAACACCCCAGTTAACACATGGTCTTCCGGTTTGTTCCTCCAGCCTCCCGGAATATCTGTCTCGTTCGTGCTAAACTGCCTGGCAATGTTGTCTCGCCGAGTATTAATTATCGATTCCGATTACAAGAGCGCTGAAGCACTGAGAAAGGTGGTCGCTTCGTGGGGTTACGAGGTGCTTCTGGAGCAGGATGGTGGCGGCTTAATTGCTCGGATGAATGAAATCGATCCCGCAGTGATAATCGCCGGCTCCTCCGCATCCTCTGAGGACGGCTTTGGTCTCTTGCGACAAATCCGCTCGCTACAACCCGATACTCCCGTCGTGTTACTTACAGGTGATGGCTCAGTCGAGCTGGCAGTAACCGCCATCCAGGAAGAGGGCGCCTACCATTATCTGGAGAAACCAGTCGATTCGAACAAGCTGCGGCTCGTCCTTGGCCGGGCGGTTGAACTTGGTAAGGCCAAGCGGGAAAACGAAGTTCTGCGCCGGCAACTGCAAGATCGTGGCGCTTTCGGTGAGTTGGTTGGCAATTCAGAATCAATGCGGGAGATTTATGCGCTAATTGAGCAAGTAGCACCCTCTTCGGCTTCCGTGTTGATCACAGGCGAATCAGGCACTGGCAAGGAATTAGCCGCGCGTACGCTGCACCAAAAAAGTCCTCGGCTGAATAGACCTTTTGTCGCGATTAACTGCTCTGCCATTCCGGAAACGCTAATGGAATCGGAACTCTTCGGTCACGAAAAAGGCGCATTCACAGGCGCGGCTTCCAGACGAATTGGATGTTTTGAATTGGCAGACACGGGCACACTGTTGCTCGACGAAATCGCGGAGATGCCGGCGCTGTTGCAGGCGAAGCTGCTGCGCGTGATCGAAGAACGCGCGATCAGACGATTGGGTGGCCACAATGAGATTAAAGTAGACGTGCGACTGCTGGCTGCGACGAATCGAGAACCTGACGAAGCCATACAGGCAGGTGCCCTCCGCGCAGACTTGTTATACAGACTCAATGTATTCAGAATTCACCTCCCGCCGCTGAAAAATCGCAAGGACGATTTACCTCTGCTTGCTCAGCACCTGGTAACCCAGTTGGCCGATAAACATAGCCGTCCGGCCCGCTTCCTTAGTTCGAGCGCCATCAGCGCGCTGCAGTTTCACGAGTGGCCAGGGAATGTGCGCGAGTTACGAAACGTGATCGAGCGCGCCGTGGTTATCTGTTCAGGAGAGCAGATCGAAAGACATCACTTCGCGCCTTATCCAATTGAGCAGCGTGAGCGACTGCGTAACGAAGATACGATTTCCTTCCCGGTGGGTATTCCTCTCGAAGAGGCCGAACGCCAGATGATAGTTCGTACGCTACAAAAGACAGGAAACAATAAGACGCGCGCGGCGGCATTGCTGGGAGTCAGCCTTAAGACCCTGCACAACAAACTTAATCTGTACCGGGAACGTGGCCTGCTTCCCGACGGCTGACGCGTTTTTAGAAAATATGCGTTCTCTCGCGTCGCGTTTCCTGTTTGCGGCAACGCTCTCGCCCATCTAGAATCTGAGAGAAAGGAATCAAGAATGTCTCACCAACCAGTGACGACTGAACCGTCTGCGCCCGCAGTTCTCGCGCTTAAAGTACAATCCGTGGATTTGACTGATGAGCAGTTCGAGAAATTGTGTCAGGACAACCCAGATCTCCGCATTGAACTCACCTCAAAAGGGGAATTAATCGTCATGCCTCCCACGGGATTGAAGACCGGCTGGCGCAACAGTAGCTTGACTCAACGCCTCGCTGAATGGACCAAGAGAGATGCCTCAGGCCTATCGTTTGATTCGTCCACGCTCTTTGCACTTCCGGATGGATCAAAGCGTTGCCCTGACGCATCCTGGATTAGGCGTGAAAAATGGGAACTGTTGAGTGAAGAAGAACAGGAAAAGTCGACGCCGATTGCGCCGGACTTTGTCATCGAATTACGATCTCCTAGTGACAATTTGGACTTGTTGAAGGAGAAGATGCTCGATTACATGCGCAATGGCGTGGAACTCGCCTGGCTGATCGATCCCGCGAGCAAGCTAGTCTACATCTATCGGCCGAACCTACCTGTTGAAACTTTGGACAACCCCGAGACTGTTTCTGCCCAACCAGAGCTGGCTGGCTTCAGTTTCAACGTGCAAGAGATCTGGTAGTCGGGAATTCTATTTCTCAATTTTTTTCAACAAACGTAGGGCGTGATTGCGCGCAATGAGCGGCAGGCGCTCGTCTGTACTGATCTCTTTCAGAAGTGGAATCAATTGTTGGGGATCTGACAGCCAATTTCTTTTCAATGCCGATTCAAAATACTCCATTAGCTTTGGCGCATTGAGCGGCTGATTTTCACGCGCGACAGAGACATCGAAAACGAAAATGGCCTGGTCTGCAACGCGACGGTATTCGTTGACGAGCACTGAGGCTTCGGTCTTGTTCGTCCAATTAAACTCTGCCGTCCGCTTACGCCCACCCTGCTGCATCGTAATCCGCATCGTGCCCAGATGGGGAAACTGCTTGTTGGATTGATAGTCTTCGTTAGAATCCAGAAAAAGCAGTGCTCGCCAAAGTGCTGAGATGCGACCGACCACTGCGGGAGAAAGCTCAAGCGGTTCTGTAACTGGAACTTCTTCATTGAGACGTTCAAATGTGATTTTGCCTGTTCCGTTTGCGTCGTGCTCAATAAGGATATGGCGGATGTAGAATTCAGGTTGCGAGAATTCGTAGGAATAGTTAACCGGTTCAGCTTCTAATTTCTTATCGTTCGCCGCCGGTGCGGTTTGAGTGGGTCCTTCCGGACGGACGTTCTGTTTGGTGGTTTTTGGACTGGGGGACTGTTGCCCATTTATCTGATCCCCATTTACCGGATCATAGGTCAAAGAATTTCCACGGAGAGATCCCGAACCGGGAGTCACGGAAGGAAAAATCGCCGAGCCCAGAATTAAAAGCGCGGCGGCCAACTTCTCTTGTATTGCCTTTCTTCTGACTTTCACTCAAACCTTACCGAGACAAGCTTCGAGACGCCAACCTCCTCCATTGTGACGCCATAGAGAGCACGGGCCATCTCCATGGTCCTCTTGTTATGTGTGATCACAATGAACTGCGTATCGGCCGACATCTGAGCTACCTTGTCAGTAAAGCGCCCCACGTTCGCTTCGTCAAGTGGAGCGTCGACCTCATCGAGCAGACAGAAGGGTGACGGGCGATAGTGAAAGATTCCCAGTACCAACGCCAAAGCCGCCATGGCCTTTTCGCCGCCCGACAGCAATAGCACATTTTGCAGTCGCTTACCCGGCGGTTGGGCGATGACATCGATCCCGGATTCGAGCACGTCATCGCCGTCAATCAAACTCATCTCACCGCGTCCGCCGCCGAAGAGCTCCGAGAAAAACTCACCAAAGTTCTTGTTGATCTGTTCAAAGGCCTGCCGGAATCGTTCGCGCGAACGTCGCTTGATCTCTCGGAGCGCTTCTTCGGTTGATGAGATGCCGTCAACAATATCCTGGCGCTGAGTCGTGAGGAATAACCATCGCTCTTCAGCTTCAGTCAGTTCTTCCAGGGCCATCATGTTTACCGCCCCAAAGCCTTCGATCCGCGACCGCAGTTCTTCAACGCGGGCGTGCCCGGACTCAAGATCGAACTCCTCTTCCAAAGGCTGTTCCCGCACCAGTTCCTCCAGCGACTGATTCAATTCTGCAGCGCAATTTTCGCGGACAAAGGTAAGTCGCGCTTGCGCCTCTGCCCGCTGAACTTCAATACCGCCTCGCGAATCACGCATTTCGCCGGCCCGGCGGTTTAGCTCGGACAGCTCCGTGGAGAGCGCATCAGCCTGCTCGCGTGCCTGTTCGAGGCGAGCGGTCAGAGCCGCAAGCTCCTGCTCTTCCCGGGCCTCCTCCTCATCAGTAGTACCAGCCTTGCGCTCAAGTTCACCAATTGAAAGGCGCAGTTCTTCGATCCGATTTGTGGTTTCAATTACCTCGAACCTGTGTCGCTCAACTCTGGCCGCCACATCGGCATACTCACCTTCCATGCGCCGCAGTTCGCTGGCCGTAGCGCGTCTTCTTTCAGCGGCTGCGGCGGCGGTCGCCCGCTGTACGGCGAGCCCTTCGCTTTCCAATTCCGCCTCTCGGCGGGCCTCAGCAAGCAAGGCCGATGCTTTGATCACCGTCTCGCCCGAGTCGAGGCGGGCCCTTTCCGCTGCTTCAGCCTCTGAAAGCGCCATAATGCGACGTTGCTCCACCTCTCGTCGCTCCTGTTCGACGCGCGCGGCGTCTTCAGTTACCACCCGCATGTGACGTTCGGCGCGTTCGATCTCGTGCCCCAATCCCGCCGCAGTCAGTTCGTACGTCATTATTTCCCGCTCTTCACGGCCAAGAGCCTCGTTCAGATAGACTACAGCATCTTCCAGGCCCACGAGGCGATTGCGAGCAAGTTTTGCGGCCTCGCCGGCCGCTTGCAACTCCGACCTCAAGACCTCTGAGCGTGCTTCCAGCTCACGCAGCTCTCTTTTGAAAGCCAGCAAACCGGCGCCTTCTTCAAGCGCTCGTGCATCACCGGCACTGACAAATTGTCCGCTCGCGATCCAATCCCCATTTAGCGTCACGTAGACCGCTCCGGTAGCCAAAGACCTGGTCATCGCATCGTCAAAATTCCCTGCGAGCCGCGCATTCATCTTTTGCGGCATCGTCTTCTGCAAAACCGAAACGAGTTCAGGCGCCACTCCGAGCAAATCGCTGATACGTAGGTCGTCAAGATCTTCACTGGAGTAAGAAAGCGACACCGCCGCGCGCTGCTGCAGTCTGTAGTCGAGTGTGTCTGTTTCATCGCTCGCCCCGTGCAGACCGGCAACCAGAAAACTTGCGCGTCCTCCATTATTCTCCCGCAGCCACTGGGCTGCGCGCGCGGCGTCATCCGGTGTGGGGACAACTATTGACTGCAGCGATGCGCCCATTACCCCCTCGACCGCCCGCTCCCATTTGGCATCGACGTTGAGTGCATCAGCCAACGTGCCGATGTAATTAAATTCGCGCGGCGTCGTCTCGGTCTTTGAAAACAACAGTTGGACCGCCGAAGAATAATAGGCTCGTCGCTCGTCCAGTTCTTTCAAACTCTCGAGACGGTGTGTGGTACGTGAACATTCATCTCGTACCCGAGTCAACTCCGCATCGCTGTCGCTTACCGCTTCGTGTCCCTGGATGACGGCATGAACCGCTGTCTCACGCTCACTACTAAGTTTGGCGATGTGCTCACGCGCGGCGTGGATCACATGGGCAAACCTGTCGGCTTCCGCTTTGCGCTCAGAATACTGAACCGCAGCCCGCTCGCCTTCGCGCGCCAGGCCTTCCGTCTGAACCATTAAGCGCTCAATGGCACCCTCAAGCTGGCGGGCTATTTCGTGCAAGCGTTCAGCCAGGGCCGTGTGCTGAAGCAGTTCGGCGCGTGCACTCTCGATTTCAGCGTCTGCCTTAGCAGACAAGGCCAGCTTCTCCGCGTAAACTTCCTCTGCTGTTCTCAAGGACGACGCGCTTTCATCAGCTTGCGCGGTTAGTCCCGCATTCTCATCCTGCAGACGTCTGCATTCGGCTTCTACCAAAATGAGTCGGTCGGAGAGCGCTTTGATCTCTGACTCTACCGCAAGTTTCCGTTTCTCAAGCGATTCTACCTGCTCTTCCTGATAGGCCCGCTCGCGCACTTCCCGGTCCCGTCGCAGCAGAGCTTCCGCCGCGGCGGCCCGTGAAGCAGTCAGTTCGTCTTCAATATTCCTCGCTTGCTGCGTTGCCTGACGAGCGTCTTCCTCACGTTGGGCCAACTCCTCAACCATCTTGCGTTCAAGCGAGGAAACTTCCCGTAGTTTTGTTTCGGTGTCTTCGAGCAGGTTGGTAAGCTTACGATCTTCGGCGACAAAAACATGACGCAGGAGCTCACGCAACTCTTCGCGGTTCACCCGATAGCGGCGCGCCTTCGCGGCTTGCCGCCGAAGACTGTTCACCTGCCGATCTATCTCAGAGATGATGTCGGAGATGCGAGAAAGATTTGCCCGGGCGGATTCCAGCCGAGTCTCGGCGGCGCGCTGGCGGACGCGAAACTTTGTGATCCCTGCCGCCTCTTCAATTATTGTGCGGCGGTCCATCGGCTTGGCGGAGAGAATCTGACCGATGCGTCCCTGCTCGATGATGGCGTAGTGGCCGCCAGACAACCCCGTCCCGGAGAAGAGATCTTGAATGTCGCGCAGGCGGCATGCTCGGTTGTTCAGCAGATACTCGCTCTCGCCCGAGCGGTAAAGCCGGCGTGTGACCGCCACCGATTCTCCCGGCTCAAATTCCAGCGCCGGATTCCGTCGTCGCCAGTGGCGTTTGGGCTGAGCCCTCGAGGCTACTGAAATCCCGGTATCCGCGTCTGCCGAAATCTCTGTGACGACTAAAGCCTCGGCGCCCGCTTGGGCAGTCTCATCTGCCGTTACCCGCTCCGGATTCTGACCGGCAGCTTCTTCGGGTAAAACCGCATCCAGATTGATTACCCGCTCATCGATCTGCTCAAGAGTTGAGTCGATGTCCTCGATGTCAGGCTCGTGCTCAATTGCCTCGTCGCGCACCATGTGCATGACCACTTCCGCCATGCCGCTTGGTTGCCTGTTTCGTGACCCCTGAAAGATCACATCCTTCATTTCAGCGCCACGAAGATACTTTACGCGCTGCTCCCCCAAAACCCAGGCAATAGCATCAGCAACGTTGCTCTTGCCGCAGCCATTGGGTCCGACGACGGCGGTAATGCCGTCTCCCGTGAAGAGAATTTCTGTATAGTCCGCGAAGGATTTAAAGCCGGTGATCTCTAGCCGTTGGAGTTTGAACATGCGTACAAATCGTATATTCGGTCGGCCTCGGGGTCAAAAGCGCAGGTGACTTCTAGCAACGTACGAGTGAGCCAATATAGATGCCAGTTGCTTAGAATGTCAACTAAAACTTTAAGCGAGCTTAGTTTAATGAAGTGAGAACCAAGGTTATAGGCACGTGCTTAAGCGTCTCAAGACTCAATCTGATGCCTTCTCTGAGGTTGTTCCGAGCATGTCGCGCTGCACGTAGAGAAACAGATTCACACCAGGCCTGAGCGAATAACTGCCCGCTGCATTGAATCCCGAATTCACCTGTTGGTAGCGATCGCCGAACGTAGCTTCCATCTCTGCACCCTGGCCTTCTGAGGCGATGATCACCGGCTCGTTTGAAGTGTTCATATGCCCAAAGTAGCCAACCCGGCCGTAATCGCGCAAATACCATGGCAGCGGCCAATAGTCCGTCGACACAATTGTTATTCCAAGCTGCTTACCCTGGCCGCTACGTGAGGCGATTCGGTCGATCTCATCAATGAGCTTCAGTGTCTCCCGGCGAGTATGTGCGTAGACGTAAACATAGTATTGAGCATCATTGTCATAATTGAAAAAATTCAGATCAACGGTCTGGTACCCACTGATTCCGATAGCACCTACCATGATGCCCACAATTAGCCACCGAGGACGCCACCCTTGTTCGTAAATCACTTCCAGGGCATAGCCGCCAATTAGCGCTAAGGGAACGATGAAATTAAGGGCAAGCCAGGGCGTTTTATAAGGAATAAGCGAATAGGCGGCGAGAATTCCAAACGCCCATAACGCTGAAAACAGCGCGAAGCTGTTGCGTGGTTTCCAGACAACAAACGCTGCGCCAATCGTTCCCAGAACTAAGACTGGCGACTCCTGGTAGAAAAGCCACCAAATGTAGGTTTCAAAAGGATGGACGTGTGCTGCCTTTCCCGTCTTCGTCCAGAAATCAAAAGTCTTTAACGCATCGTAGACTCCTTTTGGATAGTTCGTGAAGAAGGATGAGTACAAGACAACGTTTACGGCAATAAATAGCGCGATTGCCCCAGTAGCCCAGATCGCCAACATCCTGGCGCCTCCGTACCTTTGCAGCGGTTTTGGCGTTTGGTCCGTTCCATCCTGGCGCAGTGAGTTTCGCTCTTTGCGCCTTTTTTGGTGCCCACTAGCGGATGTTCTTCTGAGCCATCGATAGATATGAGTTAACAGTAGGGCGATTAAGAGTACGCCTGCCGAAATCATTGCTGTCTCTTTGGTTGCAAAGAGCAGTGCAGCCGAAACCGCGGCCAGTATCAGGTAAACGGGATGCCCGTCTTCGTAATACCTCAGTCCGGCGACAACCAACCCAAGTGTGAAAAAGACAAACAGAGTTTCGTGGATATAGTAGCGCGAGAGGTAGACTGCGCCGGGCGAAACAGCAAGTAGAGCAGCCGCAGAGAGCGCGCCAATCGTGCCCAATCGCCGCCGCAGCAGCAATACCAGCCCAACGGTTGCCAGGCCAAACAGCGCCGGTACCAGTCTTATGGTGACAGTGTGTAGTCCATAGGTGTTTTGCGCAGTGGTACCGAAGAGAAACCTGAGCGTCCAGGGGATTATTGCTGAGAAGTAGTAGAGAGTTGGTCCATGGTAGTTTGCCGGATCGTATTGATAAAAACCGTCCCGCACTAAGCGGACGAGAAAGTTTCCATTGACACCTTCATCGTGATGAAGCGGTACGAGATCCAGGTGGTACAGACGTAGAAAAGCCGCGACCGCCAGAATGGACAGGCTATAAATCAGCCACGTTCGTTGAGAGAGATCGCCCCGCGGAGACCCAGGCTGACGTGAAGGCTCAGCCAGAGTTTTGCTGGCCGCGCCTTCGGATTTTCCCTTCTTCTTATGGCTGCGTGACTTTGTAGAGGCGGTACTCACCTGTTTCCCCAACCTTCGCGAAACGCGAAAAGAACTGATCATTCACACTGGTCACATTCCGTTCATGTGGGCCCACCACAGCGTATTCGATGCCGTATTTGCGGATGATAGCCTCCGCATTGGGGGCGCCGGCATAAAAGCTCTTAATCTCACGTTCACGTTCAACGAAATCAAGTCCATGAGTCCAGACATGTCCTGGATAACCTAACAGAGATCGCCGGCCCGTTAGGAAAATCGGATGATTATGGACCGGGGCGTGGACAACGAGCGCACGTGGATCCGTGTGTTGTTTGACTATCTCGGCGAATTGAATCCCCCTTGAGTCAAACACTTGAAATTCTTTCGGATTCAGAACGATGGAAGCAACGTCCAAAGCCCCCGCCAAAGTCACACAAGCAAAAATCATAACTGCCAGGAGCCGGCGTAGTCTGCCCTGACGCCAAAGGCGTGCAAGCAACATCGCCACTAGCGGTGCAGAAGCCACCCACCAATAGAACAACACTTTAATATTGTCCCACACCCAGGGCGCCAGCTTGACCAAGTTTGGAATGATGAAACACAACGTGAAGGGCAGATAGAATAGTAGTAGTCGCCGTGAGATGAGGGACTTCTTCCTGCGCCACAAGATGGCAGTAACTATCAGCGGAATGAAGAGGCCAGTATTCTTAAACCAGAACCACACGGCGTTCTCCGTGCCGCGGTCCCAGCCAAACTGCCAATCAAAGAAACTGGCAGCCTTTACCGAACTGCCGTGGGTTGACCACAACATCTGTGGCACAGCAATTAGCGTAGCGATAATGAAAAACGAAAACCAATCGCGCCAGCGTCGCTGAATGAGTGCCAGGCATCCGCCCATTGCCATAACCACTACGAAACTATGGGCGTGCACGAGCGGCAGCATTCCAGCGATGATGCCGGCGGCAATCATCCGCTTCGCTGACGGGGTAAGAGGTAAAAAGGGGAAGAGGGAAAAGGGTGCTTGTGCAGGAACCGTTGCCACTGCGTCAGCTTTCTCTTTTCTCTTTTTCCTCTTGCGCCCCTTTCCTTTCGCCTCTTCAACTTTCACGCTTTTCTCCAGCTTTTCTTCCCTCAGCCACCATTGTGTAAAGACAATGACCGCGAGCGGTAATCCCATCAGGATACCGCGCTGAGGAACCAACAGCGCCGAAAGCGCGTTCCCCCAACGCCAGGTAGAATTGGGAATTACTGTGAAAGAAGGCGCGAGATTGTTAAGACTTGCCCACAGCTCCGGCCCCAGATTCTTAATCCTTTCCCACCAGCCCTGTGTTGGTTCCGTCCATAAGAGAACCCAACCAAAACCTCCATTCAGCAACACCAGCAAAGGTGTGATCACGGCCGCAAGACGATCTTTCAACATCGCCAAAGCCCAGCGATGAAGCAGTCCCACCAGTGAGATGGCCAGGATATAGTTCTCTATGAACATCGATTGGCGCAGGCTGGCGCCGCACCGCAGGAAGATCGCAGAAACAAAATCGGAGAGAAAGGGATAGGTAAAGCGCACACCCGCATAGGTCGGATCTTCTGGCGGAAAGTTGTTACCATAAGCAAAGCCACTGATCACACTCAGGTGGAATGGAAGATCGCCGAAATTATTTATCAAGCCAGTGTACAGACCTTCAGGCAGCTCGATCATCGCCCGGCTGAATACTTGCCAAAGGATGACTGAGACGACCGCATAGAAAAGAAAATAGCCGAGCAAGGTTAGACTCGGGTGAAGCACTGTGCGCCGAACGCTTTGCCGGGTCAGGACTAATTCCCAAGTAAGCTTTTTCTTATGGGCGGGATCCAGGAGCGCTAAGAACGGAAGGATTAAGACAACAGCAGTGAGGACGATTGCTAACGGCGTCAGACCGATGAATAAGGCGAATAGGAACCCGATCAATCCCAAACCTGCCAGGCCCACACACGCTCCCGCGCAAAGACGTGAGGGAAAAGAGGCGCCTTCGTCGTAAAAGTAAGTAGTAATGGTGCCGCTGGCGATGGCGAGCGACGCGAGCACGAGCGAAATAATCATGCGCAGGAGCGACGAATGCCGGGGTAGTGCTGAACGATTTTCGCCTGGCCCTCTTTCTAGTGTGCCGCGATTCTAAAACGACGTGCTGGAATGGGATTATACGCGAACCAGCGACACGGCGACACGAGGATACGGAGAAGGGTAGAAGGGGAGACACGGAGAAGGGAAGACACGGAGAAGGGAAATTTTCCATTTTCCATTTCTCATCTTTCATTGGTAGGGGTTCGTAAATCGTTTCCAATGTGTTTTGCTACAGAAGGCCGAATGAGGAAAGTGACCCAGAAAAGATGAAAATGAAAAATGAAAAATGAGAAATGGAAAATGGATCTTCTCCGTGTCCCCGTATCTCCCCTTCTCCGTGTCTCCGGTTCACCTCGTTGCGTCACTGGATGTGATCGGTTAGTTTCAGCTAAAGAGAGGTGCGGGGTGCGCTGCGGCTCAACCTCGTTAAAGGTGTTACTAAGGAATGCTTCGAGCAGGTATTGTCGGCTTGCCGAATGTTGGCAAGTCTACGCTTTTCAACGCACTGACCGCCCAAACTGCTGCATTGGCGGCAAATTATCCCTTCGCGACTATCGAACCCAACGTTGGCGTTGTGCCCGTGCCCGATGAACGGCTCGAGCCTTTGGCCAAACTGGTTAAGACAAGCGTTATCGTTCCCGCAACGGTTGAGTTTCTGGATATTGCCGGACTCGTACGCGGCGCGTCGAAAGGTGAAGGACTTGGCAACCAGTTTCTCGCGAACATACGAGAGACTGATACGGTCGTGCAGGTGGTTCGTTGCTTTGCGGACGATAGTGTAATTCACGTCGAGGGTTCCGTCGATCCGGAGCGTGACATTGAAACAATTCAGATTGAGTTGGCCCTTGCCGATCTGGCCACCGCTGAGCGCCGGCGTGAGAAGGCCCTAAAGAATGTGAAGGGCGGCGACAAAAATGCGCGGGCGGAATTGGCAGTGCTCGATAAGCTTCAGCCAACCCTCGAACAGGGCCTGTCTGCACGTACGGTTTTGCTTACTGACGAAGAACGCGCAGTGGCGCGTGGGTTTTTTCTGCTGACGATGAAACCCACGATCTATGCAGCAAACGTCGACGAAAAAACGCTCGCAGATCGGGACGAGGATCCCGGCGTACGCGCCGTGCAACAAATCGCCGAACAGGAAGGTGCTGAATATTTAGTTATCTGCGCTCAACTGGAAGCTGAGTTGGTGGCCCTTCGGCCTGAAGAGCGTGTCGACTACTTGAGCAGCCTTGGCGTTTCGGGCAGCGGCGTGGATCGCCTAATCAAGAACGCTTATCACCTGCTGGGCTTGATGTCATTCTTAACAGCGGGAGAAAAGGAAGTGCGTGCCTGGACGATTCCGCAAAATACTCGCGCACAACAGGCGGGAGGCGTGATTCACTCAGACATCGAACGTGGCTTCATCCGTGCCGAGATCGTCAGCTATGCCGATTTAGTCAGGGTTGGCTCAAACGCAGCCGCACGTGAACAGGGTTTAACGAGACTCGAAGGCAAAGACTATCTTATGCAGGAAGGCGATGTGGTGAATTTCCGATTCAATGTTTAAGTTCTTGGCGAGCCCGATTCAGGATTAGTCTGGCCTTAAGTAGACTTTCTTTCGTTTCCGTATCTTCCGGCCGCTCTTCCGAGGCGATTTTCGCGGCTTCATACTTACTCAGAGCGTCCATATAAAATTTCAGTTCCTTCAATTGTTTGCGCGATGCTCGACTAGTACGTATCGCTTCCTCATACACAAGGCGTGCGATCCTTCTGCCTTTCGGTGAGGTCGGTCGATGACACATCATCTTCCAGGCTTCAAGAATTGGTCAGGAAACTAAGAACGGCCGGAGTCGTGACCGTTTTAGAACGATGATGAACGATGAGGCTTCGGACGTGAGGTTTGTGATTGCAACGTTTTGCTGAAAAGGGATCAGCGCAGCAGCGCGCGAATACCAACAAGAATCAAATATCCGATGGCGACTACTACCGCGAGTTTGATAACGATAACCGCCAACTTGAATAGAATGCCGATGATGCCCAGAGCTACACCCGCGGCAGTCAATACGAGCGGTATACCCACGACTAAGACAAATAATCCGAGTAGTACTACTCCAACAATCCGCAAAACGTCCTTTGCTTCCTTCATTTCTAACCCCCAATTTTCAATTCCAGCTTAGGTAAATCTCATGATTTCCGCGCTTGCCTTCGGGTATACGAAGATCATCAGGCGGGCGTTCCGTTGAAAAATGCCTGGATCTAACCCAAGCAAATGGGCAGTCAGCGAATTGTGCTAAGCTTCACAGGAAGGCTTTTCCTTTTATCGTTTGAGCATTACGTTTTGCGGATATTCGACCATACGCACGTATAGCATGGCGCGTCCAACTACTAGAAATCTCTTCGGTGATTCAACTGCTGAACCCAGCGAGACTGTGGATCCATCCCTTGCGCCTTTGGCAGAACGCATGCGACCACGCTCGCTGGATGAGTTTGTCGGTCAAGACCATCTCGTTGGGGAGGGCCGCGTCCTGCGAAGATTGATTGAAGGCGGTGGGAATTTGCCATCTCTGATTCTCTGGGGCGCGCCTGGGACGGGAAAAACCACGCTGGCTCGCTTACTCGCGAGGAAGACCAAGGCGCGCTTCATCGGTTTGTCGGCGGTATTCTCCGGCGTGAAAGATCTGCGCGAGGCAATTACCGAGGCCCGGCACGAGCGAGGGTATGGCAACCGCACAATACTCTTCATCGACGAGATCCATCGCTTCAACAAGGGCCAGCAAGACGCGCTCTTGCACGCTGTCGAAAACGGAACTATTACTCTGATTGGAGCTACCACTGAGAATCCTTCCTTTGAAGTGACGAGCGCGCTGTTGTCGCGTTCGCGCGTCCTGGTGCTCAATCAACTGGCCGAAGAGGAAATAGCGTCAATTCTCCAAAGCGCGTTGCGGGATAGCGAGCGGGGGCTGGCCAGTCTTAAGGCTGAGATCTCAGATGAATTGATCCGCCGTATTGCCCATTCCGCCAGCGGAGACGCTCGCGTCGCGTTAGCAGCATTGGAAGCGGCTGTAGAGTCCACTAAACCTGGCGAATCAGGCAAGCGAAACATAACCAAAGAGACTGTGATCGAGGCGCTCGGTCGTACGCTCTACGCTTATGACAAAGGGGGCGAAGAGCATTACAACCTTGCTTCCGCACTGATCAAGTCGTTACGCAATTCTGACGTTGATGCCTCTCTTTACTGGCTGGCGCGATTAATAGAAGGTGGCGCCGATCCGGTCTTCATTGCGCGCCGGCTGTGCATTCTGGCCTCGGAAGATATCGGTCTGGCCGACCCACAGGCAATGGTCCAGGCTTCGGCCGCAGCCGAGATCGTCCAGCTTATTGGGCTGCCCGAAGCTTTGTTCCCGCTTTCACAGGCCACCATCTATCTCGCTAATGCTCCGAAATCCAATGCCGTGAAACGCGCTTACCAAGCAGCCTTCGCCGATGCAATGGAAACTGCGCGAGAGCCCGTACCCCTGCACCTTCGAAACGCGGCGACACCCCTGATGAAACATGTCGGCTACGGCGAAGGTTATCGCTATGTACATAGCGATCCAGACGCGAAAGAGGAGATGCCTTGCTTACCTGAGGCCCTGCGCGGGCGCAAGTACTATGAAGAAGAAGCGTAGAACAGGTTGACAACGAAGATGATTACTCACAAATCAGAAAAAGAGTTGGCATTTCTGCACGACCTGTTTGTTGCCACTGACTGGGGTGAGAGATTTTCCCGCCTGGTCGATGAACATATTTTGTTGCCGGAAAAAGGCCGCGCCCTGTATCTGGCGTCCGGGACAGGAGGTCATGCCATCGCGCTGCAGGAACGAGCGGGTCCTAAAGTGACGTTTCTCTGTATTGACGAGCACGAAGAGTACCTCGCGCTGGCCCGTGCGAAAGCCTCGGCATTGAAGGATCCAGCAGAGTTTCGCCACAGTGCACTGGACCGGCTTGCTCTCCCGGATAACCACTTCGATCTTGTTACAGGCGACGGTTCCCTTCTGGCACTTCACCGATTACCGAAGATATTCGGCGAAATGGTCCGCGTAGCCAAATCGGGTGCAGCAGTGGCGCTGAGTCTCCCGACCGCTTCAAGTTTTGGCGAGTTCTTTTCGATTTACTGGGAGGTGCTGCACAACTGCGGTCTGGTAGACCACGCAGCGGCCGTTGAAAGCTTAATCACAGAACTTCCCACAGTCTCTGAGATGGAGGAATTGGCCGAGCGCGAAGGGCTGGAAGACATTGCCACGTGGTCCCGTATTGAAGAGTTTGATTACGAGACGGGAGAACAGTTTCTCAACTCGCCGCTAATTTCCGATTTTCTGTTGCAGCACTGGCTCGACTTTGTGCCGGAAGGTCACAACGAGTGCATCGCCAAAGAAATTCCGCGCCTGGTAAATGAGGAGCGACACGAAACGGAATTCACGCTTTCGGTGAAGGCCACTTTGCTGCTCGGCAGAAAGGGCCGCAGTAATTGAGTGTGTTATCCGGGACGTGCGCGCCGCTGAAGAGACGAACGCGGATCGGCGCGCATGTGTGAGGTGGGCCTACTTCTCGCGCGTTTCTTTTCGGTCCTCCTTTTCACCTTCATCCAAACCCTCTTTGAAGGCGCGCTTGCTTTGACCGAGCGATTTTGCAAGCTGCGGCAGCCTCGTAGCTCCGAAAAGGAGAAAGACTACCACCACGATCGCAATCAGCTCAGGAGTTCCCAGTCCACCGATTGCCAACATTGTGTAATTCATCATTGCCTCTTTTCAATTGAGTGCCGGCCACCTTACCGCCAGCTTACTCATCGTTGTTAGATTCGTAAAAGAGATATTTCCTCCACGTCTCGTCGGCCCGGCCAAGGTAGCGCATGATCTGACGATTAACGTGCAGAGAGAAGCCTCGGGGCCTACGCAACAAGTGCATGCCTGATTCCTCAGGCGTGCGATTTCCTTTTCGATGGTTGCAGCGCTTGCAGCACGCAACGAGATTGTCCCATGCGGATTCACCACCTCGCGAGCGAGGCTGGACGTGGTCCAGTGTGAGCTCCGACGGTGGATGCTGTCTACCGCAGTACTGACAGGTTGAGTGGTCGCGCAGCAGGATGTTCTTGCGCGAAAGCGACCGCCTTTCGAAGGGAATGTGTATGTACTCTGTCAGCCTGATAACCGCGGGAGCATGGATCGCGAGTTTTGCGGAATGGAGCATATGACCATTATGCTCCTCGACTCGGGCAACACCCTTAAAGATCATTACTACCGCGCGCCGTTCGGTGCACACGTTAATGGGCTCGAAAGAGGCATTAAGAACTAAGACCCGGCCGTTCATCCTGAGCCTGATATTACGCGAGCGCTGGAGATAGTGTCAAAAACATTTGCTCGCCGGTAGGGGTCATCAGTCCTTGAAACAAGGATTTCTAATGCGAATTTCCTGAAGTCCTCACATAATCTCGCCCGTTGATTGCTAATTGCGAATTGATGTTTGTTAATATCGACTCGATACGATGCGGCGAAACTGATCGACTCGGTCACGGGCACAGTTGGTTAATAGCCTAGCTCGGAAGTAAAGTGAGCCTATTGGATGGTCAAAAATAGCAGGCCAAAGTTTCAGCTAACCCACTTTCTTCTCTTCTTTACTGTTTCTTTCGCAATGCGGGGTACTCAAGCCGGCAGCCCGAGTGGCGTGCTTGCACTGATGTCCCCGGCCCTTCAAGTCGCAGCTCAGGAGAGAAGCTGGAAGCAGGGAGATCGAGTCGAAGTGCAGTGGAAAGGCGACTGGTATCAGGCTAACGTAATCGAAGTTAAGGGGAACCAATACAAAGTTCACTACGATGGGTATGCCAGTTCATGGGACGAATGGGTCGATAACTCACGTATTCGAGCTGTTGGCACAAAACAGAACGCTGGCATCACCAGCCAACCCACCACCGCAAGCTCGGGCCTTGATCAGGTGCTGGCGTTGTTAAAGCAGTCTCAGGAAAAACAAGCAGCGGGGCAGATTGATGAGGCTATATCGCTGGCTGAGCGCGCTTTGAAAAGTGCTGAAAAGGATGTAGGCCCTGAGCACGGCACAGTTGTAATTTCCCTTGCCACCCTTGCTCAACTCTATGATCGGAAAGGTGACCCAGACCGCGCAGAACCCTTCTACCGGCGCGCACTGGCGATTGCCGAGAAGCCCAACTCAAGTCTCGAGCCGTTCTTCGTCGCTACTCTGCTCAATGGCCTCGGCCGCGAGTACGCTTTGAGAGGTGATTTCCCAGGCGCGGAAGCGATATACAAGCGCGCTTTGGAAATGCAAGAAAGGACACTGGGTCGGGACGCTTTCGAGGTTGCGACAACGCTCACGAACCTCGGCGTTATGTACCAGGCAAAGGGAGAGTACAAACAGGCGGAGCAACTACTCGAGCGCGCTTTGGTGATCCGTGAAAAGGCCACCGGATCAGAAGAACTCTACATCATCCAAAGCCTCAAAAGTCTTGCCTCTCTATACGAGACAAAGGGGGACTACGACAAAGCGGGGATACTTCTTGAACGAGCGGTGACAAGACTTGAGAAATTGTTCGGAGCCGATAACCCGATCCTGGCTCCCGCCCTCAGCGATCTTGCTCTGCATTACAAAAACCAGGGCGATTTCATAAAAGCAGAGCAACTCTATCAACGAGCCATTGCCATTGGGGAGAAAGCAGGGGGCCCGGAAAATCCTTTCCTGGCCGCTACTCTTGATAATCTCGCTAACCTCTACCAAACGAAGGGCGACTACGTAAGGGCGGAGGCGCTGTACAAACGCGTACTGGCAATTAGGGAGAAGTCACTGAGGCCTGAAGATCCGGAAATGGCCACTACGCTCAGTAACCTGGCAGTTTTATATGGCGAGCAACGCCACTTCGAACAAGCAGAACCGCTGTTGCAACGCGCCATAACTATAAAGGAGAAGGCGCTTGGGCCGGCGCACCCGGAGGTCGCTACTCTACTCAGCAACCTGGCGGTGCTCTATTTCGACAAAGGCGATTACGAGAAGGCAGAGTCGCTTAGCCAGCGCGTATTAGCAATCAAGGAGAAGGCCCTGGGACCTGAACACCCTGACGTGGCTATCGCACTTAATAACA
>Ga0137372_10000785_pt1 | contig 30595 bp, 21 predicted proteins | sample SagtaG_6_FD_104911 | JGI IMG/M metagenome (GOLD analysis project Ga0137372, IMG submission 104911) | Vadose zone soil microbial communities from Sagehorn Ranch, Mendocino, California, USA - Sage1_R_60_16 metaG | ecosystem: Environmental > Terrestrial > Soil > Vadose zone | place: USA...
AGTGAGCTCGTCAACAAATTTGGCAAGGGGGCGACGATTGGGTCGGTCGTTCCCTATGATGATGCGCTTCGTTTGCCATCTACCTCGACGTTGCCGGCGAACACAAGCTGGCGACCGTGCACGGACCGTGCACTAATGAGCGAGATTCAGTCCATTTGGGTTAACTTTGAACGAAAAGCAGATTCCCCAAATTGTTGAAAACAAGAGAAATCAAGATAGGAGAGGGAACGTTTGGAATGAATAATCCTGTGCCCAAGGCAGGTGCGCTACCAGGCTGCGCTACGCCCCGACTTTCTTCATTCTAAACTAGCGCACATCTGAGGGAGGTAACCGTTTTCGCTTCGCACGACTGCGATCGCCCGGAAATCGTCCTGAATTGTTTTGGCGGATCGGCTCTAGTTACCACCGGCAGTGCCCAATTCCCTTAATCCATTTATAATTTTTGCTCGTGGCGCAAAAGCAGCGTTACGCCCTCGTGGCATACGTGAAGGACGGGATTGGGGAGTTTGTGGAATCTCTCCGGCGTGAGCTTCATCCTCAATTGCCTCATCTCGCCACCCACGTGACCTTGTTGCCTCCGCGGCATCTCACCGAGGACGAGCCCACCGCGATTGAGAACATGGAAGAGCTTTGCAAGCGGTTCGAACCTTTTGAGGTGTCCCTCGGAGAAGTTGAAACCTTCATCCCGGTTACCCCCACTGTTTTCATCCGGGTCGCCCATGCGGCCTACAAGATGCGCGAACTGCACGATCTTCTAAATGTTAATGGCTTGGCTTGCAATGAGGAATGGCCCTACATGCCTCATTTGACCATTGTGAAGATGAGCGCCGAAGACCAGGCCCAGCATGCTTATCGCGTGGCCCGGACGCGCTGGGCAGAGTTTAACCAGGGCCGATGCATCGAAATTCGCGACTTGGTGTTCGTTCGTGAAGTCGCCCAAAACCACTGGGTGGACTTGGCGGATATCCCGCTCGGCCAGCGGCTGGCCAGAACTCCCGCTTATCGGCGCTGAAAACCCCCAAACTGCGGTACCCTCCCTGCCCATTACCTGTCCTTTTTCTCGCCGGACATTCCCTCCCGTACTCTGCCCAAGATGCCATTGTCGGCGTAAATAGAAGATAGGACGGCAAGCTGTTTCCCCACTGGGAGGAATGATGCAGATCGGCGTTTATGGTGCGGGGTATCTGGGCACGGTGATTTCTGCCTGCCTGGCGGATTTCGGAACCCCGGTGACCTGTTGTCATCCCGATAGCTCCCGCATGGTTGAAATGGCCCAGGGCAAAGTGCCGTTCCATGAAAAAAATCTGTCTGAAGTCATCAAACGAAATGTACGTTCAGGCCGGCTGGCGTATTCCACGGACGTTGAGTCTTTTGCGCGCAAGTCAGGCGTGATTTTTCTGGCCGAAGACACTCCGCAGCACCTCCCCGATCTGGCTTTGCGTATTTCGAAGGCCGTCTCCAAACCACCGATTCTTTCGATTGTGACTCCGGTCTCGGTCGGCACCGGTGAAGCGCTGGAAAAGAAAATTCATGATGCTGGACTGAAGGCGATCATAGTGTCGCAGCCAGTTTTCTTTACCGCGGGATGTGCAGTCGAAGATTTCAACTGGCCGGACCGCATCATCTTAGGGACTAGCTCGAACGAAGCAGTCCAGGCCATCAAGGGAATTTTTCACCCGTTGGTGATGCGTGGGGTTCCAGTGATTGTGACCAACCACGCGACTGCTGAACTGGTACGCGAATCGGCTACAGCATTTGTCGCCGCGAAGATTTCTTTCATCAACGAATTGGCCGGACTCTGCGAACGTGTAAACGGCGATGCCGTGCATCTTTCACTGGCACTGGGACTGGACAAAAAGATCGGGCCGCGCTGCCTACAGGCTGGAGCGGCGATGGGCGGGTTGTTCGCGCAGTCGGATATGGATTCCCTGGCGCTGCTCGCCGAACAGAACAACGTTTCCCTCAAGATTTTGAGCGCCGCGCGTGAGGTTAATCTCTCGCTTGCCGATGGCTTGGCCGAGAAAATTTCTGCGTGCTTGAAGACGTTGCAAAACAAAGATGTCGGAATTCTGGGCTTGGCCTTCAAGCCGAACACGAACTCCGTCGCCGGATCGGCTTCGATCAAGCTGGCGCAAAGCCTGGTTTCACGCGGGGCGCGCGTCAGGGCCTATGACCCGGTTGCCATTCCCGACGCCAAGTTGGAACTGAACGGCACGGTTCACTATTGTGAGTCAGCTTACGCGGCCGCCGAAGGAGTTGAGGCGCTGGTCGTGGGGACAGGCTGGCCTGAGTTCCGCGGATTGGACTTCGGCAAAATCAAGAGCCTATTACGCCGCCCGCTGATCGTGGATACGAAGAATATTTTGGATTCTGTCCGCCTGCGCGCCATGGGATTCGAATATGTCGGCGTGGGGCGCGTGTAAGGGGGCTTTTCAGGCCCGCTAGATTGGCTCGACCACCACAATATCTGGAGAAATTGCCATCCCTTGAAGTCTCCGTGGAAGAGCGGGGCTTCAGGCCGACGCTCTCCATAAGGCTAACCTCTAGAAAATCTTCGTAACACCCTCCGTCAGGACCAGCACGCGGTCCTGGACTCCCGCTTGCCGGGCGGCATGGTCGAGAAGTTGTAACGGCTCCTCCATAGGCTCGTGCGAGAGACGAAACGTCCCATAGTGCATGGGCACCATCCAGCGCGCATTCAAATCAACGAAGGCACGAGTGGCATCAGCGGGGCTGGTGTGAACATTGCGAAAAGATGGCGGATTATAGGCGCCTATTGGCAGCAGCGCCAGTTGCGGAGCCAGGCGCATTCCGATCTCCCGGAAGCCGGAGAAGTAGGCGGTGTCACCGGCGTGATACACCGAGTGTTTGCCATCGCGCAAAACATATCCGCCATAGCCTCGATGCGCGTCACGCAGAACCCGCGCTCCCCAATGACGCGAGGGCACGTGCGTTATGGTTACATTTCGATGGCGATAGCTGCTCCACCAGTTCAACTCGACGACATCGCGAAATCCGAGGTCCGCAACCAGATCGAACACATGCTCGGGTACCACGACGGTGGGGGCGGAGCCGCGCCAGCGTTTGGTGTGTTGCACGAGCGCGCGCAGCGATGGCCGATGAAGATGATCAAAATGCGCGTGCGTGATAAGCACCAAATCAATGGGAGGTAGATCGTTCATCTTCACTCCCGGTTTTCTCAGGCGCTTCAACACGAAAAGCCAGCGGGCAAAGTTGGGGTCAACAAGGATGTTCTCCCCGCCAACCTGTAAAAAGAAGCTCGCATGCCCAATGAATGTGACCCCCATCTCACCATTCGAGACGAGTTTCGGCTTATGCGACTGGCCCTGGCGAGGGGTCACGGCTGAATGCCGGATCAGCTTGCCAAATGCTCTGGCGCGCTTGCGCAATGCGGGATTTTGCAGTGCCTGTTTGAGCATTGGAGGAGCTGGCCATCAGCTCTTAGCCATTAGCTCGAACCCTGCAAGCCGAGATTTGGCTATGAGCCACGAGCTAACGGCTAACGGCTGTTTTCTCATTCTATCAACCCGGCATCATTTGCTTGACCGGCGGCGATTACGTCGGTTCTAATTCTGAAGATCATTCGTAATCAGGAGCGTGTAATGCGAGTTGCATTTTTGGGATTGGGAATCATGGGCCACGCGATGGCCACAAATCTTGTGAAGGCGGGACACGAAGTTTCCGTCTGGAACCGTACGGCGGGGAAAGTAGTGGAAGGCGCTCGGCCTGCCGCTTCGCCGGCGGAGGCAGCACAAGGCGCTGAAGTGGTGTGGCTTTGCGTTTCTGACACCGCGGCGGTGGAGAGCGTGGTGTTTGGCTCCGATGGCGTAGAGCAATCATTGAGTGAAGGCGTGATCATTGCTGATTCGAGCACAATTTCCCCATCGGCAACCACCAAGTTCGCCCAGCGAGTGCAGGGAAAGGGCGTGCAGTGGGTGGATTCGCCGGTCACAGGTTCGAAGGCTGGCGCCGAAGGTGGCACGCTGCTATTTATTGTCGGGGGAGAAGAACCGGCGATCGAGCGTTTGAAGCCGCTTTACGCCGCCATGGGAAAGAAGATCTTCCGCATGGGCGAAGTAGGGAGAGGGCAGTCCGCTAAATTGGTGATGAATCTGCAAATCGCGATGATCTATGAAGGATTTGCCGAGGCTCTCACACTGGCGGCAAAACATGGCGTAGATACCGACGCGCTAATTCCGTTGGTAAATGCGTCGATGGTCAAGTCGGGGGTCGTGGAGTATAAGGCGCCCTTCGTTTTAAGGCGAGATTTCTCTGCTAATTTTCCGTTGCGCCTTATGCGTAAGGACATTCGGCTGGCGCTTGAAGCCGCCAAAGAAGCGCGGGTGAAGCTGCCAGGACTAGAAACCGTCGAAGAGATCTATGAAATGGCGATTGAAGATGGTCACGCCGAACTGGATTATGCCGCCACGCTCCTGCTGCTTGAGAAGTGGGCGGGAGTCGAAGTGAAGGGCCAGGCAGCATGAGAGTGACTCTCCCGCTTCTCGCAAAGCGGGGGGAAAGTGGGGCACCCACCCCAGGGTTCACTCATTGCTAATCAAGCAAAATGAGAGAGGCACGGTAGGAGCCGTGCCTCTTCATCTAACGCGAGTAGTGGTTCCGCTGCGCTCCATCGTACCGGCCCGAACGCATACAGCACCTCTTGAAACCTGCGTCCAGATCCGCACGGGCAGGGATCATTCCTGCCCAGCTTCTCAACCAGTTCCTTATCTCCGTGGACGACGCGGAAAGCCGCGTTTCACGTTTGTCTCAGATGGATATCCTTTGTGGCGCTTACTGGTGACTTCATACGAAAATTCGCGTTTCACGGTTGTTTCCTCCTTGCTTGATGGATTTGCCCGTCACATCACAGAAGGGAACCGCAGGGGAATTGTAGAGCTTGAATCGGTTGCGATCAACTCTAAGTTTGATTGACACTCCTCTTCCTATCCCATTAAAATCAATGGTTCCAGAGAGTCCTTTCGGACGGTCCACACCCAGCTGAAAATATGGATGAGACGCTCAGACAAATAGGCGGATTACTGCTTGGCTCCATTCCTACAGTAGTTTGCTTCCTACTCTTGTATGGGCTCTACACGATCCTGCTGCACAAACCACTGACTCGGGTGCTCGCAGAGCGCCGTGATCGAACTCAGGGCGCAATCGAGAAGGCGCGGGCCGACGTTCAGTCCGCCGAAGCTCGAACTGCCGAATATGAGCAGCGCCTGAGAGATGCGCGCCTGGCGTTATTCAAAGCCCAGGAGGCGCGCCGCGCACAGGCCTCGCAGGCCAGGGCGGCGGCAATTGCCGAGGCTCGCGAACGGGCGCACCAACAAATTGAACAGGCACGTGCTGAGATTGAGCGCGAAAAGATTGCTGCGGAACGCTCCCTCGAAGCAGAAGCTGGGCGCCTGGCGTCGGAAATTATCCGCACCGTGCTCGGACCAGCACTGGCACAGGCGGGTGGCCGATGAGATTGTTCGCGCGAACACTCGCAATCGTTACTTTGCTTGCGTCCGTGATCCTCTTGCGTGGATGGGCGCAAGCGCAATCCAGCGATCCAGATCACACTGCAAATTCGACCACAGAAAGTGCTTCCGCGAACGCCGCGCCGGAGCAAAAATCTGAAGAGGATCCGACTGCGCAGTTCAAGCACTCCGGTTCAGTGCGGCTGCTCTCCAGAATTACTGGACTCAGTGTCAATAATGCTTATTGGCTGGCTGTGGCCCTTAACTTCGCAATCGTTGTCGGCGTTATTTGGTGGGCTTCGAGGAAGAATTTGCCGGCTATGTTCCGCAACCGCACCGCTTCAATCCAGAAGTCGCTGGAAGAAGCGCGCACGGCAAGCGAAGACGCGAACAAGAGATTGTCGGACATCGAATCCCGGCTGTTGCGTTTGGACCAAGAGATTAGCGGCATGCGCACGACATCCGAAAAGGAATCTGCAGTGGAAGCGGAGCGAATTAAGGCTTCCGCGGCCGAGGAATCACGCAGAATCGTCGAGTCCGCACAGCAGGAGATTGCGGCTGCTATGAAGGCTGCCCGCCGGGAGTTGACCGCTCACGCTGCGGATCTGGCAGTCACGCTGGCGAGCAAACAAATTGAAGTGGATGCTGCAACCGATCAGGCGCTGGTCCGCCGTTTCGCGCAACAACTTTCGGGCGGCCGCGCAGACTCGAAGAAAAATTAAATGGCAACCGTCATTAACACCTATGCTCGGGCCTTCGCCGACGTTGTTATTGCGAACCGGCTCGATGCTCAAAAAACGCTGGCGGAATCGCAGCAGATTGCCGGTCTCGTCCGCGACAACAAATCGCTTCGCGAAGTCTGGGGCGCGCCATCCATTCCTCCGGCGCAAAAGCGCGCTGTGCTCGACGGTATCGTACAGAAGGCGGGGCTTTCCCGGCCGGTGCGGAATTTTGTCGCTGTGCTGATTGATAAAAGGCGCATTCGCTTTATCGGTGAGATCGTGACTCAGTTCGCCCAGGAATTGAATCAGCGATTGGGATTCGCGGAGGCCGCCATCACGACTGCTCGCGAACTGAATACCGACGAGCGGGCGGCTTTGGAAGGCGATCTTACGCGGGTGACGGGCAAGAAGATTCGGGCGCAATATACGCAGGACCGGAGCATTCTCGGCGGAGCGATTGCCCGCGTTGGCAGCACCGTTTATGACGGCTCGGTGAAAGGGGATCTCGAAAGAATAAGGGAACAACTGATAAGCGCTGGCATTTAGCGGCTGCACGTGAAAAAGCTTTGAACCGCAGAGGTCGCAAAGAAGAGCCGCAGGGATCGTCAAGGAAAGCTAAGAGCCAAAGGCTAACAGCTACGAGCTGAATCTATGCAAATCAAAGCAGACGAAATTACGCAATTAATCCGGCAGCAGATTGAGAATTACGAATCGAAGGTTGCCGTTGACGAAGTGGGAACGGTCATCACGCTCGGCGACGGAATTGCGCGCGTGCACGGTCTCGAAAAGGTTATGGCGGGTGAGTTGCTTTCGTTCCCGCACGACGTTGCCGGCATTGCTATGAACCTCGAAGAAGACCAAGTCGGCGTGGTTTTGCTCGGCGAGTACACGCATATCAAGGAAGGCGACCAGGTCAAGCGCACGGGCCGCATCATGAGCGTTCCCGTTGGCGATGCCATGATCGGGCGCGTCGTGGACTCTCTTGGTCAGCCGATCGATGACAAAGGTCCGATTTCTACCTCCGAATTCATTGCTCTGGAGCGCCTTGCGCCTGGTGTTATTGAGCGGCAACCGGTGCGCGAACCAATGGCAACGGGACTAAAGGCCATTGACAGCATGATCCCAATCGGCCGCGGCCAGCGCGAATTGATCATTGGTGATCGGCAGACCGGGAAGACTGCGATCGCGATTGACACCATCATCAATAGCAAGGGCAACGATCTGATTTGCATTTATTGCGCGATCGGGCAGAAGCGGTCTTCCATTGCTCAGGTGGTGAAGACCCTGAGCGACCACGGTGCGATGGACTACACGATCGTCGTCGCGGCGTCAGCGTCAGAGCCCGCACCGATGCAGTACATCGCTCCTTACGCAGCATGCGCGATGGGCGAGTATTTCCGCGACAATAAGCGCCACGCGCTGGTGATTTACGACGATCTTTCGAAGCATGCAGCTTCATATCGTGAAATTTCACTTCTACTGCGACGTCCGCCGGGGCGCGAGGCGTATCCGGGAGACGTTTTTTACCTTCACTCGCGACTGCTGGAGCGGGCTGCGAAGTTGAGCAACGAAAAGGGCGGCGGATCGCTCACCGCATTGCCGGTCATTGAGACACAAGCTGGCGATGTTTCAGCGTACATACCGACTAACGTGATCTCAATCACCGATGGGCAGATTTATCTTGAAACGGATTTGTTCAATCAAGGCGTTCGCCCGGCGGTGAATGTCGGGCTTTCCGTGAGCCGCGTCGGTGGCAGCGCCCAGATCAAAGCCATGCGCCAAGTTGCAGGCAGCATGAAGCTGGAACTTGCACAGTATCGCGAATTGGCGGCCTTCGCGCAGTTCGGTAGCGACCTGGACAAGGCCACACAGCACCAACTGAATCGCGGACAGCGGTTGGTCGAAGTTCTGAAGCAGAAGCAATTCTCGCCGCTGCCGTTTTCGAAGCAAATTCTAGGGATCTTCGCCGGAACCAGCGGCGCGCTCGACGACATGGCAGTCGGGGATGTGGGTGGTTTCGAGGATGAACTTTATCGCTATGTTGACGCCACGAATCCAGGGTTGCTGTCAGCGATCATGGAGAAGAAAGTTTTGGACGACGCCCTCAAGGCAGAAATGACCAAGGTGGTCAAGCAGGCGAGAGAAGCATTTGTTTCTGAGCGGCAGGCGGTGGGAGCAGGGAAATAAAATCAAAATCCCCACCTTGTCGCATAGAGCGCGACAAGGATGGGGCACCGCAGTCCACGGTTAGGTGGACGACGAACGACTAACGACGATCATGGCCAACATTCTCGACATCCGGCGGCGCATTCGCAGCGTGACCAACACGCGGCAGATCACCCGCGCCATGAAGATGGTTTCGGCGGCGAGGTTACGGCGTGCCCAGGAGCGCGCATTGGCAGCCCGGCCTTATGCGCAGATGCTCACAAACGTTCTCAAGTCCCTCGTATCGCGAGCGGATGTTTACGATGCTGCAACCGGTGAGACACTCCACCCATTGCTGGTGCATCGGCCAGAAGAAAGAGTTGTCTTGATTGTTGTCACGGGTGACAAAGGTCTTGCCGGGGCGTTCAACGCCAATATCCTGAAAGCTGCAACTCGTTTTCTGGAGTCGAAGTCTGGAAAGAATATCGAGATCGAAGCGGTTGGACGCAAGGGTCGCGACTTTCTGCGGAGAAGATTCAAATCAGCCGAGCCGAGAAAGGCCGATTCATCCGAAGCGCCAAGTACTACTTTGATCGGCGAACAGGTTGGGGTCCTGAATAAGATCGACTATGCGCTTGCATCCGGCCTTGCCGAACGCGTCATAGCGCGCTACACCCACGCCGAGATTGACTCAGTCTATGTAGTTTTTAATGAATTCAAGTCCATGATCGCGCAGCGTCTGGTGGTCGAACAATTATTGCCGATTGAAAGCATCGGCGCCCGGGAGATCGCGCAATCCAAGGAAATGGAACTGGAAGAGAAGCAGCGTGCGCTCGAAGCGGCCAAGGGAGCGGGTGTTGCGCTTCGTCCCGCCGACACCCGGGAAGCGGACGAGCGCGCTGCCACATTCGCCACGGCCCAGGTGGATTACATTTATGAGCAGCCGCCGCGGGAACTGTTTGGTGCCTTGCTTCCGAAATATGTGGGCATCCAGATTTTTCGGGCGCTGCTGGAATCGGTTGCCGCCGAGCATGCCGCGCGCATGACGGCAATGGAATCCGCGACCAGCAATGCCAGCGACATGATTAGTTCGCTAACGCTGGCCATGAATCGCGTGCGTCAGGCGAAGATCACGAAAGAGATTATTGAAATTGTGAGCGGAGCGGCAGCATTGTAGCAATGAGCAGTGAGTTACGAGCGATGAGCAATCCTTGATTCGGTTGCTCGTGGCTCACTGCTCGGCGCTGCCGTCGAGTAAAGGCTAAAGAGCTTCTCTTTATGGAAAACATCGGAAACGTCATTCAGATCACCGGTCCCGCCGTGGACGTCCAGTTTAACGAGGCGGCGATGCCGCCGATTTACCAAGCCCTGCGTGTGGTGAGCGACGGATTCGTCGTTCCCAAGCCCATTAATGTCATCCTGGAGGTGCAGCAGCACCTCGGTGAGGGCCGCGTGCGTTGCATTGCGATGGAGGCCACCGACGGTATGGTCCGGGGCATGAAGGCCGTTGATCAGGGCGGGCCAATCTCCGCTCCCGTGGGCCACGGGACGTTAGGACGCGTGATGAACGTGATCGGCGAACCCGTGGACAACCTCGGCCCCATCGTGGCGAAAGAGCGGCATCCAATTCATCGCGCCGCGCCTTTGTTTGAAGATCAGGCGACAACCGCGGAGATGTTTGAGACTGGCGTGAAGGTCGTGGATCTTATTCAACCCTTCTTGAAGGGCGGAAAAATCGGACTCTTTGGTGGTGCCGGTGTCGGCAAGACCGTCGTTATCATGGAACTCATCAACAACGTCGCCAAACAGCACGGAGGATTTTCTGTATTCGCCGGCGTCGGCGAGCGCACTCGCGAAGGCAACGACTTGTGGCTCGAAATGACCGAGTCAGGCGTAATCAAACCTGGCGATCCCGAGAAATCAAAAGCCGCTTTGATCTATGGTCAGATGACTGAGCCGCCGGGCGCGCGTCTCCGCGTCGCATTGACCGGGCTCACAGTCGCCGAATATTTCCGGGACGTCGAGGGTGCCGATACTCTGTTGTTCATTGATAATATTTTCCGTTTCACGCAGGCCGGATCAGAAGTTTCAGCGTTGTTAGGTCGAATGCCGAGCGCGGTCGGTTATCAACCGAATCTTGCGACAGAGATGGGTGAACTACAGGAGAGGATCACTTCGACGAAAAAAGGATCGGTTACCTCTGTACAGGCGATTTACGTACCTGCCGACGATCTCACCGACCCTGCGCCTGCGACGACATTCGCCCACTTGGACGCTACCACGGTGCTTTCCCGTTCTCTGACAGAAATTGGAATCTATCCTGCGGTCGATCCCCTGGCTTCTACTTCGCGCATCCTCGATCCGCGCATTGTGGGCCAGGAACATTATGACGTGGCGCAGTCGGTCAAGAAGACGCTCCAGACTTATAAAGATTTGCAGGACATCATCGCGATTCTTGGCATTGACGAACTCAGCGAAGATCAGAAGCTGACTGTTACCCGCGCGCGGAAAATTCAGCGATTCCTGTCGCAGCCGTTCCACGTTGCTGAACAGTTCACCGGCGCGGCAGGACGTTACGTGAAGGTTGCCGACACGGTGAAAGGTTTCAAGGAAATTGTTGACGGTAAACATGACGACATCCCTGAGCAGGCGTTTTATATGAAAGGAACGATTGATGAAGTGCTCGAAGCAGCAGAGAAATTGAAAACAGCAGCGTAAGAGAAGCTTCTAGCTGTTAGCTCTTGACTTTTACCCACACACCGCAGCAGCGCGCAGTTGGCCAAAGAACGGAGGCAATAGCCAAGGACGCACAGCCAACACCTGATTTCACATGCCTGACACTTTCCAACTCGAGATCGTGACGCCGGAGAAGATGGTCGTACGCGATGCTGCGCAAGAGGCGCAGATTCCCGGTCGGGACGGCTATTTTGGCGTCCTTCCGGGCCATGCGCCTTTGATCACGGAACTTGGCGCGGGTGAAATCAGCTATCGCTCGAACGGACAAGTGCAGCGTTTCTCTGTGGCTTGGGGATTCGCTGAGATACTTCCAGATCGAGTAACGGTCCTGGCTGAGACAGTCGAACGCGTGAATGAAATTGATACTACTCGCGCGCAGCAAGAATTGACCGAAGCCGAACGATCATTGAGGTCGGCGCAAACAGAAGAAGACTTTGCGCAGGCGCTGGGCAAGATCAATCGTGCGCAGGCCCGACTCGAGGTCGCGCAAAAACGATAGCAATTCCACCCTCCCAAACAAGCCACACCCTGAATTAAAGCTTTCCATTTTCGGCAGCCTCATCTAAATTGATCGCCTTAAGTAGCTGCACAAGGCACAATAACCAATCCTGATTCCCTCCATAAATAGTTTCGATTTCCGCAGTGTTAACATCGCGATTAGAGTGAAGATGCATCCGCCTAGGCGCGGAAGATCCCGGAATCGGCCCGAAACGCCTCTAAGATGAGTACAGCCGCCACGATACGAACTGAACTTCGCGATCTCTACCTAGTTGAATCCAACCGTATTCAACAGGCATTTGCAACCAGCGGAGACGGCTCGGCAGCGATCGCGCAACGCACCGAACTGGTGGAGACAATCCTTCTGCGGTTGTGGAGTCAGCTGATAAGCGGTGGCCGGGACGATCCAAAGGACTTTGCGCTCGTAGCACTGGGCGGATTCGGCCGCCGTGCCTTGTTCCCGCATTCTGACATTGACATCCTTTTCCTGCACGCCGATCGCACTACCGAAAATACTTTTCGCGAGCCCATCCGGACGTTTTGCCAGGAACTATGGGACCTTCGCATGAAACTGGGGCCGACAACGCGTACCCTGGCCGAGTGCGAGCAGTTTGATGTGCAAAACGTGGAGTTCACGATCTCGCTGCTCGATAGCCGCCCGGTTGCTGGCGACCGGGAACTGTTTGACCGCTTGCACGAAAAGGTCCTGCCGAAGTTCTTCTTGCGGGAAGGGAACTACATCATCCAGCAGCTCGCGGAGGTCACACGCTCGCGTCACGCGAAGTACGGCAACACCGTGTTTCATCTTGAACCGAACGTGAAAGAGGCGCCCGGCGGAATTCGCGACCACAATGTGGCCCTGTGGATGACGCTGCTTTCCGGGTTGGATCAGGAGCGCAAATGGCCGTCGGTGGAGTCTGTGCAACCGGACTCGCGGCACGACAAACTTGCTCCGGCGTTGCAGTTTCTCACTTCAGTGCGCGCATTTCTGCACTATCGGCAGGGCCGCGATGACAACATGCTCGCGTGGGAATCGCAGGATGAAGCGGCAGCCCGCAATATCGGCGTGGAGAAATCCGAACGCCTCGACGCCGCTGCCTGGATGCGAATTTATTTTCGCCATGCCCGCGCCGTACATTATGAATGTTTGCGGTTGCTGGAATCGGTGCCGGCTGCGCGGTCGTCGCTCTATCGCCAGTTTCAGAATTGGCGCTCGCGACTCTCGAACGTTGACTTCTCGGTTGTGGACGGTCTGATCTACTTGCAGCAGCCCTCCACCGTCAGCAATCCGGAACTGCTGTTTCGCATTTTCAGTTTTGGTGCTCACCATGGTCTGAAGCCAGCGATGTCAACCGAGAACCGGATTCAGCAAGTCTTGCCTCGCCTCTCGGAAACGCCTCTTTCCGGACCGGAATGCTGGCGATACTTGCAAGCGGTCCTGGTTGAGCCTCACGCTGCGGAAGCACTTCGGGCAATGCATTCTCTTGGACTGCTTACGTTGCTGCTCCCCGAGATGAAGTTGATTGACTCACTAGTAGTCCGCGATTTTTATCACCGTTTTACCGTGGACGAGCATTCGTTTCTGGCAATCGAGTGCCTGCACCGTGCGCGGCAGGCGACCTCGGAGTGGGACCAAAGGTATGGGCGCCTTTTGGAGGAACTCGAGCGGCCTGAGTTGCTGTATCTGGCTTTACTTTTGCATGATGTGGGCAAAGGTGTTCCGGGGGACAATCATATTGTTACGAGCTTGCAGATGGCCCGCAAGAGCATGGAACGTCTGGGCCTGGAATCCGGTGATTGCGAAACCATCTCTTTTCTCATCGCGAGTCATCTGGAGATTTCTGCAACTCTGCGGCGCGACATTTACGACCCTGCAACCATCCAGTCGTTCTCCGAGAAGATCGGCACTCCTGAGCGCCTCAAGATGCTCTCACTGCTTACCTATGCGGACATCAAGGCCGTAAATCCCGAGGCCCTCACGCCTTGGAAAGCAGAAAATGTTTGGCAGCTCTACATTGCTGCTTCAAATTGCATGAGTCGCACGGCAGACCAGCGGGTACACGCTGCAACCGAGCAGGATGAGACTGTCAGCCGCTTGAAGGCTATCGCGCCCGCTGTTGCTGACAACATCAAATCCTACTTAGAGGGCTTGCCTCGGCGCTACCTCCGCACTTACCGCCCTGAAGAAGTGCTGCAGCATGTCCAGATGACTGGCAAGTTGCAAGGGGACCCCGCCCAGCTTCATCTCGTTCGTGGACGTCACTGGTACGAGCTAACAGTCGTGACCAAAGACCGGCCATTCCTTTTCGCGAAAATTGCCGGGTCACTGGCAGCCTGGGGAATGAACATTGTGAAGGCCGATGCTTTCTCCAATGCTGCCGGGGTTGTGGTGGACACTTTCTATTTCACCGATCGTTTCCGTACCCTCGAGCTCAATCAGCCGGAACGGGAGCGCTTCCAGCACAGTGTCGCTGATGTCCTGAACGGCGACGCCGATTTAGACCGCATGTTACGAGACCGGGTGCGGTCGGAATCGAAAAACGGGACTAAAGTCAAAGTTGAAACGCGGGTTGAATTTGACGACCAGTGTTCCGCCGGAAGCACGTTGATACAAGTAATCGCGCAGGACCGTATGGGCCTGCTCCACCGAATTGCCTCGCGGTTTTCGTATCAGGATTGCAACATTGAAATTGCCCTGATTGATACTGAGGGCCAGATGGCCATCGACGTCTTTTATCTCACTTCGGGCGGGAGCAAGCTAACCTCTACTAAGCAGGCTGATCTAAAATCCGACTTACTCGAAGAACTTCAAGCCGCCTAAGCAGCAATCCTTTCCTTAGGCCCCGCATCCAAATTGCGTTAGGAGGTTTCATGCCTAAGAAACGCAAGAGTGACACCCGGGCTGAAGAAAATGAAGCGCGCAAAGACGAACTGGGGAACGACCCGCGCGAGGTCGGTGCGGAGAGTGGCGGCCAAAGTGGCGGGGTGCAGCGCCTGTCAGCCAGTGAGGACGCAGATAACGAGAGCGTTGAGGAGTTGTCGGAAGCGAGCCAGGCGATTGAGGCAGCAAGGGTGGAAGGCTCAGAAGATGCTGCCGACCATCCGGAGCGGCCGGTGCACACGCACAATGAATACGGACGTCCGGATGATTTGCCGCCGGCAAGAAGTTCAGACCGTAAGAAAGCATCGTAGCAAGATAGTTTGTCGCGTCCCTGATCGAGCGGTGACTAATCTTCTGGTTGCAGCAATTGGCCAATCGTCGGCTTGTGCTTCTCCCTGCTGTTTTCTTTCTTCTTGCGATTGGGAACAACTTGCTCTGGCGGAGGCGCACCGATGCGCTCACGGGCCAGGGCTTTGACCGCAGTGACGGCGCGAAAGGCTTTCTTCCTCTTCTTTTTTGCCACAGTGCTTCGAGTCTAACTCAACCCCTCGGCCATTTCGCTGCATCCCACCGATGTGGAATAATCAGAGAAAACCAGTGAGGAACACGAATGGAAGAGCGCGATTTTTTCGAGGAACGGCCGGAAAAGAAACCTGCAACTCTGAATTGCCCTCATTGCCACCAGTCAGCGGACTACGAGGTCACGTGGCTGGTGCGGACCAAGAGAAATCAACTGCCACGCCATGCCGATGAACGGGATCGCGCGCGTTTTGCTAAAGCGAAATCCTACATGCTCCGCAAAGACGACGTGATTGGGTGCAAGAACCTGCGATGCCGCAAGCGCTTTGACATCACGAGCTTGCAATCGGTGGTCTTCACAGACTGATTCGGTGGGAAGCCGCAGGAGCGCCAAATGCGGTACACTCCTCAGTCGAATCCTGGGAGGTTTGTCCATGTCTAAATGCAAATTGCTTGGCAGCCAGCTGACCGTCGTTCTGTTGATGGTGTGTTCTAGCGCCGCACAGGATGCCGCCAAGAAGAAAGTAACCAGCCAGGCAGACCTTCCGCGCTTTTCGTATCCTCTCGCTGCGCCAGCTTCGGAACTGGTGCAGGCAGATAGTGCAACTTTTGACGCATTTGCGATGAAGGTTCGTGCTGATCTGGATTCTGTATTACAGGGTTATGAAATTAGCGATAAGGCAACCATGCGTACGTTGCTCTCGACGAAGGCGGACTTGCAGGAGTTGGCGGGGGACTTTCAAGGCGCATTGGAGACGGTGAAAACGATTCGTGGAATGGAAGATAAGCCTGCGGCACGACTGACCAGCGGCCTGTTTACCGAGTCAGAGTTAAAGGCTGCAATCGAGAACAAGAGCACCAGTGGCACACTGTATGAGCAGGCATTCAAGAAATCGTATAGCGATGCGGTGAACAAGCTTCCCTGGGACGTAGTGCAGGACACGATGAAGGCCGCATGGGCAGGGGCTAAGCTGCGCAACAAGGCATCACTCATATCGTTCGTTAAAACGGAGATCGACCCTGCGGTCGAGAAATCGAAAGCGGTGGGCGGGGAAGAAGCCGCGGCATTGATCTTCGTGAGAAGGGCCATCCAATTCGACCTTCCGTTGAATATTGCGCGAGTCGAAGTCCTTGGCGGTTATGTCACAGCTCACAATGTGATGAAGCCCGACATCTGGCAAGCCCGCGAGATCACATTTACAGCCGCCGACAAGTTGACTCCGGTGCTCGTGGGCATTTGGGATTCCGGAGTGGATGTATCTATCTTTGGCGAGCAGGTGTTCGGCGATCCGCACCCCACCGCCAGCGGTGATCATGGATTGTCTTACCTGGACGAGGGCGGTGTGTCGCATGCATGGCTCTATCCATTGACGGACGCGCAGCAAAAGGAATATCCCAATTTTCGCGACGAACTCAAGGGCAGGCTAGATTTGGAGAATGGAGTTGACACTCCAGAGGCGCAGGAACTGCAACGTAAAATGAGCACCTTCACTCCCGACCAAATGCACGAGCGGACCGAACTACAGAAGGTGCTCGGGTATTACGTTCACGGCACGCATGTGGCTGGAATCTCGGCGCGCGGGAACCCGGCGGTCCGCCTGGTTGTAGCGCGCTTTAACGATCAGCTTCCTGACCTTCCGTTTCAGCCGACACCGGAGTGGGCACATAAGCTGGCGGCTGACTTTCTGGAAATGTCGAATTACTTCCGCACACGAAACGTGCGAGTGGTGAACATGAGCTGGGGAGACGATCCTCAGGAGTTCGAGATCTGGCTTTCGAAAACAGGGGGTCCGAGCGATCCTGCGGAGCGCAAAAAACGTGCCGCGGAGTTATACGCCATATGGCACGACGCTGTAGAGACAGCGATCAAGAACTCGCCAGCCACGCTGTTTGTTTGTGCCGCCGGGAACAGCGACAGCGATGCCAGTTTTCTGCAAGACGTTCCCGCGGGGCTTCGTTTGCCGAATCTGATCGCGGTGGGAGCGGTGAACCAGGCAGGCGATGAAACGTCGTTCACCAGCTACGGACCAACGGTTGCGGTGGATGCAGACGGTTACGATGTTGAAAGCTATGTTCCTGGAGGAGCGAAGCTCAAGCTCTCCGGCACTTCGATGGCGTCTCCGAATGTTACAAATCTAGCGGCCAAGTTGTTTGCGCTCGATCCTTCGCTGACTCCCCAGAAGGTAATTGAACTGATCAAGCAGGGGGCCACACCGAGCGAGGATGGCCGTCGCCACTTGATTGATCCCAAGCGTTCGATCGAGTTGCTCAAGAACGGGAAAGCTAACTCTGTGGCTGCAAACTGATCGTTATAGGGATCTAGTAAAAAAAGTCACTCATGCTTGCTGCCCCGCCCGCCGCCCCGGGAAAGCTGCTTACGCCCAGAGCTTTCATCAATGTTTTTAGAGTGTTCTGGTGCTGGTAGAGTACGGTTGACCGATATCCCGGTTTGACCTTCGGCCCAATCACCACGGAAACGACCTTGCCACCGCCGTGCTGGACATCAGTATCAATGCTCTCGTCGAAAACTATGATCAGGATACCGTCTTTTTGAAACGTGGTGCTCGCGATCAGTGGAGCGATGTTCGTCTTCAACCACGAGTCGGCGGCGCTTAGCGAGCCATCGTGCGCATCATGCAACAGATTTGGCACGATAAACGAGTATTCGGGGAGCGCGTGATTTGCCAAATCACTCGAAAAGCGGCTGAACGGCACCAGTTTGTTCTTGTCACTGCTGTTCGCAACGTCGGAAAAATACGCCAGAGGATTATGGCGCTTCACGTATGGGTAGTGGCTACATCCGGTGTACCCGGCGTACGGAAGGCTTTCTGCATAGGACTTGAAAGTCTTTCCAGCCGTGAGTAAGTGGCGAACGACGTTGTCCTGCGTGACTGTGCTGCAGAGACTGTCGTTATTCGTAATCACTTGACCCGTCGTGAGCACGAAGTAGTTGCCAATCGAAGGATGCGTATTGGCGTAGTACTGCGTGGCCAGGCCGTATTTTTTTGCCAGGCTGTTTAGGTAAGGCATTGATGAGTTGCCAATCACGCTTGAGTATCCGTGATTTTCCTCGAGCACGATTAAAACATGGTTGCTGTTGGGGACGGTACCTGCAAGAACTTCAAAGTTAAGGAACACGAGAACGGCTATGACTACAAACAGGCGCTTCACTGCGAACTCCTGGACACCAAAAGGGGATTTACACAAACTGACCCAAGTAGAGGATTGCTAGGCCGACGGTATGAGGTGTCTGAAAAGATGTTATTGAATGGCGCTCAATGAGCGCTAGTCTCGGAAGGGCATGATTTCCTACAAGGGTAAGGGTTTAAAACGGGGCTTGCTGTAAAGAGTTTGCTAACAAATTCTAGACAGCGACGGCCCCTTGTGCCGGCGTGTAGTTCACCGGCCGTTCGTGGAGCAGAAGCTCAGTCGCCTGGACGCGCGGGTGAGAGTGAAACCATGTCTGTACGATTCCATCGGCCAGGAAGTTGCCAAGCGCAAGCATAGTCATGCCCTGATGGTGCGCCATCCAGCACCGCACCAGTTCACGCTCGTGACGCCAACTCCGATCACGCGACGAAGTGTAATCCGCAGATTCGTAAAAGCCGTAGCTGCCAAGCCATCCATCCTGCTGCATTCGCCGCAGGTTGCTCAGGGATGCAGATGGGGAAACGTTGAGGGCAAGAAATGTGGAATAAGGAGAGATGACGAGCGCTTCAAGATCGCCGTGGAATATCGCCAATTGCGGAACGCCGAACGCATGGTATCCATAATGGCCCTCTGCGTTCCTCTCGGCGTAAGCGCACTCTGAAATTCCCCATGGGATGCGTTTGGTCGCAGTGAATGCCTGATGAGAAAGCACGGCGGAGTGATGCGACCGGTCGAGGATGGTGCCAGGATAACTCCTCATCCATAACGTCGGCATCATGTACTCGAACATAGTTCCGGTCCAGGAGATCAAGACTGGGCGGCCTTGATCGGTCGTGTGAGTCCGGCTCAACAGGAACCATGTTTCCGATGGGACCTCGTCTTTTGCAATGGCGATGAAAGTGCCCAGCCTGGATTCGGATGCGAGCAGGTCGTAGCACGCCGAGTGGATCTGGTCCTTCTCGCTCTCGAAGCCAATGGACATCATTTTGCGCTGATGGTTCCACAGGAAACCGAACTCCATTTCTTCTGCAAGCTTTCCCGCGTCAGCCGCCAACGATTGCAGGTCTTGGATCAGCCGAACGGAGTCCATCCTCGCGCCCGAGACAAGCGACAGTAACCGCTCCAAAGAGTCTCGCGATGCTGGCGGAGATGCGGACTCAAGGGCCACGTGCAGCCGGGTAGCAAGACGTGTGAGTAGGTCGGGTAAATCCTTGAGCTTTACGTCCTGACGGGGAAGGGGGATTGACTCTTCGTCTCGGAGTTCCGCAAAATCCGGGAGCATCCATGGGGTAAATCGCACCAGAGTTCTGCGGAATTGGCTGAGGCGCGCAAGCGCTTCTCCGGAGAACCAATTCGTCTCGTTGGTTGACTTCTTCTTGTCAGAGGCAATTCGTGCCAACGCCTTGGCGGGAAACTTCAGCAGAAGGCCGACCCAGTCTTTGCTGTGGGACTTGGATTCAATCCTTGCCAGCAATCGTTTCGGGAATAGGTCGAGTTCACTCAGTTCCCGCAAATGATCTAGGAAGCCTTCCGCCAGTTCACGCCGCAAGATCGGTTGATCGAGAAGATGCAGGCAGCCCTGCTGAAGTGTCCAAAGGGAAGCGGCCAAATTTCCGCTGTCAACGGAAGAAACAAAGAGCGGCGGTAGGGGCTTCAGCGTGCGCGTCTCGTACCAGTTGTAAAGATGCCCACGATGCCGCGGCATCTTGCGAATCGTGCTCAAGGTCCGGAATGTTTGCTCGACAAACTCAGCCGGAGTCAAATAGCCAAGTTCACAAGCCACTTGACGCACATTCAAGAGAAACCCGACGTTGGTGGGGGAAACGCGGGCGGCAACTTGGTAAGGGTCTTCCTGGATATTGTCGGGAATGAGCCAGTTGTGCTCCTGAGTGCTGAATTCGGCAAAATAGCGCCAGGTGCGGATGGCGGAGCGCCGCAGGAAGAGGCGGTCTTTTTCCGAAATCTCGGCCTGCAACAGGAATGCAGGACTGTCCAGCCATTTCGAGACCAGCTTGCTGCATGCCCAGAGCACAAGGACGGGCAGCGCAGCCACCAGCGCAGGCCGGCGAACCTGAAAAATAATAAGCCCGAGCAAAATAGCAATGAGGGGCATCCAGTTCAGGTAAACATCCACTGGAGTACGCTTGATCGCGCCGGCTTCGGCTTCCGCCGCAGTTTCCCACTCGAGCAAGCGCTGACGAGTAAAAACGCGCCGAACCAGTGTTCGCACGACCGCGTCTAGCGATACCAGCATCTGGTGCGGCAAGAAGATGATGTTCAGGAGTGTGCCAACATTCGAACTGAACAAGGCCGAGAGCGCCTCACGCGCCACGGCCAGTTTCTGCTCCGCGATCGAGCGCACTAACGTGAACAGGAATTCGAACCAAACCGGCATGAAGAGAATGAAAGCAGTTGCCATGGTCCAACTACGTGCGTAGCCGGGAAGCACGAGCCATCCCAACACGAACAGTAGAAACGTGGCAGGTTCTACCAGGCTGCGGCGAAGATTGTCGAGAATCTTCCACTGAGAGACGAGCGAGATCGGGTTCGGTACCTTGCGGCCGGTTTCGTCGGGCACGCGGGAAAACAGCCAACTCGTGATCTGCCAGTCGCCGCGCAGCCAACGGTGCTTGCGCCGATTGTAGGCACTGTAGTGCGATGGATAGTCTTCGATGACCTCGACGTCGGTAACCAGCCCAACTCGGGCGTACGCACCCTCAATCAGGTCGTGACTAAGGAGAGCATTTTGGGGAAAGCGACGGTCCAATACCCGCTGCACGACTTCGACTTCATAAATCCCTTTGCCGGCAAAGATTCCTTCGCCGTATAGATCCTGGTAAATATCGGAGACGGCGCGAGTATAGATATCGAAGCCGGTCTGGCCTGAGTAGATGTTGGCCAAGCGTGAACTGGCAGCGCTGTGAACGCTGATCCGGACCCGTGGTTGGAGAATTCCATATCCTGCAACCACGACGTTCTTCTCAGGATCAATCACCGCCCGGTTCAAGGGATGCGCCAGAGTTCCGATCAGGCGATGAGCGGAGCCTCGCGGCAATTCCGTATCTGAGTCGAGCGTAATAACAAAGCTTACCTCGGCTAGCACTGCAAGATCGCCGACCTTAACTGGGAAGCTGTCGCGCTCACGGGTAAGCAACTTATTGAGGTCCATCAACTTGCCGCGCTTGCGTTCCCATCCCATCCATACTTTTTCCCGAGGATTGTAGATACGGTGACGGTGCAGCATTAGAAACGAGCCCATGTTCTTGCCCGAATATTTTTCGTTCAGCTCCTTGATGAGATTGCCGCACAATTCCACCAGAGGATCATCTTCGCGGGACGGTATGGGGGAATCTGGAAGATCAGTAAGTAGAGCGAAGTGCAGATTGCGATTGTGATTGCCGAGGGACCGTACCTCCAGATTTTCCACCAGCCGCCGCACTTGTTTCTCATTCAACAGCAGCGCTGGGACTGCGACCAGGGTTGTGCAATCCTCGGGAATGTCTTTCGAAAAGTCGAATTTCGGCAGAATTTCCGGACGAAGCAGCGCGGTTGTGAGGTAATTCATTAGCTGTACCGCGCTTTGCGAGCACGGCAGCAGCAGTACCAGCATGGAGAGCAGTATCAAAGCCGGAGAGGTGAAGGTGCTGGTAAGCAGCAGCACGATCGCCGACATGAGACTAAACGTGAGGATTTCAATACCTGGCAAATAGAATTCGTCTGGGTGACTGCGCAGCAAGCCACGGATTTTGTGAACGAGAGAAGGGCGAAATCCGATACGCGCGCGGAGCTCGGGTGTCCCTGCGCCCACCAGGTAATAGCCAATGTGCGACTCGCGAAGCGCGATGCGTGAATCTTCAGCCGGACGCTGTTGGGCCTGGCGGGCGAGTTCCAGAGCCTGTGCAGCTACCTCCATTTCGGTGGAATCCGATCGCTCAGCGGTCAATACCAGCTTTTCGCGATACAGGTTGCGAGACTCAAAATCCATTCGCGGGTAGGCACCGCAAGGATCCTGACTAAGAACCTGGTCAAACGCGATCTGTGGCTCGAGTACTTCCTTCCAATGCAGTTGGTTGATCTCGATAAGACTTCGCACGCAAGCGCCAACGGACTGCGAAGATTGCGCATCGTCGAAGATGTTCTTACTGCGGGCCGCGATTTGTTCCAGCAGCGCCAATTCCATGGCCGGAACAAGTGCCCAGAGTTCGCGGAACTTCAAAATCGTGCTTTCCTGAAACGTGGCTACATAAGCGGTGAAACTGCTTTCGCTGAAGTTGAACTCTGCCGCATAAAGGTAAGCCTCTGTAATGGCGGCGATACGTGGAATTGTGGTCCCCCGGGGCGTAAGCACATGCGGGAGGCGCCGCAGCTTCTTGAAGGCGTTACGCGTGTTCCATAATTCTGCCCACAGCAGATGCAGATTTTCGCGGATCCATCGAAGGTCTTCCGATTCCGGCAGCTTGCGAGAGCGGCGACCTACTTTTTCAAGAACTGGACGCAAGGTTGCCGCCATGACCCGCCAGCGCGTGGAAAAGAACCGGGAGGCGTGCACGCTGGGGTTCCAGGCCAGGCATCGCGCGATTTCCTCCGCATTTTTGCGCAAGGAAGCGAAGTCCTCAGCAGGTCGCTTCTTTTCTTTCGCGATACGCGTCGCCTCGGCCATTTCAATGTGGGTGTTCTGCGGCATTCAAGTCCTTAACGATAACTGGCAGCCTGCAACTCAAACATCTCGGCGTAACGGCCGCCCATCCGCGTGAGTTTTTCGTGTGTTCCTTCTTCAACGATGTTGCCGTTCTCGAGCACAATGATGCGGTCTGCCATGCGCACAGTTGAAAAACGATGCGAGATGAACAATGCCATCTTTCCGGCGGTAAGCTCTGCGAACCGCTGGAACACCTGATATTCGCTACGAGCGTCGAGTGCCGCGGTGGGCTCGTCGAGAATCAGCAATTGAGAATCTCTCAAGTATGCGCGAGCCAGAGCCAGCTTTTGCCATTCGCCGCCAGAAAGGTCAACACCGCCTTCGAACCTCCGGCCTAGCATCTGCTCGTATCCGCCACTGAGTCTAGCGATCACTTCATCAGCAAGACTCTTGGTCGCGGCGGATTCCACCGCCGCAGATTTGGAAAGATCTTCGATTTTGCCGACAGCGATATTTTCGCGAGCTGTCATTTCATATCGCATGAAGTCCTGAAAGATGACTCCGATTTCACGGTAGAGGTCTTCCAGATCGTACTCGCGGAGGTCAACTCCATCGAGCAGAACCTGTCCATCGCTGGGGTCGTACAGTCTTGTGATGAGCTTTACGATGGTGGTTTTGCCTTGGCCGTTTTCGCCAATCAATGCAACGCGCTCTCCAGGCCGCAAAGTGAAATTCAGGCGGTCTATCACCAGCCGGTCAGTTCCGGGATAACGGAATGACACATCGCGAAACTCGAAGCCTTGTTGGATCGGACGCGGAGCGGGCAGGGCATTGAGCTTTGATCGAATCGTCGGCTTCATCTCGAAGAATGCAAGCAAATCGGTCAAGAACAGCGCTTGATCGGCGATTCCCGAGAGCGTTGAAAATACCTGCTGGATGTTGCTGCTGGCCTGGAGTATGGCAGTGCTCAGGAAGTAAAAGGTGCCAATCGTCCATCGGCCCGAAATCGTGCGCCATATTACGAACGCATAGGCACCGTAATAGCCCGCCGTGCTTACGGATGACAGGCCAGACCCAATGCCGAGCCGCCTCTTCGCAAGCGCGACATCCTGCTGGTAAATAATGTCAGACAGCCTGGCGAAGCGTTCGGTAAAAAATCGGCTCAGACTGAACAGCTTTAGTTCTTTGGCTGCTTCCTTAGTGGCTCCCGCTTGGCGAAGGTAGTCAAGTTGACGTTTGATTGGTGTTTGCCGGAAATTCTTGGCATAACCGAGAAACGCGAAATGGGTTTCCCCGATAATTGCCGGCAAGTCGGCCGCGATCAGGAGCAGCATCAGCCAGGGCGAATAGATCATGACTGCGACCGACCAGCCAATCGCGGTGATAAGTTGCAACTGCAGCCGCCCAATGGATTGGATCATCACCAACCGGTCTGTGGCTTGTACGCGCGCGCGCTCCAGCCGATCGTAAAAAATCGGGTCTTCGTACGCGGTAAGGTCAAGCTGTGAAGCATGCTTCATCACCTGAATGCTGACGTGACGGGTATATTTGTTGGCGAGCAGCGCGTCGGAGTAATCAATCATTCGCGTGACGATGCTGCTCAGAACGGCAAGACCGAATTCGGCGCCTACCAGCCACCATAGTCGCGAAGGCACGGAGCCGTGCGCGTGGAGGATCCGCTCAAGAATGTCAATAATCAGCTTCGGAATGTAACCGAGGGCGACGGGAAGAAGCGCGGCGATGATGCGAGCGACAACACCGAAAGTGACGACACCGGGCCCCGAGTCCCAGACGATCTTCAGGATCGGCGGGACATTGCGCAGGGCTGAGAGACGCTCCCGCCAACTGCTCCAGACGTTTTCATTTTGCGACATTAGGCCCGAATCCTGGCCCGGCACGGTCACAGCTGACGCGATGGCTTCAACAAAGATGCCCAAACCTAGTGCAAGGTTTGACAGGGCTGTGCCAAGCGTTACCCGTCACCGATTGCTCCCGCAGTGAATCCCGCCCCGTTCGATTATAAACACCGGTTCCGCGATGTTCTCTCGCCAACCCAAGATAGCAAAACTAAGGCATTCGTCTTAATTACTAGCGTTATTCAGAAGGCGGAGATTTCTTTGACTTGCGATTACCAAGAGAACACCATGCGAATAGAGAAGAATTGTCTCGCTCTGAAGCATGTTTCGTGAAAAATGTTCACGGCGCGGCGAAAAAATTTTATTTTCGGTCTGTTTCGCCGTTCTGAAAAAGTAGCCTTCGTGGATAATCAGAGCACAATTCGTTCGTAGATGAATCCGACCCGCCGTCAATTCCTTCGCGTGGCGCTGACCGGGGCCGCAGCTCTTCCGTTAACAGGAAAGACTCTGGCCGCCAGTGTACTCGCACGTCCTCACCCCGCCGCCCTCAGCGACGACCTGTTGCTTGAGGAGATTGAGCGGGCAGCATTCGAATTCTTTTGGAACGAAGCTAGCCCTGTGACCGGCCTGGTGATGGACAAAGCCAACGCCAACGGCGGTGGCTCACCAGGTATCGCCAGCATTGCCGCCACTGGTTTCGGTCTGACTGCCTTGTGCATTGGGCATGCACGGAAGTATCGCCCTCAGGCCGAAGTTGAACAGCGAGTTGAGACTACTCTGCGATTTTTGGCGCAGAACGCGCCCGTCGAGCACGGGTTCATGTACCACTTCGTGGATCCAGCGACGGGCGAACGCGCTCGGCGATCCGAGATTTCGCCTATTGATAATGCGATTCTCCTCTGTGGCGTTCTCACTTGCCGTGAGCATTTCGACGCAACACAGATCAAGCACAATGCGGCCGAAATTTTCAACCGGGTTGATTGGCCCTGGGCCCTCAATGGAGGTAATACCTTCGCTCTCGACTGGAAACCTGAGCATGGCTTCAGCCGGCTGCGATGGGATTCCTATTGCGAATCCATGATGCTCTATCTGCTGGCGGTCGGGTCGCCAACCCATCCGATTCCGGCGGAATGCTGGAATGCGGTCAGGCGGCCGAAAATGGTATATGGAGGGAGGCAGTACGTTTCTTCTCCGGCGCCACTGTTCGTACACCAGTTTTCGCACGCCTGGTTCGATTTCCGTGACAAGCACGACGATTACGCGAATTACTTCGAGAACTCGATGATCGCATCACACGCTCATCGTGAGTTTTGCGTCGAGTTAGGCCAAAAGTTTCCGTGCTACTCGGGCGACGTTTGGGGAATCACGGCTTCAGATTCTAGTGCGGGCTACGTCGCGTGGGGCGGGCCGCCCCTATTAGGTCCGATTGACGGCAGCCTGGTACCAGCGGCATCGGCAGGATCGTTGCCGTTTACTTTTCCAGAATCCATTACCGCACTAAAAACTCTGCGCTCGCACTACGGTAGTCAAATCTGGAAGCAGTATGGTTTCGTGGACGCCTTCAATCCGCTCACCGGCTGGGCCAGCAAGTATGTGCTGGGGATTGATGTGGGAATCAGTATGCTCATGGCGGAAAACGCGCGTTCTCAGTTTGTATGGAATACGTTTATGCGCAACGCGGAAGCAACAACAGCCATGGAGCGCGTGGGCTTCATGCCCGATGGGTTCGGTGTGCCTTTATTTGCCTGATCATCCGCTCCAACGCCTCTAACGGGCGGGTTAATCCAGAATCGGCAGACTCAGGCAGGGCTGAACGTGGAAATTCAGTTCTGCAATATGCCTCAGCGACTCCTCTACCAGGGAATTGCTGCAAGGCTCGAGCGTAATCACAAACGGAAGCTTCGATTTCGGATATCCCGATTTCTGAAATACCGAATCAATGTTGATTCCGGACCGGCAGAAAATCAGCGCGAGTGCCGCGATGATGCCCGGCTCGTCCTTAACCGTAAACCTCAAATAATGCCGGGAAGTGAAATCGGCGCTGACCGGCAGAGCTGAAGTCGTACTTTCATCGAGCGCAACGCCGTTGATTTGGCGTGAGCGGACAATCGCAATCAAATCCGACACAACCGCAACCGCTGTCGGATTTCCCCCGGCCCCGTGCCCGGCGAAAATCGTTTCGCCCCCAAACTTTCCTGTGGACATTACGAGATTCTGTCCGCCCTCGACTGCTGCCAGAGGCGAAGATTCGTGTACCAGAGTGGGTTGCACCGATGCGAACAGCTTGCCCGAGGTCTTCTCGGCCCGCGAAATCTGCCTGATGGTGCAGTTCAGCAGCTTCGCATATTCGAAGTCCACGGGCTCAATGGGGGCGATGGAGCGGGCGTGAATGTCTAGTGGATCTGCCGAAACTCGCAATCCGGCCCGCGCAAGAATGGTCAGCTTGGCGCGCGCATCATGCCCTTCGATGTCTTCAGAAGGATCGGCTTCAGCGAAACCCAGTTGCTGGGCCTCTCTTAATGCGGCTTCAAACGAGATTCCCGCACTCTCGATGCGCGTGAGGATGTAATTACAGGTGCCATTGAGAATTCCGCAAAGCCGCACTAATTCATCTGCGGCGAGCCCCTCCTGCAAGCCGGAAATGACCGGAACGCCTCCCGCGACCGATGCTCCGAAAGCTAGATGCTGATGATTCTCGCGGGCCAGGCGGACAAGTTCCGTCCCATGGCGCGCGATGAGCTGTTTGTTCGCGGTAACTACCGACTTGCCCGCGCGTAGCGCTTTTCGCACCCAACCGCCAGCCGGCTCCAACCCCCCGATGAGTTCCACGACTATGTCGACGTCGGAGGAGAGGACGTCACTTATCTCGTCTGTCCATCGGATGGTGCCTGGCAGCCAGTCCACGCGCTTGCGTTCAATGTTGCGATTGCAAATATGGGTGAGCCGCAGGCCAGCAGGGCAGTTTTCAGACAAGATGCGAGCGACGGAACTGCCCACGGTTCCAAATCCGACGATTGCCACATTTAGAACTCTTGGTTTCGACAAATTTAACGTCTTGGGTTCCATCGTTGTATTGGTGGCCACTGTCATGCGGTGCTCGATGTTTTTCTTGCTACAGGCGAGATGTGCTTAGCTCCCCAGAAACAGTAGCACCGGCGGCTGCGCTAGGCCGTTTGACTGCACGGGTGCCAGAACCGTTGGCGCGGCCTCGCGCAAGCCCGTTCTTCTTCTGGGCCGCAATCCCATTCGATCTCGCCGGAAAGAATTGCGCGTGCAAGTGACGCACGGCCTTGGGCACATCGCCTTCCTGGACAACAAAACTGATATTGATCTCTGATGCGCCCTGGGAAATCATACGGATGTTCACGCCGGCATCAGCAATTGTATTGAACACACTTGCCGCGATGCCCGGCTTACCGTGGATGTCCTCCCCGACAAGGCAGATGATCGCCTGGCGATCTTCGCACGCGACATCGGCGATCTGCTCAAGTTCTGAAAGCACAGCTTTTGGCAATCGCTTGGTTTCCATGGTGAATGACATGCTGACTTCCGAGATGGCGACGATATCCACCGGGCTTGAGTGACGATCAAGCGCTTCGAAAACCGAACGAAGGAAACCGTGCACCATGACTCCGCGTGAGGCTACAACATTCACAATACTGATTCCTGTTTTTGCTGTGATGGCACGGAAAACGTCTCGACTGGGTGGAGCTTGCGCTGTGATTTGCGTACCGGTGCTCTTGAGATTGCGCGAGTTCAGGACGTAAACCGGAATATTCTGATGGATCGCTGGGAGCAGGGTTGCCGGATGCAGAACCTTTGCGCCGAAATAGGCGAGCTCAGCAGCCTCATTAAAGCTGATGCGCTTGATCGTTCTAGCGTCCGGACAGAGCCTTGGATCGGTCGTCATCATACCTTCGACATCGGTCCAGATCTCGATGCAATCCGCTTTCAGCACCGCACCAATGATGGCAGCCGAGTAATCGGAACCGCCACGGCCGAGGGTGGTCGGTACGCCGGCTTCAGTAGCTGCGATGAATCCGCCGAGCACCGCGACTCGCTTCTTGGAAACGAGTGGCACAATTTTCTTCTTGCAGCGCTCTCGCGTCTGTTCCATTAGCGGCGCAGCGCGGGTGTGGCTTGCGTCCGTGACCAGACACTGGCGGGAGTCCACCCATGCGGCGTTCAATCCGCGGACTGCGAATGCGTCGGCCACGATTATGCTGGAAATCAGTTCTCCAAATGAAAGGAGGTAGTCGCTGCCGCGTGGAGTCAGTTCTCGGACCGCAGCTAACCCTCGCAGAAAATTTTCAAGCTCCGAAAAATGGCTTTCGAGCTTGGGTGCGAGAGTGGCGCTGCGTTTAGCTCCCAGCAGCTCCGTTGCAGTCTGAAGATGACGCTCTCGCAGCACTTGCAGCAGTTTGACGGCTGCTTCGCAGTCACCGGCCGTGGCAACGTTCCCCATACTGACAAGCTGGTCGGTAACTTTTGCCATGGCACTGACCACGACCACGGGCGACCGTTTCAAGCGGCTGGTGACGATTCGGGCGACACGCTCAATGGCGCTGGCGCTTTCAACCGACGTCCCACCAAACTTCATGACGATCATCTGGCTATCACTCCCGCCCAGTTTTGAGACCATTTTGCCGGTCCCCAGAACTTCAGACTAAATCATGCTGCAACTGTGCCCATAAACGAAAGACCCACGCGCCGTTTGTGTTCGGCTGTGGGTCTTGAGCAGATCTTGATTAGTTCAGCTCAACGACGCCCACGCCAGACGGTAATTCGCGTCCTCGGTGTCACTCGAGGAAAGCGCGATCCTGTCTGGAACATGGATGACATGAAACTAAGACTATAGCTTACGAGTTAAGCGCTGCGATATCACAGTTTTCGATTATAGATATCAGAAAAAATTCTAGCGTGCTCTGCCCTGATTCTCACTATGACTGAGTGGTCATGGGCCAATTGCGCTTCCAACCGATCATACTCAATTGCAACCGGCTGGCCGGCCGTGTTCCGTTCGATTTTGATTTCCTGCCAATAGGAGCGATTCATAAATCGATCCCGATCGAGCGGTATGAGTAGCGAACTGTCTCCGGAAGGCCACTTCAGCTGCAATTCGCTGCTCTTCGCTCTCAATGTGATTCGCGCTTTCGGTTAATAGAAATCTGCCCAAACTGAAACGTTCCACCGGAACCCTGGAGATATTTGGCTTCAGGCCGCGGGGCTTCGGAAATTTCCATCCGCCATATCGAAATTCTGAATTGTACTTTGCACCCCAAATGGCTGTAACAAAGATATATACGGGTCGTGGTGCGCGCGCGATGTAGAAGCGGCTGTTGGCTCTTGGTTGTTGGCAATCCAGTCCTTGCTGAACTCGGTGATTGCGGTTTCTCGAACCCGGTCACCCAATCAAACCACCAAACGATCTTACGTACTGCATTCCGGAGACATTTCTGCAACGCTGGAAGACAAATAACGGTTTGCCGCCGGCGCAGGGTCTTTACGATCCAGCGCACGAGCATGACGCTTGCGGCATGGGATTTGTGGCGAGCATTCGCGGTGATAAGAGTCATCGAATCATCGAGCAGGGCATTCAGGTCCTGATCAATCTGACCCACCGTGGGGCCTGCGGCTGCGATCCGGAAACAGGCGACGGGGCCGGGTTGCTTATCCAAATGCCGAACAAGTTTTTCGCGCGTGAATGTGAGAGCCTCGGATTTACGCTGCCGGCGCCCGGCGAATACGCGGTCGGTATTACTTTTCTTCCGGTCGAGAAGCACCCGCGTTTGAACTGCGAAGGAGTTCTCGAACGGATCATTCGAGAAGAAGTACTCAGTATTCTCGGCTGGCGCGACACGCCAGTGAATGGTGATGCCATCGGGCGGGTTGCGCGGGCATCGCAGCCATACATTCAGCAGATCTTTGTCGCGCGCCCGCAGGAAATGGACGAGAACGCATTC
>Ga0137372_10000801_pt1 | contig 30382 bp, 26 predicted proteins | sample SagtaG_6_FD_104911 | JGI IMG/M metagenome (GOLD analysis project Ga0137372, IMG submission 104911) | Vadose zone soil microbial communities from Sagehorn Ranch, Mendocino, California, USA - Sage1_R_60_16 metaG | ecosystem: Environmental > Terrestrial > Soil > Vadose zone | place: USA...
CCATAACGGCATTTACAGCGGTGGTGGATTCGGTACCGGCAATCAGATTACGAATAACCTGGTGTACGGCAACGGCACGAACTGGGGCACTCTGCCGCACACGAACGACATTGTGGGCGACCCGGGGTTCATCAATGCGACGGGGAGCTATTTCACCGGCAACTATCGCCTCAGTTCAACCAGTCCGGGCATCGATCGCGGCACCACCCTGAAGGCGCCACGGTACGATTTTGACCGGCGCGCACGAGGCCCCGGCTCTTCCATAAGCGTGGGTGCTTACGAGAATTATCCTGCCCAAAACGCAACCGCCCAATCCGTCAAGGCCTATCGGAACCATCACTGATCATCGCATCAAGAGGCAAAATTGATAGTGCGAGCTCAATCTGCGCAGCGCTGGTCGCCCGGCGCCTTTCCGCTGCAAAGCATGGAGTCGGGTGGCAGATATGTGCTGCTTGTCGCCTTCAGCTATCCTCCTGTTGAACGAGTAGGTGCGCTCAGACCCGCCGGGCTGGCGAAGTACTTGCCTTCGTTCGGGTGGATTCCGGTAGTGCTTACTGCAGGCCGGCCCGAAGCACGTCGCACGGAACGAAACGTTTTCGAGACCCCTTATCGGGACGTGCTCGCTTGCTGGAAGGCAAAGTTGGGTTTGGACCCAAGCCGCGGTGTCCATCAACAATTCGGCTTGCCTGTGGCGGCGAAGCCGGATTCCCGCTTCGCCCATACGCGAATACTTCGTGCAGTCAAAGGCATCCTCACCTATCCCGACCCGTCAAAGGGGTGGATACCGTTCGCCCGGGAGGCTCTGGCGGAGATCGCTCGCAGGTATCGCATCGAGGCGATCATCAGCACCGCACCGCCGTTCACCGCGCATATGATTGCCAGCGAGGCAAAGCCTCTGCTGAACTGCCCGTGGGTGGCCGATTATCGTGATCTGTGGAATACGCACACTCTCACGATGGGGGAGCGGACGGGGCTTGCGGCGGCGATAATGAGGCGCACCGAGTGGCGCACCATCCGGCACGCAGATGCATTAGTTACCGTTTCCGAGCCTTGGGCTGAGCGCTTGCGGCGGCGCTATGGTTCGCACAGGGTCGCGGCCATCGCAAACGGCTTCGACGCTGAGGAATTCCCCCCTCCCCCCAACCCGCTTACGAAGGAGTTCACCATCACCCACACGGGCCAGTTTTACGAGGGCCGACGCGACCCCACCGAGTTACTCCGAGCCGTGCGCGAACTAATTGACGAGGGCAGCCTCGCGGAGTCCGACCTTCGGCTGCGTTTCTACGGCCCGGTTGAGCCGTTCCTGATCAACCTGCTCTCGGAGCTGCGGCTCGAGCAGGTGAGCGAAGTCCACGCCAGCATTCCACGTAACAAATGCCTTGAGGTGCAGCGGGAGTCACAAATCCTGCTGTTGCTTACCTGGTGGAATCCTGAGGAATCGGGTGTTCTTACCGGGAAAGTGTATGAATACCTGGGCAGTCGCCGGCCGATCCTGGCGGTCGGCGGTGGACGCGGAGCCATCACCGAGCTTCTGGAGCACACCCAAGCCGGAGTGCAGACTCTCTCGAAAGAAAAAACTAAGGAAGTGTTGCGCGAGTGGTACGGTCTGTACCGACATCTTGGACAGGTGCCTTACCACGGCGACAGTGGCGCGATCATGCAACACACGCATCGCGAGATGGCGCGCAAATATGCCGCACTGTTGAACGCTATAGCCCGCGCGAGCGATTCCCCTAGGTTGGTAGAGACAGGCGGAGCGCCACCAATGGGGCGGATGGCATGAGGCTGGCACCAGTCGCATGGAAGTTCCTGGCATTCCCGCATGAGAGCACCCCCGACGCTCAAGTCGCGAGCGCTCCGCTGGTCGAGCGACAAGCGCCCCGAGCGGAAGCGGAGCCCACAGGAAAGCTAAAGCACCGCCCGGCGCGCACGATGGTCCACGCCGTGGGCTGGATGGCGCTGGCGACGTGGTCGAGCCAGGTCGTGACCTGGGTTTCGACGATTGTCGTAGCTCGGCTCCTGACCGCGGCGGACTATGGCCTGTACGGCATGGCCAACGTGTTCTTCGGGTTACTGATCACCATCAGCGAATTCGGGTTGGGCAGTGCAGTGATCGCCCTGCCCAACTTAACGAGAGAACAGCTGGCTCAGCTAAACACGGTCGCTGTTCTGTCGGGAATCGCGCTCTTCGGAGTCTCCTCTCTGGCTGCGTTCCCGATCGCAGTGTTCTTCAGGGCCGACCAACTGCCGGCCGTGATCATTGCGCTGAGTCTGGCCTTTGTAATCACTTCGTTCAAGGTTGTTCCCGATGCGCTTCTCCAGCGGGAATTCCATTTCAGACTCGTTGCCAAGATCGAGGGTTATCAGGCACTCGCGACCGCGCTTGGCACTTTGGGGGCTGCCTTGCTGGGAGCGGCGTATTGGAGCTTCGTGATCGGCGCGTTGACGGGACGCTCGCTGGGAACCCTGATCGCCTTAGGCCTTCGACGTCATGCCTTTGCATGGCCCAAATGGAGCGAACTGCGCTATTCACTCACTTTCAGTTGGTACATCGTCGTCACGCGGGTCGCCTGGTATATCTACAGCAATGCTGATTTCCTCGTAGCCGGTCGCGTACTCGGCCAGACCGCCCTGGGGGCCTACAACATCGCGTGGACACTTGCAAGGCTTCCAATACAGCGTATTACGAATCTGCTCAGCCGTGTTCTGCCCTCGTATTTCTCCAAAGCGCAGGCTGACGACGCGACTCTCCGCCACTACCTGCTCAAGATCACGGAGGTCGTGCTGCTGATTACGCTGCCTCTCAGTATCGGCGTGGTGCTTCTGGGAGACGAATTAGTGGCGGTTGTGCTCGGTCCCAAATGGATGAACGCGGTGCTGCCCCTCCGGATTCTTGCGCTATTTGTTCCGCTTCGATCAATCACTATTCAGTTCGCGCCGCTACTCAACGTCCGCGGCGAAACGCGTTACCTGATGTGGAGCAACATCGCAGCAGCAGTATATTTTCCCGCCGCCTTCTATTTGGGCAGCCAGTGGGGAACCGCGGGCATTGCTGCCGTATGGCCGCTGCTTTACTCGGGATGGGTTGCGCCCATATACAGGCGGGTATTCCGCCAAGTGCCAATCGGGTGGAGAACTTATCTCGCAGCGCTCCGCCCCGCAGTGATCGCTTCCGGGTTCATGACCGCCTCCGTTCTGATACTCGAATTTGGCTTGCCAGCACTCGATAACCGGGCCATGCACCTCGCGATGGAGGTTCTTGGCGGCGGCACAGCTTATTTCCTCGCGCTCATGGTCATGAACCGGGGCCGTTTGCGCCAGTTGTACGCTTTGCTCAGGCCCGCGACTTAGTGCTACCGAGAACATGGTTTTTCACAAAGAAAGTTGCCTTTGATGGAGTTGCCCTGTGCGTCACGTATCTACTCTCGCCTCTCAAGTTTCGGTGATCAGTGCGGTCTGCACTGTCGCTCTCGTGGCTGAGCTGCTCGCCGCGCCCGCCCTCGCCCAGCAAACTGTTTCGCCGCCTGGCCCACAGACAGTGCAGTCTGCACCGGTGCCTCAGCCGACTAGCCAAGCCACTCCCGCCCGACCGACTGCAGCCCAAACCGCTCCTGCTGAAGCGGCGCGAGCAAGCCAGCCGGAGCAGTCTCCAGAGGTGCTGCTCGGCGGAGGCGAGTTGCTTGAGATCGCTGTTTTTGGCGCGCCCGAGTTCACCAAAGAAGTTCGTGTGAGCAGTGATGGCAAGATTGCGCTACCAATGATCGGGGAAGTGCCTGTCGCTGGCCTGACTATCCGCGAAGCTGAAAAACGCGTCTCCCAGCGGCTCTCTGAGGGCGGGTTCTTCAACGACCCGCAGGTCTCTGTAATGGTCAAAGAATTCACCACTCAGGGAATCTCCATACTGGGCGAAGTGCAAAAGCCTGGGATTTACCCGCTGCTCGGTTCGCGGACGCTGAACGACGCCATTTCCGCAGCTGGTGGCGTCACGCCACGAGCGGGGAAGCTTGTCACAATAACGCATCGCGGCCGGGCCAACTCGGAGGCGCAGACTCTCACACTTTCGTGGCAGCAGGAGGACGCAGCCGTCACTAACAACCCTAAGATTGTGCCAGGCGATACCATCATTGTCTCCAAAGCCGGCATTGTTTATGTCGTCGGAGATGTAAAGCAGCCCAACGGTTTCGTCATGGAGAACGCGGACCTGACTGTGCTGCAAGCGATTGCCATGGCACAAGGAACCAACCCGACGGCTGCCCTGAATGACGCAAAGCTCATCCGCAAATCGGCAAATGGGCGGAAGCAGATCCCACTGCCGCTGAGGAAGATGCTCGAGGCTCGTGTTGCCGATGTCCGCTTACAGGCCGACGACATTATCTTCGTTCCGAACAGCAGGGCCAAATCGGCCGCACATCGCGGCCTCGAGATGGCGCTGCAGGCCGCGACCGGAATCACGATCTACCGCTCTCGCGGGTACTAGCTACGGGGAAACGATTCGCGCGCTCACCCGCTTAAACTTCACGCCAATGGCGACCACTGCCAATTCGGTTAGTGCGAGGCCTGAAGGCCAGCCTGAGTTCCTCAGTCGGCCCTACCGCGTGCTGCATGTGGTGCATCATTCGCTGCCGGTGCTCACCGGATATGCCATTCGCACCAGCACGCTGGTGCAGGCACAGCGCCGGCTGGGGTTCGACACGGAGGTGCTGACCGCCCCCGCTCATGAACTGCGCGACCCGGAGTCGGCGGATATGCTGATCGCCGATATACCGCATTGGCGCACTCCGCTGCGGGGATTCGTTGGCGAGCTTTGTGCGCGCGGCCGCCCGGTGCTGCGCGAAGCAGCGATGATACTCGCGCTGCAAAGGCGAATCGCGCAGATGCTGGATTCGATGCACTTCGACCTCGTTCACGCGCACACCCCCGCTCTCTGCGGTCTGGCCTCATGGCGCGCGGCAAGGGCGCGAGGACTGCCGTTCGTCTACGAGATCCGTGGGTTCTGGGAAGAATCTGCGGTAGCTCAAGGAAGGTCCACCCCCAGCTCGCTGCGTTACCGTACCACCCGAGAACTCGAGACCCTGGTGGCGCGCCGGGCTGGCGCCGTTGTCGGCATCGCACAAAACATACTGGAGGAAATGCGCAGCCGCGGCATACCCGATAACAAGTTGTTTCACGTGCCGAACGGAGTCGATGCGCAAAAGTTCGAGCCGCTATCCCGCGACCCGGAACTTGCTTCGCAGTTCGGCATCCGCAGTGACGAAGTTGTGCTCGGTTTTATCGGCTCCATGTGGCGCTTTGAGGGGATTTCGTGGCTAGTTAGGGCGGTCCACCACTTGCGCCAGCGGATCCCGAAGCTCAGGTTGCTCCTTGTTGGCCACGGCGAGGAGGCCGAGGCGGTCCGCCAATGCATCCGCGAGCTCAATGCCCCTGATTATGTGCTTTTCCCGGGTGCGGTCGACCATGCGCAGGTACGCCGGTACTACTCGCTGATGGATATCCTGGTTTACCCACGGCTGCGCTTCCCGGTCACGGAGCGGGTTACTCCATTGAAGCCACTGGAGGCGATGGCCATGGGGAAGGCTGTGCTGGCGAGCAACCTGCCTGCACTTCGGGAGCTTCTGGACGACGGGCACACAGGGCTGCTATTCGAACCGGCAGACGAAGACTCGTTCTGTGAGGTTTGCAGCCGGCTCGTGCAGGATGCCGGGTTGCGGCGCAGCCTGGGAGAACGCGCGAGACAGAAGAGCGCCCGAGAACTGGACTGGCAGATCGTCGCCCAGCGCTATTACGCCGTGTATTGTTCGGCTGCAAACCCGGACAAAACAGTTCCGTCGCGGCCCAATAAGCGCGAAACCAGAAACAATCTTGCCGCCGGCTGAGTTCTCGCCCGGGGCTTTCCCCAACTGCCCTCCGGACTTGCCATCAATCTTTATCAATCTTTGGAGAAGAAGAATGCGAGTGAGTGTTTTCGGACTGGGATATGTCGGATGCGTCGCCGCCGCCTGCATGGCGAAGGACGGCCACACGGTGATCGGTGTGGACGTCAATGAAAGCAAGGTCGACGATCTAGTCCATGGGCGGTCCCCGATTCGCGAGCCGGGACTCGCTCCCATGTTGCGGGATGCAGCGCAGGCCAACCGTTTGACCGCAACCACAGACACGCGCGCTGCGGTTCACAACAGCGAAGTCAGTGTGATCTGTGTCGGCACTCCGAGCAACGGCAACGGCAGTCTTAAGCTGGATTACCTGGAAAATGTTTGCCGTGAAATCGGCGCTGCGCTGCCAGATTGCAATGCGTTGCACGTCATCGTGGTACGCAGCACAGTGCTTCCCGGCACTCTGGGACAGCGATTGATCCCGCTACTCGAGGAGTTCTCCGGACTGAGGGCGGGCCGCGACTTCGGCGTCTGCATGAACCCCGAGTTTCTCCGCGAGACCAGCGCCATCGACGATTACTACCACCCGAGTTACATCGTGATCGGCGCAAGCGACGCGCGAAGCGCTACGATCACGCAACAGTTGTACGCGGATATTGACGCCCCGATCATTCACACCAGTGCCGTGAACGCGGAGATGCTGAAATACGTCTGCAACGCATTCCACGCGCTGAAGATTGCGTTTGCGAACGAGGTCGGTAATCTCTGTAAGGCCCTGGGCACCGATGGCCGTGAAGTAATGGAACTGTTCTGCCGGGACGTACGACTGAACATCTCCACTGCCTACCTGCGGCCGGGCTTCGGGTTTGGGGGCTCATGTCTGCCGAAAGACCTACGGGCGCTTATCTACCGGGCCAAAGAACGCGACGTGGAGTGCCAGGTGTTGCGGTCGGTTCTGCAGAGCAACCAGGAACAGATTCGACGCGGCATCGAACTTGTAGAGAACACCGGACGCAACAAGATCGGAGTTTTGGGACTCACCTTCAAGTCAGGCACCGACGATGTTCGCGAAAGTCCGGTCGTGCCGCTGGTTGAAACTCTCGTCGGGCGCGGCTACCAGGTCCAGTTATACGATCGCGATGTAGATTTGCAGAAGCTGGTCGGGGCCAATAAGTTCTTCGTGCAACGTGCCTTCCCGCACATTGCCTCGTTGATTCAGCCCTCCATTAGCGACGTCGTAGACCATTCCGACGTGATTGTGGTGGCTAACGGCGATCCCGAATTTCGAACGGTGCCGCAGCGCATGCGTCGCGATCAGATATTGATCGACCTCGTTGGGGTAGCCAAAAAGGGTGACACGCTTACCGGCGCTTATGAGGGAATCTGCTGGTAACGATTGCGCCGCCTATGGCCCCGTTCGGGCGGGCATAACACGGGTCCGACAGCAATGGGCGCTATGCCGACAGTCACACGCTTGTCAAGGCAAAGATTCGAAGTGTACGCGCAACTCTGATTGACGATCTGCACTCGCATGACGAACCCAAACGCCATCACAGCTCAAAGTTCCAGCAACGGCATTGAACGTGAACTGCTTGAAATCCTGCACGACGAAATGAACGTGGAGGTGAGCTCCGGCGATACCGATTTGCTGGAAACGGGACTGCTCGACTCCCTTAAATTTGTCGATCTCCTTGTCAGAATTGAAGAGAGGTTCGGCACGAAAATCGAATTGGAAGAGCTGGAGCTTGATGATTTCCGCTCGGTTCGCAAGGTCGCGGCATTCCTGCGTAATCAGCGCCGGAAGCGACAGGCAGGAGTCTCAGCCGCTGATCCCCAACGTGGCGTTCAGGCCTAGAACCCAACCGCTATGAAGCGCTTGCTTCAGTCCTATCTCAGCTTGTCGGCGGAATGTCGCCCCCACGCGGTCGCGCTGGTTATGGGCGACCGCAGGCTTACGTTCGGCCAGCTCGAGGCGGCTACCAACCAATTTGCACGGCTGCTCAAGACGGCTGGTTGCAGCCGGCGCGACCGCGTCTGCATAGTCGCCCAGAAATCGCCTGAAGCGATCATTGCCATTCTCGGCAGTTTGAAGGCAGACTGCGTTTACGTCCCAGTGGACGCGGCCAATCCCGCTGCGAGGATCGCGAAGATTATCCACGCCGGCGAGCCGCGGGTGGTCGTGGCCGATAGTAAGATCGCTGACAAACTGCCCGCAATGCTACCGGCGTCCGCCGTGATCTGGATTGGGGAAAGGGACCACTCCAGCGATCGCCCGGGGGCGCAGTTCTCATTCGGTGACGCGGAAGCCTACTCGGGTGCTCCGCTTGACGCCAACAACCATCCGGAAGATCCGGCGCACATCCTGTTTACCTCGGGCTCGACCGGAACCCCGAAGGGTGTTGTTATTAAGCACGCGAACGTTACTGCCTTTGTGGACTGGGGAGCGAGATATTTCGGAGTCGCGGCTGGCGATCGGGTTTCCTGTCACCCGCCCCTGCATTTCGATCTGTCCGGCTTCGATATTTATGGATCGCTGGCCGCCGGCGCCGAACTCCATCTCGTTCCGGCTGAGACCTCCTTACTGCCGCACAAACTCGCGGAGTTCATCCGCAAGTCGGAATTGACGCAGTGGTTTTCCGTGCCGGCAGTGTTGAATTACCTGGCGCAGGCGAACGCGCAGCTAAACTTTCCCGCCCTGCGCCACGTGCTGTGGTGCGGCGAGGTCCTGCCGGTTCCTGCACTCATCTACTGGATGAAACGGCTTCCGTGGGTGAGCTTCACCAACCTGTACGGCCCCACAGAGACGACTATCGCGAGCAGCTACCACACGCTACCAAGCTGCCCGACGGATGAGCGGGCGAGCATCCCCATTGGGAGGCCGTGCCCGGGCGAGCAGCTCTTCGTTCTCGATCAAGACTTCAAGCCTGTCCCGCCGGCCGAGGTTGGCGAGCTTTACGTTGGCGGGGTTGGCCTCAGCCTCGGGTACTGGCGCGATCCCGAGAAAACCCAGTCCGTGTTTGTGCAGAATCCGCGCACGGGCCAAAGGCTCTACCGCACCGGCGACCTGGCGAAAGTCGGACCCGACGGGTTGGTATATTTCGTGGGCCGCACCGACTCGCAGATCAAGCACTGCGGATATCGAATCGAGCTGGGCGAAATCGAGAGTGCGCTCGCCGCCATGGGCTGGTTCAGCGAATGTGCCGTGGTGGCTATCGGCAGCGAGGGTTTTGAAGGCACAGTGATTTGCTGCGCCTATGTGCCTGGGGCCGGGAGTAGCGACCATCCAGCAGTTATATGCCGCGAGTTGGGCCGGACAGTACCCGGGTACATGGTGCCCTCGCGCTGGCGCAGGTTTTCCATGCTGCCGAAGAACGTTAATGGCAAGATTGACCGGCCTGCACTGCGGATGCTGTTTCAGCGAGAGGGGCGCGAAGCCGCAGCATGAATATCCTGCTCATTGGCGGCGAGGCCGCGGGTACCGAGACGTTGCGGATGCTAGCCGCCACCCAACATCGCATTGTAGGCGTCTTAGCTGCGGAGGAGAACCGCTCGCCGATGCGGCATTTGTGGGCGGTTGCGAGCAGAGCCGGCTACCGGCTGTGGCCCGCCAAGCTGGTGAAGGACGCCGCCTTCGCCGAGCAGTTGCAGGCGAAGTCAGTGGACGTGGTTCTGAATGTCCATTCTCTCTACATCATCCACGACCGAGTGCTCGCGGCAGCGCGCGTCGGGTGCTTCAACCTGCATCCGGCGCCGCTGCCACGCTACGCCGGTCTGAACTCGGTCAATTGGGCCATCTACCGCGGCGAAACTAGCCACGGCGTCACGCTCCACAAGATGGTTCCGCAAATCGATGGGGGACCGATCGTTTATCAGTCGGTGTTTTCTATAGCCGAGACGGAGAGCGCCCTCTCGGTGGCCAGCCGCTGCGCCAAAATGGGGCTGGCACTAATTCAGCGACTTTTGCAAGTGCTCTCCGAAGGCGCTGCCGCGCCAGAACAGCCGCAGGACCTTTCGCGCCGCGAGTACTTCGGAAAAGAGGTCCCGGAAAACGGCTGCGTGCGGTGGTCGTGTCCGGCACGTGAGATCGTCAATTTTGTGCGCGCATGCGATTTCCATCCATTCTCCAGCCGGTGGGGGCACCCGAAGGCGCAAGCCGCTGACGGCCGCACAGTCGAGCTACTGAAAGCCAGTCTGACCGGGGAGCGTACTGCGGAGCCGCCGGGGACCGTGGGCGATTCAGACGGCACGAGTGTGCGAGTCGCCTGCGGAGATGAGTGGATCAGCGTACACAAGCTGCTGACCGGAATGCGCTGGAGGCATGCGAGCGACTTGCTGCGGCCGGGGCATCGTTTGCAGGATGGCCTGTCCGTTAGACCCGCGATGCCCGCCGCCTAAGCCATGGGTTGCAATCAGATGTGAGGAGCATATGCCCGAACCTGAGCTAGAGATCTTTTCCACTTGTCCGCAGTCCAGTGCCGTGCCCCGCGAGCGCTATTGCACAGAAGTAGCAGAAATCGCGCGCTGGAGTGAGGAGTTTGGCTGCAAGGGCATCCTGGTATACACAGACAATTCACTGGTGGACGCGTGGCTTACGTCTATGTTCATTATGCAGAACACGAAGCAGCTATGTCCGCTTGTGGCAGTGCAACCAGTGTACATGCATCCGTACACGGTAGCCAAGATGGTGAGCTCCTTTGCGTACATGTTCGGCCGCCGAATTTATCTGAACTTGGTAGCGGGCGGATTCAAAAACGACCTGCTCGCGCTGAACGATAGCGCGCCCCACGATAAGCGCTACGAGCGGCTGAACGAGTACACCACCATCATCAAGCGGCTCTTGAGCAGCACGGCGCCGGTGACCTACGACGGTGAGTTCTACCGCATTGATAATCTGCGCATGTCCCCACCGCTCCCGCCTGAGTTGTTTCCTGGAATTATCGTTTCGGGATCCTCGGAAGCAGGATTGGCGGCGGCGCAAGCTCTTGCGGCGGTAGCGATCCGTTATCCGGAGCCAGCAGAGAAATACATGGCCGGCCCGCTTCCCGAGCTCGTCGGAGCGGGCATCCGCGTAGGCGTGATCGCCCGTCCCAGCCGCGATGAGGCCTGGCAGGTGGCGAATGCCCGCTTTCCTGCCGACCGCAAGGGAGAGCTCACACATCAACTTGCGATAAAAACCTCCGATTCCGTGTGGCACCATCAGCTTGCCGCCCACCAGTCGGTCCCGAGCGCGTCCGAGAGCACCTACTGGCTGCGTCCCTTCGAAACTTATAAAAGCTTCTGTCCGTATCTGGTCGGAAGTTACGAAGCGGTTGGCAACGAGCTTGCCAGGTACATCGCTCTGGGATTCAGGACATTCATTCTCGACATTCCGGCGGCGCGCGAGGAGCTTTACCACATCAACGGCGCTTTTGCACAGGCGCGGCGGAAGGCAGTCGCGCCCATTGCTGCATAGAACCGCGCCGCCGGTGCGTCCTGCTGGAGAGCGTGCAGCCGGATTTGCGCCTCATTTGTAGAGGCTGTTATGGACATGCTGCAGAAGAAACGAGCATTGTTGTCGTTTAGCAATGGGGTCTACATTCTCACTTCCAAGAGCGGCGACCGGTACGGCGCCGGAACTGTGAGCTGGGTTTCGCAAGCCTCTTTCAAACCGCCACTGATCATGGCCGCGATCCGGCGGGAGAGCAATGCTTTCAAATGTCTGTCCGAAAGCCGTGTGGCCGCCATCCACGTGTTGCGTGCCGGACAGGAGCACCTCGCCCAGCGATTCTTTAACCCATCGGTGGCGAAAGGGTGCGAACTCAACGGCGAGAAGTTTGTGTGCCGCATGACTTCGGCACCGGTTCTCGCCAGCACTCCTGCTCACGTCGAATGCCGCGTCCGTGAGATCGTGGAGTGTGGCGGAGACCACGCAGTCGTAATCATGGAAGTAGTGGAAGCTGAGTTCCGCGAAGGGTTCAGGCCAATGACAATGGCCGAATCACCCTGGAGTTACGGTGGCTGATCATCGTTTGTAGGGCACTGCCCGTAGCTACGCAATACCACGTTTCAGCTTGCGCGCGCACCGCACTTGCGGCCGCCCTGCGCGATTGATAAGTGACAGGTCTGCGACCTGGCGAGAGTACGAACCCACTGAAGGAGTGCAGAATCGGCGTGGCACTTCTACTTACAAGCTAAACGATCCATCTTCCTTGAAAATCGGGGATCGAATGCACATCCTGCACGTTGTCGGGGCCCGCCCAAATTTCATGAAAGTGGCGCCTGTTATGCGCGCGCTCCGTGCATCGAGTGTCCGCCAGACCCTGGTCCATACCGGGCAGCATTACGACGCACAGATGTCCGATGTTTTTTTTAAGCAACTTGATCTGGCGGGGCCCGATGTCAATCTGGCGGTTGGGTCTGGTACACACGGCCAGCAGACCGGTGAAATCATGATCCGACTGGAGCCTGTGGTCGTGGAACGCAAACCCGATTGGGTACTCGTGTACGGAGACGTGAACTCCACAGCGGCAGCGGCACTAGTTTGTGCGAAGCTGGGCGTGCCGGTGGCCCACGTGGAGGCCGGATTGCGGTCCTATGATCGGCGCATGCCGGAAGAGATCAACCGCGTTATCACCGACCAGATCGCCGATTTGTTGCTGACGCCCTCGCAAGACGGCAACGGTAACTTACTCCGCGAAGGCGTGGCGCCCAGCAAGATTCGTATGGTCGGCAACGTCATGATTGATACGTTGATCCAGTTGCTGCCCTGCGCTGCACGCTATGCACCCAAGAAGCTGCCATCGCAGTACGCCCTTGTAACGCTCCATCGGCCAAGCAATGTAGATGAACCGCAAATGCTACGCGAACTGATTTCCGCGCTGCAGTGGCTCAGCGAGGAAATCGAGGTGTTTTTCCCCGTCCATCCCCGTACGCAGCGGCACCTGCAGGAACTCGGATTTTCCGGCAGCGGAAGGTGCCTCCGAATATTGGGTCCTATGCCTTACCTGGAATTCCTGGCCATGCAAATGCAAGCCACGGTCGTCATAACGGATTCCGGTGGGGTGCAGGAGGAGAGCACATATTTAGGCGTGCCCTGCCTAACGTTGCGGGAGAACACGGAGAGGCCCATCACCGTCGAGCTAGGCACCAATGTGCTCGTTGGAGCCGACATGTGCCGGCTGCGAGTCGAAGTAGAAAAGGTGCTCAACGGCGAGTTCAAGCGCGGGCAAATCCCACCGCTGTGGGATGGTCATGCCAGCGAACGCATTGCGGAAATTCTAATTAGCGGTATTACCGAAGCGGCTGATGTCGGCGTTGCCGCGTAAATGGCCGAGCCAAAATTCAGCTAACCTGTTCACTGCGCTCGCGTCAGTGGCAATGGGACATCAACAACAGGTCCATTCGTTCAAGATAGCGTCAGCTATGCACGTGTTATCTCCTGAGCGCTTCGGCTAGTCCGCTCCCCCCGCTCACGAATCGCCGGAGAAATTGATCGGGTGAATGAACCCGATGCAACTTTCCACCCTGGACGGCGCCGTACCGGACCGCCACTGATACGGTGAATCTTATGCCTGAGCCCACTGCAATGACGAAAACCATCGCACCACACGATCTGAGCCTTTACCGGCTCTATGAAGCCGACATACTGGCAAACCCGTACCCTCTGTATCACCGCCTGCAAGACGAAGACCCAGTGCACTGGGATCCGTTTCTACACGCATGGGTGGTTACGCGCTACTCGGACGTAGTCACCGTGCTACAGAACTTCTCCGCCAACTGTGCACCTTCGCCTGAGAGCCTGCGACACATGGGCCTGCAAGATCTCGATCCCATCGCCCAGACGATGATCCAACAGATGCTCTTTATGGATCCACCCACACACACCCGCCTGCGTGCGCTCTGCTCGGTGGCATTCACACCGCATCGCGTCGAGGCTTTACGTGGGCACGTCCAGGAGATCGTGGAGGACCTCCTGGAGCCTCATCTACAGGTGGGGGAGATTGAATTGATGGGGGATTTCGCGAACCGCCTATCCGCGATCGTAAGTGCCGAAATGCTGGGCCTGCCGACTTCCGACCACGAACTGTTGAAGTCATGGTCCGCTGATTTCGCCGAGATTCTCGGCAACTTGCAGTACAACGCCGAAGGTGTCGGCAGAATGGTGCGCGCGCTGAACGAAATGGCAACGTACTTTTGCGGAGCGGTACGGGGGCAACGAAAGGAGCAACAGCAAGGCCTCATCCATGCACTGATTAACGCAGAGCTAAACGGTCAGCGCCTCAGCGAGGACAGCATCGTTGCCAATTGCATTCTGCTCATGGTCGGCGCCCAGGAGACCACGCCCAACCTGATCGGCAACGGAATGCTCAGTCTGCTGCGCAACCCTGATCAGCTTGAGATGCTTCGCCGTGATATGTCACTCATGCCGTCGGCGATCGAAGAACTGCTGCGGTACGAAGCGCCGAGTCAGCATACTACCCGTCTAGCTCCTTATGACGTGGAGCTCAGAGGTGCAAGCATCCGCAAAGGCGAGTCCGTGATAGCGGTCATGGGTGCCGCCAACCGCGACCCTGAGCGGTTCCGCGACCCGGACCGGCTGGATATCACGCGGAAGGACAATAAACACCTCGCATTCGGTGCTGGCGCCCACTTCTGCTTTGGCGCCCCCTTGGGCCGTGTGGAAGCCGCGATCTCCTTCAGCGCTATCCTGAGCCGCGCCCGTGAAATTCACCTGTTGCCGGGGCCGCTCGTCTGGCGTGACAACCTCGGCCTGCGTGGCCTCAAGGCTCTACCCTTGTCCTTCGCGGTGTAGACGCGAGGAACATTCAGTCCTCTAGTGCCCCACAAAATCAAAGCGGAAAATACTACCCCGGCATTAACGCCACTGCTCGTAAGAAGTGTCTGTTTAGAAGAGCTCTGAACAGGATCCTCCATTTGCTGTGCCGCTGCAAGGGGAAATGGTTTATGTGTGGAATCGTTGGATATGTGGGGAAAAAGCAGGTTGTGCCGCTTATCTTACGCGGATTGGAACGCCTCGAATACCGCGGCTACGACTCTGCTGGCATTGCCGTGGCCGGCAACGGCCAAGGGCTGCAGATCCGCCGTGCCCCAGGCAAGCTGCGTAATCTGGAAACTGTCATTCAGCTACAACCGCTCGACGGCACTTACGGAATTGGCCACACTCGCTGGGCCACTCATGGCTGCCCGACGGAAGCAAACGCGCATCCCCATCGCGACTGCACCGGCCGGATCGCGGTTGTGCACAACGGCATTATCGAGAATTACGTCGCCTTGAAGCGCGCGCTGCGCGCGCAACGACACATCTTTTCGACTGAGACTGACACGGAAGTGATCGCGCACGTGGTCGAGGAGTGTTTTGCAGGCGCGCGCAATAATGGGGCGGTGAAGCAGCTGACCGGCGTCTTCGCCTTGGCTGTCATGGCCGTCGATGAACCGGACAAGATTGTTGCCGCGCGCGACGGTCCCCCGGTCGTCATCGGCTTGGGTGAAGACGAGTACTTCGTTGCTAGCGATGTGCCCGCCGTCCTGTACCACACACGCAACCTTTTCTTCTTGGACGACGGCGACTTGGCAGTCATGACCCCCAGTGGAGTCACGATTACCGATTTCGACGGCCACGCCATCATCAATCGTCCGGTGCAGCAGGTTACGTGGGACCCCATCATGGCCGAAAAGGGCGGCTTCAAGCATTTCATGCTCAAGGAAATCTACGAGCAGCCCCGGGCCATCCGAGACACTACTCTGGGCCGTGTTGCGCTGGACACAGGCAAGGTCTTCCTCGATGAAATGGAGATCAGTGACGCTGAGTTCCAGGAACTGAGGAAGATCAATATCGCCGCCTGCGGTACCTCCTGGCATGCCGGCCTGGCCGGCAAATTCATGATCGAGCGGCTATCGCGTATGCCGGTGGACATCGATTACGCCAGCAAGTTCCGCTACCGTGACCCGCTACTCGGCCCGGATTCACTTATGCTCCTGATCGCGCAGTCCGGCGAGACCGCCGATACCATTGCGGCCCAGCGCGAAGCCAAGGCAAAGGGGTCAAAAACCGTTGGCATTTGTAATGTGGTCGGGTCGATGGTGACGCGCGAGGCCCACGGCACCGTGAATACGCACGCCGGACCGGAAATCGGCGTGGCCTCGACCAAAGCCTTTACAGCTCAGCTTACGGCATTGTTTCTATTCGCCCTGTACGTGGCGGAAAAGCGTGGCCAGATCAGCAAGGAACAGAGTTTGCACTATATCTTGGAGCTGAGTCGCATCCCCGGCAAGTTGGAGTTAGTGCTAGCGCGCGAGGAAGAATGCGAGGGCTTGGCCAAAGAATATTCCTGGGCAAAGGACTTCCTGTTCCTCGGCCGCGGCATTCATTACCCCATTGCGTTGGAAGGCGCGCTAAAGTTGAAGGAAATTTCCTATATTCACGCGGAAGGCTATCCCGCCGGCGAAATGAAACACGGCCCCAATGCCCTGATTGACGAGAACCTGCCAGTGGTGATCCTTGCGACATGCGATAAGACTGACCCAGCATCGGTGGTGCGATACGAGAAGACCCTCTCGGCTCTTACTCGCTCGTTTTTTGAGCTGAGGAGCTGTTGGTCGACACTGATGGCCTTAGGTAGCATCGCCAGAAGTCGCGAACGGTATTTCTGCATCATCTCCACAACTTCGTCCTGCGACAGGACTCGACTCACCGTATCGCGGTCGATTCCCTCTTCCTTGGCGATCTCGCGGTTCGACTGCCCGCTGACGTGCCCGGCGATAATCCGGCTGCGCACAGGATCGGGCGTGTAGGATCGATCGCCGCTTCTTCGGAGGCATTTGGCAGTTTTTGGCCGTTTTTCGGGTCATAAGCTTTACTGCCTTTGGCCGGCAGGTGGCATTGGACCACGGCCCGGTCTGCAATTTGACGGTTTGTTTGCGATTGCACCTTTTTGATGTTTCTTCATTCTCCACCTCGCGGCAAGTTGTCCGGGTGCCCCTTATACTTTGCGAAGAGTAATGAGCCTGCGCACGGTCTAGAAGTATGCGGGTTCAAGTCCGACGCATGCGACGCAAGCGACGCACCTCTTGTTCATGGATTGATCAAGCATTTTCACCATCCGCGTCGGAAGCGTCGCTGGCGTCGCAGAATTTACCCTGATCTTCGATCTCTATCCACTTATAGGTCGATGCGGTTTAGAAGTGGGGTGAAGCAGGGACATTCGTAAGCACCCGGTAATGGCCGTGTGGACTTGTGGTTAATGGGCAGGCATTCTCGGCTTGTGGACATGCGAGGCGTGTTCGTGGAGGCGGGGATGGATGCTGTGGGTTCCACGGCGATTGCGGCGGCATTGGCTGCTAAGGACAAGAAGCGGGCACGCCGGAGTGCGGCAGAACGGCGGCGGATTGTCGAAGAGACACTGGTGCCCGGAGCTTCGGTAGCGCGGGTAGCTCGCAGTCATGGCATCAACGCCAACCAGGTTTTCGCCTGGCGTCGGTTGCATCTGGCCGGCAAGCTTGTCGATGCGCGGAAGACAAGCGTGATCATTCCCCGGCTGTTGCCGGTCACCGTCAGCGATGGTGTACGGACGGCAGTGAGCGAGGTGGATGCAGAGAAGGCCGCGACGCTTGCTTCGTACGAGTCGCATGTCGCATCCGGTTCGATTCACCTCCAGTTTGAGAAGGCGCATCTTCGCGTGAACGGCAACGCCGATCCTGCTGTGCTACGCGTCATTCTGGAGTGCCTGCTGGGATGATCACGTTTCCGGCGAACACGCGCATCTGGATTGCGGCGGGCATGACCGACATGCGCCGCGGCTTCACCGGGTTGAGCGCACAGGTGCAGATTGCTCTGGAGCAGGAGCCGCTCTCCGGACACGTCTTCGTCTTCCGCGGTCGTCGCGGCGACTTGATCAAGCTGTTATGGTTCGATGGCGACGGTCTTTGCTTGTTTGCCAAGAAGCTTGAGCGAGGACGTTTCATCTGGCCGAAGGCTGAGTGCGGAACGGTCTCGCTGACGCGTGCACAGTTGTCGATGTTGCTGGAAGGGATTGACTGGAGGCGGCCGGTTCGCACCGCCGATTTGCCGTTAGCGATCTGAGTGCGCATGAGCGTTTTGCACAGATATGTGGCTGCTTTCAGCGATCTTTGACATGCCAGGAAGCAGCGTTCATGGCATACTCCGTTTGTGATCGCGCCCCGCACAACGCATCTGGATTTAGATACCATGGATGCGGCTGCATTGAAGGCGATGATCCTCTCCCAGCAGCAACAGTTGATTTCGAAAGACGAGTTACTCTTTCGCAAAGACGAGCAACTCCTCTTCCGCGATCACGAGATCGAACATTTGAAGCTGCTGATCGCCAAACTGCAGAGGATGCAGTTCGGGCGCAGGTCGGAGAAGGTGGAGCGCCAGATCGAACAGCTTACGTTGCAGCTGGAAGAGCTGGAGACCAGCCGCGCCGAAAGTGAGCTGGTACAAGAGAGTGCTTCTTCTCTCAGCACGCCGCCTACGGCATCGGCGAAGAAGCGAAAGCCCTCGCGCCGCCCACTTCCCGAACATCTGCAGCGCATCATCAAGGTGCATGAGCCTGCTGAGCAAGCCTGCCCGCAGTGCGGCGGAGCGCTGCACAAGCTGGGCGAGGATGTCTCCGAAGTGCTCGACTACATTCCAGCGAGTTTCGTCGTCATCCGCCATGTGCGTCCCAAGCTGAGTTGCGGCGGCTGCGATGCGATTGTGCAGGCACCGTCGCCGTCGCGTCCCATCGAGCGCGGCCTGGCCGCTCCGGGATTGCTCGCACATGTTCTCACCGCAAAGTTCTGCGACCATCTTCCGCTGTACCGTCAGCACGAGATCTATGCGCGCGAAGGCGTTGACCTGGACGACTCAACGCTGGCCGACTGGGTTGGCGCATCCAGCCGGTTAGTACAGCCGCTGCTCGAAGCCCTACGCCGCTACGTGATCGATTGCGACAAGCTTCATGCCGACGATACGCCGGTTCCGGTGCTGGCGCCCGGCAACGGTAAGACCAAGACCGGGCGGCTGTGGACCTACGTTCGCGATGATCGTCCCGCGGGGTCTGCAGCGGCACCAGCCGTGTGGTTCGCCTACTCGCCCGACCGCCGCGGCGAACATCCGCAGCAACATCTGCGTGGTTTCACCGGCATCCTGCAAGCCGATGGTTACGCCGGATTCAACCAGCTTTACGAGAGCGGAGCCATTCTGGAGGCCGCCTGTTGGGCTCACGTCCGGCGCAAGTTCTACGATCTGATGGAAGCACACAACTCACCGGTTGCGACCGAGGCGGTCGAACGAATCGGAGCCTTGTACGAGATCGAGAAAGAGATCCGAGGACGCTCGCCCGATGAACGCCGGGAAGTGCGCAACGCACGCTCGTGTCCATTGCTGGACTCCTTGCACGACTGGCTCGAAGCATCACTGACAAAGCTCTCGAAGAAGTCCGACACCTCGGTGGCGATCCGCTATGCGCTCACTCGCTGGGATGCCCTGACTCGCTACTGCGACGATGGCCGCATTGAGATCGACAACAACGGAGCCGAACGTGCATTGCGCGCTGTCGCCATCGGCCGCAAGAACTACCTCTTCGCGGGTTCGGATCGCGGCGGCGAACGTGCCGCAACCTTCTACAGCCTGATCGGAACGGCAAAGCTGAACGGACTCGATCCCGAAGCCTATCTCCGCCAGGTGCTGACGCGCATCGCCGACCACCCGATCAACCGCATCGAAGAGCTCTTGCCTTGGAACATCACCACTGCCCCCGCATCATCAGCGCCCACACTCTGAACAGTCCGAATCCGCAAGTGTCCACTTAAAAATAGATGGACACTTAGCTCACTCCGCAGTCCAGACGGTCACAACCGGGTGCTTACGAAGAGGCGTTGTTGAAGACGCAATCGGAGCTGGCGAACCTTTCGCGCTCTTTAAGTATGGGGGAGCTGACGGCTTCCATCGCTCACGAGGTGAGCCAGCCGCTTGCGGCCGCTGTCACCCACGGCGAAGCCTGCCTCGAGTGGCTTTCGGCGAACCCGCCCAACATGGAACGCGCACAGTAGAGCGTCCGCAAGCTGATCCAGGATGGCACGCGCGCCGGCGCGGTGCTGGCGCGGGTGCGAGCCCTGTATCAAAAGGAGGCTCCGGCCAAAACCTGGTTTGACGGGGATGAGCGCCGCGAAGTGCGCCAGTCACGCTCGCGGCCGTTGCTCGACTCCATGCACGAATGGCTCGAAGCTTCTTTGGCGAAGCTCTCGAAGAAGTCCGACACCTCGGCGGCGATCCGTTATGCGCTCGCACGCTGGGATGCCCTGGTGCGTTTCTGCGACGATGGCCGCATTGAGATCGATAACAACGCGGCCGAGCGGGCTCTGCGGACCGTGGCCATCGGACGCAAGAACTACCTGTTCGCGGGATCGGACCGCGGCGGCGAACGCGCCGCCACCTTCTACAGCCTGATTGGAACGGCGAAGCTAAACGGAATCGACCCGGAGGCGTATCTTCGCGAAGTGCTGACGTGCATCGCCGAACACCCGGTCAATCGCATTGCAGAGCTCCTGCCCTGGAACGTCGGCACCGATTCCTCCGCCACTCTCTAATACAGTCAATATCCCGTAAGTGTCCACAAATCCGATTCGTGGACACTTAACTCAGGCAGTCAAGACGGTTCCGACCGGATGCTTACTGACAATCTATTTTTCACCCGGCACAAGGTAGATTGCCCGTATGACAGCAAGTTCTCCTGAGGCCTGCAGGGTCACACGCTCCCCCTTGTAGACCTGCCACATCTCGCCACGACGATGAATCGCGCGAGTGCTTTCCGTGCCAATTGCCAGAGATCCGGCACGAAGCTCTAAGACGCCTTCGTATTGCATTGGCAGTGTGAGTTGCTTACCCGCCTGAACAACGATGGTCCGTAACTCTAATCGAGAATGGAGCTGCGGCAGGAGCTGCGTGTTGAGGCTAGCTTCCTGGACGTCTTGTCCGAGATCTGAAACTGCTTTGAAATGTAGGGCAGGGCGCATCATCGGCGCAGGCCTCGTGACTTCTGGTGGCGTGGGCTCAAGTTCTTTTTTCGCGCAGCCCAGGTCGAAGATCACAGTAGCTCCCACCAGAATAAAACACGCTCTGTACAGCGATGTTCGTATCATGATGTCTAAACCTCCATTGCTCTAACATCTTTCATTCCTGTTTTCGTCACTGCCCGAGCGAATACAGGTGACCGCCGCCGGTGGACACGTACACCCTCCCGCCCGATATGGCTGGAATGCCCTGAATCGAACCCGTCAGTGTCACGTCTTTCACGATGACGGGCACACCCACGTTCTTGAATCCGGCAGAGGAGCACATGAATCCTGATGGGATTCCTGGGTAGCTGCAAATAAAACTTGTGGGGGGCAGCACGTCTGTGTCCGCAATTGCAAGGAGGTGATGCGGAGACGCCGAGGTATCAAAGGGGCTCCAAGTGCCCAGATAAATCACACCATTTGCGACGCTGACTCCGCCTGCGCTCTGCGGAAGATTGGGCAGTATCCAGCGGATCCGGTCTGCGTCTGACGTGCAGACATTGAGCGAGTGCAAGCGATTGAACACTTCCTGCTCGTTATGGCCGGGCGGAGGCTCAAGATCAAGGCCACCTGCAGCGATGAAGAGGTGATCGCCGTCGAGTGCGCCCTGACGCTTGAAGTCGCTGTCTCCGTGGCCATCGTCTTGAAACGGCAGACTGGATACAGGAGGAAATGACCAACGTGGGCACTCCAGGCTGTGTCCCGCATACGAGCACGCCGGATTGGAGAACGGGCCGCCGGTCTTGATGTCAGCGGCATGGACGTAACCGTCCTTCTGAATAGAAATCGCCAGGCTGCCACAGCTTACCTGTCCTACAATCGGAGAGGCCGCAAAGTCCGGATCGAAATCGTGCTCAATAGCGACGGGCTGCACTTGCCACAACACACTCCCATTGTGCCAATCCAATTTCAAAATGCTGTTCGTGTAATCCGGTGACGGAATCACGTTGCAGTTTGTACCGCCTTCGTGGATGCAGCTATTCCCGGTTGTGACCACTATATTGCCGCTCGGAGTGATTGCAGGGGAGCTCCAGACTCCGCCCCCGGGAGCAGGACCGCTCACTGCCGAGAAGTTGAATGCCGGATCCAACGCGCCGTTCGATAAGTCAACTGCAAATACTCTTCCAAGAGTGATTGGAGCGTCGGGACGTTTGGCCGATACGCCCACATATGCCCGACCATGGGCTATCGCCGGAGAGGAGTAACCGATCTTCGAGGTTCCGCTCGTAGGTGCGATTACGGCTGATTTCCAAATGCATTGGCCGGTAGCTTCATCCAGCGCCCACAGACGTCCATCGCCGCCGTTAGAGTTCGGGTCGGGCGCACCAACGATGACCGCTGTATGTCCTGCGACACTGTTCGCGATGGCTGCACTCGAAGCGATCCCCGGACCAGAAGGATTCCCGGAACCGGCGGCAATCAACAGTGGCGCCGTTGTGGTCCCACAGGGGTCGGGCGGGTCTGGCGGAGCCGCCGGAGGGTACTGCCAGCGAATCTGCCCTTGCTTTGCACCCGAAGCATAAACGGCGTAGAAATGCCCGTTCAGAGACCCGATGTAAACGGTGTTGTCGTAAACCGCAGGAGAGGCAGTGAGTGCCCCGCCGCCAGGAACGGAGAAATCCCAAATCACATGCAGTGTGGATACGGTAGACGCATTCAATACCGATTCATTGGGCTGACGAGAGAACTGGGTTGTATCGTGTCCATAAGCACGCCAACTCGTATCACGGCAGCCGACACAAGTAAAACAGATGAGCGCGAGCACAAGGACAGTTGCACGAACCTGTGACATGTCATTGGTCATAGTTCATCCTCCTCGCCGATCAGCGGCTGCCTTCAAAGATGTAAATGGCGCGAAGAACGGCAATCTCTCCTGGATTCTGGATAGTGAAAGTAGAGCCTTTCTCCACGACCCAAAAATCACCCTGGGTACGGCTCATTTTCCCTTGATTGATGGTGGTTGTTACTCCGCCCTGCCTCAGTTCCAGCAGGATCCGGGCTGGAGTTGGTATGGCTTCGGTTTCACCGCGCCCCATGACCAGATTGCGAATCTCCAGCCGCAGTGGAGCCGATTTGAATTGAACTCGGAAGGGAGTGCTGCCGACCACTCCCTTTGCCAGTAACTGGTAAGTTGAAGTTGCCTCACTCTCTCCGTCTTTGGGTTGTGGAGATTGGGCCTTTTCCTGCGCCAACAGCAGGTACGTTGCTATGAAACCGAGCAGCGGAAGTGCAATCAAAAGCCTTCGCGGCTTAAACCCTAAATCGAACATGGCATGATCCCTCCGATCGCATTACATCACCTGCGTATCCACTCTTCCTGTCGATTCGACGTGAATCACGAACTCTTTTCAGTCATGCTCATTCGCCTTTCTGGATTAAGTGGCAATTTGGCGAAAAATCTCCGCGCACCCATGCACGCCTCCTCCGAGCCAAGCTCAGCTTTCCCCACAGTCCAGCCAATCCGGTACCTATGGGTTTACAGTGATCGATCCATGCATACCGGTGCCCGGTGCACCATGGAATGCGCAGTGATAGTTGTATGTGCCTGCCACGTTCATGACCGGAGTCGTATACTTGTCGCCCGCCGCACCACTCGCGTTGATGGTTCCGGAATTCGCTGGAGAGCCCGGACTGTCCCAATCCACTGTGTGCTGGAAGCCATCCTTATTCACGAATTGCACGCTGTCGCCCTTCGCGATCGCGAGATTCTGCGGTGAGAAAGCACTGTTCTGCAGATTGACCACTTGCGTCGTGGGTCCGCCGTTGCCATTGCCGTGACCATTGCCGCCCATGTCGCCGAGCTCGCATGGCACTCCGACCGGAAGTGCCAGCGCCAGTTCACCACCGCCGACAATGAGTAGCGAACCCATCATTCCGGTCATCATGTGCGACAGCATGTGACAGTGCATGTGCCACTCGCCAACTGAGTCTTGTGGACTCGGCCCTCCCGCACGCATGAACGAGCCGGATTTGCCATCGATCGTGAATACAAATGAATTCGCTGCGCCGAAGATCCGCGTGTCCTCGAACTGCGACACGGGCTGGACCATTGCACTTCCCTGGATCGCTGCCGGAGTATTCCCCTGAGGCCCGGGAATGACCCACCGGTGTCCATGGATGTGGAAGGTGTGGACGTCACTACCCATACCAACCACGCCAAAGCGCATTCGTGTCTCGAATCCAGCAACGATCGTCGGTGTGTTGCCCAGATACACGCGGCCATTGATAGCCATGCCGCCGACGCCATTCAGAGTGTGAAACAACTGCAGGTAGAGTCCCTTGGTTGGCGGCGTGCGAAACTTCGGAAGGCAGAGACGCACGAAACGCTCCAGTTTGTCATCCAGTTCCAGGATGAGGTCGCCGCGCCGTCACGATGCGGTCGATCTCTGGATCAGCATGCTGCTTGTCCTTGCCTTTCTTTGCTTCGTGAACGGGATGCTCGACCCGCGCAAGGTGCGCGAGCGTTCCGGCGGACATTACGTGCTTTCCGGCGTGAGCCAGGGCGTGAATTTGTCCAAGACCCGCTCGGTCGGCCGGCAGAACGTTCACCTGATCCAACCCAGGGAACGGGAAGCATTGCAGAAAGACAGGGCTGCCGTTCAGTGAACCTCCCGGCAGGAATGCGGGATCGAACTTCGTGGGGTCGGCAGCGTCGCGGATGTCCACTTCTTGGTTCGTGTCCGCGGGATTGTGGATCACAATAATCCCGATCGCCCCGAATTCGACATTTTCCATGTCGCAGATTGAGTGATCGTGATACAGCCATACCCCAGCAGTTGTGGGCCAGCCAACGGTCTGCCAGGTGTATCGAAATGTGCCGCCAGGAGGAACACGATCCCCCTGCTTCAGTGTCCCTGAGAATCCCGGCACCGTTGCCCACGCGGCGGCTTCGGACGCCGGAATTGGTTGTGCCGGATCCGGCGGCGAAAGCGGATATGCGCCATCTTGATGTCGCTTGAAGACAAAGCCGTGCGGATGCAGGCTGTGTACCCTCTTCTCGATTTCAATCGGCTCTTGGCTGACGGTGGGAATGTTGAAGCACACGTCTCCACCGAACGGAAGATGGAAACAGACTTCCTTCGTGCCAAGCACCGCCCGCGTTCGCATATCGTGGTTGCGAAAATTGACAATCACGAGGTCACCGACATTGCACTCGATCACGGGCCCTGGAATGGTGCCCATGGTTCCATTGTCCGTTGGATCGAGCTCATTCAGGTCCCACGGATTCACTTTTCGATCATCAGGAACAGTCCACGCATCGGTCTGGTCGGGCTTGGTCGGAGACTTGTAGCGCCTCAGAATAAGGGCATCCTTCACGTTTCCATCACTATCGCGAAGCGGGTTGTACATCTTCCGCATCTTCGACACACCGGTACCGGGCGAAGTAATGGTGACATCCACGGGATCCTTGCCTGTGGTGTCCTTGATGTTGAGTCCAGTGATCCGGTCAATATTGTGAGGCGATGCATCCCAAGCGCGGTTTTCGAGCTGAATCCAGTATTCGAGGGTGGGCATGATGAAGATCCTCTTCCGTGCGGTTATGCTCCCGTCGCACGGCCTGACTCACGTGGCGTACTACATAGTGCGCACAGACAATTGAACGTTACGGTCCATGAATCGAATCAGTGCCGTGGCTCCCAGAACTTCTGGTGGCCTAAGAGAGGTTTCTAATCATTCCCGACCTCCTGTAAGACAGCCTCCAGTAACTTGTCGTCACGAATGATCGAGCGGAGGCGATCGGAGAGTTGCAAGCGTGTGATCGGCGGCTGTCCCGGCGAAGGCTTTCGGCAGTACTCCTCCAAACATCGGCGCAGTCCGTTCAAATCGACCCCTGCCTTGCCCAGCATTTCTTGAATGCCCTTCTGGCGCAGTAGGCAATCAATAAGCCGGCAGAAGCGATCGCGGCCTGCGTTGGGATCATCCCTTCCGTTAGGTGGCGGCGTATCGCCCCCTTTCCATACCGCGCCAGTCAGAGTCTGCTCTCGCGAGAACGGACGCCCGCGCAGGGTGCGCCCTTCAGCAACTATGCGGAAGCGATAAATGCCTGGCAGAAAGGCAGCGGTAGTCACTTCAAACACGCCCGGCTCCAACTCCGGCATGGCGAGCGGCCCCCCGGTGTTATCAGGTCGAGTAAGTTCAGCACGGCAAATCGCACGCGCGGCAACCGGTACGCCATATTCGCTCAAAACGGCTCTCACAGTAATACTGGCCCCAGGCTCGTAGCTCGTTTGGGCGAGCGATCCTTTCATGCGCAGATTCGAATAAGCGTGCACGTTGAGGCTGTAGCGAATACCGTGGGCAGCCGCTGTCGCCAACAAGGCTGGGTAATTCTCGAGCGATGCCAGATAGCGCTTGTATGTCTTCTCATCAATTTTGAGCCTTGCGTACCAACGCCCAGCGTGCGCGCTGTTCGGACCGAGCGGGATCGGCAGGCCGACTCGGTATACGGCCACTTGGGAGCCAACCTCAAATGAGGCCATGGGATTCGCCCCTGCAACGGCCGGGTCGATGATGTCGCCGTTCGGGGTTTCCAACACATAGCGGATCGCGTACGGTGCGGGCATCAGCAGAAATCCCTTCATCGTAATATCTGCTTCGTTCAGCCAGAAGGGGATCCGATGCTCCTGCCCAGGCCCGATAAAGCCTTCCGGGTCAAGCACGATTTCGTTGTTCGTCACTCCAGCAAAGATTTGCTGGTAGTACTTCGCGAGGCGATAGGTGGCGTCCGGTGTCAGGTCACCCGTGAACATCATGTAGCCGTTGTTGCCACTGCACAGTGCTTCGAGAGCGGCCGGATTCAACACCTCGGGCCGCCCAAGGCCGATCGCGAACACATGGCCATTCAGAGAAGCGATTAGATCAGCGACGTCAGCAATGTAGCGACGTGTATACGGTCCGTGATTTTCCTGGCCATCGGTGAGCACCACCATCGCTTTCACATCGAAGCCAGTGACGGGATCAAGGATGTCGTGAGCGAAAGCGACGCCCTCGCCAATTGATGTCCAGCCATTCGGATTCGGTGTGTAGCTGGCAATCGCACCGTTGATGGTGACCTTCCCGACACCTGCCGCCGCAGTCATGCCGATACCGGGATGGGCGTCCTGATCGAAGGTGCACAATGCCATCCCATGTTGGTCGTCAAGCACTACCACGGCAGTCGGTGCCGAGAATTTGAGAACGTCTGATCGATGGATGCCTGCTCCGATGCCGGAATCAAAATTCATGCTGTTCGACTGATCGAGCACCATGACGATTGCAGCTTTTGGCGGCGCAATCGTGTTGGCAGTCAGGGCAATGACGAACTGCTCACCGGTTTCGTCGCAGCCGACGGTGACCGTGCCAGCTGCGATGTCACCACCGGTCGTTCCTTTGTAGGTGAACCACACGCGGCCCTTGACGTCGACCGATGGATCGGCGGGGATCGGTGAGGCTAGCACGGCGAAGATTGTCGCTGGTGGACCAGAGGTGACAGTCGGTCCGTTGAGCACGGTGAAGTGCACAGTGTCGCAGGTGTCCAAGCTGAACACCGCGGCGGCAAGTCGGGTCTCACCCTCCGGTACATCGAGGAAATTGACGACGGGTGTGTCAAGTGTCACTCTGGGTGGATCTTGCTGGAACCCCGAGGGATAGTGGTAAATGTTTATGGCGCGATGGTCGAGCACATCGGCAGGCGTCGTGCTCACGGACGTCATTGGATCGTTGAGACCGAAGCCAGCACCACTCGACACGAACGGAGCAGCGGGATGCAAGAGTTGCCACTGTGCATACAAAAGATCGATCCAGCAGTGGTGCAGATAGAAAACCGGATCGTGCGGAGAGGCGAGGCCACCCATTTCTCCTTCGACCCAGCGGTGCGGAGCGTTGTGGACGTTTGTCTCTAGATCAGGCCAGAACGCGTCATAGGTGCCATGCGCGAGCGCAGTCTGCACCTGTGCTGGCGTGGGAAGCGTATCGGAACCAAGCGCGCGGTTCAGCCCCCAGGCTCCATCAAACTGGCCCAGAAAAGCGTTGTCCCACAGTGGATCCGACGTGCTTGTGTCCACCGTTGAGTTCCAGTAAGGAATCGTGATGTCGGGATGGTAAGTTCGCAGGGCATCCTCGAAGCGGCGAAGGAAGTCTCGATGCCATGGCAGGAAGTGTGAATTGCCATGTATGCCCATGTGGAAGAACGTTTCATGCTCGTTGGCAAACTGGTCTACAACGCCGGTTGACTTCAAGTGTAAGAGGGCTTGCACGAAACGATTGCGCTCAAGATCAGTAAGGTCGCGATAGTTCTTGCGGCAGCGCATGTCATTTCCCTCCTTTGTTGGAGGAGCGTTCCTGCCGGACCTTGTCTACCCTCTGCAGATATTTGATAAATCTGCGCACGACCTCAATGAGGTCATCGCTCCAATCAAAGGCATAGTCATGAAGGAAATACTGACCGTTTGGCAGTTGGCCGTAGCGGACTGGTTGATCATCTATGAAAAGTTCCCCCTTGCCCTCGCGCTCTCTGAGCTCGATTCGGCGTCCCTCATAATCGTGGTGTTCCGGTTTCATAGAGGGCGACCTCCGGTTGGGAAACAATGGTCCGGTATTTCTTGGCGGAAACCGACCGTTGTATTTAGTTGGGGCGCCAGCACAGGCTGTTCTTCTTCTTCTTCTTCTTCGGCGCCATTCACCTGCCAGTCAACCCCAGCGCTCAGCGTGCAGCTAGTTCACACAACGATCTGCTTGGTGTCAATATCGCGGCTGCATTTGTTCCGAAATCGGAACAAAACGTACCAAGCTCATGTGATCGATATTCATTACCCGTTCCATCTCGCACGGAAGAGCCTTCCAATTGGGCGCGCGGCGAACGAGATGACCACGATCAAGCTGGTTGTCGGCGTACGTTTCTGGACCTAGCTGGAACTCACCCACTCTGAAACGAACAATGGCGGGCGAATACAGTGAGTTGTCACCAAGGTTGGTTTCGCGAAGCCGATTTCTGCTCGAATTCGGTGAAGGCCTTGCGGGCTTCCTCTGCGCGCCAGGCCCTTTACAGAGCTTCGGCGAGTTCAAAAAGATTTTCCGCGTGCTGGGCGGCCTCGTAGCGCTGCTTCAACAAGAGCACTGGATCGTCATTTCGTCCTTGCTGTACCCGGATCTTCCGCGCAAGCGAAATCTAGACGCTCGCGAGAGAAGTTCGTGTCATTCAGCTCGCCGGTAAATCTACAAGCTCCAGCCGTTTGTTCGGATCACCGCTCCAGTGCTTCGCGATCCAGGCTCAGATTGGCAGGTTGTGATCGCCTTTACTCCGGTCGTGCCGCGCGCACGCGCCGAATGGCATCCGCGGGGGAAATACCAAGTTCCACCAATAGCCGAGCGGCAACGATCCCCGCTCGACCGAGCCCAGTGGGCCCCCTGCACCTCCTCGTCTGAGTGCCCAACGAAGCATGCGCGGTCGTACGGCCAAAGCGTAAACTCCTGCTGGTAGGCCGAGCAGTGCGATGAACTTACGAGCGGTAGTCATGGCCACCGCCTCCTCTGTCCGAGAATCTGCTTAGTACTCCTTTTCTCATTCTCAAAGAACGATGTTCTAAGGAGCGTAAGAAGCATGACCATCGAAAGGATATCGGCTGTCACCATTAAGGTCAGAGACATGGCGCGCTCGGTGCACTTCTACCGCGAGGTACTGGGCCTGGAGATCATCTACGGCGGCGAACTTGCCGCGTTTACTTCTTTCCGAGCCGCTGGCGCACACGATGCCATTCTGAACCTCGAACATGGCGAGTTCAGTGATGGATGGGGCCGGATAATTTTCCATGTCAATGATGTGGACGAGCTCTGGGCTTACCTTAAGGCCAAAAAATTCGATCCGCGGCCGCCCAGAAACGCCCCGTGGGGCGAACGGTATTTCCATCTGCACGACCCTGACGGTCACGAATTATCATTCGCCAAACCGCTGTGATATGCACAGGTCGAGGTAGCTGGTTCGGTTGCGAAGAGTAAAAATCAGCGTTTTCTGCTGTCGCGATGTCGCCGTTCGGGCGTAGGCGGCAATATGAGGTGACTGAGCAGATCGTCGACTGCAATTGCGGGATTCGTCTGCGAGCAATCAAAGCCCCCTATTCCATGACAGTCGTCGGCATACTGCCAGCAGAAAACCTGACATGGAATCTGTACTTTCGGCAGAACTGTACGTCGTCCCACTCGTCGAGCGCATAGCATCCATGATGGCGCCATCGCGCAACCCACGCACCGTGGCAATCCACTCCTGCCGCGACGGCATTCGCGACGGCCGACCACGTTTCGCAGTCAAATTGCGTGCCATACACGCACGGCAACAGCGCGACCGCGCCGTCTGTCGCGGCCGAACTGTACTCGGTGAGCGTGTTTGCCCAGCCTGTATAGTACTACTGTGTCATAAGAATGGATGCAGGCAACAGGGGCATCTGGGTAGCGAGCGCGCCAGGTGGGTTGCGATCTGGCGG
>Ga0137372_10000803_pt1 | contig 30323 bp, 25 predicted proteins | sample SagtaG_6_FD_104911 | JGI IMG/M metagenome (GOLD analysis project Ga0137372, IMG submission 104911) | Vadose zone soil microbial communities from Sagehorn Ranch, Mendocino, California, USA - Sage1_R_60_16 metaG | ecosystem: Environmental > Terrestrial > Soil > Vadose zone | place: USA...
CCTTTTTCCATATCTCGTGCGTGGCGAATGTCTCGTCTCAAACTTACCCGATGCTACTGTCCCTGCTTTTCTATTAGATGACAGCCTTCGCCTTTGGCAGATTAGCGAACGGTGTGCTCAACTCCGCGTTCGCCTCACGAGCAGGAAAGAGATTATCGTCGAGTAGACCAACCCAAGAATGAGAGCACCAAAGAACAACCCGGCAAAAGCAACAAGCGCTCTCTGCCACACGGGATAATTCTGGGCCATGGGTTCGTTGGCCATTAGTTGTGGACCGATGAACAGGAAGAGGCCGAAGAAAAATAGGCTAGCAGATAAAGTGTAGACAAATGAGATCGAAACTCCTGTTTTTAGTCCCTCTTTAAAACTCAAGGCACTTACATCATCTCTGGATTTGACGCCGAGATAGATGGCAACAATTGCCGCGAGGTTGAAGAGAATGGGACCGACGATATTGATCTTCGATTCAGGGGAAATTGGGAAAAGAAAGTGTGTTATGAGAACCCAGATAACCACCACCAGCGTTATCATGAGGCCGTATTTTATCGCTATTTTCATATGGTAAATCTCATTGCCAGGCAGGGTTGGCTTGTCCCTGAGCGTCATGCCAGTAAGGTGTCCAGGCAAGACTAAAAAGCTTGATCGTAATGTTGGCCTTGGTAGGTTTTAGTGTGATTGTCTCGAGCGATCCAGTTTGCGGGTCGAGGGACTTTTCAAGCGCGTCTGTTTCCGACTTAAACTCCGCATTAAGTTCCGCTAACTGCTGATTAACTGCAGCCACGGTCTCTTGTGCTCGGTCAACATCTTCAGCCTCTTTCATCGAGCGGCTCACGCCTCGCGCGGCAGTGGTTGCCCGGCCAAGCGTCGTGAGGCTTAGTGACTTACGTCCCATGAACGACGAAAGCAGCGTTGCTCCGAAGGAGATAGCCGTCTGTACCTTCTGGCCCTTGGCTTGTTCAGCCTCACGCTCAACTGCCTGTGAGGCGCGGCGAGCTTTCTCTTCCAAGGCCGCAATCTTCATCGTGTACTTTTGCCGCAATCGCTCAACCGCCTGATCACGCTGTTCGCGCGTAGACTGCTGCAGCCTGACGCGAAAGTCGCGCTCCGATTCGTCGGGGTTCGAGACCTGTTCTAAGTTTGCACTCTTCAGCAGTTCGAGTTTCTGGTTGCGGTAAAGCCAGGACGCAAAGTCCTTTCGCCACGAGTCATAGCACTTTGCTTTCCCGGCAGGCGGCGGCAACTCCGCGAACCCTACATTCTCTTGCGCCGACTGCTCCAGATCCGAAGTGTCGAAATCGGCGAACGCAGCCTGGTCCCAATCCAACGGGATTACGCCGGCAGAAATCGGCGCAAGCAAGGTCAAATCTCTGGTCGTATCGATCGTCTTATTGCTGAAGTGAATCGCAGCGGCGGCAATCACCATCGGGTGATAGACCAGCCTTGAACCCTTCGTTCCCTCACTACGCACAGGAACAAAATATTGCGAAACTTCCGGAGGTAAGACCGGCGGGCGACTTTGGGCAGGCGTGTCTCTAACAGTCGCATCCACGCTTGAGTCCGCCATGGTAGTCGGTGGAGCATCTGCACTTGCCGCAAAGGCTGCCGATTGAGTGGCCACGACTCCTTCAGCTTGCGCTGTAATCGGGGCCATTAGCGTCTTGATCTGGTTTCTGGTCAGCGGTCCTCGCAAATACGACATGGCCCAGCGACTTTGAAAAACTTCGGGCTTATCTTCGTGAACATTGTTGAGGAGGAAAACTCTGTTCTCTAGTCCGGCCAGTGTTTGTTCCATTGCCTGGCGATCAAACTTCATTCCCGTGCCTGCCGCGACGCCTTCCAGCCCTTCTAAAACACGCGCCTTGTCGCGCTCGGTTTGCAAACGGCCAATGAACCACGTGCCGGTATTCGAGAGTCCCTTGTAATCAAGATCGACGGGATTCTGCGTGACAAGCACAACACCAAGTCCAAATGCCCGCCCCTGTTTCAGTAGCGTCAGAAGGGGTAACTTTGATGGCGGATTCGCGACCGGTGGAAAATAGCCGAAGATCTCGTCCATATAGAGAATCGCCCGCAGACTCGTCGTCCCTGACTGGCTCCTCATCCAGCCGAGAGTTTGATTAAGCAGAAGCGCAACAAAAAACATTCTCTCCGCATCATTCAGGTGTGCGATCGAGAAAATGGATATTCTCGGTATACCGTTTGGACCGTGAAGGAGTTGCTGCACATCAAGCGGTTCGCCTTCCATCCAACTGCTAAAGCCGGGGGCAGCGAGCAGATTGTTAAGTGACTTAGACAACTCGAAGCGATCCTTCGAGGGAAAGAACGACTCCGGATCCATTACACCTACCTTATTCATCGGCGGCGTTTGAATTTGCTGAATAAGCTCAGCGATATCCAGGTCTTTTCCGGCCAGCCAGACATTGTTGAGTATGTTTGAGATGAGAATATGCTCGCGGCTCTTAATCGGATCAGCATCGATACCCAGCAAGCCGAGCAAACTCGTAACGGTAGTGTTGATGCGTTCGCGCATCAACTCGGTGTCTGCTTGTATGAGCGGCGGCGGAGCAGCGAACGACTTGAGAATAGAAACCTGAATTCCCGCGTTGCTACCAGGTGTGTAAACGCGGAATTCGGCTGATTCTTTTAAACGTTTGATTCGCGAGCCATCTTGTCCCCAGTCGGCCAATCCCTTTTTCCAAACCTCTGCTTGCTGAGTAGCATAGTCAACGGTGGAAAGACCCTTTTTTTGCGCGTCCTCTTCATTGACCCAGGGCAGGAAATCCTCAGCCTTGAGGTCGGGGAAGGTCAGGAGAAGATTAGTCAAATCGCCTTTGGGATCGATCACCATTGAAGGGACGCCGTCGATGGCGGCCTCTTCCAACAAAGTGACGCAAAGCCCGGTCTTGCCGCTTCCGGTCATGCCTACGCAAACGGCGTGGGTCACAAGGTCCTTCGAATCGTAGAGCAGCAAACCGTCTTTAGGTTTTTTCCGCTTCAAGTCATAAGGACGTCCGAGATAGAACGCACCCAGCTTCTCAAAGTCCTGCATTGTTTAAGCGCCTTTCGGAGAATTGAACTTACAGAAAAGACTAAAAGTTGAGCGACCAAAGCGCAGGAGCCGAGTACGATCCACTAAATCGCACGAAATAACACCCAAGCCGTTTCGTCTCTTTAGTGCGATTTCGTGGATCGTTCGCTTGTCCTCAGCCGAGATTGAGATAAAGTTTTGCAGCGCGCGAGCTTGCAGGGTCCGAGGAAATTTGACCGTCTAACGCATCAAACTTTGCGCCCCGCGGCGGCAGCAATGGATTTCACCAGCACCTCAGGCTCGATCGGTTTCGCAACATGGATGTGAAAACCCGCTGTAAGTGCGTGAGCCCGATCTTCGGTGGTGGCGTAAGCGGTAAGAGCCACGACAGGTACCTGCTTGGCATGCCTCGACTTAAGCTTGCGCAGTTTCTTGACCAGGCTGTAGCCGTCCTCATCAGGCATTCCGATGTCGCTGACAATTAGATCCGGATTCCAGTCTTGAAACGTCCGCAGCGCTTCGCTTGTTGACTCGCTACATTTTACTTCACTACCGTAGCGCGTCAGGATGGCCGTAATTAGATCGCGCGAATCACCTTCATCGTCAACCACCAGAATTCGTAATCCGGCGAGCGCCTTTGAATTGCCAAAGTCCTCGCTTTTGACTAAGGGTTGCTCGCCGTTTGCCGACTCCTCGGCAGCGGCAGTCGGTGCTAAAGGAATGTTGATTGTAAAAGTAGTGCCCTTACCCTTTCCCGGACTTTCAACCGCGATCACTCCCTGGTGAAGCTGGACAAGATGTCGCACGATGGCCAGGCCCAGTCCTAATCCACCATGCATTCTTGTGGTTGATCCATCGGCCTGACGGAAACGGTCGAAGATGTATGGCAAGAATTCCGCACTGATGCCGATCCCTGTGTCACTTACTGCAATTTGGACGTAAAGGTCGTCACGCTGGACCTTAACGCTGACTCGTCCTCCGCGCGGCGTAAACTTGACAGCATTACTAAAGAGATTTCCAAAGATCTGCTGCAAACGGTTCGCGTCGCCCCGCACCAAACAGGCCGCCGATTCGAGAGCGGTTTCAAAAATGATGGCTTTCGCTTCAAAAGTCGGGCGGACTGAATCGATCGCTGCTTCAATTGCCGGCGAGAGGTCAACCGGACTAAGTTTGAGTTCGAGTTTCCCTGTAATGATACGCGAAACATCAAGCAGATCGTCAATTAGTTGTGCCTGCGCGCGGGCGTTGCGTTCAATCGTTTCAAACGCTCGCAAGACTTGTTCCTGCTCGAGTTGTTCCGTGCGCAGAAGATGGCTCCAACCAAGAATAGCCGACAGTGGCGTTCGCAACTCGTGCGAAAGCGTTGCCAGGAATTCGTCTTTCGTGCGATTTGCTTTTTCCGCTTCAGCACGCGCAGCTTGTTCGCTAATTAGTAGTTGGGCACGCTCTTCTTCGGCTTGTTTGCGTTCTGTGATTTCCAACTGCAGCTCGGTAGCGTGATGCTGCGCGTCACGGTAGAGCTTCGCGTTCTCGTAATAAATTGCCACCTGAGTAGCCAGCGTCACGACCAATCGCTCGTCGGCTTCGCTGAAATCTTCAGCCTGGAGCTTGTTAATCAGATAAACCCACCCGCAAACATCCGCAGCCGAAAAAATAGGTGCGCCGAGGAAGGAGAGCACGGAATTGGAAGACCCGGCATCGTGCAAGAGTTCATCGGCCTCGCTTAACCGAAGCGGACGACGTTCCGTGACTAAAAGATTCAATGCCCGCTGTCCAATCCTCGATTTTCCGTTGCCCGAAGTTACTTCATCAGAAGCGCAATCGTAGAAACTGCTGCTTGCCTCACCCTCCCTGTCGAGGATACAGACGGCCGCTTCCTCTGCGCCGACGATTTTTCGGGCAGAGCGACAAAACTTTTCCAGCACCTGGGATGGGTCATGTTCGGAAGCCAGATCTTGCCCCAGGTTTATTAGCATATTGAGACGGGTGAGGTTTGCATTTTCCAGTTCTACGTTCTTTTCGTGAAGCAGTTCGGCCTGACGTTGAATCTCGCGGGTCTTTTTAAACAGTTCGACAAAAACCGCCACCTTTGATCGCAGGATATCGGGATCGATCGGCTTTACTATGTAGTCAACTGCACCAAGCGAATACCCTCTGCTCAGATGGCGGCCACCGGTGCTGTCTGCTGTGAGGAAGATAATCGGTATATCGCGCGATTTATCTCGAGCCCGGATCAGCTCGGCGGTGTCCAGCCCGTCAATCCCCGGCATAAAAACGTCAAGCAGAATGACTGCGACATCGTTATCCAGAAGGTACCGGAGGGCATCATCGCCGGAAGATGCCCGGACCAGATCCCGGTCCGGAGCCTGTAGGATCGACTCAAGCGCCAACAAGTTTGTCGCGCTGTCGTCAACGAGAAGTATCTTTATGTATTCTTCAGGTTGCATACAGCTCAGCCCCTGAACTAACTAACTTGGCCAGGAATGGCGCGATCTCTTCCAGCGGCAAAATTTGATCAACGTCCATGAGGTCAATCGCAGCTTCCGGCATTTCCCGGAACGCCGCTGAAGCGGGATCTTCGACTAGAGCGAGACCACCATTCCCCTTTATTCTTGCCAGGCCCCGCGCTCCATCTCGATTCGCTCCAGTTAAAATCACGCCTATGGCATGTTCTTTATATTCATCGGCCGCCGACTCAAAAAGCACGTCTATGGAGGGCCGCGCGAAAGCTACCGGCGGTTCCGTCGATAAAGCGAAACACCTTTCTTCAATCAGCAAGTGATAGTCCCGCGGCGCGCGATAAGCGTGGCCTGGCAGTATAATTTCTTTGTCTTCGGGTTCGCTGACAGCCAAACTGCTGCCCTGATCCAAAAACTCACACAAGCCCGGCCCGGAATCTCTTCCCCGATGCTGAACGATGACCAAAGGCAATGGAAATTCAGCTGGCAATCCGGAAAGCAAGCTCTGCAACGCTTTTAACCCTCCCGACGACGTGCCAACAACGACGATCTCAAAGGCCACCTATCTTACCTTTCGATAGAGTCTGTCATCGCCGCTGAGGTCCTCATAGAACTCTTCTTTGGGAGTAAACTTCAACGACTCCTTGTTACCCAGGCCAAAGACTCCAAACATACCGAGGCTATCGTAGAGCAGGTTGTGAACGCGCGCCTGCAAACGTTTATTGAAATAGATCATTACGTTGCGACATAAGATGACTTGAAACTCATTAAACGAACCATCCGTGGCAAGATTGTGCTCAGAAAAAACAACATTATTCTTTAACGTGGAATCAAAAATGACACTCTCGTATTGGGCCGTGTAATAGTCAGAAAATTCATTTGTGCCGCCTGCCTTATGATAGTTGTTTGTATAGTCTCTCATGACAGCGATGGGAAAGATTCCGTCTCGCGCTTTGCGCAGAACGGCCTGGCTGATGTCAGTCGCATAGATTCGCGATTTTTCGTAGAGTCGCTCTTCCTGCAGCAGAATTGCCAGCGAATAAACTTCCTCGCCGGTCGAACATCCTGCCAGCCAGATCTGAACGGTGGGATAGGTCTTCAGCAGCGGCACCACCTTAGTACGGAAGGTGAGGTAAAAGCTGGGGTCGCGAAACATGGCGGTGGCGTGCACTGAGAGTCCCAATATGAGTCGCTCTAGGCATGCTGCGTCGTGCAGCACTCTGTTCTGAAACGCCGAGACCGTCTCCAGGTTTTCCGCGCGCATTCTCTCCATTATCCGGCGCTTTAATGAAGCTCGGGAATAGTCTCGAAAATCAAATCCGTAGCAACGGTACAAGCCCTCGAGCAGCAAGCTAATCTCGACGTCTTCCACCTCACTCCTGTCCGTTTGCAACTCACTCACCGCTTTCATTCTGCCGGTAGAGCCACACGCGCAAGAGCGAGAGTAGCTGGTCAATATCCAGTGGCTTTGAAATATAGTCCGAGGCGCCCACTGCCAGACAGCGATCGCGGTCAGCCATCATTGCCTTGGCAGTCAAGGCAATGATGGGAAGCTGTTTGAACTGTTTCATCTGCCGGATGGCGGTGATCGCTTCATATCCATCCATCTCAGGCATCATAATATCCATCAAGATGGCTTCGATATCGGGTGTAGCCTGCAAAAGGTCAATGCCTTCCTGGCCATTCTCAGCGTGGACCACTTCCATGTTGTGTGCTTCCAGCGCACTAGTGAGCGCGAAAATATTCCGCACATCATCATCAACCACCAGCACCTTGCGGCCGGCGAGCACCGGATCGCTGCGATGCAACTTCTCCAGCATGCGACGTTTGGGCTCGGGTAAGTCGGCCTCAACTCGATGTAGGAATAAAGCCGTTTCAGCCAACAACCGCTCAGGGGAACTTGCTTCCTTGACGATAATCGCATCGGCTACCTTCTTAAGATGCCGCTCTTCTTTCCGCGTCAGTTCCTTTCCCGTGTAGACGATGATTGGCAAATCATAGCGTCCGAGATCAGTCTGCAACTTCTCGATCAGTTCAAAGCCAGTCATGTCGGGCAATTTCAGATCCAGCACCATACAATCAAATCTCTCGTCCTTCAGAATGTTCAGTGCTTCCTGACCGGTTGCCACAGCCGTGGTTTTGACATCGCCATTGCCGATTAATTCCACCACGCTCAGGCGTTGTACGTCGTCGTCTTCAACGACCAGTAGTTTTCTAATACGACGCTCGGCAAAATCCCGGATGCTGTCGAAGGCTCTGCCCAGATCCGCATATGTCACCGGCTTCTGCCAGTGGGTGAAAGCGCCTTGTTGCAGTGCCCGCTGTCGCTGCGGTTCAACTGAAATAATGTGAACGGGAATATGGCTCGTTTCTGCATCGTGCTTCAAGCGATCCAGCACAGTCCATCCGTCACGGTCAGGCAGCTGGATATCGAGCGTAATGGCTGAGGGCTTGTATTTTCGCGCCAGCGCGAGCGCCATTCTTCCACTGTTAGCTACTAAACCTTTGAATCCCTTTTCGCGCGCAAGATCCAGCAGAATGCCGGCAAAACTAATGTCATCTTCGACAATTAATACGACACGGTCACCATTTTGGATGTCGTTTCTGTCGTCAGGAACCCCCGCGGACTCAGTGGACAGCAAAACAAGGTCACTGTCGAAAGACTCAGCAGGTGTTCCGGCTGCCTTGGTAGCTTTCAGATCATTCACTATGGCCTGGCTGGGCGGTGCGCTACTGGGTTCCGCTGGCATGAAGTTGCGCGGCAGGTAAAAAGTGAACGTGCTGCCCTCGCCCGGCTTGCTCATCACGCGAATCTCACCCCCAAGCAACCTGGCAATTTCGCGGCTGATTGATAGACCAAGACCGGTGCCCCCGTATTTGCGGCTCGTCGTTCCATCTGCTTGTTGGAATGCTTCAAAAATAATGCGCTGCTTCTCCGCGGGTATGCCGATGCCCGTATCGATGACCGAGAAGGCAACGACGTCACCGGCCCGGTTCAGTGACTCAAGATGATAAGTTTCATCCCCTGGCGCCGGTGCGATTCTGAGTACTACTTTGCCTTCTTCAGTAAACTTGAAGGCATTTGAAAGCAGGTTCATCAAGATTTGCTGCAGCCGTTTGTCGTCAGTCCGAACCGTTGCCGGCTGTTGATCGGACCACTCGATCTGAAACTCAAGGTTCTTATCCTGGGCAAGTTGATGCAAGCTTCGTTGCAATTGCTCAGCTATCCCGGCTATGGAAACGTCCGAAACCTCGACTCCCATCATTCCTGATTCAATCTTCGACAAATCGAGAATGTCATCGATCAACGAAAGCAGATCGGCTCCGGAGGAGTGAATTGTTTCGGCAAATTGCACCTGCTTGGGAGAAAGATTGTCGGCATTGTTTTCGGCCAGCTGCCTCGAAAGAATGAGCATGCTATTGAGCGGTGTGCGCAGCTCGTGCGACATATTAGCCAGAAACTCCGACTTATATTTTGAAGTCAACGCCAGTTGCTCGGCCTTTTCTTCCATTTCCCAGCGCGCCTCTTCCACCTCACGGTTTTTCTGTTCGACTTCAGCCTTCTGCCGCGCTAGCAGCGACGCTTTCTCCTGCAACTCTTCGTTTGTTTGTTGCAGCTCTTCCTGCTGGCTCTTCAACAGCTCTTCCGACTCTCGCAGCGATTCAGCCTGGTGCTCGAGCTGCTCGTTGGTCTTCTTAAGCTCATCCTGTTGACTTTGTAGTTCCTGGTCCAGCGACTGCGATTGGAGCAGCAAGTCTTCGGTGCGAGTATTGGCGGCGATATTGTTCAGTACAATCCCGATGCTTTCGGTCAGTTGGTCGAGGAACGTCAGGTGGGTATCGCTAAAGGTTTGGAATGTGGAGAGCTCGATTACCGCTTTTATGTCGCCCTCGAACAGGACTGGAAGCACCACGATGTTATTTGGTGGGGCTTCGCCGAGACCCGAAGAGATGTGCACATAGTTGGAGGGAACGTTGGTCACCAGAATTCGTTTGCGCTCCAGCATGCACTGACCTACCAGGCCCTCGCCAAGCCGGAATTGGTCAAGCAGGTTCTGGCGTTTCTTGTATGCGTAGCCTCCCAGAAGCCTCATCACGGGTTGACCGTTATAAATTGAATTTACGTAGAAGACACCTTGTTGAGCATCAACGAGAGGCGCCAGCTCGGAGAGCACCATTTGCGCGACGGTAGTTATATCGCGCTGTCCCTGAAGCATTCGGGCGAAACGGGCGAGATTAGTTTTAAGCCAATCCTGCTCCATGTTTTTCTGCGTCGTCTCTTTGAGATTGAGGATCATCTCGTTGATATTGTCTTTCAGCGCAGCCACCTCGCCTTTCGCTTCCACTGTAATCGATCGCGTGAGGTCACCCTTGGTCACCGCCGTGGATACTTCGGCGATGGCGCGCACCTGCGTCGTGAGGTTGGCCGCCAGGCCGTTGACGTTGTCAGTTAGATCGCGCCATGTGCCGGCGGCGCCAGGAACGTTAGCCTGGCCGCCGAGCTTTCCTTCGACACCCACCTCGCGCGCGACCGACGTAACCTGGTCGGCAAAGGTAGCCAGCGTGTCGGTCATGTCGTTGATTGTGTCGGCCAGTTCGGCAATTTCTCCCTTTGCCTCGACTGTTAGTTTGTGCTCGAGGTCGCCGTTGGCAACGGCAGTAACGACTCGCGCGATGCCTCGCACTTGATCCGTCAAATTTATGGCCATGGAATTGACATGGTCGGTAAGGTCCTTCCAGGTACCCGCGACACCGGGTACAACAGCCTTGCCACCCAGTTTGCCTTCCGTTCCCACTTCACGGGCCACGCGCGTCACTTCCGAAGCGAAAGAGTTTAACTGGTCCACCATTGTGTTGATCGTGTTCTTAAGTTCGAGAATCTCACCCTTCACGTCTACGGTAATTTTCTTTGAGAGGTCGCCATTGGCGACCGCGGTGGTTACGTCCGCGATGTTACGCACCTGCCCCGTGAGGTTACCGGCCATGAAATTCACGTTGTCAGTAAGGTCTTTCCACGTGCCGGCCACGCCGCGCACATCGGCCTGGCCGCCGAGCTTTCCTTCCGTGCCCACTTCGCGGGCCACTCGCGTAACTTCCGAAGCAAAAGAATTCAACTGATCCACCATCGTGTTGATGGTGTCTTTCAGCTCCAAAATCTCGCCCTTGACGTCTACCGTGATTTTCTTTGACAGGTTACCATTAGCGACTGCCGTTGTTACCTCAGCGATGTTCCGTACCTGGCCCGTCAGGTTGCCGGCCATGAAATTTACGTTATCCGTCAGGTCTTTCCAGGTGCCGGCAACGCCCCTAACCTGGGCCTGGCCACCCAGTCTTCCTTCGGTGCCTACTTCGCGGGCCACACGCGTAACCTCCGAAGCAAACGAACTGAGTTGGTCAACCATCGTGTTGATGGTGTTCTTTAGCTCCAGAATCTCGCCCTTGACGTTTACCGTAATCTTCTTCGAGAGGTCGCCGTTGGCCACAGCCGTCGTCACTTCCGCGATGTTGCGCACCTGGCCCGTAAGATTGCCGGCCATAGAATTCACGTTGTCGGTCAGGTCTTTCCACGTTCCTGCCACGTCCATCACCTGCGCCTGGCCGCCCAGCTTTCCTTCAGTACCCACTTCGCGAGCCACACGCGTAACTTCCGAAGCGAAGGAGTTCAACTGATCGACCATCGTGTTAATGGTATTCTTCAATTCCAGAATCTCGCCCTTGACGTCGACGGTAATCTTCTTCGAAAGGTCACCATTAGCAACTGCCGTTGTTACCTCAGCGATGTTACGTACCTGGCCTGTAAGGTTGCTGGCCATTGAATTCACATTATCAGTCAGGTCTTTCCACGTTCCTGCCACCCCTCGCACATCAGCCTGGCCACCGAGTTTTCCTTCGGTGCCCACTTCGCGAGCCACACGTGTGACTTCCGAGGCGAACGAGTTCAACTGATCCACCATCGTGTTGATAGTGTTCTTCAACTCAAGGATCTCGCCCTTGACGTCCACCGTAATCTTTTTCGAAAGGTCGCCATTGGCCACCGCGGTTGTTACTTCAGCGATGTTTCGCACCTGATCTGTGAGGTTGCTGGCCATCGAGTTCACATTATCGGTAAGGTCTTTCCAGGTGCCGGCGACACCTTTTACTTTAGCCTCTCCTCCCAACTTTCCTTCCGTGCCTACTTCGCGAGCCACGCGTGTAACTTCTGAAGCGAAGGAACCAAGCTGATCGACCATCGAATTAACGATTTTGACGAAGTGAAGGAACTCACCCTTTAATGGCCGTCCTTCTACTTCGAGCGTCATTCTTTCTGAAAGGTTACCATTGGCGACGGCGCCGATTACTCGTGCCATCTCGCTTGTGGGTCGCGCCATGTCGTCGATGAGCAAGTTGGTCGAATCAACCAGCTTGAGCCAGGAGCCTGTAGCATCCGGCACTGTCGCACGATGCATTGTCTTTCCTTCTCGCCCTACCACGCGGCTAACTCGCTCAACCTCTCTACCGGTTTGATCAGTTAAATCAATGATCTCGTTAAGTGTGTCTGCGATCTTGCCAGCTTCGCCGGTCCACTCACCGGGCAGCCGCACTTGGAAGTTGCCCTTCTTGAAGGCAACCAGAACTTTTAGCAGTAGCTTCGTATTAAGTGAGTCCGTCGTATGGATCTGGGTTGGCATCGTTTCTTTCCGAGTTTTTTGGTTTTTAGCGGAAGGTCTACGAACTAATTAGCCAGGAAAGCCCGGGCCGGCATAGTCATCGCGTTAGGTGCTCAAGATGCACCTAACAGAATCGTAGAACCCTGAAGCATTAAGTGGGGGGAGCTGGAAAATCCAGGGGGAAGCAGCAACGTCCAAACTGACCGTTTCAGCTATTAGCTATTTATACCTACCTTGAGAAAATATGTAAACCCTGCCCCAGAATCGTGATGGGTCGGTTTTGAAAGAGATTCGTTAGGGTCATCGTCTGGCTACCGTTTAGTCGTGCCTTTGGCAGCAACCTTCCGCTACGTCGACATCATTTTCATTACGCAGGCATCCCGTACGGTGCGGGGCCCACCTTAATCGAGCGTATCGGGAAAAGTGTTTAGCAACGAAAACTGAGTTTGGTCATCACTTATTGATCCTTTGAGGGGCTTGGCACAACGATTGTTAGCCGTCAGTGTTTTAGTGTTCCAAGGACGATGAAATTGTAAGCCTTTGAAGAAAGAGGGATGAAAATGACGAATAGCAAAGGTCAGGTATTTTCAACAAGGGTAGCCATGTTCGCGCTGATTGCCTTGCTGGCACTGCCCGCAGCAGGTTTTGGTCAGTACCAGCGCAACGATCAGAGGCGCGACCGTCGCGAAGATCGGCAAGATCGTCGCGGAGATCGGCAGGACCGGCGTGAGGCTCGGCGCGGTAACGACAGAGATGGTTATCCGAATTGGGGCGGCTCTTTCGAACTACGCCAAACCGCGCTGAACGCGGGCTACAATGAGGGCATGAAGGAAGGACGCAAAGACCGCCAGAAGGGTAACCGTTCCAATTACCGTGAAAAGAGTACCTACCAGAAGGCCACGAAGGATTACAGCTCGAAGCTTGGGCGAAAGGATTTGTATCAAAGATACCTGCGCGCAGCGTTCGAGAATGGTTACAGTGACGGTTACTACGGATACTGATTCGCCACGATATCGAACATAAGTTTGAGTTTATCCCGCACACGGATTGTGCCGTGAAGTGCCGAAGTCGCCTTGACCTTGTAGTCTCCGCGGTTCATTTCGAACTCTCCCCGCGCCCGTAGCGTGTGACCGCTCAGCGTAACCAGCGCGGGAAGCTCAATGCGCCGGGTGACACCATGCAATGTCAGGTTGCCCTCGATTTTTGCTTCGTATTGTCCGCCCGATGTCAGCCGGCCAGTAACGCCAGTACTCTTAAAAATAATCTCCGGATATTTTGCGACCTCAAGGACCAGTTCGCGAATTTCTTTGTTGATTATTTGTTTCTGCTGCTCGGTAAATACGTCGCGAGTTTCCGCAAGCGAGTCTGCGCGAACAGTGAATTGCAATGAGGCGGGACTAATAGTACCTGGGGTAATCAGCGCCTCGCCTGTGAAATCGCGAGCCGCGATAAAGTGATCGTGTCCCTTAAACCACAGCAAACCTCCAGAGAAGGTACGAATGATAAAATGACTCTGAGTGGGCTCCAGGCGAAATCTTGAAGTGTCGAATGGTGGCACAGCGTTTTTCGACTCAGCGTTGCTGTTTTCTCCAGGCTGCCTAACTCGTCGTAAATGTTGCGCGGGCGTAGAAACGTGGCGAGTCGGAAAGAGTCCCAGTATCAGCGCACCCAAAAGAATGAGCGTTGATAGTTTCATAACGTTCCCTTTCTGAATAAGGATGAACAATACGGGGAAAGTGGAAGGAGGATACTAAATCATGACCAAAACAACGAATAGACAGCGAAAGCGGGTGATCAAAACGGGCAAGCTTCGATAAGTTACCTGGCTATTTCTTTGTCTGCGTCCGCCGACGATAGAATGCAACGATGGGGCCGCTCCAGAGCATCTTTCCGGATGGCTTAGCGGGATGAGTAAAAATTGGGTATGTCATATTTCGTGTTTCATAGAAGACGATCCACGAATCACACGAACCGCCACGAATATTTAGTGAGATTTCGTGTAATTTAGTGGATCGTCTTGCCCCTGTCTCGTAAGGGAGGGCGTAGATAGTGAAGACATGACAATGACAAAAACCGACGTATATTACGCACTAATTTCACTCTGAATGAAATCGCCATTCCTATCAGCTCTGATCTGCTGCCTGCTTTTCGGGGGAACCCGTGTTTTGCCCCAAGCGCCGGCCGATCAGGAAGACGTCATCCGAGTAGAAACTGATGTCACCAACCTGCTGTTCACTGCAACCGACAAACAGCGCCGGTTTATTACCGGCCTGCGCCAGGAAGACATTCGCGTTTTGGAGGATGGCGTACCGCAGCAACTGTTTACTTTTCAGCGCGAGACAGATCGTCCCTTGTCCATCGCTTTCTTGATTGATGTGAGCGCTTCGGAAGAACGCACCCTACCTCAAGAAAAAGCAGCCGCACGTTCGTTTATTGAGACGATCATTCAATCCAGCAAGGACCAGGCGGCAATTATTCCTTTTACGGGGTCGGCGTTTCTGGAGCAGGCTTTGACTCGCGATGTTTTGAGCATCTATCGCGCTCTCGAAAGTGTGGAAGTCGCAATGCCGTCATATCTCGGATCCGGTCGCGCGATCAGCGGCATCGCTTCAGGCCCGGGAATGAAAGCGCCGCCACGTGAGGGTTCGACCGCGATCTGGGACGCTATAGTTGTCACTGCCCACGAGGTCTTGACACAAACTCAGGGTCAACGGCGACGCGCTATTATTTTGCTGACCGACGGGCAGGATACAACGAGTCGCTTGCTGCGAAGCGAAGCAATCGATCGAGCGCTCGAGGCAGAAACTATTATCTATGCGATTGGCATCGGCGACGGCAAGTATGGAGGAGTTGATCGCGATGCGTTGCAAACGGTCGCCGAACGGACAGGCGGCCGCGCCTTCTTTCCGAAGAAGGAAGTCGACTTGAAAACGGCCTTTGCGGAAATAGAGCAGGAACTCCGTACGCAGTATCTGATCGCCTATTCATCGACCAACAAGAAGCGTGACGGCAACTATCGCCAGGTACACATCGAGATTTCTAATCCAGCGCTGCAAAAAGAACAATTGAAACTCCGCCACCGCCCCGGTTACTTCGCGAAACCTTTTCCGAAGGTAGCGGGTGAGTTCAACACTTCGGTCGTGGCACCATGACTCGTCGGTATCGATCTTCGTCAGAGATACTTAGTTTGGGTACTCTCATTTACACCGCGGCTTTAGCCCGGTGGTAGAGCTTCGGTCAATGATTTCTCTAACCGTTTTAACGGGTTGAGGGCCGAGGGGATGATGCTAAAAGAAAACCGTTAAAACGGTTCCAGGAGACGGAGGCTCGTTTTGACACCGGGCTAAAGCCGCGGTGTGAATGGGAAGTTAACATGGGTAAAGTAACCCCTACGCCGCCTTCACCTCTCTCAAGGGCGCTCTGCCCAGCTCCTTCATCAACTGCGCGAAGCCAGACAGGTCCAGCGACTGTGGGCCATCTGAAAGCGCCCGCTCAGGGCAGGGGTGCACCTCGATCATTAAACCATCGGCACCTGCCGCAGCTGCCGCCTTGGACATCGGTGGGACCAGACTGCGCAAGCCTGTGCCATGCGATGGATCGGCTATCACAGGCAGATGCGTCAACTCTTTTGCCAGAGCAATGGCCGCCAAATCCAGAGTGTTTCTCGTGGCCGTTTCAAAGGTCTTAATGCCTCGCTCACAGAGCACGACGTTCGCATTGCCGCCTGCTAACAAATACTCGGCGGCTAGCAGCCATTCTTTGATTGTGGCTGAGGGTCCGCGCTTCAGGAGAATCGGACGCGCAAAGGTTGCAAGCTTTCTGAGCAGCGAAAAGTTTTGCATGTTGCGCGCGCCCACCTGCAGCATGTCAGCATACTCGGCCACGATCTCAACGTCGGCCTCGCTCATCACTTCGGTGACAATCGGCAGTCCTGTCTCTTCACTGGCTCGTCGTAATAGATGTAGAGCCTCAACTCCTAGCCCCTGAAAGTCGTAAGGGGAGGTCCGAGGCTTATAGGCACCGCCACGCAGCATATTAGCGCCGGCGGCTTTCACCGCTTTTGCAGTTTCCATTAGCTGCTCACCCGACTCTACCGAGCAGGGTCCGGCCATGACAACCAGATTGCCACCGCCTATTTTGACTCCCTTCACGTCAACAATAGTGCAGCGTTGTCGTAGCTGTCGGCTCACCAGCTTGAATGGATGTGCGATCTGGATTACGTCCTGTACGCCGGGAGCCGCTCGCAGCGCTTCAATCTCCGCTCTTCGGCCATTATTGCCCACGGCCCCAATCACTGTGCGTTCAGCGCCTTGAATGACGTGCGCCTGATAGCCGCATTCCTTGACTCGTTCAATCACGTGATTGATCTCTTCCGCGGTAGCTAGTGTCGACATATTAATGATCATGATTTGTATCCTTTGTTTTGTTTATTGTTTTCTTGCAGCCTTGAGCCGACGAGTGGTAAACCGCCCTGTTGACTGCGAGACTAGTCGATTGACAGTAACCCATACTTGAATCCCTGTCCGTCATATGAACCCGTCAAGAACATGCAGCTCTGGGTTGGTAGGGGTGTTTAGCCCAACTCGTGCACCGGAGGCCGTTTGGAGCAAAAGGAAGCGCGTGTAGTTCTCCGGCCGATCTTGCAGGTCTTCTCTAAGAATGGATCCGCCATATAATTCAGCCGCACGTCTTCCCGCTATCGCCGCGCGCTTCAGATCACCTAGCGCGACGATTCGCGCAACACTTCCCGCCGTGTCTTCGCTTTCAACTCTGACTATCCCGGGATGAGCGGCAAAGAAGCGCTCACATTGGGCCAGGGCCGCCGGATGCGATTCAACCACCTGGATCTCTTCGAACAATGCTCCGCGGCATCCAATTAAGTTTTGCTGAATTTGTATGACTACATCTCCAGCGATGGCGAGAGAGCTTTCTCGAAGCAGCTCAACGGCAGGTTGAATTGATCCGATGAGGCTGTTTTCAATCGGAGCGAGCGCGTAATCCGCCGCACCTTCAGCAAGGCTGTTGAAAAGCGCTACAAAAGTCCTTCGTGGCACAAGTTCAATATCAGGCCCGAGCAGTTTGATGGCAGCGTCTTCGCTGAAAGCTCCGCGCTCGCCCTGAAAAGCCACTCTTGGTTTGGGATGAGGGCAATTCACCGAGGCACCTCGCGCAAATGAATTGTCAAGGATCCGACAGTAACAGTTGCGTTCTCATCGCTAGATACTATCTCCGCTTCAGCGCGCCTTGATTCTCGGATGATGCGTCTGAAGAGTTTGGTTACGGCCCGCGTGTCCAGCGGGCCGCCGTTAGCTTGTTGCAACGTGCTGAGCACTACTCGCTCACGCTCCGGATCGCTGCAAGGCAAACCCGCGACTCGCTTCAGAGCGCCAACCTTCATCGCGAGCCTTGCACGTCTGTTCAAAAGCCGCAGCAGCTCCCGGTCGATTTCGTCTATTTCCGTGCGGTAGTATTCAATATTCATCACGTGGGTCCTTCCTCGAAATAGTGGTCTCACTTTCGCTTAATTCCTTTTTGCGTTCACATTGCAATTGCTTCCTGTTAGAAAAAAAGCCAGCCGCGACTGGTTCCCTTTGGGAGTCGCGGCTGGCTGGCTTTGAAAGCTTTTGTGCTAGTTTTTTAGGTCTTCAGCACTTCACGCCCACATTTCACCGGCCCGCCCCTCCCAATGGAGAAGAAGCGGTAGGTAAAAGCGAAGAAATAATAGGAGCGCGTGCTATCCATCATTTGATCTTGCGTCGGTCCCGACCAGCGGGCCGGAAGACGACTCAATGTCGATATCGCTTCACTAGTCAAGCGAGGGCCTAATATAGGCAGGCACGTGAAAACTTGTCAAGGGAAAACCTGGGTTTGTAGTGCCTGATACCTGAGGGTCCGGCAAGACGACCTACGAAATCACACGAAACAACACTAATTCGTGGCTCGTGTGATTTCGTGGATCGTCTTCTATACGACTCAGAAGGTTCGTTTTCAAGCGAGATTCAACGCCGTCGGGTGTTTTGGTTGGTAAAGGCCAATTTGGCCTCCGCCCGGAAGAGGGATCCTTGTAATCGAACCCCACGGTGCCTCTTGAACCTTCGAACACTGGACGCCCCGGTCCGCAAGGTCTGCCATTTCGCTCCCAAGATCGTCACACATTAGAAAGAGTTCGTGTCGATTGTTATCGTCCGCGGGATGGAACGCCGCTTCCGCTGGCGGCAAGGCAAAAATCAACCAGCCATGCCCGGCATCCACGGATGCGAAACCGAGAATATCTTTGAAAAAGACCCGATCAGCCTCCGCATCCTTGCTGTAAACAATTATGTGCCCGCCAGAAATCATGACTTCTCACCTCCGAGGATTCAGTGTAATTCAATTTACGCCAGCGCGCTCAGGGTTATTTACTATTTTCCGTTCACGATTTACGATTCACCAATGTATTGCCCACAGTGTGGCACCGAATCCGGAACCGGTCTGCAGTTCTGCCGCTCATGCGGCGCCAACCTTAAGGTGATTGGCAAGGCACTTACACTAAGTGAGGCGATTGCCCGCAGCGACCGCGGGCCTCTGCCAAAGCTCAAAGAGATGGTTAAGAGTCTCAAGGTCGAGCACGTCACAGAAGAGGTGTCACGTGCCCTGGAACGCATGAACAAGGAGATTATGCGCACCTCACACGCAGGAATGGTGCAGCATGGAAAACCATGGTGGTCGCGCAAAAAGACGGCCGCCGAACGCCGTGAGAATCACATCGTCAAAGGCACCGTGTCGTTATTCAGTGGCATTGGACTTACAGTCTTCCTCTATTACTTCACAGGCGCCCTGGTACTCAAACTTCCGCCTGACTGGATCAGGGAAGTTCCCTTCGAGATTGAACCTCTAGTTCGCATACTCTGGTTGCTGGGATTGGTACCGATGCTGTCCGGCGCTGGACACATATTGGCAGGCCTCTTAATCAACCCGTTAGCCGGGGCCGAATTTGGTGCCGGCGCCCAGATCAGTACCTCGCAGCCATCTGCAGTGCCGGAACAGCCGGCAGCGGGTGTCCCGCCGGTGAGCATCACCGAACACACTACAAACCTGCTGGATCCACTTCCGTCATCACGTGAGGAACATTGATGAGATACAGAACATTCGGACGAACCGGCTCGCAGGTAAGCGAGATTGGTTACGGCATGTGGGGCATCGGGGGCTGGTCAGGCTCAGACGATCAGCAATCGCTACAGTCTTTGCAGGCCGCGGTAGATCTTGGCTGCAATTTCTTCGATACGGCGTTCGTTTACGGCGATGGTCGGAGCGAGAAGTTGCTGGGACAAACTGTACGCGACAATCGCAACAAACGACTCCATACGGCGACCAAGATCCCACCAAAGAACAAGGAATGGCCAGCGCGGTCGGACTCTACACTGAAAGAGTCCTATCCGCCCGATCATATTGAAGAGTATGTGCACCGAAGCCTGGAGAATTCCCGACTGGAGAGTTTCGACCTGATCCAATTTCACACCTGGAACGATGGATGGCTGAGAGACGATCGCTGGCTGTATAAGCTGGATGATCTTCGAAGTCAGGGTTTGCTCAAGGCAATCGGGATCAGCATCAATCGCTGGGAACCCTGGAACGGTGTGCGAGCAGTCAAAACCGGCCAGATCGATTCGGTGCAAGTAATCTACAACATCTTCGATCAGAATCCGGAAGACGATCTCTTTCCGGCCTGTGAAGAGATGAAGGTGGCTGTGATAGCCCGGGTTCCCTTTGATGAGGGAACGTTGACGGGCTCGCTCACAAAAGAGAGCAAATGGCCGGAAGGCGATTGGCGCAATACTTACTTTGTTGCAGAGAATCTTATTCCGAGCGTGGAACGCGCCGATGCTTTGAAGAAAATTCTGCGAAATTGGAATCAAGAGCGCTCGGGCGAACCGGAGATCACCATGCCAGAGCTGGCCTTGCGATTTATTCTAACTAGCCCAACTGTCAGCACGATTATCCCGGGGATGCGTAAACTGTCTCACGTGGAATCAAACATTGCGGCCAGCGATGCCGGGCCACTGCCCAAAGAGTTGTACGAAGAACTAAAGAAACACCGCTGGGTGCGCAAGCCCACGCCGTGGTCGGATTGACCGTCGGGCTCATTCGTCCTTTCATGATCTACTGTTGCGTTTACGGTTTAAGGTTTACTGCCCTTTTGCAACGATCCAGTGAAGTATTATTTCCGCTCCCATTAGTGAGCCAGAGGAGGTGATTGTCGTGAGCGCAGGAGCAGCAGCCGCGGCCGCGGCCGCAATCGCGAGAGCGATCAAAGCAAGTGGAGTGCTTGTTCGGGTTTCCTCAACCGATTTTCAGAACATTCTGCGGAAGGTTGAGAAGCCGCTTGTCATTCAGGCAACCGGCGGTCTCTTCAAAAGTAATTATCGGTATCTAACCAGCTATAAAGGGTTCGCTTTCTATACCAGGTCCTCGAGTCAGATCCTGCTTCCGTCCGGAGCGGAGATCATTGTGGCCAATAAGATTTGGATACCCTAGCAGCCTGCTGGAAAAACAAACACGATCCACAACAAACACGATCCACGAAACCACACGAAAAGGCACGAAAGGTATGACTTAATTCGAGCGACTACGGTCTTAAAGGTAAGAAGCTCGTAGAATAGCTGCTTTCCCGATTTTTCGTTCTGTTTGTTGAGACTCACGTGGCCCAAGCTCCTACGCAACGATGTCAAGGAGTATAGGTGTAATGCCATGGCTCGCGCGGGGATGAGAGCGGTCCGGTAAACTTCCTGCTTGCTGCCATTACCGCCGTGCGTAGCTTCTGGGTCCAACCCTGTCCATCCCATACGTCCTTGATCAAAGCCGCGTCGGTGCCGGCGATGAGTTTGTCGCCCTGTTGGATCTGGAAGTCGAACGCACGGAGTTGGCCGTGCGGTGAGAGGCCGGGAACGGCGACGGTCGGTACTGGAACCACCTTATGATTCATAAGAAAACGCTCAAATCGTAGCAAACTCGGCCGGACGGGCACTTCTTTATAAGCCCGATCAGAAATTTCCCTAAGTGCAGAGGCAAGAAGCTCGTCGCCCGCGGCCTGCACGGATTTGGTCTCATTCCAGTTCTTGATCTGCGCCTCCAGGCTGCGGACCTCGGTGTTCACATGCAGACTGTATCCAGGGTTCAACTCCGCAAACTTTTTCCGCACTTTCTCGACTTCTGCGATTGCATTCTTATATTCCGTTGACTGTCTATAGGCCTGGATTTCCGCCGCCGACCAACTCCACCTCGAAATCAGAGTATTCTGACTGCGCAGGTACATCCTGAGGGCCAGAAGCCTTCGGGTGGTGCCATCGACCTTCGCTAAAGCTCCAAGCACGCGAGGATCCAGTTTCTTACTCGCGCCCTCAATGTACAAATCTAGTTTGCTACCGGCGTCCGTGATTACGTACTTGATCGGCGTTCGGCGAAGCTGACGTTGTGAAACAACCGTCGTGAGGGCATGCGTGCACGTGACACAGCATAGCGCCAGGAGTAAAGGTGCGAGACGCGAGCGCGTGTGGCGGTCGATGGCTCTTGCCACTGTGTCCTTTATATGAAGATCAAGTGAGTTGCCTCTAAAGTGTTCGGCTCTCATGGCTCGGGCAACGGAATAATTTTACCCGCAACTAAACTGAAGAGTAATTCGGAAGAGCGCAAGAAACCAGGGTGTATCAATACGTCTGATAGTGCTGGCCGCGTAAAACTTCTGGAAGAAGGATATACTGAGAGCACGGGCTTAAAGCTCCTGATGAGTAGAAACTGATTCCGGGGGAGGGAAATCATGAGTTGGAACCAATCTTCGTTTACCGCGCCGCAGGTGACTGACCTGCGCGACGAGCGTGTCGGCACTTTTTTGACTAAGGTTTATGGCTGGATGTCGGGCGGCCTGCTGATCACGGCCGTCACCGCTTTTGCTGTGGCGTCGTCTCCTGCGCTCGTCGAGGCCCTGATTCTTAATCGCCTGGCGTTCTGGGGATTGATTATCGCTCAACTGGGGCTGGTCTTTTATCTCTCAGCAAGGGTCGAAAAGGTAACGCCAACGGCCGCTGCCGGTCTGTTCATGTTGTACTCCGCACTCATGGGTGTGACCTCATCTGTGATACTGCTGATGTATACCACCGCCTCGATAACCTCAACCTTCATTGTTACCGCGGGGATGTTCGGTACCATGGCAGCCTTTGGTTCATTGACTAAGAGAAGTCTCGCGGGTTGGGGCCAATTCCTCTTCATGGGCTTGATCGGCCTCATCCTGGCCTCAGTCGTCGGTATCTTCTGGCAGAACGATGCAATGCAGTTTGTTATTTCCGTGGTGGGAGTATTGATTTTTACCGGGCTGACTGCCTATGACGCACAACGCCTGAAGCAAATGGCCGTCGCACTGCCAGATGGGCGCGTTGGTGCGTACGCAGTGGTCGGCGCGCTCTCGCTCTACCTCGATTTTATCAACCTGTTCTTCTTCCTATTGAGATTCACCGGTAATCGTCGCAACTAAAGCGCGCCGAACTCTCAGGCCCGATCCGGAATAAGCAAAATCTTCCCCGTCGTTTTTCTTCCCTCAAGGTCACGATGAGCCTGCTGAGCTTGGGCCAGGGGATAAGTGGCGTGTATCCGGAGTTTCAGCTCGCCTCGGATGATCATTTGCAGAACATCGCTTGACCGTTGCTCGAGTTCGTCGCGAGTGGCCATGTAGTTGGCCAGGCTCGGACGTGTGACAAAGAGTGAGCCCATCTGCGTGAGCTTCATCAAATCGAATGGCGGCACCGCTCCACTGGCACCGCCGAAAAGCACCAGGTAACCGCGCGGACGCAATACGTTGAGATCCTTATCGAAGGTGGTCTTTCCCACACCGTCATAAACGACGTGGACCCCCTTGCCGTCAGTAAGACGTCTGGTTTCAGTTTCGAAATCCTGTAGGGTATAGATGATTACTTCGTCCGCCCCGGCGTCGCGTACAAGCTTTGCCTTTTCTTCTGAACCCGCCGTTCCAATTACGCGCCCGCCGAGCTGCTTGGCCATCTGCACCAGCAACGAGCCCACACCGCCGGCGGCCGCATGAATCAGCGCAGTCTCACCGCGCTTAATCGGATAGGTACTATGACTTAGATAATGAGCAGTCATTCCCTGGAGCATGGCAGCAGCGGCATGCTGGAAGTCCAACTCTTTGGGCACGAGCACAAGACGATCGGCGGGCACAGCAGCGTATTCCGCATACGCACCGAGACTACCTGTATACGCAACGCGGTCGCCCGGCTTCACGTTGGTTACCTCAGAACCCGTGGCGGTCACGACACCTGCAGCCTCTTGGCCATTGATGAAAGGGAGTTGCGCGGGATAGCGGCCCTCGCGGAAATAGACGTCGATGAAGTTAACGCCTGCCGCATTAATCTGCACTGCCGCTTCGCTTGGTTTGGGTGTCGGTATAGGAAGCTCAACGAGCGTGAGAACTTCAGGACCACCAACTTGGGAAACTTGTATGGCTTTCATAATTCAATCGTAAATCCTAAACCGGGAACCGTAAACCGGGAATCGTGAATGGTGAATCGTAAATCGTAGATCAGAGCTAGTGATGTGTAAGCGTTCTGAGTGCTGACTAACAGGTGCAAGGCGTTAATCGATTCACGATTTACGATTTACCGTTCCCGTTCACGCTCACGATCTACATTGCCAGACCGCCATCTACCTGAATCACCTGGCCGGTGATGTAGCGTGCGTCGGCGGAAAGAAGGAAGCAAGCAATGCGCGCAACCTCGTCGGCTTCGGCAAAGCGCCCAAGCGGTATCTGTTCGAGAATCTTTGCGCGGTAAGTTTCATCGAGTGCGCCGGCCATGTCGGTAGCAACCATACCGAGAGCGAGCGCGTTGACCGTGACCTTGCGGCTCGCCACCTCTTTCGCCAGGGCTTTAGTCAAACCAATCATTCCCGCTTTTGATGCAGAGTAGTTCGACTGACCAGGCATGCCCACGCTGCCGCTAATCGAGGAGATATTGAGAATCGAGCCGCCGCCATCCTGTCGCAGCATTACGCGTAACGCCGCCTTCGCGAAATTCCACGCGCCCTTCAAATTCGTGTCCATTACTTCGTCCCAATCCGCTTCCTTCATGCGCAAGATCAGGTTGTCACGCGTTACTCCTGCATTGTTGACGAGGAAATCAATTCTTCCGAACGCGTCTTTAACTTGCTTGACCATCTGCGCGGCGCTTTCGGTGCTTGCCACATCGCATTGCACGGAAATAACACGAGACCCAAGAGTCTCAAGCTCTCTTTTCAACGTGTCGGCAGCTTCGGCGCTCTTTGCATAGTTGAAGGCGAGGTCGGCGCCGCGGCGGGCGAGTTCCAGCGCGATCGCACGGCCAATCCCGCGCGTGGCGCCGGTAACGATCGCCAATCGGCCTGCAAATGGCTTAAGGGAATCAGTCAAATCGGAGCGCTCCACTGTTCAGGCAAGTTCGATTCACGGTCTGGCGTGCTATCTGCTCCGTGACGGATCAAGCGAACGGATCCATTCCCTTACTTCGCGCAACCACTGTGGCCGTTTCATTGCGCCCGACTTGTTTACGAACTGTGTGACAACGTCGGAGGGGATTCCTGACAAGACCCCGCTACTGGCCAGAAGAGCGTACTTATCTTGATGCAGGCCAAAAAACCTCACCTCGCCGTTCTCAAATTGCCAAATTTCGGGCACACCAAGCGCCTCATAGATCGGAAACCGTGGGACCGACGGGCTGCTGATATCAGACTCAATCACGAGGTCAGCTGGAGGATGGATGGTCAAATCCAAATCCTCAACGCCCTTGATCGCCTCCACGTTTTGAATGTAGAAGCACCCATCCGGCTCGACGCCCTTCAGCAAGTCAGCGCGCTTGTGCGTGGTCGAGCCCAGATCTCTCACATCAATCTCCCTTTCTTCGCAAATGATATTGACCAAAAGGGACAAGATCCTACTGGCCGCCTCGTGAGGTATTGACGGGCTCATGATTTCAAGGTCTCCTTGATCGTAGGTTAAGCGAGGAGCGCTAAAACTCGCGTAGTTCTTGAGCAACTGTTCGTAAGTTTCCCAAGTTACGTTGCGCAGTACGAATCTTTCTTCGGCGGCTAATTGAGGAGGATTCAAAACCGTGGTCATGGCTCTCCTTTCTGGAAGGATTCTCTCACTACAGTTTGAGAGACTTCAAATATTCTTTAAACTCCACCGCCAGATCCGGTCGCTTCAGAGCAAACTCGACAGTGGCGATCAAGAATCCCAACTTGTCGCCAGCATCGTGCCGCGTGCCCCGGAACCGCACCGCATAAAATGGACGCTTCTTGAGCAAGGATCGCATCGCATCGGTAATCTGGATTTCGCCGATTGCGCCTGGCCGCGTTTTTCCGATCTCATCAAAAATATCCGGAGTCAGAACGTAGCGACCGATGATTGCCAGATCTGAAGGTGCTTCTGAAAACGCCGGCTTCTCGACCATGTCCTTGATTTTGTAGATGCCATCTTCAATCTCATCTACGTCAAGCGCACCGAAGCGGCAGATTGCTTCACCCACAACTTGCATGGTGCCAACGACTGGCGCCTCAAACTTTTCATAAACATCGATCAGTTGCTGAAGCCCGGGTGTTTGGGAATCAATGATGTCGTCGCTCAGCATTACGGCGAAGGGCTCGTCTCCCACGGAATCTCGCGCCTGCAGGATGGCATGGCCCAGACCGAGCGCCTCGCCCTGTCGCACAAAGCTGAAGCGCGCCATCTCTGAGATTGCGCGCATCTCTTGCAATAGCTCCCCCTTGCCACGGTCTTCTAACAGCTTCTCCAACTCAAAGGAAATATCGAAATGGTCCTCCATTGGAACCTTGCTGCGCCCGGTAACAATGATGATGGATTCGATGCCCGAGGCAACTGCTTCTTCGACTACGTACTGAATCAATGGCTTATCAACGAGTGGCAGCATCTCTTTGGGAGAAGCTTTTGTGGCCGGCAAAAAACGGGTCCCCAAACCCGCGGCGGGGAAAACTGCTTTTCGAACTTTTTGTGGCATCAATCAGATTCCGATTGCCAATTGCCGATTGCCGATTGCTAAATAACAACTTAAGCGCGGAGGCAAAGTTCCTATCCGTTAACTTTGAGGCCGGAACCCGAGAGTTCTACCCTTAGTTGCCTGCTCGAGACAAGATAAGGCTGGAACTCCCAGGTGATCCGGATCCCAAAAGAGAGGTAGTGCTCCATTAGTGTGTTGCGGGTTCGGATTTGGCTGCTTGCGTGTCATGAGGTCAGTACCACCACGCGGTAGCGGGTGGGCCGCGTTTCGATAGCTCACGCGCCGGGGAACGTGGACCCACCCGCTACCGCGTGGTGGTACTGACCTCATGACACACGAGCGACGCACCCCCAACCCGCAACACACTAATGGAGCACTACCAAGAGAGACCACGTCTTGACACCTATGTCCGCGTCGGCTAGCGTGACGTTTTTCTTGAACAGCCGTACAAATGTAAAGAGATCTCTCTTACCATACTTTGTTGGAATAGAACAAATGCTCGATCTCAACTTCGTCCGCGACAATTTAGAACGCGTGCGCGCGAAACTTGAGAGCCGCGGCATACCACCGCAAGCTCTCGATGACTTCGCGGAAGCAGAGGCAGACCGGCGACGTGTCATTGCCGAGTCAGATCAGCTCAATGCCCAGCGCAACTCCGCCAGCCGTGAGATCGGTGCTTTGATCAAGGAGGGAAAACGTGAAGAAGCGGAAGCCCGCCGCCAGCAAGTCAGTGATCTGAAGGAACGCATCGCCGAGCTTGACCAACAGCGCGACAAAGCTGAAGCGCGCATGCGCGATCTGCTCATCTCGCTTCCCAATATTCCGGACGACAGCGTTCCGATCGGCAAAGATGACTTGGAAAATGTTGAATTACGCCGTTGGGGCGCTAAACCTGAGTTCGCTTTCCCGCCAAAGGATCACGTCGATCTCGGAACCGCACTGGGTATCCTCGATCTCGAGCGGGCCGCAAAACTTTCCGGCGCCCGTTTCGCGATCCTCAATGGCGCCGGCGCAAGACTTAGCCGCGTGCTCGTCAACTTCATGCTTGACGTGCAAACAGGTGAGCATGGATACAGCGAGACGCTGCCACCCTTTATCGTGAACACGGCAACGCTTTTCGGCACCGCTCAACTGCCTAAGTTTGAAGCGGACCTTTTTAAATTAACGGACGATCGCGGTCTATATCTGATTCCAACGGGCGAGGTACCCGTTACGAATTATCACCGCGAGGAGATCCTCGATGCTTCCCATCTGCCTTTGAAGTTTGTGGCTTACTCGCCGTGCTTTCGTTCCGAAGCCGGCAGCTACGGGCGCGACACACGAGGCATCTATCGCCAGCACCAGTTTGAAAAGGTAGAACTGGTTAAGTTGACGCTCCCTGAAAAGTCTTATAATGAGCTGGAATCGTTGACTCGCGATGCGGAGATGATTTTGCAGAAGCTGGGCTTGCACTATCGCGTGGTGGAGCACGTCACCGGCGATCTCGGATTCTCGGCGGCGAAGTCTTACGACGTGGAGGTTTGGCTGCCTTCGTACAACGAGTTCAAGGAGATTTCTTCTTGCTCAAATTGCACCGACTTCCAGGCCCGGCGCGCGCAAATTCGCTTTCGGCGCGCGGGCGGTGCAAAGCCTGAGTTTGTGCATACTCTGAACGGTTCGGGGCTGGCAATAGGCAGAACCTGGATTGCAATTCTTGAGAACTTTCAGCAAGAGGATGGCTCCATTCTGATCCCGGAAGCTTTGCGGTCTTATATGGGCGGAATGGAAACGATCAGGAGGCAGTAGGCGGGAAGCAGAAGGCAGGAGCAGGACATTTTCCATTTGTCGTTTGACATTTCTCATTTGTCATTGCCGGTTGCGAACGCTAGAAGGTACTTTACGAAAGTGCGCTTAACTGATCACTCATCACGCGCCCAATTACTCGATTCCTCGATCACACCCGGCTATAAGTGATAAGAGTGAAGTGGTGCGCAAGGCCGATTGAATATGACAAATGGAAAATGACAAATGGAAAATTTCGTTCCCTTTCCTTCCCCTTTTTAGCGGATCCTGAGGTCAAAAGGCATTAAAAGCATCGACTGTCCGCTCTTCATCTGATCCAAAAGTTTCACGTAGAGAAAAGCGCGTTGCGCATCTTCCGGCAACACAGCAACAAGGGCACGCTGTTGTTGCAGCTCAGTTGACGTATTGTCGTCAAGGTTCATCAACTGCTGCAAGAACGTAGTGGGATATGGAAGAATTACGCGCTGGACGCCTTTATCAGCCGGTATGTTGGCAAGTTGCTTCGCAACCTCGACCGCCCGGTCGAGACCGCCAAATTCATCCACAAGCCCTTTCTCTTTTCCTTGCGCGCCCGTCCAGACTCGTCCCTGTCCGACCGAGTCGACATACTCGACATTCTTGTTGCGGCCCTTAGCGACTTTCGGCACAAAGTCGTTGTAGTAAGTAGTCTTAAGCCAATCTTCAAACTTGGCCCGTTCTTCAGGCGTAAACTTTTCCGTCTCGCGAAACATGCCGGCCTGCTTTCCGCGCAGTACATATTCGTTGGTGACCCCAATCCAATCATAAAACCCCTTGATGACAGGTTTGCCTCCCACGACGCCTATGGAACCGGTAATTGTCGAAGGCTGCGCGATGATCCTGCTCGCGCTGGCTGCAATGTAATAGCCGCCCGAGGCTGCAACGTCACTCATAGAAATTACAACCGGTTTCTTCTGTTTAGCGGCCTCTACTGCGTGCCAGATGATGTCAGAGGCGAGACCGGAGCCACCCGGACTGTCCACGCGTACCACAATCGCCTTGATTGTCTTATCGTCACGAGCGTCGTTTAGTGCTTTGGCCAACGTGTCTGAGCCAATCGACTGACCGCCCGTCGGACCATTCTCTGATTTTCCGGACCCGATGTTGCCAGTGCCATAAATAACGGCCACTTTCTCGCCCTTGTTTAGTCCGAGAGACTCTGGTGGTACCTGCTTATAGTCAGCACTTCTTACGAGAGGAAGATCCTCCGTCTCTTTGTAACCAAGCTTGGCCTTAAGATCCTTATCCAGTTCGTCGCGGTAGCCGACGCCATCAATTAGTCCAGCGTCTTTTGCCTGCTCAGCGCCGAAAGGAGCGTTATCGATGATCGCCCTTACATCTTCTTTCGATTTGCCACGCGCTGCTGCAATGGCTTCAAGGTATCGATTAAAAAGATCGTCGAGCAAGGAATTGATATATTCGCGATGAGCTTCCGACATCGCCTTGCGCGTAAACATGTCTCCTGCACTCTTGTATTTTCCAATCTGGTACATGTCAGGATACACGCCAAGTTTGTCCAGGGAACCGCGAAAGAACATCACATCGGCAGCCAGGCCGTTAATGAACAACTCACCGGGCGGCGCCATGTAGATACGATCGCAAGCGCTCGCTATGTAGTACTCCTTATTCATGCCTAGTTCCATGTACGCGTAAACAGGTTTGCCCGCCGAACGAAAGTCGGAGATGGCGTCTCGAATCTCTTCGGACTTTCCCCATCCAGCTCCCGAGCCGGCATCGATTTCAAGCAGAATTGCTTTGATTCGCTTATCAACCTTGGCCTTCTTGAATTGCAGTATTAGATTTGTGAGGGACTGATCCGTACCGCCAAACAATCTCCTGACCGGGTCCTCCGGAACATAATCGGGCAAGGGACCCGAAACGCGGAGTGCGAGCACACTGTTGTCTCGAATATTGGGCGCCCCCGGGCGCAACGCAGCGACGATTACTGCGATTCCCACCACCACGACTAAAACAAGCACCAACACAATGCTGGAGATGATGAGAAGGGTCTTTCCGGTGCGTGACATTGCCATGATTAATTCCTGCCTTAAGTTTGCGTATTTAGGTAATCTCGTTCAGAGGCCAATTCATCGTGGTTGTCTACGTAAAGCGTGAGGAAAAGGTTTACAAATCAGGAGGCAGGTGCAGTTGGCAGGAGCACGACATTTTCCATTTTCCACTTGCCATTTCTCATTGTCATTGAAAACCTCTTGGTCAGTGGAACTCTCTTGGCGTTATTTGGTCCGCAACAAATGTTTGTCCACCCACGATTGAATAACTGTGGCGGCTCGAATGACCAATGAAGGTGCCAATAGCAAATGAGAAATGGCAAATGAAAAATGTCGTGCGCCTGCCG
>Ga0137372_10000804_pt1 | contig 30307 bp, 30 predicted proteins | sample SagtaG_6_FD_104911 | JGI IMG/M metagenome (GOLD analysis project Ga0137372, IMG submission 104911) | Vadose zone soil microbial communities from Sagehorn Ranch, Mendocino, California, USA - Sage1_R_60_16 metaG | ecosystem: Environmental > Terrestrial > Soil > Vadose zone | place: USA...
ACACAAGGAGCGTTCATGAACAAAATAAGAGATTTCTCCACTTCGGTCGAAATGACAGAGGGGATCCTTTGAGTGTTTCATAACTCACATGAAACGGTTTTTGATCTTACAGCTGATGGGCGCGTTACTCCCGACAGTTGTCGGGATGGCGAATGCGGCAACGAACTTCGATGTGGCAGCAAAGGCGACGAATGAGCTCGCGGTGGATCTTCACAAACAGCTCGCTACAGGCGACGAGAACCTTTGCGTTTCACCGTATTCAATTGAAAGCGCGCTAGCGATGACCTTCGCCGGCGCCGACGGCGAGACGCGCACCGAGATGGCGCGTGTTCTGCATCTCACAAATGATCGCGCCGTGCCCGCCTCTTTCGCTTTGCTCCAGAATTCACTTGAAGCGATGAGCGCAAAGACGGCTGAACAGGTGAAACAATCCAAGCAATCCGGCGGACCAAGCGAGCCCATCACGCTGAACTTCGCGAACCGGCTTTTCGCTCAGAAAGGATATGCCTTTCGCCCTGCATTTCTGATGCAGCTGACACACAATTACGGCGCGGCATTTGAGCCTCTCGATTTCATTGCTGATGCCGGAGGAGCTACGCAGCAAATTAACAAATGGGTCGCAGACCAGACACGCGACCGGATTCGGGATCTCATTCCCAAGGGATCACTCGATAAGACAACCCGCCTTGTCCTGGCGAACGCGCTTTATTTGAAAGCCCCGTGGGCGAGTGAGTTTTCCGAGAAAGCAACAAAGCCGGAGCCATTCCACATTCGCGGTGGAGCTCCTGTTGATGTTCCGATGATGCGAAAGACGGATAAGCATTTCGGTTACGCGAAACGCGATGGATACACGGTCGTGAGTCTTCCGTATGTCGGCAACGATCTACAGTTGCTCGTCTTTCTTCCCGCTGAGGTAAATGGTCTGCACGCGGTCGAGTCCAAGCTTACCGGCGAGACGTTGGCCGGTTGCGCAAAACTCGATACGCGCGACATCGATCTGCATTTGCCAAAGTTCAAGCTCGAACCGCCGACGATGGCTTTGGCAGAAAAGTTCGAAGCGCTTGGGATGAAGACTGCATTCGATAAGCCGCAAGGCAGCGCTAATTTCGACAAGATCGCGCCAAGAACGCCGAAGGATTACCTCTACATCTCGCAAATCTTTCACAAGACGTTTTTCGCGGTGGACGAAAAAGGAACTGAAGCGGCGGCGGCCACCGCAGTGGCGATGATGGCAGGGAGCGCTCTGAGATCGCCTCCGCCACCGCCGATCGAAGTGAAAGTCGATCACCCATTCGTCTATGCAATTCAGCATGTACCGAGCGGCGTCTGTCTGTTTCTCGGACGCGTCACTGATCCTCGGTGAAATGGACCTGTCGACTCTCGCAAATCTAATCAACGCATTTGCCGTCACGGCCGCCCTCATTTTCGCAGCCGCGCAAATTGGTTATTACCGTCAGCAGAGAAGACGAGATGCGATGCTCGAGTTAGTGCGCTCGTTTCAAAGTCCTGCGTTTACGAGCGCGCTGCGCCGGGTCCTTTCGCTTCCCGACGACGCCGACGCACAGAAAATACGTGAAGTGCTCGGACCTGACGGGGAAGACGCGGTCTATCTGGTTTCGCTGACCTGGGAAAGCATCGGTCTGTTGCTTTTTCGCCGCGAGCTCACGCTCGATTTGATCGATGATTTCTTTAGCGGTCCCATCCTTCTTTCCTGGAAGAAGCTTCACGTTTGGGCCGAGGAATGGCGTCGCGCGCAGAACCGCGAGACTGGCTCCGAATGGTTTCACTGGTTGGCTGAAAGAATGATGGAGCGAGAGAAAATCTTGCCGCCGGTGCCCGCTTACATTGCACATCGCGATTGGCGTGAACCACGCCGGCGGTTGGCCAAGGACGGATCGGCCGCGTCCGATCCAGATTAAATCAAACGATCTTCCTCGTTCGCGTAACTGAGGGCTCCGTGGACGATGCGTGCCGCGGACGTGAATGGATGCGGCTCGATTTTATTTGCGTCGAGAATGTGTATGACTTCGATGCCGCGCGCCTTCAGATAATCTGAGATGAGCGAGCGATGACACCGCCACCAGACGGCTTCCGCGCACATGATCGCGGCGGGCCCTGCCTCACCAGCGAGAGCGAGAAAACGCTCGACACCGTTGTGGAATTGCTCTGTCTCCATGTAATCTGCGTAGCCGCGAAATGAAGCATTGCGCCACGCCGTGTTGCGCGAGTCAGCGTTCGTTTTTCGTCTTCCGCCCAGTTCCGGAAAATGTTCGTAGCGAATACCGTTGGTATTTAGCGATTCCACGAGCGCCTCCTTATTGAACTGTGGATAACGCTTCGATCCCGGTAATGACCGCACGTCGACAAGCAGCTTGATTCCATTCTTTTCGAGCAAGGAAATGAATTCGTCGATGTTGCGGGTCGAGTGCCCAATCGTCCAGATTCGCATGACACAAGATAAACAATAATTCGGGCGCGTTCGAAAGCAGACGCGTCTCGCGTATTTCTGGGGAGCACAGGCTGCCAGCCTGTAGGTGCTGGCAGCCCTGCCGGCAACATCTTCACAGCGTAATTTCCAAGCAGCGCCCAAATTTCCCGGTCTCGGCAAGCTGCCGAGACCTGCAGGCTGGCAGCCTGCGCTCCCCAGCACGCGCCGAATCAATGTGCCGGTTTTGGCGGCGCCACAGCCTCGCTCATCGACTTGAGCATTCGGCCCAGATCGCTGTTGGTGGAGATGACTGCGGTTGTGTCTTTTTCAAACGCGACACGCATAACGTCGAGGGTTCGCAGGAAAGAATAAAGTTCCTGGCCATCAGGTGAATTAAACGCCGCTGCGTAAATCGCCGCTGCCTCGGCGTCGGCTTTGCCCTCGATCTCCAGCGCGTTCTTCGTCGCGGTGGAACTGATCGAGGCGACATCGCTTTCCTTTTGACCGCTGATATTTGCCGCCTCGCCGCGTCCCTCGGAGCGGAAGCGCGCAGCGATTTGATGCCGCTCGCTCGACATGCGCTCAATGATTTTCTCGGCGACCGCTGGATTGTATTTGCTGCGCTTGAAACGTTCATCGAGCAATTCGATTCCGAAGTCGGCAATCTTTTGCCGGGTGCGTTCGGTGATCTGTTTCTCAATTTCGCCGCGCCCGAACTCAACATCGGGAATTGTGCTGGGCAGAAGCGTGCCGCTTTTTTCCAGCTCCTCGTCGCGCAACGGTTTTCGTCCTTTGGTTACTCGAATAATTTCGACGAGATCGTGCGCGGCGACGGCGGTGCGCGTCTCGCTGCCGAGGATATCATCAAGGCGAGAGAGCGCACTGCGCTCGTCGTTAAGCCGATTATAGTACAGGAACGGATCGCTGATACGCCACCGGGCGAAGCAATCGACAATGATGTAGAGCTTGTCCTTGGTCGGGCATTCGGTCGGCGGCCCGTCCCACGCGAGAATGCGCTTATCAAACCGGTGCACTTTATCGATGATTGGCAGCTTGATCTTCAATCCCGGGTTGGTGACGGTGCGAACAATTTTGCCGAATCGTGTAATGATAACGTTTTCGTATTGATGGACGACGAACAGTAGCGTTCCCCATTTGAGCGCGCTCAAAATGAAAAGAATCCCGAGGATCGACATCAACGGGCTCTGCAAAACGCGCAGAATACGCGAGACAGCCGCAGGGCGAGGAGTGACATCGATCACGTTCATGGCGATGTCCGAGTTTGATCCGTCGGGAGAAGCGGCAATGTCTGGAGAATATTTTTCAAGCTGTCATCGACGATGATTTTCTTTTGCAAGCTGGGGAGGATCGCTTGCATCGCCTCGAGATAAAGACGGCGGCGCGTCACGTCTGGCGCTTTTCGGTACTCGGCGAGTAATAATGAAAATTTTTGCGCCTCGCCCTTTGCTTCGTTCACGCGGCGGAACGCATACGCTTCAGCCTGTTTCTCGCGCTCCTTGGCCTGGCCGCGCGCGTTCGGCACGGCATCGTTATACACCGCCCACGCTTGATTAATGGCAGTCTGCTTTTCCTGTTGCGCCTGGTTGACCTCATTAAAGGCAGCCTGCACTGCGGGCGGCGGGCGCACTGTCGCGAGTTGCACTTGCTGAATCTGAAGTCCCAGGCCGTACTGCGAACAAAGATCGGCCAAACGTTTCAAAGTCGATGATTCAATGTCGTGTCGCCCAATCGTGAGGACTTCGTCCACGGTGCGATCGCCGATCACCTCCCGCATCACGCTTTCGGAAAGATCACGCAACGTCTTCTCCGGTTCGCGTGCCCCAAACAGGTACGTTTTCGGATCAGTAATGCGGTACTGCACCACCCACGGGACGAGAGCGGTGTTGAGATCGCCCGTGATCATGGTTTCCGTTTCCCCCGGTTCCGAGTCGCCTTGGTAAATGTTCGTCGAATTCGGCGTAGAAAAACCAAACTCGAGCTTCAATAACCGCTGCGTCGGCACGATGTGGATCTCATCGATGTATGGAATCGCGTAGGCCAGACCGGGATCCACAAGATCGTGATAAGCGCCAAAGCGCGTCTTCACCCCAATGGAGTTTGCCGGGATCGTGGTAAAACCCAATAATAACGTCAGGAACGTGAGGGCAATCCCGATGCACGCAATCAAACCAAGAATCAACCGCAGCGGCTTAATCGGAAGACTCTCGGCAACCATCGGTCTCGGCATAGAGGACCTGTTATTGACTCAAACCTGTCGCGAAGTGCAAGCTTTCAATGCAAGCAATGATGGCTTCCCAGCCGTCACGTTTGATTGGACAGCTGCCCAAGCCGTCGTTCCTTGATCCGTTGTCGCTCCTTGACTCGCTTCGTCTGCGCTCGAAAACTGGAACATGAATATGAAAAACATCATCTTGTCAGCAGTCTTTGGCCTTGGCATGTTCGTCTTGATGGCAGCGAAATCTCAACAGCAACCCGAAGTCGGCAAGGCCGCGCCGGATTTCAGTCTTACTACCGGCGACGGATCGAAGGTGAGCTTGAAAGATTATCGCGGCAAATGGGTGGTGCTCTATTTTTACCCGAAAGATTTTACCAGCGGTTGCACGCTGGAAGCCCACAATTTCCAGCGCGACCTAGCGAAGTATGAACAGACGGACGCAGTAATCCTGGGTGTGAGCGTCGACACCGCGCAATCGCACAAGGATTTTTGCGCGAAGGAAGGACTCAATTTCAAATTGCTTGCCGATCCGGACGCGAAAGTCTCCACCGAATATGGGTCGGTGATGGATTACAAGGGCAGCAAACTCGCCGCGCGAAACACGTTCATCATTAATCCAAAAGGCGAAGTCGCCAAGGTGTATACCGGGGTGAAACCGGCCGAGCACAGCGAGCAAGTCCTGAAAGATTTAGGCGAGTTGAAAAAGAGCTAAACACGAATCGACACGAATTTTTTGCCCCGAAAGCTTTCGGGGCTTTGGAGTGCGGCGGCTTGACGCCGCTTTTGAAGCGTAATCAGACGAGATGTGATTAGGTCGGATTCGATTCTTGCAGGGGAGCAGTAAAATTTTTCTGGCTGGCGAATCGAAAAGAAAACCAAAAAGTAACAGGAGCTGACATGGCAAATAGAAAATCTATCGATTGCGGAGATTATCCGAGTGAGAAGAATTGCTCGCTAAGAATTTCCGGCACGGAACAGGAAGTGTTGGACGCAGCGGTCCAGCATGCCGCCTCGGCGCACGGGCACAAAAACACGCCGGAATTGCGCGAACAGATCAAATCGATGCTCAAAGACGAGGCCGATTAGCGCCCGCAGCAGCAACCAAGTTTACTTCGGCTTAGCCGCGGCCGCCGCTTTTCATTCGGCGCATCTGTACTTGCGCCTCGGTTTCCAGTTCGTTGAGCAGCTGCTTGGAAATATTCGAAAGCTTGCCTGACCACGACGCGCCTACGACGACTGGAGGAAAATCTGGCAGCTCCAGGACGCGCACGCCTTCGGCTGGCTTGAGGCCCGGGATTGCTACTGCCAAACCGATTCCGTATCCGCTCGCGACGTAACGCTCGATCAAGCGAGCGGAGTTGACCTCGATACCGCAAAACCATTCCACTCCCAGGTCTTCGAGACCGCGCTGAAACGAAGCGTGGATGGGATCCGTTCGCGGGAACGCGATCAATGTTTCCTCAATCTTATCGCGCTTCCACAGCTCTTCCGCGCAAGCGAGCCTGCACTTTCTGTGGACGAGCAGAATCAACGGCAGGTCGAGTAACGATCGAACCTGAATCCCAGCGCGCGATTTTTTCTCAACGACAGTAATCGCAAGATCGACCTCTCGGACCAGGAGCAACCTCTCGGCTTCGGCACGCCCTGCTTCGTGCAGATAAAGGCGAAACTCGGGAAATTTGGTTCGAAGTTTCTGCAGCAGTTCCGGGATATAGTCGTGCAACACGATCGACGGCGCGGCAATGCGCAACTGCGGCGACCTGTTCTGACGTAGCTTTTCACCGACGATCTCGACGTTGTCGAAGAAAGGTTTGATAAACTCGAATAGCTCCATGCCTGCAGGCGAAAGCGCGAACGGTCGTCGCTGAAACAGCTTGGTGCCAAGGGACTCCTCGAGCTTCGCGATCTGGCCGCTCACTGCGGGTTGCTGGATGCCGTAGGGAATATTGCGCACTGCGGCTGCGATTCCGCCGTGTTTCGCGACGAAATAGAACAACTCGAGGTGATGAATGTTCATGATCGAAAGCGTCGATGAAATCCGCAATTTTTATCAATTAACATCCGCCGCGCAAAGTAGTTATGCTCTCCTACAAAGCCGAATATTCGGTCAAATCTCACAAACATATGGAACTCCTGATCCTGTTCATCGTCGGTCTATTGATTGCGATTTTCGTCCTGCCGTTTGTCGCGCTCGCCAAAGCAAACAGCGCAAAGCGCGGCCTTGATGATTTAGCTAGGCGATTGTCATCACTTGAAAACGAAGTGCGGAATCTGCGGCCGCACGCCGTCCCCGCCCCGACATCGGAAGCCGCTGTGGCAGCCCCGAAAGCTTTTGGAGTCGGGCCACGACTTCCGGTTACAACACCTGCTGCGGCCGTGCCAGAGAAAGAATCGGTGCCGCCGCCAATTCCGGAAAAATTCGTCGAAAGAGCCGTTCCTCGAATCGCACCGCCACCCAGACCCCCGATTAACTGGGAGCAATTCATGGGCGCGAAACTGTTCGCGTGGATCGGCGGGCTCGCGCTTTTCCTCGGCGTGGCGTTCTTCGTGAAGTATTCGTTCGAGCACAATCTCATCCCACCGGCGCTGCGGATTGCAATCGGGTTCGTTGTTGGCGTCAGCCTTCTCATCGTCGGTCTGCTTCTGAAACGGAAGGAAAACGCCGTCACTGCGCAGACGCTCTGCGCGACTGGAATCCTTGTGCTCTATGCTGTGACGTTTGCCTGCCGATCTTATTACCACTTCGCATTCTTCGGTCTCATTCCAACCTTTTTATTGATGACGCTAACCACGGCTGTCGCGTTCCTGCTCGCCGTCCGATTGAATGCGATAGTTGTCGCTGTGCTCGGCATCGCGGGCGGTTTTCTCACGCCGGCATTGCTTTCGACCGGTCAGGACCACCCGCTTGGACTCTTCGTCTACATCGCGCTGCTCGATGTCGGTCTGCTGGCGCTTGCTCAACGAAAAGGCTGGAATGTGCTCCCAACTCTCGGCGCCATTGGGACTGCGCTGATGCAATTCGCCTGGATAGGGACGTTCTTTGTTTCCGAAAAATATTTCGCGGGAAACAAAGTGCTTGTTGTCATGGCGGTATTTGCCGGATTTCAGTGGCTGTTTCTGGCAGCAATAGCGTGGTCGAAACGTACGCGGAAAACGAGCCCTGAACTTTTCGCCTGCGGGATCGGACTCGCGGCGGTCGCGATCTGCTCGGCCTTCTATTTGCTGTCGTTCGAAACGATCGCGCAGCGGCCTGCACTTTTGTTCAGCTATTTGTTTGTTGTCGATCTTGGCGTGCTCGCGCTCACGTTGCTCGAAAGCAGGCTGGTAATTCTTAATGCGCTCGCAGGGTTGGTGGCGTTCATCCTTCTCGCCGCGTGGACAAACTACGATCTCACAACTACGCATCTTTATACCGCGCTGACATTTTATTTTATCTTCGCGCTGTTTCATTCCGCGACGCCGCTCGCGCTGCAACGTCTGCGAAGTGTCCAGATTCCATGGTGGAGTCATGCATTTCCCGCTTTGGCGCTGCTCCTGGTGCTGATGCCGATTTTTCAACTCAGTGGGCTTTCAATTGTTATTTGGCCGCTCGTGTTGATTGTAGATCTTCTGGCGATTGTTCTCGCCCTGGCAACGGCCACACTCCTGCCGATTCTCGCCGTGCTCTTGCTCACGCTGGTGGCAATAGGTAGCTGGCTGCTGCGGATTCCAACCGAACTCAACGGCTTGCCGACAGCACTGTTCATTCTCGGCGGCTTTGCGATTTTCTTTTTGGTCGCTGCAAGCTGGGCCTGCCGCCATTTAACGAGCGCCGGAACGCACACGCCAAGACTTTTCGGGGACATCACCGATGCGGGAAATCTTTCCGTTCAACTTCCGGCGTTGTCGGCCGCGCTGCCGTTTCTGCTGCTCATCATGGTGACGCTGCGATTGCCGCTCGCGAACCCATCGCCCGTGTTCGGTCTCGCGTTCTTGCTAGTCATTTTGCTTCTCGGAATCAGCGAACTCTTTTCGCTCGGCGTGCTGTCAGCGGTCGCACTTGTTTCCGTTCTAGCGCTCGAACACGCGTGGTACTTCCAACATTTCGATCCCGCGCGCGCGAGCCTCCCCTTGCTTTGGTATCTCGGATTCTATGCGCTCTTCACTGCATTTCCGTTCGTTTTCCATCGCAGGTTTGCCGAGAAAACTGTGCCGTGGGCTACGGCCGCGCTGGCTGGGCCGTTGCACTTTTATCTCGTGTATCAGCTGATTCGCACTGCGTACCCGAACTGGGTTCCTGGTCTCGTGCCGGCCGCATTTGCGCTGCCGCCTTTGCTCGGACTATTCGTGCTCCTCAAACCCACACCGCTCACCAACCCGGCACGCAATTCGCAACTCGCGCTCTTCGGCGGCGCGACGCTGTTCTTCATTACGTTGATTTTTCCGATCGAGTTCGATCGAGAATGGATCACTGTTGGTTGGGCTTTGGAAGGCGCAGCGCTCTGCTGGCTTTTCCACCGCGTGCCACATCCTGGATTGCGACTGGCCGGCGTTGCATTGCTCGTGACCGTATTCGCGCGCCTCGCTCTTAATCCAGCCGTGCTCACGTATCATTTGCGCGCCGCGTTCCCCATTTTGAACTGGTATCTTTATGTCTACGGCGTTGCGACGGTTTGTTTGTTCGCTGCTGGACAATTGCTCGCGCCGCCGAGTCATCGCGTGCTCGGGCGCAATGTACGGTCGTTGCTTTATACGCTCGGCACCGTGCTCGTCTTCCTGCTCATGAACATTGAGATCGCCGATTACTTCAGCACTCCGGGCGCGGCCGCGTTAACGTTTGAATTCACAGGAAATTTTGCGCGCGACATGAGCTATAGCATCGCCTGGGCGCTGTTCGCCTTGCTTCTGCTCATTGTCGGCATGCGCAAAAGAACTGCACCGGTCCGCTACGCGAGTCTCGGCTTGCTCGGGATCACCGTCGTGAAACTTTTCTTTCACGACCTTTCGCAACTCGACCAACTTTATCGTATCAGCGCGTTCGTCGTCGTCGCCGTTATCGCAATTCTTGCATCGTTTCTGTATCAGCGATTCCTCGGCGCCACGGGAAAAACGAACGAAATCACACCCACGATCACATCCGCTCCATAGGTTCACGGCCTTATGGCCCTAGCGACGCTACTCCCTCGCCGCTGACGTGATTCCAGCCTAACGAATTGCGCCGAAGGCAGAGCACTTTTCGCGAATTAGCAGCACTGTCATCGGCTAAATCAATGATGACGCAAGGAATTATCGATTAACGCAATTCTCTTCCCGGAGCCATCGTCGATGCATGAACATGCTTATCATTTTTGGAATCGCAGCGGGTTGTATTCTCGCCGAGCGGCTGTGGCCGGCGTTGGAATTGCCTCGCGTTAATGCGTGGTGGGGAAGAATAATCCTGATCAACTCGATTCAACTGGGTATCACCGTGCTCGCCGGCCAAACCTGGAATCGTTGGCTGGATCACACGTCGATCTTTCACCTGAAAGACCACTTCAGCGATTGGTCCTCAGCTGCGATCATCTATTTCTTCTCAACATTTGTTTATTATTGGTGGCATCGCTATCGGCATGAATCGCCCCTTCTATGGCGCGTGCTACATCAGATCCACCATTCGGCCCGTCGCCTTGAAATCGTTACAAGCTTTTACAAACATCCGGTGGAAATTTTGATTAACTCCATTCTGAGCAGTCTGATTGTGTATCCGTTGTTTGGGGCCAGCATCCCCGCTGCCGGCTATTACACCATCCTTATCGCAGTGGGGGAATTCTTTTACCATTGGAATATCAAAACACCGTCGTGGGTTGGTTTCATTTTCCAACGGCCCGAATCCCACCGCGTCCATCATCAGTTCCGGCACCACACCAACAACTTCGCGGACGTCCCGCTCTGGGACATGCTCTTTGGCACCTTCAAGAATCCGAAGACATTCAAGGGACAATGCGGTTACGAACGTTGGCGTGAAGATCGGTTCGAGGACATGCTGGCCTTTCGCGATGTTCACTCGCCCGGCGTGGAAAAGCTCGCGCCTCTGCATTTTTTGCCGACATGCATCGGTTGTTCCAAGAGATGGGCGTGTACAGCCTCAAGACAAACTGCCTCGTAAGGACGGGGATGAAACGAATCATCGTAACCTGCGGGACTTTGGTTCTCGTCACGATCGTCTGCGCAATTTCTGCTGGATGTTTGCTCGGCGCTCGATCTTCCCAAGAAGTTTGGTTCGTGCCGAATGCCGGACATGTCGATCTTCATCGAGCAGCAGGCGAGCAGTATGAATCGCGCGGGCTGGCGTTTCTCGGAAAAATGTGAAGATAAGAATTGTTCCGGGGCCGTGGCGATTGATCGCAATCGGCGTCGTATATTTTGCCGTGATGTTTTTAGGTCATCTGCCCGACCATTTGATTTTGTTCCCAACGAAGGCGCCGATCAATGCCGGCGGTGCCGTTCGCAAAACGATTCCGTTTCAAAATGGCGAGTTGGAAGTGTGGACGGCAAAGTCGCGTCGGGCGCAACAACAGGGCCGCGCCGATATTTTCATTTTGCGCTTTTACGGCAACGCGGATCGTGCCGATCGATGGGCAGCCCTCGAGTGTGAGATGTGGAGCGACCGCGCGGTTGAAATCTGGGGAGTAAATTACCCCGGCTTCGGCGGCAGCACTGGACCGGTGCGATTATCGCGGATCGGACCGGCCGCGCTTGCGGCGTTTGATGAACTAAAACAATACGCAGCCGAGCGGCCAATCGTGCCCTTCGGGGCTAGCATCGGCGCAACCGCGGCGCTTCACGTCGCCGCAAATCGTCCGGTCGCCGGACTGATTTTGCATAATCCGCCGCCGCTCCGTGAAATGATCCTTCGTCAGTTTGGATGGTGGAACCTATGGCTGATAGCGGGTCCGATCGCATTGCAGATCCCGCGAGATCTCAACAGCATTGAGAACGCGAAAGCGATGCATGCGCCAGCAATCTTCCTGCTGGCCGAAAAGGATGAAGTGGTCGCGCCCCGGTTTCACCGCTTGGTGGTTGACGCGTATGCCGGGAAAAAACGCATCATTGAATTGCACGGCGCCTATCATAACGATCCAATCGAAGGCGCGGCGCTGGCAGATTTGAATGAGGCGCTGGATTGGTTGTTGCCAACCGTTACTTTGCCGCACGCGCCAAAGCGATAATTGGGTAGCACGCTTCGCACGCTGCCATTTGCCACTCGATTTCCGGAATCGCTCTGTAGTAACTTGAGCCCGCGATGCAGAACGCCCAAAACTTGATGAGTAGTTTCGAATTCATCGCGGCGTTGATGTCGATAATCATCGGTCTGGGCGTGACGAACCTGCTCTCGGGAGCTGGGCGCGCGTTTTACCGTCGTAGAGAAAATCCGCTCGATGAGGTTCGCCTTGTGCTTACCATCGCGACTTTGGTGCTGCTGGTTTTGCAGTGGTGGATCACATTCAGGTGGAACACCGAGGCCAACTGGACTTTCGACAAATTCCTGGTGCTGATTGCCTGGACGGTCGTCTTGTACTTGCTCACAGTTTTCCTTTACCCGCCTGACCTGTCGGAAGCCGAAGAACACCAGGGCCGCTTCGAACGGAATCGCGCGGGCTATTACTCAGCGTTCATTGCGATGTGTTTTCTCGACATCGCGCAAACAGCAGTTCATGGCGAACTTTTTCAGCCGGTGTGGTACGTTCCGTTCGTTGGCCAATACGCGCTTCTTGCTGGCGGCGGTCTCATTATCAACCGACGCGGTTACGATCGGTTCTTCGCCTGGTACCAACTGGTCACACTGCTGGTGTGGGCACTCGTGGTGAGGAGATTCTTGGTGGGAAATGAGCCGCCAATTTGATTGAGCTGCTTCTTCACTCGCAGCCGCCAGAATTGCATTCAACCCTTAATTTCTACCCATTCATTTCGCGCACGCGAATCAGCAACGGCTTGCACCACGCGCATGTATCGCAGCCCATCCTCGAAATTCGGATGGGGATGCACTCGACCCTTTGACTTTACTGCCGCCAGAAAATCTTCTTCCACACGCCATTCACCTTCCAATTCGGGCGGAACATCGACGACATGCAGCGCGCGATCCCCGGCCTTGCCCGCCTGCACGACGTCGGAAGTGAAATCGTACGTGAGCGTGCCGCCGCTGCCGTAAATTTCCATCCGATCACCCAACCCCATCGCATCGATACCGCTAAACTCCAGGACGCCTTCCGCGCCATTCTCGAAACTGCACAGAATGGTTAGCAAATCAGGAATGATCACTTTGTAGGCATCGCGAACGGGATAAATGATTTTTTGCCGCGCGAAGACGCCGGTGATGTCGCCCAGCCAGCGTTGCAATACCTCCATGTAAATCCCGAGGGTGAGAGTGTTGAGTCCGCTGATCTCAATTTTTTGACGCCAATGCGCCGGAGCATCGGGGTCCAAGTAATTGCTGGTGAAACTTTGCAGCCGCACATGATGTGGCCGGCCGATATAATTCTCGGCCAGAATCTTTTTGATCAGCAAATCAGCCTGCATTCCGAATGGCGGCGGGCAAAGCATGGTCACCAGCTCGGGATAACGCTTTGACGCCGCAAGCATTTCTTCTGCTTCGGCTAAATCCATCGACATCCGCGCCTGGCAAAAAACGTGTTTACCGGCCTCAAGCGCGGAAATTGTCACTGCCGAATGCATGTAAGGCGGTGTGCCGATCCAGACAACGTCGATGTCGGGTAGCGCCACCAACTCCGGCCAATTCTTTATCGGCGTCGCTTGTGGCACATTTTCGCTGCAAAATTTATCGGAGCTTTCGTATGTCGAATTGGAAACAGCAACAATCTCGATCTCCTGATGCTTCTTCAGAGCGGGCAAATGCCGAGTCCGAACAATGTTGCCCGCTCCGACAATGCCAATCCGCAGTTTATGATTATTTTTGTGCATTGGTGCGATATCAATGTCGCAAACTCGATTGCTTCTTTGTGCGAGCTTACTTGGACTGTGAAGAGCGATGGCGCGTTCAACCAATCACAGATCGCCGATGGCTGATGTCGCCTTCGCTTTTGTGATCCACTTGACGCGCTGACGTTCGCGCGGCAGTTTACGCGTCCTCGTTGGGCTAAGTTTATGTCAAGAATTTGCGATATTACAGGATCCAGGGCCGTGGGCGGCAGCGTCATTCACCGGCGCGGCCTGGCTAAGAAAAAAGGCGGAGTAGGCCGGCATGTGACAAAAATGGTGCCGCGCATTTTCGCGCCAAATTTGCGTCGCCAGCGGATTTGGGTGCCGGAGCTGAAGAAATTTGTCCGTGTCCGCGTCACGGCTCGCGGTCTCAAGACGATTAACAAACGCGGCGCTTACAAGGCGCTTAAAAAAGCTGGTGCCATTTAGCCTGTCCGCGGCCGAAAGAATAAGATCGTCCGCTATTACGAGGGTGACTCGGGGCCGTCGCTGAGAATTGTAGCCGAGTAAGTTGCGGGCGAACTCGTCGTGGCGAGCGCCTCCTCTCCTGCTTCGACCGGTTCAGGTCCAACTGGCTTGGCAATTTCCGCGGTAGCCGCCATCACAGGCTCGTGCGGCTTGGTTTTTATTCGTGGGAGATCAAGCGAGCCATCGTTGAACTCAATGACGTAACCCTCGTTTATCAGCCAACGCAGGTCGGAAGCGAGCGCCAGTCTGCGCGGCTCTGCATCTTCCGTCGAGCCATCGCCGATCAATGTCTCAAAAAGCTGTTTGCGATTGATTCCCGCCTTCAGTGCCTCGAGAATCGCGTTCACAGACGGAGACACGCCCGCCTGTTCATGAACAAATGGCCGTACTCGGATTGGCGAAACAAACAACATGCCGCGGCGATGGCGGAAGACATGCAAGCTGTTTTGTCGAAACCGGCCGGCTAGCTCCTGCATCATGTTAGAAGGCGAGCGGGTCTCCTGCGCCCAGGCCTGCTCGATTGCCCGATTTAGTTTGTGATCGGGGAGACTTCGACTGGATGCTCCGCCGATGATCACTTCCGCAGGCTTGCGGGTTAGTCCCGGCAAATAGTTCGACCGAAAATGCCGTTCCGCTTCCACCGGAGTAGAAAATGTTAGAGAAGTCTCTTCGCGTAACGTCGTGTAAGTCGTGACTTTGCGGGCTTCCTCTTTCCAGCGCTCGATTAGCGCGGTATCGCTCACAATCTCGACTTGTCGCTGATAATCGGCAAAACTCATTCGCCGGCTGAAACGTTGCTCGTAAAGGCTGCGCAGCTGCGGTTGGTAGTTGTGATGGTTAGTCGGGCCGAGGAGCGTTCCGCTCAGCCGGCATCGCGCCACATTAGAAAAATTTCCCTTAATTGCATCGGTCTCCACAACGTCGATCTGATAGAAATCGTGTTGAGCCCATCGGAAAGCGTTTCGTTCGAGGAATTCTCGGTCCACAGACACCACCCCGTGATCGCCAAGCTGATAAAGAGGCGGTTCCTCCCTGGCGGTGAGGTAAACCTCGTAGCCTACCGGTTTTTCCAAAAACAATCGTGCCAGCGCAAATAGCGAATACGCAGCTGAACCGGACTTGATCTGGGCGACCACGTTTTCAACTGCAGGCGAGTATGGCAAGAAACGGATGGTGACTGGCGGCGTAATTGGCTCAGAATGGCGATTTGTATGATGCTGATTTTGCCTGCGGTCGCCCTGTCGGCGCACCCCGCGATCGCGCTCTGTCTTTTTGAACTTGTGGAGACCTGCTCCTCTTCCTGTGGACCTTGAACGTTGAAACTTGGGCTCGGAGCGTTTCTTGCTGCCACTCTGTCGCCTGCGTAACTCTGGTGTTGCCTCTTCGCCCTGGTAGTGCTGGTAGTTTCGCGCCTCAACGGGCTCTTTCACCCATGCAGGTAACAGCTTCAGATCAAGAAGATCGACAGTCTCGACGGTGGGAGATGTCATCGGTTTCATCTACTCGAATGGCAAATGGAAGCAAACGGCAAGAATCTGCGTGGAAATGGCGTGTTACGGTGCGCCGCCGCACATCGCAGCGCGAAGGCCCTACCATAAGCCTGAAAATGATTGACAACCTCTTTAATTCATTTACTTGCCATGCTGTGCCCGGACTGCTGTAAGCTTTTCCACGCGCGACTAACACAAACCCAACAAATTTTATGGCGGAAAAATCGATCGAAGACAAGGTCAAGGACATTATCGTCGAGCAACTTGGCGTGAACCCGGAGCAGGTCACGCCGCAGGCCTCTTTTATTGAGGATTTGGGCGCAGATTCGCTGGACATCGTCGAACTGGTGATGGCCTTTGAGGAAGAATTTGGGGTCGAAGTACCGGACGAAGACGCGGAGAAACTGCAGACGGTCGGCGACGTCATCAAATACATCGAAGAAAAGTCGTCCAAGCAACCGTAGCGCGCTAGCTTTCAACTTGTAACCACCGATTTGCCGCAGGACGAATCCGTCGGTGTGCAGACCCGTAGCCGGGTCGATGTCAGTGCTGCCTTACATCCAAACGAAGGCGGCCACAGGGCCCGTGGCTACAGCTCGTCAGTGATAAAGCCTGACGAGGTGGAAATCACGGGCTCGGCCGAGGCGCAGGTGTGGTGGGACGAGGCCGCGGTGACGGCTTGGGTTTTGGCGACGGGGTTGGCCCTTCCCTGAATCCCAGGATCTGGAAAACCTGATCCGGCCATACTTGGTCGGCCATGCAGGTACTCTTTCGATTCCATGCGACGCAACCAGTGCCGTAACCATTGCCGGGGTTCTGCCAGGCAGCGCCCGAGTTTCTCTGAACGGTACGGTTGTGCCAGAACCACTGACCGCTTGGATTCGAGTCTTGCCGCGCCTGCACTGAAACCCAATACGTTCCCGGAAGGATACCGAACGGATTTGGAAGACAGATCACGAAATCAGGCGCAGTCCCGGTATACGGCAGGTTTTCGAATGCACGAATCTGCGTGCCCGGGAGATTGCCTGTCCCGTTCTGGTAAAAGTAAATGTTGAATGACGATGCAGGCCCGCCACCGGCGGAATATTCACCCATTACACGGACACCGTTGATATAGATGCCACCAAAACCGGAGGTGAGTACAAAGTCGTCCGCCGCTTGATCATCGAACGCGGCCATCGCCGGCTCGAACTTCTGCGATCCGATAGCGACAGGCGGTTCGCTTGCTGGACTACTGTACTGATCCCAGAGCGGCCCACCCTGACACCCCGCGACGGGCAGAGAGCGCACGGCACTAGTCATTTCGCGAGAAACGGCGGGAATCTGTGGCACGCTGCCGACCGTGGTTTAGTTGCCGGCGTTTTTTTGCGCAGGTGCTCGCGGTACTAGCTGAATCGCCACGACCACCACGGCGAGCAAACAGCCGACCTGAAACAAACGGACTCCTATCCTGTTAGGGTTTTTGTTTACTTGCCCAAATCGCGTTCCGCTATCGTCGGTCACCTCTTCTTTTTACCTAATCGCAGTGAATCGGATCAAGCCGTTTTGCGTATCTGCTGCTCGCATGAGGATTCTCCTTCACGGTTGCGAAGCTCCATGACCGGTTCACAATAAGCGACGTGGAAAGCACTCTGTTGCATCAGCCGCTGTTTTACGTCGGCCATCATTACGTAACACTTCTGGGCCTGATTGCCTTCGTCGGCTGTTTCACAGCCGGACTTCTAATCGCTCGATTTTTGCAAAGTCAGATCGTCCGCCGTTTTTTTAGCCGGTTCAAAATTGACACGAATTTCATCGCGATCGTCACGACGATACTAAGTCTGGCGTCGATCATCTTCTTCAGTGTCACTGCGGTTAACGCGGCAGGGATTCCATTGCCCTGGAACGCGCCGCTTCCGGCGATCAAGCTGAGCATGCTTCAGATTTTTCTGCTGGTCGCGCTTCTGATCGCGGTGTTTTGGATCTCATCCCGGACGAAGCGTTTCCTTTTTAATCGGCTTCTTGCTGACAGCGGACTCGATCGTTCGCTTCAGTACGCCATTGCCCAAATCCTGAGCAACATCGTACTCGTCGTGGGCATTCTCATTGTCCTGGAGAACACGGGCATTCATTTGGCTGCATTAGCAGTTTTTGCAGGCGCAGTTGGCGTAGGCGTCGGATTCGGTCTCCAAAACATCACCAGTAATTTCATCAGCGGCCTGGTCATTCTGGCAGAGCGACCGATTACGATCGGGGACCGCGTGGAAGTGGCGGGGATCGTCGGAAGAGTGCAGCAAATTCGCGCGCGCAGCACGGTTATTGTGACGAACGATAACATCGCCACGATCGTGCCGAACTCGAAATTCATCGACTCGCCCGTGACCAACTGGCACTACGGCGATCCACGCGTGCGGTTTCGTCTTCCGGTCGGTGTGGCTTATGGCAGCGACCTTAACAAAGTGCAGGAGGCGCTCATCGCCGCAGCACGCGAGCATCCAGCGACGCTGAACGATCCAGAGCCCACTGCGTTTCTGGAGAAATTTGGCGATAGCACCATCGATTTCGAGCTGGTCGCCTGGACCCAGGAGATGAGTTACAGGCCGCGCCGATTCAGAAGCGACCTGAATTACCTGATATACAAGCACCTCACGGCGGCCGGAATCGAGATTCCATTTCCGCAGCGCGACGTCCACATTCGCACCGACACTGTCAAAGTGGAAGCCACGGAGGTCGGAACGGCGAGATGATCGCAGTCGAACATGACACGCCTCACCGTTTTTTGGCCTGCATGTGAAAGGGCGAGCGATTGTTCTTAGACAGCGACATGCTGGGCCAATCTGACGAGGCGACCAAGCACCATGAACGCCCCGAAGGGGTAAAGCCACGATCTAGGTCTATTTGACGCCAACCGCGGTCATATTTTTCGGATTGACGACGCTAACGCGCGCTGGACCACCTCAATCAATTCAGCAGCAGCAACTGGTTTCTCGAGAAAAGCAAACGCGCCACAGCGTAGCGCCTGAGCCTCGACATCAGGTCCCCCAAATGCTGTGATGATAATAACCGGCAAACTCGGCAGGGCGCCGGCAAGCGCCAGAACGCCGCGCCCACTGAACATTGGCATTCGCAGATCGGTGATGATCAGGTCGAATCGCCTTTCAGAATCTGCAAGCTCCTTCACAACCGCAACTGGATCAGTGACGCAAGTGACCTGCATATCCTGACGGGCGAGCACCCTGGCAATTGCCCGTAGCATTCCTGGATCGTCATCTACCACCAAGACAGATTTGCCCTGCAATTCGCCCATAATCTCTTCAAAGCCCCGCGCCACGCCATATCCCAAGTCGCCTATGCTGAGGGAAGGGAATCTTCATGTCATGCTTGGGACAGCAAGCGGAAGTTGAATGCTAAAAGTGCTGCCTCGTCCCGGCGCCGTAGCGCAAACAATCTTCCCGCCATGTTCATTGATTACCCGCTGGGCATATGCGAGACCGAGTCCCGTGCCATCGCTTTTCGTCGTGAAGAACGGGATGAAAAGATTCCGGGTTTCCTCCTCAGTCATGCCTCGACCGCTATCGCTGATCGACACTACGGCTTCCGAACCATTTCTTTGTGAGCGGACCGTAAGGTTTCCGCCATCCGGCATTGCCTCTACCGCATTGCGAATTAGATTTAAAAAAACTTCCCAAAGTTGCTCAGCATCGACACAAACCAATGGTAAGTTTGGATCAAGGCTGCTCCTCAAGTCCACGTGCTTTTGATCAAGTAACGGCTGCACAAAACTAAGTTTTTCCTCAAGAAAGCCCTTGAGCGAAATCACAGCGCGCTTGGACTTCGGCATTCGCGCGAATCGGAGATAGTCCTGTAGCACCTGGCGGATTCGCAATAACTGCGAACGCATTTCACGCAGAAGCACCTGGCACTCGTCAGCGGAATGACCGTTGGAATTTGAGGCGGCCTGAAGGTCCTGCCCGATCAGGTCGAGGTTGAGGAAAATTGAGCCCAGCGGGTTACGAATTTCATGGGCAACCTGGGCCGCCATGGAACCGACGACCGCGAGGCGCTCCGCCTGAAGGTTGGCTTGTTCCAGCCGCTTGCGTTGTTCCATCTCGGCCCGCAAATCGGCAGTTCGGCGCTCGACCGTTTGTTCAAGATGGTAGTGAGAACTGTGAAACGCAGTTAGCAACCAGACAACGACGAAAAAGAACATAAAAAGCATGGTGGCGTTCCAAAAGGGAATTAGCGGATGTTGATACGCGGGACCACCGAGTATGTCGCTGAGAAGCCACACGCCTGTGCACAAGGCGCCTACGGCGAATCCTGCCCAGCGGCCAGCAACCCACGCCGCGAGGCACGTAGGCAGCAGGTAAAGAGCCGATATTGCCCATTCGCGACCCGTAAGATAATCAATAAGGCCGAGAACAATTCCCAGTGTCACAGCAGCGAGAGTCGCAACCACTTTCGATCGTACACAAGACTCTCCCTTTCCTTTCACCTGGAACTCCGTGCTGGAAGAGTTTGACAAAACGGTTCGGAATTTCGTTCACAGTCCGGTTTATTTCTGGTTACAAGGTACAGCTGCCGCGGAATTCGAGATGCTATCAGAAGAGCTGTCGTCCGTACGAAGCTTGAGAAAAGTTTAGCAGCCGTAAATTCCTATTCCCGCTTGGCAGCCGATTATTCGGCCAATCTTCTATCTCTTTCTGCTATGGCACACGGCAACTGCATTTTGTTTTCGGACGGCAGGGCCAAGGTCATTACGCGTGCTGAGCTGCAGAATTGCGGCGCGTGGAAACGGATGTTCCAAAATCGGTGCAAGGATCATCGCTACTACGAGATTGTCGAACAAACGCTGCAGAACGATTTCGAACATCATTATCTGCTGCTCGAGGACCACTCGGGGAACGCGCGCGCCATCCAGCCGGTCTTCTTTGTACGGCAAAATCTTATTGAGGGCGTACCCGGGAGGATTCGGTCTGTCGTTGACGTAATTCGCAAAATTTTTCCGCGCTTTCTGACCATGCGTGTTTTGATGGTTGGCTGCGCAGCCGGTACAGGGGACATCGGTGCGTGCGATGAGACGGACGAAGCATGGGCGGCGCAAGCGCTCCAGGCGAGTCTTCGCACCTATGCCAGGCGAAATAAGGCTTCCCTGGTCGTTTTGAAGGATTTCCCAGCGAACTATCGCTCGCCGCTCAAAACGTTTGCCTTAAATGGTTATGCCCGGATTCCGAGTATGCCGATGACGCGGCTATCGCTGCATTATGAGAACTGGGATGACTATTTTCGCACCCTAAGCAAGGCGACTCGAAAAGATTTGCGCCGCAAATTCCGGAAAGCCGGCCGCGCGGCAAACATAGAACTGGAGGTCGTGAGCGAGATCGCCCCTTTTATCGACGAGATTTATCCGCTTTACCTCGCCGTTCACGGGCGATCGCCATTAAAATTTGAAACACTGACAAAGGATTACTTTCGCGCCATTGCGCAACGCATGCCGGAGCTCGCGCGTTTCTTCATCTGGCGGCAAGACGGCAAAATTGTCGCATTCAGCTTTTGTCTGGTTTGCGGGGATGCGATTTATGACGAGTGCATCGGTCTTGATTATACCGTCGCGCTCGACCTTCATCTCTATTTTTACACACTGCGCGACATCATTTCGTGGGCGATACAACAAGGGTTGAAACATTACTACAGCAATCCGCTCAATTACGAGCCGAAGCTGCATTTGGATTGCGAACTGGTGCCGCTCGACCTTTATGTGCGGCACACCAGCGCTCTGCTGAATCCGATATTTAGTCGCGTGATCAAATATCTGGGACCAACGCGGCACGATCCTGTTTTGCCGCGATTTCCCAACGCCGATCAGCTTTAAACCATCCGCCCTCTGGTCGGGCGCATCATTGTCATTCCGATCGAAGCGGAGGAATCTCTAATTCTATTGTTTTGCTTCCTCGGCGAGCAGAAACGGAATGGGAATCTTACTTGCCAGGCGTGGTTTCTTTAACGAAGTTTCCATTCGAGTTTTTCCCCGATGAATACTGACGCTATCCGAATAGAGCGCACGAGTACGAATTCAAAGCTCTTCGCGCACACACGCTGGGACGCTGTTCCGGTCGTGGCGGGTCTTTTTCACTTCACCTATTTCCTGGGGCTGTACTTCCTTTACCCGTACGCGCCGCTGTGGGTGATGCTGATCCTCGGGTTCATTTATTCGCTGATGATCAACGCCAACATCAATGGCGTGTCACATAACTTCATCCACAACCCCTTTTTCCGCTCGCAACTGCTCAACCGAATTTTTGGCGTGATCGAATCGGTGGCCTGCTGCTTTTCGCAGACCTACTATGACGTGGTTCACATGCAGCATCACAAGGGCAACGCCGATCGCCCCGATGAAAGTGGTAAAACGATTGATTGGATCTCGATTTACAAACATGGGCACGATGGCGAGGCGGAAAATCCGTGGGGCTACGTTTTTCTCAGCTTCTTTCGCGACAATCCCAGCGCGATCAAGCGCGAGTTGGCCAAGCGCGGTAAAATCGAACTGCGTTGGGGCAACATCGAACTGGCCGTGTTCATCACGATTTTGATCGCAATGGCAGTTATCGTCCCGACCAGACCGATCCATTTCATCAACTGGCGGTTCATGCTGTTTTTCCTGCCGTTCTTCTATCTCGGCCATTGCTTCAGCTACTTGAATGGTTACTTCCGCCATTACGGTGCCAACCCGGATAAACCGATTGCCTGGGGCGTGAGCAGTTACGGGAAAATTTATAACTGGCTCTTTTTCTATAACGGCTATCACGCCGAACATCATTTCCGGCCGAAAGTGCACTGGACGAAAATGGAAAAATTTCGCCAAGGCATTGCCGATTTACAGAAACGGGAAGGCGTCCGCACCATCAAGCGAGCGCATATGCTTGGTTTTCTCGATCCCAATTTGCCAAAACGTCGCGAGCGCAGCGCGCACATCGAACGCGCTGAGGCGTCAACTTCTGGGTAGTCCCGAAGATTTCTTCGCGCTGCCGAACTTCGTAAGTGCATCATTTGAAGCATAGGAAACTCTTGTTTCAATCCCAAAGCGCAGATCGACACAGCGGCGGTTACTCGCGCTGCCGCTAATTCTGACTCATCCGGGCCATCTGGGACGCGAAGGAGTGCCAAAGGTCCGGCTATCTGGCAACCACGCGGCAACTGTTGGAGCGTTCGCCCTGAAACAACGGTTTGAGCGTTCGTTGCCCGGCGTGAGAAATGCAAGCCAATTAGTCGTATCAGGCGAAGCCCTACACTAAAATTAGGTGATGCCTGACTAGACAGATTCGTACGAGTTACCGTAAAAAAAGCGTCACGCTAAGGATATCCGCCAGAAAGTCTTGTGGAGAGCAAACAAAAAGAGGCCGAATCCGCCGCGTGAAATACTGGCAAGCTACACTGGGAATTTCTGCGGACGTTTCCAAATGCAACGAGCTTTGAACTCCAGCCTCGCCGCTAAGCAAATTACTCATCCCGCGACCGCGGGCGCATTGCGCTTCTTCTTTCAACGGGGCAGTGCGAAGGTTTTTGCGAAGACAACCGATATCGACCCCGAACTCTGGCGCGCTACCTTCGGAACCGATTACAAGAATTTCGAATACTACCGTTTGATTGAAGATACCGTTCAAACTGGTTTCACTTATCGCTACCTGGCCTTATTCGATCTCGAAGAGCGGCCGATTGCTCTCCAACCGCTCATCATCGCCGATCAGGATCTGGCGACGGCGATTAATGGACGCATTGGTCGCGCCATAAAGTCGATTCGCGCGCGTCTGCCACGTTTTTTGTACTCGCGTATGTTGATGGCCGGTTGCCTCGTAGGCGACGGCAAACTCGGTATCCTGCCGGGAGTAAACCCACGTTTCGCGAGCGACCTTTTGGCCGAAGCATTGCAACAATTCGCCCGCAGCGAGGCCATTTCGTTCGTGACGATCAAGGATTTTTCGCCCAGTCTGCGGTCAAATCTTCGCCCACTGGTTCGCGGCGGTTATACCAGGCTTGACGGTTTTCCGTCACTTCATCTCGATCTTAATTTCAGCAGCGTCGAGGACTACATGCGGCAGCGCCTGAGCCGCGTCACGCGCAAAAGTTTTAAGCGGAAACTAAAGAAAACCGCCGCGGTAATCCCGAGGATTGAGTTAGAAGTGCGGAACGATTGTTCCGAAATGATCGATGAAATTTATCCACTTTACCTCAACGTGGCGCAGCGCAGCGACGTCGCATTTGAGGTTTTTACCAAGGAATATTTTCTCGAAGCGTCCCGGCGTATGCCGGAAAACGTCCGTTATTTCATCTGGCGGCAAAATGGCAAGGCCATCGCGTTTAGTTTTTGCACAATCTGGGGGGACACGATTTATGACAACGACATTGGCTTTGATTACGCCGTGGCCCACGAGCTTAATTTATATCACGTGACCTTTCACGACATTCTCGACTGGGCGCTCAGAAATCATCTGCGCTTTTATGAGACGGCGCCGTTCAACTATGAGGTGAAACTGCACCTGGGATTATGCCCTGATCGTCTCGATCTTTATATTCGACACCGCTCGCCCGTTATTAATTTGCTTTTGAAATTTGTTGCACCGGTTTTTGCACCGGCAAAGTCGGATCCGGCTTTGCGAAAATATTTTCGCGTCCATAATGGGGCGTGATGGACCGTGCGCGGCAGCGTTCTGCCAATCCGTGGTTAGTGCTCGTTTTCGAAGTCGTTTTTGTCACTGCCGCGGAGACTTTGCTGAAAGTGGGCGCATCCAAAACAGCGCGCGTTGCGGGTTGGGAGTGGACCGGTCTGCTGGCCCTTGGCTCGATTTGGACTTGGTGGGCGATTGCGCTGATCGTCTTAAGCTTTCTTTGTTGGATTTACGTCCTGAAGTACATTCCACTCTCGATCGCTTTTCCGCTTTCAAACGTGGTCCACGTGCTCATTCCGCTCAACTGCTGGATATTCCTGGGCGAGCATATCTCGCCCCAGCGCTGGTGCGGCATTGCAATTGTAATTCTTGGCCTGGCGATGGTGGCTAACCCGGTTGCAAAAATCGAGGAACAACTGTGATTCCAGCACAAATGGCTGTCCTGATCCTCGTCTTTGCGATTGAAGTTACGGCGACCGTGGTCGGCCAGCTTTTGGTCAAGCACGCAATGGAAGGTTCCCGCACGGTCGGTTTCACTGATGCTCGTATTTTAAAATTATTCGCCGGCGGCGTCGGCGCCCTGACAATTTCGTTTTTCCTGACAATCGCGCTCCTACAACATTTCGATCTGAGTGTTTTCTATCCCATTCAGGGCTCGACGGTAGTGATTATCACTCTCGCCGCCGTTATTTTCTTGCGCGAAAGACTCACTCCGCAATTGCTAATCGGCACGCTTCTGATCAGTGCCGGGATTGTGCTGGTCTCACTGAGTTAGCGCCGGCCAAAGCGCTTTGAGCGCAGCGTGATTGATCTCCTGCGTCCGAAGCGAATCCGGTCGGGTTAATTTTGGATGGTCCATTTCCGAGGCAAATCGCTGCTTCCAGCGCGCATATACCGGTTCGGAAAAGGCTCCGCAAATATCGCCCGCTACGATTTGCGCGACTGAGCACAATTTTCCCAGCGACCAGAGGAGATCGGCGATCGTAAACCTCCCGCCTTCCCAATTTGTGACCGCTTCTTCGCGGCGAAGACAATCAAGATCGATCGTCACGTAAACGCTGGCGCCACGAAGATCGCTGACAAAAAGTTCGAAATGTTCGCGCCAGTCATCCCGCAGAATCGCACCTCGTCTCTGTCGATCCTTCGCCGGCCGATCGTCTGCCCATGGATGTACTTCAAGAATGCCCGCACGTTCAGCGCGACGGTTACCGAAAATTTGGTGCGGCCACCAGCATTCGACATTTCCGCAACCCCAAACCGCGACGTGTTGCACACGTGAAAACTCGAGCGCGCGATTAACCCATGCGCCGCAACACCATCGCGGCGGTCGCACATCCCAGTCCGGATGATTATCGAATGAAACGAGCACGATTGGTTCGGCAATCCGGTGTAAGCGAAGCGCGGTTAGATAATGGAAGTCACCCGATCCATAAAGTAAGAACCGCGCCGCGAGATTTGCCTCGTGTTCCTGATAAAACTCGGCAACCAAGCGCGGCGGCGCGGAAAAACGCAGCCGCGGGCCCCATGGGCGCGCGTCAGCAACGGGCAATCCGAACGGTTCATCCCGCCACGCGTCATCCAGATTTAAATGCAGAGCCCGGCTGGTCAAAGATCAGCGGCGCGCGGCCGGAAAAAGCTGAGCATCGGCTGTCTTCGCGGTATGCAGGTTTTCCTCAGCTTCTTTGTAGCTTGGATTGAGCCTCAATGCTTCGCTAAACTGAACCACGGCTTGCGAAGTCTGGCCCTGGGTCAGGTACACTTTGCCCAAACTATTGTAAGCAACTGTAAGCTTTGGATCCGCCCGAAGTGCGGCCAAATAATGCGTCTTGGCTTCCTCGAGGTTTCCCTTCGCAAACAGCGCGTCGGCAAGCCGAAGCTCGCCGTATGGATAATCTGGCCTCAGTTGTAAAACCCTCCGAAGCTCGCTGATGTATTCGTCATTCTTGCCACTCCCGGCAAGGAATGCTGCGTAGCTGTAATGGGCCTCCGCTGAATCCGGCTTCAGGCGCGTGGCAGCTTCGAAGTGAAGAACAGCCTCATCATTGCGTCCGATCCGTTGAAGCAAAGTAGCGTAAACGAGATGGAATTCGGCATTGTTCGGTTCGAGACGCAACGCCGTGTCCATATGCGGGACCGCCGGATCGAATTTGGCCTGCCCGGTCAACGCAACAGCAAGACTTGTATGAGCCTTCGCATCTTTCGGATCGAACTGAAGGGCGAGCTTGTACTGTTCGATCGCTTCGTCCAAACGCCCTTCCTTCTGCAATGCCGAAGCGTAATCAAAATGCGGTTTTGCGCCGACTGGAACGTCCGCGACCACCCATGCCTGTCGTTGCACTTCGGGAACGGCGAGGTGTGTTTGCCAAAACCATAAAGAGCCGAGCGGGAAAACGAATATGGCCACCCACTTCAAGCCATGCCAGGCCCAACTAGGAAGCGTCCCTCCCAGCGCTACATCGGCGGTTCCCCCAGCAAGCCCGAGCGATTGTCGGGTAGAACGCTCCCGAACTATCCAGATAAACCCATCGAAATAAAAATGGAGCAGCGTGGAAGCAGTGACCACGCCGGTGAGGATGCGCTTAACGGTATCCATGCCGATGTGCGCGTTGATATATGACACCGAGCCATAGGCGAGAACCAGCCCCACATATAGCCCGATCAATGAGCCGCTTCGTCGAAAAACAAAGCGCATGAATCCGCCGATGTTGCTGTCTTTCTCCACGCGGTTGCGATTGTAAATCCACACGAGCGAGAGGTATTGAACGTCGTGAAAAACTTCGAACAGCGCGATACCCACCAGAATATTGGCGACGAGATTATTGCAGTACCACCAAAACGTGATGCTCGTGATCAGCAAGCCCACCTTCACAGGGTTCGGCCGGTGGCCGATGATCCACATCCGAAGGAAATGAACGAGGAAAAGGACCGAAACGGCGATGGCCACGAAAAGAATGAATTGTTGCCCGTAATGCACGACGGCCGGTGGAACGAATGGCCCACCACACATGTAGTACGTGTCGAGCGTATCGCTCAATCGGTACGGCGAAAGCGCCACCGCAGTGGCAAACCAGATTACGCACATTGCGAAATCGAGCCGGCGCGTGAGCGTGTCGAACGTACCAGTTTTCGCGTCGTAGATGCGGCAAAAGCCGTACGTTTGCATCAGTCCATGCCAAACGCCCCAGAAGAAAACGATCAGTAAAATTCCCTTCAGGTCCCACCAGAAGAAGGCCGTGCAGACTGCGAGAAGAAATAGCGGCGCGAAAATAAAACGCCATTTAAAGCGTTCGAACAATGCGCGGTCGCCATACGCGCGAATCATCCCCGGCAGGTGATGTCCCATCGCGCCAAAGGCCGCGACAAAGAGATAAATATCCTGCGGACTCCAGCGCGCCTGGGCCAGCGCAAACGCCGGCACGAGCAACAGCGGGGTGCCGACATAGAGAATTAGGTCGCGCCACGAATCCAAAATCCACAAGTTCTTCCTGGGTGCAGTCGCCGGAGCAGCCGGAACAGTCTGAGGACGTGAAAATGCGCTGAGAAGCTGCATGAATTCGGGAGCTAAGTGTTCCGTAAAACAACGATAAAATCAATCTGCTTTACGCAGAAGATATGGGGAACCGGCAAGTTCGGTGCGCGCAGATTCAGAGTCACGCGCGAAAGCTTATGGGACTATCGTGAACAAAACCCAGACGGCAGAACTAAAACAACACGAGCAAGAACGCGATTTCTTTTGCGTCGTCCGTGACGCATTCCGCGTGTTTGCGCAACGTTCTGCCGCTGCGTTGGGCAGCGCGTTGGCATTCACCGGAGCCGTGGTGGTGATCCTTATCTGGCTCCTCACCGGTCCAATTTTTCATTTCTCCGATACCTGGCAACTGATTATCAACACGGCAACGACTATCATCACCTTCCTGATGGTGTTTCTGATTCAGAACACACAGAATCGCGACGCCAAAGCGATGCATTTGAAACTGGACGAACTCATTCGCGCGCTCAGAAATGCACGCAACGAACTCGTCGATATTGAAGACTTATCCGATGAGGAGCTTCAGAAACTCCAAGAACAATTCCGGAACATGCGCAAACGAGCCGAGGACGATGACAGTCCCTCACGCCATGTCGACCCTGCCGAAACCGCTGAGAGCACGCGTTAAGCAGTCTTTGCGTCCGGTTCGCTCAGCTTAATGCGGCGTTGGCCGTGGCTTTGGAGTCGGACACCGTGGGCCCGGTTGTGTCTCGACTGAACCGACATCGATGCGACGACCAAACACTCGATAGAAGCAAGGGCCGCGCTGGTCGTGAAAAGGCGGCGGAGTAAAATTAGGATCGCCCGCGTCAATCGCCAGGCTGCCTGGTAGCAGCGCATGCGTAAGCGTGGGGCCGCCGTTATCCTGTAACGGACCAAGCAACGGATCGGTATTGATCTGATCGCCCAGGCCTTTCAAGTAACCGCCGCCGTTATCGCTGCAAACATTGTACCCGTGCGACGTGACAGTGCCGCCGTTGTTGACGATGTTTTCCCCCGACGCGCCAGCATTGAAGATCGTGTTTCCGGTTTCAATTGTCGCCGCTCCGAATTGATCCGGTACGTTGTAGACGCCACCGCCGGAAACTGCCGAGTTGCCGCTGATTGTGCAATTAGCGATCTGCACCGCCCCGGCATAGTTGGAGATGCCGCCTCCGGCATCTCCGGCCGAGTTGCCGCTGACAGTGCTGTTGATGATGCTTACAAGGCCATACTCGCTGAAGATCCCACCACCAGCCTGTGCTGAGTTGCCACTGATTGTGCTGTTGATGACTGTGACGAGATTCCCGGGAGTTTTGAATGACCCGCTCCTAATGCCGCCACCACCATCCCCTTGCACAGAGTTACCGCTCAAGGTGCTGTTGAGAACGGTCACACTTCCGGTGTTGTAGACAGCGGTTCCAGAATTGTCGCTGATGACGCTGTTGTCGACTGTCAAGCAAGCGCCGGCAAAACACTCGTCATATATCTTTGTGGCACTGCGGTGATCATTGCCGCGTTCAACTAATCGTGTCGGCCCATGCGAACCATTGTTGTCGATCCCGCCATACGAATTGGCGGTAACCACGCAATTACTAACAGTCAACGTGGCGTGGTCGTTGGAAAGCCCGAATGAGTTGCTGCTAACGACGCAATTGCTAACGGTCAACGTCCCGTCGTTGTACAGCCCAACCGCCGAGTTGCCGCTGACAGCACAGTTACTAACGGTTAACGTTCCTTGCTGATTCCAAATTCCAGTCTGGCCGTTCCTGACAGTCAGGCCGGAAATCGCCGCAGTTTTGTCGGGAAATACTCCAAAGACAAGCAAGGCCTGATTGCCGTCGATTGAGAGCTGATCGCTGCCAGGACCTGAAATGGTGATGTTCTTATTGATCGGAAGTCCACTACTGGTCAACGCTATGGTTCCAGTCACTGCGAAGGTAATCGTGTCATCATCATGGGCGTTACGTAGCGCCTCACGCAACGACCCGAGCCCGCTGTCGTTTGTGTTGGTCACCGTTATGATGGCTGCGTGCGTTGGCATCGCCATTGCGCAGAGCAGCAGCGCGCTAATTATCGCAAAAGATTTTCGCTCAGTTGTGCTGCCCATTTGAGCTCCCGGATCTATCCAAGTCTTACAGCAATCCTCTCGCTGAGTCGAACAAAAAGCCAAAGAAGATCTTCGTAAGCCGCACGAATGACGCGAGACACACTGAAGCAAACGCGTTAGTTACGCTGCGGCTTCTGCGCCTGTCCGGTTCGTAGAAAAACCTTTCCGCTCGGGCATAGCCGGAAAACTTCGCAGTTCGAACAATCGGGCTTGCGCGCGTAACAGCGGCGGCGGCCGTGCCAGATGAGCCAATGACTCCAGTCTGTCCAATGCTCGTGCGGCACGAGCTTCATCAGATCCAGCTCGATCTTCACCGGGTCCTTGTGTTTCGTCAGACCAAGCCTCTGCGATAGCCGGATCACGTGCGTGTCCACCACGATGCCTTCGTCTTTGTGAAAAGCGTTGCCCAGCACTACGTTCGCCGTCTTGCGTCCAACGCCCGGTAAAGCGCATAATTCCTGCATCGTGTC
>Ga0137372_10000836_pt1 | contig 29842 bp, 29 predicted proteins | sample SagtaG_6_FD_104911 | JGI IMG/M metagenome (GOLD analysis project Ga0137372, IMG submission 104911) | Vadose zone soil microbial communities from Sagehorn Ranch, Mendocino, California, USA - Sage1_R_60_16 metaG | ecosystem: Environmental > Terrestrial > Soil > Vadose zone | place: USA...
ACCGCCGGCGCGCCCAAGGCGGCGATGCTCACGCACGGCAACCTGGCGTCGAACATCCGCCAGGTGCTCGACCATCCCGGGCTCGCGCTCACTGCCGACGACGTCACCCTCGGCGCGCTGCCGTTCTTCCACGTCTTCGGGCTCAACGCCGTGCTCGGCATCAGCCTCGCCGCCGGCGCAACGACCGTGCTCCTCGACCAGTTCGACGCCGCCGGCGCGGTGCGCGCCGTGCGCGACCACCGCGTCACCGTGATCGCAGGCGTGCCCGCGATGTACCACGCATTCCTCGACCTCGACGACACGGCCGCCAGCTCGGACTCGTTCGCGTCCGTGCGGCTCGCAGTGTCGGGCGCGGCCCCGCTGGGCCAGGAGCTGTTCGACGGAACGCGCAAACGTTTCGACGTCGTGGTCCACGAGGGGTACGGCCTCACCGAGGCGTCCCCGATCGTGACGACGTCGGCCATCGGCCGCCGCGAACCGGCGCCGGGATCGATCGGTCCGCCGCTGCCGGGCATCGACGTGCGGCTCGTCGACGCCGACGGCACCGACGTGCTCCCGGGCGATCCCGGCGAGATCTGGGTGCACGGGCCCAATGTGTTCCCGGGCTACTGGCGCGACCCCGAAGCCACGGCGCGAGCGCTCACCTCCGATGGCTGGCTGCGCACCGGCGACATTGCCGTGATGGACGACGCCGGGGAGCTCAGCCTCGTCGACCGGGCGAAGGACCTCGTGATCGTGTCGGGGTTCAACGTGTATCCGGCCGAGGTCGAGGAGGTGCTCCTCGATCATCCGGATGTCGCCGAGGCCGCCGTCGTCGGCGAGCCCGACCCCCGCACAGGAGAGGCGGTCGTGGCGTTCGTCGTGGCCGAGCCGGGTCGTCGACCCGATCCCGACGCGCTGCTCGCGCACTGCACCCGTTCGCTGGCCCGCTACAAGTGCCCGGCCCGGGTCGAGATCGTCGACGCGCTGCCACGTTCGTTCGCCGGGAAGGTGCTGCGCCGAGAGCTGCGCCCCGACTGAGCCCGCCCGGCCCCGTTCACCCGCCGCTGACTTTGAGAACGAGTGCACAAGCGCGGGTATCCTCGCCGCGGAGGCGGCGGCTTTGCCGACCGTCTCCGCATGAGCCGGAGCCTTGCGACGGCGACAAAAGGAATCAGAGGCCCGGGGACGGCCCGGGCTGCGTACGGCAGGAAAGCGAGCACCGTGCCCTCCGCCCGAAGAATCCCCGAGGCGACGGTCGTCCGCCTGCCCCTCTACTACCGCGCCCTGCTCGAGACGGCCGACCAGCACGTCGGCACCGTGTCCTCCGAGCGCCTGGCCGAGCTCGCCGGGGTGAACGCGGCCAAGGTCCGCAAGGACCTCTCGTACCTCGGCTCGTACGGCACCCGGGGCGTGGGCTACGACGTCGAGTTCCTCCTCCACCAGATCTCGCGTGAGCTCGGTCTGACCCACGACTGGCCGGTCGTGATCGTCGGCGTCGGCAACCTCGGTCACGCGCTGGCCAACTACCGGGGCTTCGGCGCCCGCGGCTTCCAGATCGTCGCCCTGGTCGACGCCGACCCGGCCAAGGTCGGGACCCGCGTCGGCACGCTCACCGTCGATGCGCTCGACGACCTGCCCGCCGTCGTCGCCGACCGCGACATCGCGATCGGCATCATCGCTACCCCCGCGAGCGCCGCGCAGGAAGTTGCCGACCGGCTCGTCGACGCCGGCGTGACGTCGATCCTCAACTTCGCGCCGTCGGTCGTCACCGTCCCGCCCAGCGTGTCGCTCCGGAAGGTCGACCTCGCCATCGAGCTCCAGATCCTCTCCTTCTACCAGCAGCGCAAGATCCCGTCGGGTGACGGCCAACGCAGCGGCGCCCCGCGAACGGCAGAAGGAGTGCTGTGACCGCGACGCGCTCGTCGCTGCTCGGCTACCCCGTCAATCTCATCGTGGCCGGGCGGCGGTGCGTGGTCGTGGGCGCGGGAAGGATCGCGGCTCGCAAGATCGACGCGCTCCTCGGGGCGGGCGCCGACGTGCACGTCGTCGCGCCTCGGCTCGGCGATCAGGTACGCGCGTGGCGTGACGAGCAGCGCATCACGGTGGCCGAGCGCGGGTTCGAGCCGTCCGACCTCGACGACGCGTGGCTCGCGACCGCAGCCACCGACGACCCCGATGCGAACCACGCTGTGTTCGACGCCGGCGCCGAACGCCGGGTCTGGGTCAACTCGGCCGACGACCCCGACAACTGTTCCTTCACGCTCATGTCCGTGATCCGACGCGGTGACCTCGTCGTCACGATCGGTACGGGAGGCCGCAGTCCGGCGCTGGCGGCATGGCTGAAGGATCGCATCACCACGGAGCTCGGACCCGAATACCAGACCCTGCTCGAGCTGCTGTCGGAAGCGCGGGAATCCATGCGAGCCAACGGGCGTTCGACCGAGGACGCCGATTGGAAACGAGCACTCGATTCCGGCATGCTCGATCTCGTTCGCGCAGGCCGTTTGAGTGAGGCCAAGGAGCTGCTGCGGTCGTGTCTCTCGTCGTCATTGGCCTGAACCACCGCACCACGCCCGTCGAGCTCCTCGAGCGGATGGCGGTGCCGGCGCCCGAGTTGGCGAAGGCGCTGCACGCGCTGGAGCGCAGCGACAACCTCGCCGAGGTGGCGGTCCTCTCGACGTGCAACCGCACCGAGGTCTACGCGCGCTGCACGCGCTTCCATCCCGCCGTCGAGGACGTCCGCAACTTCCTCACCGATCAGTCGGCGCTGGATGCCGACACGATCGCGGACCATCTGTACACGTACCACGACGACGCGGCCGTCGCGCACCTGTTCGGCGTGGCCGCCGGAGTCGACTCGATGATCGTGGGCGAGGGCGAGATCCTCGGCCAGGTCCGCGAGGCCTGGCAGATCGCCGAGCGCGAGGGCATGATCGGCCAGCTCCTGTCCCGGGTGTTCCGCCAGGCCGTCGAGGTCGGGAAGCGCGCGCGCACCGAGACGGGGATCGGCCGGCACGCGGTCTCGGTGTCGTCGGCCGCGGTCGCCGTCGCCGGCGAGCGGCTCGGCGGCCTCGACGACCGGCGCGTCCTCGTCATCGGCGCCGGCGACGTCGGCACGGGCATGGCGATCGCGCTCAACGGCGCCGGCGTGGGTGAAATCGTCGTCGCCAACCGATCGCCCGAGCGGGCTCGCGAGCTCGCGGCGCGCGTCGGTGGCCGCGCGATCGGGCTCGATGGCGTCAGCGACGCGCTGATCGATGCAGACGTGCTGCTGGCGTCGACGACTGCCTCCGACGTGCTGCTCGAGCGCGGTGAGATCGAATCGGCGATGACGAGGCGGGACGGCCGCGCGCTGTTGATCGTCGACATCGCCGTGCCCCGCAACGTCGATCCCGGCGTGGGTCAGGTGTTCGGCGTCACGCTGCTCGACATCGACGGCCTCAAGGCCTTTGCCGCCCAGTCGCTCGCTCAGCGGCGCCAGGAGATCGGCCGGGTACGCGAGATCATCACGCAAGAGCTCGACAAGTTCCGGCTCGAGCGCTCGGCGCGCGAGGTCGCGCCGCTCATCTCGTTGCTGCGGGCGCGTGCCGAGGAGCTCCGGGGCGCCGAGCTGGAGCGCTTCCGTTCTCGCCTCGCCCGTCTCGACCCCGACGCGCGCGACGCCGTGGATGCGCTGACGCGTGGTCTCGTCAACAAGCTCCTGCACGACCCGACCGTGCGCATCAAGGACGCCGCCGGCACCGCGCAGGGCGAGCTGTACGCCGACGCGCTGGCGGCCCTCTTCGGCCTCGAGGACGCGTCCGACGCCGCCGGCCCCGAGCCCGAAGCGCCCGCCGACGAGTCGTAATGCCGCCGCTGCGGGTCGCGACGCGCGGCAGCGCGCTGGCCCGCTGGCAAGCCGAGCGGGTCGCCGAATTGCTCGGCGTCGACGCCGAGTACGTCGTCGTGTCGACCAAGGGCGACGAACGCCGCGACGTGCCCATCCACGCCATGGGCGGCACCGGCGTGTTCGTGAAGGAGGTCGAGCAGACGGTGCTCGACGGCCGCGCCGACGTCGCCGTGCACTCGGCCAAGGACCTGCCGTCGGTGACCGCGCCCGGGCTCGTGCTGGCGGCGCTCCCGGAACGCGGTGACGCCCGTGACGCGCTCGTGGGCCGGGCGTTCGCGGACATTGCCACCGGAGGGCGCGTCGGCACCGGATCGGTGCGCCGGCGGGCGCAGCTCGCCGCGCTCCGGCCCGACCTGGGCTTCGGCGAGCTGCGCGGCAACATCCCCACCCGGCTCGAGAAGGCGGCCGGGTTCGACGCCATCGTGCTCGCGGCGGCTGCCCTCGACCGCCTTGGACTCGCCGACCGCATCGCCGAACGTCTCGATCCGTCGGTGTTGCTCCCCCAAGTGGCGCAGGGCGCGCTCGCGGTCGAGTGCCGGTCCGACGACGACGAGGCGCGAGGGCTAGTCGCGCCCATCGACGACGCAATGGTGCGGGCCGCCGTCACCGCCGAACGCGGCTATCTCGCCGCCCTGGGCGGCGGCTGCAACCTGCCGTGCGGCGCGCTGGCCGAGACCGGGGAGGACGGGACCGTGCGCCTCGAGGTGCTCCTTGCGTCGCTCGACGGGCGCATCACGCTGCGTTTGGACGTCGCGGGCGACGATCCCATGGCGGTAGGCGTCGAAGCGGCGCGCCGCCTCGTCGAGGAGCGCGGCGGCCGCCTCGTGCTCGACGAGGAATTGGTTTTGGCGTCGCAGGACCCGGATTATTGGGGCTCGGCGACGCCAAAACGTTGAGGAGACTTGCCGTATGACGGTGTACCTCGTGGGCGCCGGGCCCGGTGATCCGGGACTCATCACGGTGCGAGGCGCCGAGGTTCTCGGACGCGCCGACGTCGTCGTCTACGACCGGCTGGTGGACCCGTCCTTGCTCGACCTCGTGCCTGCCGATGCCGAGCGCGTCTACGCCGGGAAGGCGCCCGGCGCGCCGGAGATGGACCAGGCCGAGATCAACGCGCTGCTCGTCGATCGGGCGCGCGCGGGAGGGAATGTCGTCAGGCTCAAGGGCGGCGACCCGTTCGTGTTCGGCCGGGGTGGCGAAGAGGCCGAGGCCCTCGCCGCCACCGGAGTGCCGTTCGAGGTCGTGCCCGGGATCACCAGCGCGATCGGCGCGCCCGCGTACGCGGGCATCCCCGTGACACACCGCGGCGCGTCGACGCACTTCACGGTCGTGACTGGGCACGAGGACCCCGCCAAGGGCAGCGCCGACGTCGACTGGAGCGCGCTCGCCCGGACGGGCGGCACGCTCGTGATCTTGATGGGTGCCGGTCGCGTCGGCGAGATCGCATCCCGGCTCGTCGAGGGTGGCCTCGCGCCCGACACGCCGGTCGCGGCGGTTCGAAACGGCACTCGCCCCGATCAGGAGACGGTGCGCGCCACGCTCGCCACCGTCGCCGACGCCGGCGTGCAGGCTCCCGCAGCCATCGTCGTGGGCGACGTCGCCGCGCTCGACCTGACCTGGTTCGAGTCCCGGCCGCTGTTCGGCCGTTCGGTGGTCGTGACCCGGGCGCGTGAACAGGCCAGCGAGCTTCGCAATCGCCTCGAGGTGCTCGGCGCCGAAGTCCTCGAGCTCCCCGCGATCGCGATCGAGCCGATCGAGTTCGACGTTCCACAGCTCGACCGGTACGGCTGGGTCGTGTTCACGTCGGCCAACGGCGTGACGGCGTTCTTCGAGCACGGCCTGGCGTCGGGGGACCTGGACGCCCGCGCCCTCGCAGGTCTCAGCATCGCCGCCATCGGTCCGGGCACTGCCGCCGCCCTCGCCCAGAAAGGACTCCACGCCGACCTGCTCCCCGAGCGGTTCGTCGCCGAGTCGCTGCTCGACGCGTTCCCGCCGCCGAGTACCGACGGCGTTCGCGTGCTCGTCGCTCGCGCCCAGAACGCGCGCGATGTGTTCCCCGCCGGCCTGTCCGAGCGCGGCTACGAAGTCGAAGTGCTGGCTGTCTACCGAACCGTCACCGCGACGCCGAATCCGGCGTCAATCGAACGTGTGCGCGGCGGCGAAGTCGACGCGATCACGTTCACCTCGTCGTCGACGGTCACGAACCTCTGCGACCTGCTCGGGGAGATACCGGCGCCGCAGCCGCTCGTTGCGTCGATCGGGCCCGTCACGTCGAAGACGGCAACGGAGCGCGGCCTGCGCGTCGACGTCGAGGCCACCGAGCACACGATCGACGGGCTCGTCGACGCGTTATTGCGCGCACTTCCCTCCTCCCGCCGCGCCTGAGCCGTTCCCGACCGATGCCGCCGCGCACGCGGGTGGTGCCGGCGGCGTGGGAGGCGGCGTGGTGCCGGCCAGCATCCCGATGAGCTGGTCTGCGAGCCAGGCGCTCCCGTCGCCGTAGAAGTGGAACCCGTCGAGGTCGCGGGGTCGGATCCCGGGCACGACCTCGGCCGGGCATTTCTCTTCGGTCGGACACCCCAGGATCGTGGGCAGGTCGACGAGCGACACCCGCTCGGCGTGCTGGCGCGCGTATGCCCGCAGCACATTGGCCAACTCCGCGAGACGGGAATCGCCCTGGATGTTCGCCACGCCGCGCACGCTCGGGTAGGCGTTCGGCGCCGGGGGGAGAAACACGAGGCGGGCACCGCCTGCGGTCAGACGACCCACGGCGGCGTCGATGCGGGAGAGGATCGTCTTGTTCCCGGTGATCGTCCCGAAGTGGACGAGCTGCCCGTCGACCACGCGGTTCGGCCACGACTCCCATCCACTCATCCACACGACGAGGTCAGGGTTGAGAGACGCGAGCATCTGGCTCTGCAACGCCTGCGAGATGCCGGCGCACTGGCTCGTGTCGCCGAAGTAGTCGACGTACGGCCGCCCGTCGTCGAGCTTCGGCGCCCCGTCGATCACACCGCAACCGATGCGCCCTGCGACCCCCACCGAGATATCGCGTGCCGCGCCCGCGTCGCGCAGGAACGGGAACATGGTCACTGCGGTCGAGTCACCGACCAAGAGGATGCGCTGGGGCGGCGGCGGCTGCTGCGCCGGCGCGGCCGCGGCCGCGCCGACGTGGCACAAAACAATGGGAACGCACGCCAGCAGCCCCCCGACGCGGGCGATCACAGACGAGGAGCGTAGGCGCAACCGGGGTGGGCGCCGAAGTCGGTAGCACTACCATTCTTTGCGTGGCGTTCCCCGAGCATCGGTCGCGTCGCTTGCGCCGCACACCTGCACTGCGCCGGCTCGTCGGTGAGGCGCGTGTCGATGTTGATGATCTCGTCGCTCCGCTGTTCGTGAAGGAGGGCATCAAGACGCCTGAGCCGGTGCCGTCGATGCCGGGTGTCGTGCAGCACACCCAGGAGAGCCTCCGCAAGGAGGTGCGCGCCCTCGCCGACCTCGGCATCCCCGCCGTGGTTCTGTTCGGGGTCCCCGTGATCAAGGACGGGACCGGCTCAGGTGCCGACGCCCCCGACGGTGTCGTGCAAATGGCGCTGCGGTCGCTGCGAGACGAGGTCGGAGACGATCTGGTCCTCATCGCCGACAACTGCCTCGACGAGTACACCGACCACGGCCACTGCGGCATCGTCACGTCCGACGGCGAGGTCGACAACGACGCCACCATCGAGCGCTACGCGCAGATCGCCGTGTCACAAGCGGACGCGGGCGCCGACGTCATCGCACCGTCAGGGATGATGGACGGCCAGGTCGGGGCCATCCGGGCCGCGCTCGACGCCGCCGGCCACAGCGGCGCGGCCATCCTTGCCTACTCGGCGAAGTACGCGTCGGCGCTGTACGGACCGTTCCGCGACGCCGCCGAATGCGCCCCGCAATTCGGCGACCGCCGCGGTTACCAGATGGACCCGCGCAATGCACGCGAGGCGATCGAGGAAACCGCGCTCGACGTCGTCGAGGGCGCCGACATGGTGATGGTGAAGCCGGCGCTCGCGTACCTCGACGTGATTCGGGCGGTGCGTGAGTCCTTCGACGTGCCCGTCGCCGCGTTCCACGTGAGCGGTGAATACGCCATGGTGAAGGCGGCGGCGCAACTCGGTTGGCTCGACGGCGAGGCGGTCGCGCTCGAGCATCTCGTCGCGATCAAGCGCGCTGGCGCCGACTTCGTGCTGACCTACCTCGCACGCGAGGCCGCCGAGCGCCTCCACGCCTGACTTGGCTGAATCGCTCTTCGACCGGGCGCAGGCGCGCATTCCCGGAGGCGTGAACTCGCCGGTACGCGCCTTCGGCGCTGTCGGCGGAGAGCCGTTCTTCGTCGCCCGGGGGGAGGGCGCGTACCTCGTCGACACCGACGGCCGGCGCTACGTGGACTACGTGCAGTCGTGGGGCGCGTCGATCCTCGGGCACGCGCACCCGAAGATCGTCGAGGCCGTGCAGAAGGCCGCCGCCGAGGGGACGTCGTTCGGCGCGCCGACGGCGCGGGAGGTCGAGCTGGCCGAGGCGATCTGTGCGCGCGTGCCGTCGGTGGAGAAGGTGCGGCTGGTGTCGTCGGGCACGGAGGCGGCGATGACCGCGGTGCGCCTCGCCCGGGGTGCTACAGGGCGGTCGAAGATCGTCAAGTTCGCCGGCTGCTACCACGGTCACCTCGACGCGTTGCTGGTCGCGGCGGGGAGCGGAGTCGCGACGTTCGCGCTGCCCGGGAGCGCGGGCGTCACGGAAGGGGCCGTCGCCGACACGGTGGTCGTGCCCTACAACGATGCTGCCGCGCTGGACGAAGTCTTCGCGCGGCTGGGCGGCGAGGTGGCTGCGGTGCTCGTGGAGCCGGTGGCCGCGAACATGGGCCTTGTTCCCGCCGACGACGCGTTCCTCGCCCGGCTACGCGAGCGCTGCGACGACCACGGCGCCCTGCTCGTCTTCGACGAGGTGATCACCGGCTTCCGCGTCGCACCCGCCGGCGCCCAAGGCGTGTACGCCGTGACTCCTGACCTGTCGTTGTTCGGGAAGGTCGTGGGCGGCGGGCTCCCCCTCGCCGCCGTCGGCGGTCGCGCCGATGTCATGGACGAGCTCGCGCCGGTCGGCTCCGTATACCAGGCCGGCACCCTCTCGGGAAACCCGCTGGCCACTGCGGCAGGGCTCGCCGCGCTGTCGCTGCTCGATGACAACGCGTACGCGCGTCTCGAATCGACCGCGACATTCCTGGCTGGCGGACTGTCCGACGCGTTCGAGACCGCCGGTGTGCCGGCGCGGGTGCCGCGGGCGAGCACACTCGTCGGGCTGTTCTTCACGGACCGCCCCGTGCGCGAATACGAGGGTGCACGAGCGGCCGATCACAAGGCATACGCGTCGTTCTTCCACGGCCTGCTCGATCGGGGTGTCTACCTCGCGCCGAGTGGCTATGAAGCGATCTTCCCGAGCCTCGCCCACGGTGAGTCCGAGCTCGACCAGACGATCGCGGCGGCCGCCGAGGCGGCGAGGGCGACCATGAACGCTTCAGCCGATCGTTGACCCGACGATCGGGCGCGGCGCTCGCGCCATTCGGGGTGGTCTGATCGATTTCGGGCAATGGACGCCTCGCGCCACGTGCCCCATGCTTGCTGCAACTAGACGATGGCGGAGCCGACCTTGGACGGTGCAGCGCGCGTCCTGCTCGTGGACGACCACGCGTTGTTGCGCGACGCGATTCGCGTGGCGCTCGAACTTGCCGGTCACGAGGTCGTCGGAGAAGCGAGCGATGGTTACGAAGCCATTCGGCTCGTCGAGGAGCTCCACCCTCCCATCGTCTTGATGGACGTCACGCTTCCCGAGCTCGACGGGATCGAAGCCACGCGTCGCCTCAACGCGCGCGGGTCAGACGCGCGCGTGATCATTCTGACCATGCACGGCGATCCGGCCTTGGTGGCCCGCGCCGTGCGCGCCGGCGCCTGCGCCTATCTGACCAAGTCGTTCTCCATGCCGGAGGTGGTCGAGGCGGTCGAGAAAGTCGCCGCCGGCGAAGTGGTGCTCTCCCCGAACCTTGCGGGCTCGATGCTGCGCGAGCTCACGTCATCGGCCGGCGTCCGGCGTGACCTGATCACGAAGCGCGAGGCGGAAGCGCTCGAGCTTGTCGCCGACGGCTATTCGACCCGCGAGGTGGCGTCGCGCCTCCTCGTGACCGACCGGACCGTGCGCGGTGACCTGTCGTCGGCGTACGGCAAGCTCGAGGCCGGTAGCCGCGCTGAGGCCGTGCTCGACAGCGTGCGTTGGGGGGTCATCGCGCGCGACGTCTCCTCGAGCGCGATTCGTTCTTAGCCGCGGCGACGGCGGCTTCGCCGACCGTCGCCGCAGAGCCGGAGCTTGCGACGGCGACTATCTAGTGTCGCTCTTCCCGCTCCCTCGCCTCTTCGCGACGACGGCGGATGCGGTCCATCGAGAAGAGCACCGCGAACGTGAGGCCGACAAGGATCGTGAACAGCACGAAGGCCGTGGCGCCGCCCCCGTTCTCCTTCCCGGCGTCGACCAGCTGCTGTGCACCGGCGGGCGACGCGATCAGCACCAGAAAGGCAACCGTCACGGACACGGCCAACACGACGAGGTGTCTCACGCGGCGGGTCACGGACACGTTCCTCACGTCCTTGCCGGTACCGGGGTCGGGCCGGCCGCCTCGCGCCGCTTCGCCGCCTCCTGCTCGTCGCGCTCGCGCCAGTGGAGGCCGAGCAGCCCGAGGCCGAACAGCACGAGCGAGCAGATGAACGCCAGGATCGGCGGCAGCCGCAGCTGACCGAGGTCGCGCTCGAGGATCATGAAACCGTTCTTGTCAGAGGTCGGGTCGCACTCGGGCTTCGGCGGCGGGACGCCGAACGGGGTTTCCACCGGCTTCACGGCGCAGACCTCCACGATGGCGAAGAGCGGCTTGTGGGTGATCTGGAAGTCCAGGAACTCCGGATCGCTGCCGCCGATCTCGTACGTGTTCACGGTCTGGTAGTCGGTCACCTTGTCGAACTTCGCGAATTTGTTGTCCTCGGGCGTGGGCTTCTCGATCGCCGTGGGCTGTTTCGTGACCAGCCGCTCGTCGACCGCGGCCTTCACGTTGGCGGCCTCGATCGTGTCGACCTTGTCCGTCTTCGAGACCTTGCGCGCCTCTTTGATCTTGGCTTGGTCGAGCTGGCTGACGAACTGCTTCACGTTCCACTCGGGGATGCGACCCTTCAGCGTGTTCAGCGGCGACGCCGTCGTCACCCACAGAAGACTCAGGATCACCATGAACCCCGCGAGCCCGGTGGCGGCGACGAGGAAGCCAAGCCGGGCCCCCAGGTTCGTCCCGAGCAGCAGGTAGATCGACCCGCAGAACAACACGAGCCCGGCCAGGACCACGAGGATCCCGAGGATCGTGGGGTACCAGAGCGACTTCTCGATGGTCTCCTGGGCCAAGACCAGCGCGCTCACGTCCGACACCCCCTCACAACCCGCGCTCGTAGTCGACGATGGCCTGGATCTGCTCCTTCGTCAGCACGCTGGAGAAGTGCGGCATCCGTCCCGTCGAGATGCCCCGGGTGCCGTACACCTCGTGCGGGGGTTTGCCACTCGCGACCCAGTCGTAGTGGTCCTGCGGGCCCTTGGGGCCCGCGAACTGGCGCAGCGTCGCCCCGCCCGTGAGGTTCGGGCCGAAGGCGCCCCCACCCTGCGGCCCCGGCGGCGGCCCCACCGGCTTCTCCGGGTCGTAGAACGACCAGTTCTTCGTGTGACAGCGCGCGCACTGCAGCTGGAAGAGCAACTGCCCGTCGCTGGCGCCCGGGTTCTTCGCCCGAGCGTCCGCAAGGTCTTGTGTGAAGCGCTTCTTCGCCTCCTCGGGCTTCACGGTGATGCTCTGGATGTAGTTCACGACGTCGTCGATGCCCTGCTGGTTGAGGACGCCTTTGCCGCTTGCCACGCCCCACGGCGGCATCGGGGTGCCGGGGCGGCCGTAGGTGATGATGTTCTTCACTTCGTCCTTGGAGAAGCGCAGCAGCTCGACATCCAGTGGCGGCGCTTGCCACGTCACCTGCACCGGCAGGCAGTAGCTCGGCGTGTCGGCCGTGACCGGCGCGCTGGGGTCGCAGCGCGCGTCGTCCGACTTGATCGTGAAGTTGGTCGAGCCGCCCTTGCCGTCGACACCGTGACAGTTCGCGCACAGCAGCGACCGCGTCGGGTCGTACTTCGTGCTCTGGTCGTTGGCGAACAGGATCGCGCCTCGCTCGACGGATCGATCGTGGAAGTTCTTTTGCGCTGATGCCTCTTCACGGCTCGGCTCGAACACGTAGTAGACGAACAGCGTCAACGCGATGAACGCGGTGGTGAGCAGCGAGATGAAGAGCACGCGTTCGAGGTGGCGGCCCTCGAGCTCTTCATCGGGCAGGAACGGGTTCAGGTTCTGCGGGGGACGGGGCTCGGGGTTTCGCCGCAAGCTGAACACGCGCCACAGGATGATGGCCCCGATCGTCCCGAACGCGATGAGGTTGACGACGATGAGCGTCAGGCGGAGATTCACCGCGTGTGAACCTCACACACAGGGCGCCCCCTCGGCCGTCTGTCCCGTCGTGTCGGTGCCGATCGGAGGGCCCTGCACGATCGTGCCCGTGTCGACCGTGATCGATCCGCCGGAGACCTCGAGCGGGAACCGGTCGAGGCCTCGCGGCGCCGGCCCGCCCTTCTTCTCCCCGACCCGGTTGTACTTCGAGCCATGGCACGGGCACTCGAACCACTGCGACGTCTCGCACCACGGCACACGGCAGCCCAGGTGCACGCACTTCTGGTACAGCGCGACGTACCCCTTCTCCATCCCGGCGACGATGCGCGGGTCGTAGACAGCCCTTGCTTTCGCGATGTCGTCCTTCGGATAGGGCTGGATGTACGTGCGGGCCCCCGCGTTGTAGAACGGAATCTTCTTGTCGAAGGCCTGCTTGGCGTCGTCTTCAGTGCCGACAGCGATCTTGGCGCCGAAGCCGCCGGCGCTCGACGGCCACAGGAACCCGAGCATCGCCGCCCCCATGCCGGCGGCGAAGATGCCGAGGCCGGTGAGGATCCCGCGGTTGAAGAACTGGCGGCGGGTGATGCCGAGCTCCTCCTCTTCGACGGGGACGTACTCGACCGGCGCCCGCTCGCCCACCGGCTCGAGCGCCTGCCGGGCGGCCTGGGCGCGCTGTCGGGCTTCGTCGTCGAGCTCGGCAAGCTCCGTGCTCTCGCTGACGGGCGGCGCCATGTCGGGCGCTGGCTCGGAACGGTCGCGCCGGCGCGTCTCGCGGCTCAGCCGCCCGGTGCCGGCGGCGCGCCGCCGACCCTCGGCGAGGATCGCCACCGCTGCCAGGGCCAGCAGTCCGAGAATGGCGAGGATCAGGATGATCGAGGAGTCCACGAGTCCGTATCCGTATCTACAGATCGAAGAAGATGCCGTTGTTCCACGGGAACACGAAGTTGAAGCCAGGGCCCCGGAAGAACGAGCCGATGATTACGAGCACTGCCCACAACATCACGAACAGCGTGAAGATCGAGATCGCGAACTTGCGATCCGAGGGCGCGTGCGACGGGTTCTTGTCGATGAACGGCGCGACGGCCAGCAGGAAGAGGCCCATGCCCGGGATCGTCACACCCGCGACCATCGGGTGGAACATCGTGAGCAGCTCCTGGAGGCCGAGGAAGTACCACGGCGCCTTCGACGGGTTCGGCGTCTTGTTGAAGTCGGCCAGTCCCAGCAAAGGCGCGCGTACCAGGGCCGAGAAGATCAGCATGGCCGCCGTCACGACGAGGACCGCCGCGAACTCGATCACGAGCAGATGCGGCCACACGTGCACCTTGTCCTGGGCTTCGGCGCGCGTCTGCTGAATCGACCCCGACTTCACAACGGTCAACAGCCGCTGTGTGTGCCCCCCGGGGCCGGTCGCAGTCGGCGTCGGCGGCGCCGCGGTCGCGGTCGCAGTGGCACCGGCAGCGGCGGCCGCCGGCGCCTTGGCGCCGCCGTCCCCGCCGTCGCTCGGGGCGGCGCCCGCGCCGGTGAGCTCTGCGCGCCGGCGCTTCGATCGCTCGAGGAGGTGGGCGGGGACCTTGCTCGCCTCCCCGGTCGGCGCCTCGGCCGCCGCCGGCGCCTCCGCCGGAGCTTCGGCTGCCGGGGCCTCAGCAGCGGGCTCGCTCGGCGCCTCGGCGGCGGGCGCGGCTTCTTCGCCGCCGCCCTCCTCGCCCGGGACGGGGAGCCCCAGCGCCTTGCGCCGCTCCCGGCTGCGCCGGAGGAGGTGCTCGGGAACCTCGGTCATCGCGTACCAGTCATCTCTACAGCGGTCCGGACAGGCCGCCGTCCTTGCGGACGCGCCAGAAGTGCACGGCCATGAAGATCACGATCACGAACGGTAAGAGCAACACGTGCAGCGTGTACCACCGCAGCAAGGTGTCGTTGCTGATCTCAGACGATCCCAGCAGCACGAACTTCACCTGCGAGCCGAACACCGGCGTGTAGCCCATCATGTTCGTGCCCACGGTGACGGCCCACAGCGCCAGCTGGTCCCACGGCAACAGGTAGCCGGTGAACGACAGCAGCAGGGTCAGCGTGAGCAGGATCACGCCGATGACCCAGTTGAACTCCCGTGGCGACTTGTACGCGCCGTGGTAGAAGACCCGGCTCATGTGCAGGAACACCGTCAGCACCATGAGGTGCGCCGCCCACCGGTGCATGTTGCGCACGATCGAGCCGAACGTCACTGCTGTCTCCAGCGTCTGCACGGTGTCCCACGCCGACGCCGCCGTCGGACGGTAGAAGAACATCAAGAAGATGCCGGTGATCGTCAGGAGGATGAAGAGGAAGAACGACAGGCCGCCGAGGCACAGGGTGTAGGAGACCTTCACCGCGTGCCGCTTCACCTTCACCGGGTGAAGGTGGTACAGCACGTTGTTCATGATCACGTAGGAACGGTTCCGGGGGCTGTCGGTGTAACCGCGCCGGAACACCGACCCGGGGCGGAAGATCGAAATCCATGCCTGCGAGCCGCGGACCTTCTGATCGGCGGTCTCGAGCACCTTGGCGAGCCGCCGCTCCCCGTTCGCTCCGTTGCCTTGCCGTTTGGCCACGAACCCGTCTCCTCGTGTTACTTCGGTGCAGTGTCGAGCGCCGGCCGGTCCATCAGAACCTGACTCCGTAGCTGTAGCCGTGGCGGTCGGTGCGGGTGTGAGGGTCGCCAGCGGCGGCGACCTGCGATGCGAGCTTGCCCAGGATGATCACGCCCGTCGGGCACCGGTCCACACACAGCGCGCAGCGGGTGCACACGTCTTCGTCGACGATGAACGCCACATGGTCAGTCGGGTCCTCGCCCGGGTGTTCGGTGTCGACGGCGTCGGAGATGGCGTCGACCGAGACCATGTGGATGCACTTCCAGGGGCAGATGTCGACACAGCCCTCGCACAGGATGCACTCGGACTGGTCGATGTGGAGGAACTGCTTGGGCTTGACCGCAGAGGTCAGGAACGACGGGTCGACTTCTTGGAGCTCGTAGTCGGTGACGAAGTCCGGCATCGGCGGGTTCGCGTCCGTGCGCGCCATCGTCACCCCCTCGCCTTGACCGGCCGGCCGAACCGCGACGTGCGCAGGACCTTGCCTTCTTCGCTCGCCGGCTCGGGCTTGGGTACGAGCCGCTGCTGCCACAGCACCCACAGCCGCAAGTTGAGGCCGAAGAAGCCGCCGTAGATGAGGACGACGATGAAGTCGCGCAGCTGCTGATAGTTGGGCTTGATCACGTAGGTCTCGAACACGAACTTGTCGGGCGTCCACTGGAGGTACTTGTCGGAGAACGTGATCCACTCGTGCGGGATCACGCCGTACGCCAGCGTGAAGAGGAAGAACGCGCCTACCGCGCCGGCCATCGCCTCGGACCACGTGGTCTGACGGTCCTGGGGCCGCGGATCGCGTGACACCACCATCGCCAGGGCCAGCCCTGTGGCGCCGAAGATGATCACCCACACCATCAGGATCTGGAGGGCCGGGAACACCCCGCCGATGACGTAGCAACCGATGACGAGCCCGATCACGAGGGGGACACCCTGGCGGGGCGTCAGGATCTTGCGTTGCAACGGCGGCCGGAGCAGGGCCGCCACGAACGCGAGGCCGATCGCCATCGCGAGGCTGGCGAAGATGAGCCTGCCTGCCGGGTGTGCCCAGCTGAAGTGCCAGCGGTCGAGCACGCTTTCCGGAATCAGGTTGGGCATGAGCCCTTGTGCCCCTCCGTCGCGGAGCGCCTTCGCGGCCGCGTCTCCGAATACCCGTGGTGTTACCACGCTAGATGAGGGTCGGGCACATTGGAGACCGCGCCGCGAGGGGGTCGAGTGGGCAGCTTGTGAACTTGTGACACCGCTGGTGGCGCATGCGGCCCCGCGGGGCGGGCTGTGCCACGATGCGGGAACGGCCGGCGCGGCGATGGCGTCGGAATCGTCGGGACAACGCTGATGGGTGACCGGTACGACGTCCTCGTGATCGGCGGTGGGCCGTCCGGCGCGGCGGCGGCGTACTGGCTCGCGCAGCGGGGCCGGCGGGTGCTCGTCGTCGAGAAGAAGCGCTTCCCCCGCGAGAAGACCTGCGGCGACGGGCTCACCCCCCGAGCCGTGCGCGAGCTGCACGACATGGGCCTGACCGAGCAGCTAGGCGACTACCTGCGCTACGACGGGCTGCGGTCGATCGCGCACGGCGTCACGCTGGAGCTCGCGTGGCCCGACCACCCCGACTTCCCGCCTTACGGGTACGTCATCCGGCGGCGCGACCTCGACGAGATGGTCGCGGGCCAGGCGGTGAAGGCAGGAGCCACGTTCTGGCCCGCGGCCGAGGCCACCGAGCCAGTCGTCGACGGCGGTCTGGTGACCGGGGCGGTCGTCCACCGCAAGGAGAACGGCACCCGCGCGCCGGTCCGGGCGCGCTACGTGGTGGTCGCCGACGGCGCCAACTCACGCTTCGGTCGGTCGCTGGGCGCGGCGCGGGACCGGTCCTACCCGCTGGGCATGGCCGTGCGCGGCTACTTCGAGAGCCCGTACCACGACGACCCCTGGATCGAGAGCCACCTCGACCTCCGCGACCGGGACGGCAATCACCTCCCGGGTTACGGCTGGGTGTTCCCGGTCGGCGACGGCACGGTGAACGTCGGTGTCGGCTTGTTGTCGACGTTCGCGGGCTGGAAGTCGGTGAACACGAGCCATCTCATGGACGCGTTCGTGGCGACGGCGCCATCGCGCTGGGGCATCAGCGCCGAGACGGCCTGCGGACCGCCGACGGGCGGGAAGCTGCCGACGGGCGGGTCGGTGCGCCCCGGCATCGGCCCGACGTGGCTCGTCGTCGGCGACGCCGGCGCCGTGATCAACCCGTTCAACGGTGAGGGCATCGCGTACGCGTACGAGACGGGGCGGCTGGCGGCGGACGCCCTGGACCTCGCGCTCGCGACGGGCGACGGGCTCGCTCTCCAGCGCTATCCGCAGCGGCTCGAAGAGCTGTACGGGCTCTACTTCAAGGTCGCTCGCGCGTTCGTGAAGGCCATCGGGAACCCCGCCGTGATGCGCGAGCTCACTCGCGTCGGCATGCAATCCAAGACGCTCATGGAGTGGGTGCTGCGGATCATGGCGAACCTTCTTCGCCCCGACGAGCTCGGCCCCGCCGAGGCGGCCTACAAGGCCGTCGCCGCGCTCGTCGCCATCGCACCGGAGCCGTAGACGCCTTAGGTCGTTTCGCCGGCGCCGCGGTAGCCTGCGCGCGCCAGGCGCCGGAACGGGGCCGGAACGGGGAGCGTCACGTGACTGCGTACCTGCCGATCCTCACGATGATCTGTCTGGTGGTGGTGTTCATCGCGGCGTCCTTCCTGGCGTCGGAGGCGCTCGGACCGAAACGGCCGAACGTCGCGAAGGAAGCGCCGTACGAGTCGGGGATCGTGCCCGAAGTGGAACCGGCCGAGCGCTTCCCGGTGCGCTTCTATCTCGTGGCGATGACGTTCATCGTCCTCGACGTCGAGATCATCTTCCTCTACCCGTTCACGACCGTGTTCCGGAGCTTCGTTCCCGGCGCGTACGGGCTCGTCGTGATGGGCGTGTTCCTGCTCGCGCTGCTCGTGCCGTTCGCCTACTTGCTGTCGACGGGCGCTCTCGACTGGGGCCCGGCGCGCAGGCTCAGGACGCGCCTCACGCCAGGAGTCATGCGCGCGCCGGGCAAGGCCGGCGCGCGCGGTCTCGACCCCAACGCGGTCGAACGCGAGACGGAAGCTGCGTAGGCAATGGGTCTCGATCAGGTTCCGTACAGCTTCCTCACGGGGCGGCTCGAGGACCTCGTGAAGTGGGCGCGCCGGAACTCGGTGTGGCCGGCGACGTTCGGGCTCGCGTGTTGCGCGCTCGAGATGATGGCGGCCGGCGCCGCGCACTACGACCTGGCGCGCTACGGGATGGAGGTGTTCCGCGCCAGCCCCCGCCAGGCCGACCTCATGATCGTCGCCGGGCGGCTCAGCCAGAAGATGGCTCCTGTGCTGCGCCAGGTCTACGACCAGATGGTCGAGCCCAAATGGGTGATCTCGATGGGGGTGTGCGCGAGCACAGGCGGCATGTTCAACAACTACGCGCTCGTGCAGGGCGTCGACCAGGTCGTGCCCGTCGACGTGTACGTCCCCGGCTGTCCACCCGGCCCCGAGACGCTCATGCACGGGATCCTCACCCTGCACGAGCAAATCCGCAGCGGGGAGATCATGAAGCGGCGTGCCGCGACTCGCCACGGCGGCGCCGGCATCCAGGTCGAGCAGCGCGACGGCACCCCGGCCGACGCCCTGGCGAGCCGATAAGGACCGCGTCCCGAGGAACCTTGCGACGATGGCTGACGACGATGCTCGTGAAGACAATCACAAGAACCCCGACGAGCGCACGGAGGAACCGACAGAAGAAGAGGAGAGAGAACACAGAGAAGAAGAAAAGGAGAACGTCGCCGCGGTGGGCGGAGACGGCGGCTCCGCCGACCGTCGGAGCACGAGCCCGAGCTTGGGAGGGCGAGCAGAAGATCTCGACGAGGTCGCCGCCGCCGTGGTGGAACGCTTCCCGGGCACGGTGTTCCACCGCTCGCACGGCCAGCCCGTCGTGTACGTCGACCGCTCGGTTTGGGTGGATATGGCCGGGTTCCTGCGCGACGAGCAGCACTTCACGCAGTGCATGGACGTGACCGCCGTCGATCACCTCGTGGACGCCGAGCGCCTCGAAGTCCCGGGCGTGGTCCCGGAACGGTTCGAGGTGGTCGCGAACTTCCTGTCGCATCCTCGGAACCGTCGCCTGCGCGCGATCTGCGAAGTACCGGCCGATGCCCCGTCCGTGCCGAGCGTCACGGGCGTGTACCCGGGCATGAACTTCGGCGAGCGCGAGGTGTTCGACATGCTCGGTATCGCGTTCGATGGGCATCCTGACCTCACGCGCATCCTCATGCCCGACGACTGGGTGGGTTACCCGCTGCGCAAAGACGATCCGCCCGGGCGCGTGCCCGTCACCTTCAAAGAAGATCCGAGCCCCCGATGAGCGACATGCGCGACGGCAAGACGTTCGTGCCGGATCCGAACCTGACTCGTCTCACCGACGAGCGTTCTCAGGAGCTCGAGCACAGGGATGTCGTCGTCACCGGCGGCCCGTGGCCGGAAGCCGAGGAAGACGGCGAGACGATGATCATCAACATGGGGCCGCAGCACCCGTCCACGCACGGTGTGCTGCGCGTGATGATGGAGCTCGACGCCGAGACCGTCCTGCGAGCCAAGGCGGTCATCGGGTACCTGCACACGGGGATGGAGAAGACGGGCGAGGAGCTCACCTACGTGCAGGGGTCCACGAACGTCACGCGCATGGATTACGCGGCGCCGCTGTCGAACGAGCTCGTGTTCTCGTTGGCGACGGAGCGTCTTCTCGATATCGACGTCCCGCCGCGGGCCACATGGATCCGCATGTACCTGGTCGAGCTCAACCGCATCGCGTCGCATCTGTTGTGGCAAGCGACGAACGGCCTGGACCTGGGCGCGCTGTCGATGATCGTCTACGGCTGGCGCGAACGCGAGGAGACGCTGCGGCTGCTCGAGAAGATCACCGGTCTACGGATGAACCACAACTTCATCCGTCCCGGCGGCGTCGCCGCCGACCTGCACGACGGCTGGGAAGAAGACACGCTCGCGCTCTGTGACACCGTCGTGAAGGGCGCGTCCGAGTACGACGAGCTCCTCACGGGGAATCCCATCTGGCAGGAGCGCACCGCCGGTGTCGGCGTGATCACCACCGAGCAGGCGCTGGCGCTGGGCGTGTCGGGCCCGATCCTGCGCTCGACCGGGTTCCCGTGGGATCTGCGCAAGGCCCAGCCGTGCCTCGCCTACGACGACGTCGACTTCGACGTGATCTACACCGAGAACGGCGACTGCTACGACCGCTATCGTCTCCGGCTCCACGAGATCCTGGAGTCCGTCAAGATCGTGCGCCAATGCGTCGAGAAGATGCCACCGGGCGACTACCGGATCCAGGACCGCAAGGTCACGCCACCGCCGCGCGCCCGCATCGACGAGTCGATGGAGGCGCTCATCCACCACTTCAAGCTCTTCACCGAAGGCTTCAAGGTCCCGCCGGGCGAGACATATGTCGCCGTCGAGTCACCCCGGGGTGAGATCGGCTGCTACCTCGTCTCCGACGGCACGGGGAAGCCGTCCCGGCTGCACATTCGGGGGCCGTCCTTCTACAACCTCCAGGCCATGACACCGATGCTGGAGGAGCGGCTCATCGCCGACGCCGTCGCGGTGATCTCCACCATCGACCCGATCATGGGCGAGGTGGACCGGTAGTGGCATTCACGACAGCGAACCGGGCCCGGGCGCGCGAGATCATCGCCCAGTACCCGGTGGCGACGTCGGCCACCCTGCCGCTGTTGCACCTGACGCAGGACCAGGACGGCTGGGTGAGCCCGGAGGCGATGGAGGAGATCGCCCGGCTTCTCGACATGACGCCCGCGCAGGTCCTCGGTGTGTGCTCCTTCTACACGATGTTCAAGCGCGAACCGGTCGGGCGGCTCGTCGTGTCGGTGTGCACGAACGTGAGCTGCCTCGTGAACGGCGGGCCCGAGCTGCTACGCGCACTCGAAGATGCGCATCTCGACGACGAGGACGTGCACGTCGAGGAGGTCGAGTGCATCGCGGCGTGCGACCTCGCGCCCGTCATGCAGGTGAACTACGACTACCACGGCCCCGTCACTCCCGAGGCGGCCGAGACGATCATCGAGGAATACAAGCGGGGCGCGCGAAGGCCGCGCACTGTTTCCGGCACGCGCGTCGGCGCGCAGGCGGGGCACTGATGCCCGAAACGCGCATCGTCACCGCCCGGCTGCACGACCATTCCAAGGACTCGTGGACCATCGACCGGTACCTCGCGACCGGCGGCTACGAAGCGCTCCGCAAAGCGCTCGGGATGACTCCGGAGCAGATCGGCGAGGAGCAGGTGAAGGCGTCCGGTCTGCGGGGCCGGGGCGGCGCCGGGTTCGGGACCGGGCAGAAGTGGTCGTTCCTGCCCAAGGGCGTGTACCCGCGCTACCTCGCCGTCAACGCCGACGAAGGCGAGCCCTCCACGTTCAAGGACCACATGCTCATCGAGCGTGACCCCCACCAGCTGCTCGAGGGCTCGATCATCTCGGCGTTCGCCATCGAGTGCCACATCGCCTTCATCTATGTGCGCGGCGAGTTCGCACTCGGCTACGAGCGCCTCGAGCGCGCTGTTGCCGACGCCTACGCACGTGGGTTCCTCGGCAAGGACATCCTCGGTTCGGGCTTCGACCTCGACGTGATCCTGCACCGCGGCGCCGGCGCCTACATCGCCGGTGACGAGACCGGATTGCTGTCGAGCCTCGAAGGTGAGCGCGCCATGCCCCGCATCAAGCCGCCGTTCCCAGCGGTGCAGGGCCTCTTTGCGAAGCCGACGGTCGTGAACAACGTCGAGACGCTGTCCGCCGTCCCGCACATCATTGACCGTGGCGGTGACTGGTACGCGAGCCTTGGCGTGAACCGGTCGACCGGCACCCGCATCTTCTCGGTGTCGGGCCACGTCGAGCGGCCCGCCAACTACGAAGTCGAGCTGGGAACGCCGTTCCGCGAGCTCATCGAAGGCCTCGCCGGTGGCGTCCCCGGCGGGCGCAAGATGAAGTTCTTCATCCCCGGCGGCGCGTCGTCACCGTGGCTGATGCCCGAGCACCTCGACGAACCCACCGACATGGACCACGTGCAGAACGACCTCAAGTCCATGCTCGGCTCGGGGGCGATCATGGTCTTCGACGAGACGACCGACCCGCTGCGGGTCGCGTGGCGGCTGGCGAAGTTCTTCGCCCACGAATCGTGCGGCAAATGCACGCCGTGCCGCGAAGGCTCGGGCTGGATCGAGAAGATCCTCTACCGCATGGCGAACGGGCTCGGTCGCCCCCAGGATCTCGATCTGCTGCTGGACTTCGGCGACAACATCGTCCCCGGGCTCAACGCGCCGTTCGCGCAGACGACGATCTGCGCGTTGGGGTCGAGCATCATGTCGCCCGTGGTGAGCCTCGACCGGTTCTTCCGCGACGAGATCCAAGCACGCATGACCGAGGACACCCAGGCCCGCATCCCCGTCACGGCGGCGGAGTCGGGCGGCGGGAGAGTCGCATGACCGACCAGCCGATGAGCCAGTGGCCGTCGACCTGGGAGTACGTGCTGCCCGTCCGCCCCGGTCCCGAGCGCGTGCGCATCACCGTCGATGGCCGCGAGGTCGAAGTCGGTAACGGCGAGCTGCTCATCAAGGCGGCCCAGGACCACGGCGTCTACATTCCTCGGTTCTGCTGGCACGACCGGATGAAGCCGGTCGGGATGTGTCGCATGTGCCTCGTGGAAGTCGAGGGCATGCGCGGGCTGCAGATCGCGTGCGCGACGCCGGTGTACGACGGCATGGTCGTCGACACGCAGAACGACGGCGTGCGCAAGGCCCAGGACGGCATCCTCGAGTTCCTGCTCATCAACCATCCGCTCGACTGTCCGGTCTGCGACCGCGGTGGCGAATGCCCGCTCCAAGACCAGACGCTGTCGTTCGGGCCCGGCGAATCACGGTACGTCGAGGAGAAACGGCACTTCGAGAAGCCCATTCCGATCAGCGACCTCGTGCTCCTCGACCGCGAGCGCTGCATCCAGTGCGGACGCTGCACGCGTTTCGCGGACGAGATCGCCGGTGACCCGCTGATCGACTTCGGCGCACGCGGCGAGCTCACCGAGGTCATCACCTACCCAGACGACCCGTTCACGTCGTACTTCTCCGGCAACACCGTGCAGATCTGCCCGGTGGGCGCGCTGACTGCCAGCCCGTACCGGTTCAGGGCGCGGCCATGGGACCTCACGACGTCCGAGACCTCGTGCGTGACCTGCGCGGTGCACTGCCGCGGCGCCCTGCAGTCGTCGTCCAACCGGCTCATCCGGCTGCTCGGTGTCGATTCCGACCCCGTGAACCAGGGCTGGCTATGCGACAAGGGCCGCTACGGCTACGAGTGGGTGCACGCCGACGAGCGGGTGCGCCGGCCGTTGGTGCGCGAGCACGGCGAGCTCGTCGAGACGACCTGGCCTCTGGCGCTCGACGCCGCCGCCGACGGGCTGCGCAAGGTCCTCGACGTCCACGGGCCCGAAGCCATCGCCGTGCTCGGCGGCGGGCGGGGCACCAACGAGGACGCGTACGTCTGGGCCCGTTTCGCCAAGGCTGTGCTCGGCACCGACAACGTCGACGCCCAGCTCGGCGACGGCCTCCCCGCCGACGTGGTGTTGGGCATGCCGCGGGCGACGATCGCCGACTGCGACCGCGCCGCCGCGATCGTGCTCCTCGCCCCCGACTTGAAGGAGGAGCTGCCGGTCCTCTTCCTGCGCATCCGGAACGCGGCCGTCGAGCTCGGCGTGCCCGTCATCGATGTGGCGCCCGTCGACCACAGTCTGACCCGGTACGCCGACGCCGTCGTGCGCCACGTCCCGGGCGAGGCCGACGCCGCCGCCGAGAAGCTCGTCCGTGCCCTCGGCGGCGAACGCACCGGCGACGACGCCATGGACCGCGCCGGCGCGCTGGTCGAGGGCCGCGACGGCGATCTCATCGTGGTGCTCGGGCGACCGTCCGTCGCCGAAGCTCCCGACTCGGTGATGCGAGCCGCCGCGCTCTTGGCCGCGCGCCCCGACACGCGGTTCTTGTCCGCGCTGCGGCGCTCGAACGTGCACGGCGCGCTCGACCTCGGCCTGGCGCCCGGCTTCCTGCCCGGGCGCGTCTCACTCGAAGCCGGCCGCGCACACTTCACCGACGCGTGGGGGAAGGTCCCCGACCGGAGAGGTCTCGACGCCACCGGCATCCTCCGGGCGGCCGTTGACGGCCAGCTCCACGGGCTCGTGCTCCTGGATGCCGACCCGATCGACGACTTCCCCGACCGTCGCCTGGCGCGGGATGCGCTGCACAACGTCGACTATGTAATCGCGCTCGACGCGTTCCTCTCCGAAAGCACGGGGTCTGTCAACGTGTTCCTCCCGATCACGGTGTGGGGCGAGAAGCCGGGCACCGCCGGCAACATCGAGGGTCGCGTGCAGCGGCTGTCGCAGCAGATCTCGCCCGAGGGCACCGTGATGTCGGATTGGCGGGTCGCGTCGGAGCTCGCGTTGCGCTTCGGAGTCGACTTCGATCTCGAGACCGTGACCGAGGTGCAGGAGGAGATCGCTCGCGTCGCGCCCGCCTTCGGCGGTGTCGACGTCCGGTTGCTGCGGCGCGCCCGTGACGGCGTCGTGCTGCCGCTCGGCGAGCACGACGAAGAGCTGGTCCTCGAGGCCGCCCCGCTTCCGCTCACCGACGCCTCGTGGGAGCCCATCCGGCCCGGCACCATCTCGTCGGGCGAGACGCTGACGTCCCACGTCGGCACGGGCGTGGTCGAGGCGACCGGAACGGGATCGACGACGACCGTCAAGCCCGGGCTCACCGAGGTCGAGATGCAAGCGGCGTCGCGCGAGGAGGCAAGCCGGCTGGGCAGCGCGGCACGCGACGCGCGGGCTGAAGGGCCGCCCTTGCACGAATGGGATCGGGCCACCGGGCGAATCTCGAGGGAGCGGCGTGACTCGTACGCCCTGCGGCTCGTGTCGGGGCGAAAGCTCTACGACGCTGGGCGTGTGAGCACTGCGTCGCCGTCGCTCGCGCCACTCGCGCCGGGAACGGCGATGCTCGTTCACGCGGCCGATCGCGACCGGATCGGGGTCGCCGACGGCGACGCCGTGCGCGTCACGAGCAGTCGCGGCTCCGTAACGCTGCCCGTGCGGGCGGCCGCTGGGATCCCGCGGGGCGTCGCCTTCCTCCCGTTCAATCAACCGGGCCCCGGCGCAGGTGACCTGATCGATGCCACCGCCCCGGTCACCGACGTGCGAGTCGAGACCCTGGGACCGGCGCGGTGACGTTCCTCGATCCGCTGCTGAAGGGCGACATCGATCTCACGGTCGTGTTGATCGTCATCGGCAAGACCATCGCGACGTTCGCGCTGCTGCTGGTCGCCGTCCTCTTCTACATCTGGTTCTTGCGCAAGATCATCGCCGACATGCAGGACCGGATCGGCCCGTACAACGCGGGGCCGTTCGGGATCTTCCAGACCGTCGCGGACGGGATCAAGCTCTTCTTCAAGGAGCAGTCGATGCCGAGGAGCGCCGACAAGCCGGTGTTCCTCATCGCGCCGTACCTGTCGATCCTGCCCGCGTTCCTCGCGTTCAGCATCGTTCCGATCGGCGGCCTCGTGAGCATCGCGGGCCACAAAACCTACCTGCAGCTGGCGGAGCTGCCGATCGGGGTGCTGTGGCTGCTCGCGATGTCCGGGCTCGGACTGTACGGAGTGATGCTCGCAGGTTGGTCGTCGGGGTCGAAGTATCCGTTGCTCGGGGCGGTGCGGGCGTCGGCGCAGCTTCTCAGCTACGAGGCCGCGTTCTCGCTCGCGATCGTCGGCGTGCTCATCCAGTCGGGAACGCTTTCGACGCGCGGAATCGTGAACGGCCAGGCCTGGACCGGCAACTTCCTCGAGGGTCTGGGCCACTGGTACGTGCGCCCGGCGATCGTCGCGTTCGTGATCTTCATCATCGCCGCACTCGCCGAGACGAACCACCCGCCCTTCGACCTGGTCGAGGCGGAGCAGGAGCTCGTCGGCGGGTTCCACACCGAGTACACCGGCATACGGTTCGCGATCTTCTTCCTTGCCGAGTTCATGAACGTCATCACGATGTCGGCCATCGCGGTGACGCTGTTCTTGGGCGGACCCGCCGGTCCGAAGCTCGGGTTCCTCGACGCGTCAAACACGATCAACGTGTGGGTGATGCCCGTCTTCTGGTTCATGCTGAAGCTGCTCGTGTTGCTGTACGGCACGGTGTGGATCCGAGCCACCCTGCCGCGCCTGCGGTACGACCAGCTCATGGCCCTGGGCTGGAAGTACATGATCGAGATCGCGTTTCTCTGGCTGATGGTCTCGGGCGTCGTGGTGATCGGACGGGAAGAGGAGTGGAACCTCTGGATCGTGGTGCCCGCGGCCGCCGCCGGGGCCGTGCTCGTCTACGGCGTCTTGTGGGCGTCGATGACGAAGTCCGGCGAGTTGACCGAGCAGGAGCAGATCCACTGATGGGCGTGGTCGAGTTCTTGCGGGGGTTCACCGTGCCGATCAGGCAGGTGTTCCGGCCCAAGCTCACCGAGTTCTTCCCCAAGGAGAAGCGGCCGAAGCCGGCGCGGTTCCACGGCCGCCACGTCCTCAACCGCTATGAGGACGGCATGGAAAAATGCATCGGCTGCGAGCTGTGCGCCGGCGTGTGTCCGGCCCGGTGCATCTACGTACGCGGCGCCGACAACCCGCCCGACGCTCCAATCGCCCCCGGCGAGCGGTACGGGTTCGTCTACGAGATCAATTACCTCCGCTGCATCCACTGCGACATGTGCGTCGAGGCGTGCCCGACCGAGGCCATCACCGAGACCAAGCAGTTCGAGTACTCGTTCACGAACCGTGACGACTCCATCTACACGAAGGACGAGCTCCTCGTCGACGACGACGGCCGCGCTCGCCGGCTGCCGTGGGAGCTGTGGATGGGCTTCGAGGACGACGACACCAGCGCGTGGATGCGGGCGACCTCCCCGTCGGGCGACGCCGACTACGAGGGAAGGGTCGCGTGGGCGGGCGAGCTCGGCTACGGCGTGCGCCCGCCCGAGCGGGGTCAGAGCGAAGCCCAGAGTGGCGCGCGAGACGCAGCCGAAGGCGACGGCGCGTGACCCTCGAGGCCCTCGTCTTCTTCGTCGCCGCCGTGCTCGCGCTCGGCGGCGCGGTCGGGGTCGTGCTGGGACGGAACCCGGTGCACTGCGCCCTGATGCTGGTCGTGACGCTCGTCGCGGTCGCCGTCTTCTTCCTGCTCCAAGAGGCGCAGCTCGTGGCGGCGGTGCAGGTGATCGTCTACGCGGGGGCGATCGTGGTGCTGTTCCTGTTCGTGATCATGCTGCTCGGGGTCGACCGGCAGGAGTCGCTGGAGGAGCCGATCCCGTACCAGCGGCCGGCGGCCCTCGCGCTCGGCGCCATCCTGCTGGCGGAGATCTTCGTGCTCGCCGGGCGCAACTGGGTCACGGGGGCGAGATCGGTGCGGGGCTCGGCGACCAAGCCGGTCGACGGCCGAGACCTCGGCAACGTCGAGCGCGTCGCCCGCACCCTGTTCACCGACTTCCTGTGGGCGTTCGAGCTCACCGCCGCGCTTCTCGTCATCGCGGTCGTCGGCGCGGTGGTGCTCGCCCGCCGCAGCGGTCAGCGGGCCCAGCTCGACGAGCACGAACGGGCCATCGAGGAGCAGATCACCGAGGCCGAGCTCGCTGAGTCGGCGGAGCAAGAGGCCGAGGAGCGGGGGGAGCCGTCGGAGGTACCGACGTGAGCCTCGCCGCGATCGACATCACCCCCAACTACTACCTGGTCGTGGGCGCGCTGCTGTTCACGATCGGCGCGGTCGGGCTGCTGCTGCGCCGCAACGTGCTCGTGATGTTCATGTGCGTCGAGCTGATGCTCAACGCCGCCAACCTGACGTTCGTGACGTTTGCGCGCGCCCTCGACGACGTCGGCGGGCAGGCGATCGTGTTCTTCACGCTCGTCGTGGCGGCGGCCGAGGTTGCGGTGGGCCTGGCGATCATCGTCGCCATCTTCCGCCGCCGGCGGGGCGCCACCGCCGACGACGTGCGGCTCCTGAAGGGCTGACGCCGTGGACGCCGGCGACCTCCTCGACCTCGTCTGGATCGTACCTGCGCTGCCGGCGCTGGGCACGGCGATCCTGCTGCTCTTCGGGCGGCGCCTCGGCGAGCCGAAGGCGGGGTGGCTCGCCACCGGGCTGATGGCGCTGGCGTTCGCGTGGTCCGTCGTGATGCTCCTTGCTCTGCGCGATGTGGAGCCGCGCTCGCACACCGTTGACATCTTCTCGTGGTTCCCTGCTGGCGGGCTGCAGGTGAAGCTCGGCTTCCTCGCCGACCCGCTCTCGATCACATTCGCCCTCTTCGTCACGGGTGTCGGCACCCTCATCCACCTGTACTCGGTCGGCTATATGCACGGTGACGAGAACTTCGGGCGCTTCTTCGCGTTCATGAACCTGTTCTGCGCGTCGATGCTCGTGCTCGTCCTCGGCTCGAGCTTCCTGGTTACGTTCCTCGGCTGGGAGGGCGTGGGACTGTGCTCGTATCTGCTGGTCTCGTTCTGGTTCCAGCGCAACTCGGCCGCCGTCGCGGGCAAGAAGGCGTTCGTGACGACGCGGGTCGGCGACTTCGGGTTCATGATCGCGATGTTCTTGATCTTCGCCGAGCTCGGATCGCTCGACTACAGCGCCATGAACTCCGGCGCCAAGACGCTCGCCGGCGGTACGGCCACGGCGATCGCGTTGCTGCTGTTCCTCGGGGCGGTCGGCAAGAGCGCGCAGTTTCCGCTGCACGTCTGGCTGCCTGATGCCATGGAGGGTCCGACGCCGGTGTCCGCCCTCATCCACGCCGCGACGATGGTGACCGCCGGTGTGTTCCTCGTTGCCCGCGCGCACCCGTTCTTCGAGGCGAGTGGAGGCGCCGCGAGCACGACCGTGATGTGGTTGGGCGCCGGGACTGCGATCTTCGCGGCGTCGATCGCCCTCGTGCAGTTCGACATCAAACGCATTCTGGCGTACTCGACCATCAGCCAGCTCGGCTACATGTTCCTCGGCCTCGGGGTCGGGGCTTACAGCGCCGCGATCTTCCTCGTCGTGACGCACGCGTTCTTCAAGGCCACGTTGTTCCTGGGCGCCGGATCGGTGATCCACGCCGTGGACGACAACCAGGACATCCGCACGATGGGCGGGCTGCGGAAGTATCTGCCGTTGACGTCGCTGGCATTCATCGTCGCCTGGCTCGCCATCGCCGGGATCCCGCCGTTCTCCGGCTTCTGGTCCAAGGACGAGATCCTCTCCAAGGCCTACTTCGCCCAGGACTACGGCGTCTGGATCATCGGCACCATCACCGCCGGGCTCACCGCTTTGTACATGGCGCGCGAGGTATACCTCGTGTTCTTCGGCAACGAGCGCTTCGAGGTGGCGGCGGAGCTCACCGGTACCGACACGCGCACGGCCGCCGAGGCGGGCGGCGAGGCGCAGGTCGAGTCGCTCGAGGAGGAGCGCGGGCTGTCACTCGAGTCACCCACGGTGCAGGCATGGGAACCGCCGCGACCGGCGCGGCTCGCGCACCCGCCGCACGAGGCGCCGCCGGTCATGACCGGTCCGGTGATGGTGCTCGGGCTACTCGCCGTCGTCGGTGGCGTGCTGAGCCTCCCGTTCAAGTCGCTCGAGTTCCTGACCGACTGGCTCGACCCCGTCTTCGAGGGCGTCGCGGTGATCGAGCCGAGCTCGTTCGTCTCGGCGTTCGCGCTGTCGA
>Ga0137372_10000862_pt1 | contig 29537 bp, 28 predicted proteins | sample SagtaG_6_FD_104911 | JGI IMG/M metagenome (GOLD analysis project Ga0137372, IMG submission 104911) | Vadose zone soil microbial communities from Sagehorn Ranch, Mendocino, California, USA - Sage1_R_60_16 metaG | ecosystem: Environmental > Terrestrial > Soil > Vadose zone | place: USA...
CACAAACGCAATGCGTTTTCCATCCGGAGACCAACGTGGACTCGAGTCGCGTGAAGTCGAAGGAGACAGATAGAGAATCGGAGTTGAATCGTTTGTGTAGACGCCGATGAAAGAGTGGTCGCCGCGGTTGGATACAAAGGCCAGTCGCGTTCCGTCTGGCGACCATTCAGGCCCGCCGCTTTCACCACGTGCGAAGAATAACCGCTTGGCCGGCGTTGAACCATCAACTGCCGCGGACCACAGCGCGCGCTCTTTCGCGAAAACAACGCGGTCACTTTTCGGTGAGATTAAAGGCTCATCGCCCTCACTGAGGAGCTTGGGCTCGCCACCCGCAAATGGAACACTCCACAACTGAACTTTCACCTGAACGGGGCTCAACATGGGATCGACGCCAACTGCGCTGTCAAAGTTGGAGCCATGATCGCCACCACGAACATAGACGACATACTTACCGTCGTCGGAGATCGAGAGACTCGTTAACTCCTGCCCATCATCCACCTGATAGTTTGTAAGCCGGCGCGGTTTGAACTCCGGCCCTTCAGCTACCCAAACATTTCGTAAGCCACGTTCATTAAAGGCCCATGCGATGCGCGAGCCAGTTGCAGACGCCGTCAGCTCATTTGGAAACGGGTACCCCTTGATTTGTTCGACTGTAAACGACGCTGATTGTGAGTTGGGGATTGCGGATTGCGATGTTGAAAAGGCTCTTGCCGAACAGATTGCTGCGCACATCACGGTTGCGACGATGACCATTAGAACAACTGCGCGTGAAGCGCAAGTGCATTTGACGGCCCTTTGCATGACGGCTCTCCTGATGTTGGCGAGATAACTTAGTTGCTGCGCATCCAATCACAGCAAGTATGCGTGTTGCAAGTTTGAACAGTGGCATTTAAAACTCACTCTCAGAAGGCCCTTCGCGGCGAACCTGTTGTGATGATTAACTGGCCTTGGCCCAACTGGAGCTTGACACCTATTTAAGGTTTTCCATAGAGTGTTAATGATGATGAGGAAACGACTCATATCTGTAGTTCTTTTGCTGATGCTCGCGGGCACCGCTTTTGCAGGCATGCCGATGCATTCCAACGAAAAGTCATGCGGCTTGGAAGTCGCGATGGGCGAGATGGATTGCTGCAAAGCTGCGCTCAGCCACAACAATACGGCGCAAGTCGCTAATGCTCGCCTCTGCTGCTCGATAAACTGCTCGCAGAACGGAACGATCCCCTCAAACGGAATTCGCGTTCAACCAAAGATGCAGCCATCCACTGTGGTGCATCTTGCAGGTACTCAGGCTTTTTTGAATGCGATACCACTGCTAGTGAGCAGTAACTATTCTCATGGCCCTCCAACCGATTCACATCCCGCTTATATTCGACACCTCGCTCTTCTGATCTAGAGACTCCAAGGCCGTCGTGTGTCTTGTTGTCGCTGTTCCTTTTAATGAGCAGCGAAGTTGCGCGTCTCCGTGTTTGGTCTCTATTTCAAAGGAAGGTCGAATATCATGTCGAAATCTATTCTCGCGTTCAGTCTTCTCCCACTTCTGTTCTTTATCGCCGCCTGTGGTTCCAGGGCTTCCTCGGTTGAATCTGGCAAAGTCATTAAGAGCGCACCAATCGGAAATCTAACCGTCACACTGTCGAGTTCTTCCGGTCAGATCAAACATGGCGGTGAGGAGTTCTTCGTCACCTTCAAAGACTCGTCAGGCAAGCCAGTAGATGTCGGCGCTGCGGCGCTGACTTTTCACATGCCGCAGATGGCGTCGATGGCGGCAATGAACGATTCCGCCACGCTCACAACCACGGATACGCCGGGAGTCTATCGTGCCAAGGCCGACATTGAGACGGCTGGCGAGTGGCAGGCGCATGTTTCTTATGAAGGGCCGGCAGGAAAAGGGCAGAGCTCTTTCTCAGTAACAGCGCAATAGTTTCTGAGTAAATAGACCGCAGGACGGCGGCGGTCTGAGGAGAATACTGCCATGATTCACCGGCTTATCGAGATGAGTCTGCGTAATCGCGGACTCGTCGTTGTGCTCTATCTTGGACTCGCGTTGTGGGGCTATTGGGCACTAACACGTACGCCAATCGACGCTATTCCCGATCTCTCGGAAAACCAGGTCATCGTCTTCACCGACTGGACTGGTCGCTCGCCTCAAGAGGTAGAGGATCAAGTCACCTATCCGCTCGTCACCAATCTGCAAGGGTTAGCTGGCGTACGCGTGGTGCGCGCAAGCTCGGCATTCGGGTTCTCAATGATCAATGTGATCTTCGAAGACAACATTGATCTTTATTTCGCACGGACGCGCGTCCTCGAACGCTTGAACCTCATTACGAAGCAACTTCCCGACGGAGTCGTACCGACACTAGGCCCCGACGCAACAGGTGTAGGCCAGGTCTTTTGGTACACGCTCGAATCAGACCAAATGAACCCGCGCGACCTGCGTACTCTGCAGGACTGGTTCGTGCGCTATCAATTGAACTCGGTCCCCGGCGTCGCGGAAGTAGCTTCAGTCGGCGGCTACGTGCAGCAGTACCAAATCGACGTCGATCCCAACAAACTGCGGGCTTACAATATCCCTCTCTCCACGATTGTCCAGGCAGTTCAACGTTCGAATAACAACGTCGGTGGTAATGTCGTCGAGCAAGCCGGTCAATGGGCCGTGGTCCGTGGGATTGGGTTGATCCAGTCAACTGATGATGTTGCAAATATCGTCATCGGCTCAGCAAACGGTACGGCCATCAACGTGCGCAACGTCGCGGATGTGAAGCTTGGCAATGCGTTTCGCACGGGCGTGCTCGACAAGAATGGGAAAGAGGCAGTTGGCGGTGTAGTTATCGCTCGCTACGGAGTCAACACGCTTGATGTGATCGACGCAGTCAAGCAGCGAATCGACGCCATTAAATCGGGTTTACCCAAGGGAGCACAGATCGTTCCCTTTTACGATCGTACTCAGCTCATCCAACGTGCGACTCACACGTTAAAACGTACGCTGGTCGAAGAGTTGATTCTGGTCACCCTGGCGCACATCCTGTTTCTCGCCCATTTCCGCTCGATCCTGATCGTAACCATCCCCTTACCGCTCGCGGTGCTCACCTCATTTCTATTCATGTACTACATGGGCATCAGCTCGAATCTGATGTCACTCGCCGGGATCGCTATAGCCATCGGCGTTCTGGTCGACGCCGGAATTGTAGTCACTGAAAACGCGTTCCGTTTCTTAGAAAAGCGCAATGTCGATCCCAAGGACCGGAAGAAGGTTTGGGAAACGGTCAGCGACTCCACCAAGCTGGTAGGGCGACCCGTATTCTTTTCAATGGCGATTATCATCCTGGCCTTCGTTCCGGTCTTCTCGCTCACAGGACAAGAAGGGAAACTGTTTCACCCGCTCGCCTTCACAAAGACGTTCGCCATGTTTGGCGCAACGATCATCGCGGTCACGCTGGTACCGGTGCTCTGCACCTATCTCCTGGGCGGGAAGTTTCACTCCGAGCAATCAAATCCAGTAATGCGCGGGCTGCATGGCATCTATCGGCCTGTGGTTCTGTTGGCTTTGCGCCACCGGCTCATTACCGTCTCACTCGCATTAGTGCTATTCACCGGCGCGATCATTCTAGCGACTGGAATCGGCAAGGAGTTCATGCCTCCGCTTAATGAGGGCGATGTGATGTACATGCCGATAACAGATCCGGCAATCTCCGCGGACGAGGCTCTTCGAATTCTCAGCAAGGAAGACGAAATCCTAAAGAGCTTCCCCGAAGTCGAATGGAGCGTGGGCAAGGCCGGACGCGCAGACACCTCGACCGATCCAGCTCCGGTAAACATGAACGAAACAATCGTTCATTTGAAACCTATCGAACAATGGCGAGCCGGCATGACGCGCGAGAAGCTCATCTCTGAGATGAATGAAAAGCTGACTATGCCGGGTATCACAAACATCTGGACTCAGCCGATTCAGAACCGTATCGACATGCTTTCCACCGGAATCCGCTCGCAGGTGGGTCTGAAGATATTCGGCAACGACTTGAAACAACTTGAAGAACTCTCCCGGCGAGTAGCTGAGGTAGTGAAGACAGTGCCGGGCGCAGTCGATGTTTATCCTGAGCAGATTAGCGGCGCGCCATACATCGACATCCACATCAACCGTCAGGCTGCTGCGCGTTATGGAATAGATGTTGGGACCATCGGGGAGGCGATCGAGAAAGGAATCGGTGAAACGAATCTTACGGTCACCATCGAAGGACGCAGGCGGTTTCCGGTTCGCGTTCGTTACGCACAGCAGTATCGCAGCAGTCCCGCTGCTCTCAGCGAGATTCCAATTACTTCACCATCCGGCGCACCCATTCCGTTGGCTCAACTGGCGGAGATTCGCACCGTCGAAGGACCGACGATGATCTCCAGCGAGAACGGGCTTTTGCGGGGAACCGTTCTACTGAATGTGCGCGGTCGCGATGTGGGCAGCTTTGTTGACGAAGCCAAGCCGAAGATTGCGAGCCAGGTGCAACTACCCGCGGGTTATTACATCGACTGGAGCGGTCAATATGAAAACCAACAGCGTGCGCGCCAGAGCCTGCTAATCGTTATACCAATAGTGTTGGTAATCATCTTTGGCCTTCTCTACTTGATCTATAACTCCGTTTTGGAAGCAGCACATGTATTGCTCGCCGTTCCGTTCGCCCTAACTGGCGGTGTCTATCTGCTGTGGGCGCTTGGTTACAACTTCTCCGTAGCCGTTTGGGTGGGATTCATCGCGCTGTTCGGCACTGCCGTGCAGACCGGGGTGGTTATGGTCATCTATCTCGAGGAGGCAGTTGAAAGAAAGCGGGAAGAAGTCGGCGTACTCACGCGCAAGACTTTAATGGAAGCCGTGACGGAAGGCGCATTACTTCGTTTGCGCCCAAAGGTAATGACAGTCTCGACCGTTGTTGCCGGCTTGCTTCCAATTATGTGGAGCACCAGCGCAGGTTCGGAAGTAATGAAGCCGCTTGCCACGCCGGTGCTTGGCGGCATGGTCTCAAGCCTCTTGCATGTGTTGATCGTGACTCCAGTAATCTTTTTCTGGCTGCGCGAAAGGCAGTTAAGGAAAGAAGGCGCAGCACGGGCGAGCGAGGATATGGGTGACGAGTTAGCTTACGAGACAACTGGAAGAGTACCGGTCGAAGATGTTGGATTGCGGTCAGGAAACGAGAAAGAGAGTGTTATCCATGAATAAACATCGCAGTGGTAGAGCGTTGATAATGGCAAGTGTTTTGGCAGTCGCTCACATTCTGTCTATTGCTCCCCCAGTGCCGGCCCAATCAAGTGCGGCGGATTCTGAAAAACGATTGTCTGTAATCAATGCGAGCCTGTCCTTGGCTCCCAACTCGTCACTTACGAAATATTTCGACGCGCAGGCTGGTCTCACGGTTGATCAGACCGTCGCTTTTGCGCTTGAACATAACGGCGAGTTGCAGGCGGCGCGCAAAGAGATCGACGCAGCAAGCGCACTCGTAAAGCAAGCGGGCTTGCGGGCTAATCCGAGAGTCGACGCCAGCGCGGCAAAGACAATCACCGGCGCGGACAATAACATCAGTCTTAACGGTATGCTGCCGCTGGAACTCGGCGGTCGCCGTCCTGCCCGGATCAGGGTCGCCGAACGCGAACTCGAAATGCGGCGGCAAGACGTTGTCAATCGAGAACGACTACTTGCCGCCGATGTGCGCGCCAAATTTGGCGAAGCTCTGGCGGCCCTTCTCAAGCTCGGCTTCGACGAAGATCTGATTGCTACAAGCCAGCGCGGCTATAACCTGGTCGCGGCGCGAGTTACTGAAGGAGGCACCGCGCCACTCGAACAAAACATGGCGTTGGTCGAACTCAACCGCTTACGCTCCATGCGCGAGACTGCTGAGGGGAAGGCTCAAACAGAAATTCTGGAGCTGCAGAATCTTATTGGCATGCGGCCGGAAGAGCCGCTTCGACTTCGCGGAGACTTTAATGATCTGATCGCTCCCTTGTCGCCACTTGCCGAGGCTACTGAACGGGCACTATCCGAGAGACCTGATCTGAAACTGGCGAAAGCCGCCGAGACCTTCGCTGAAGCTCGCATCGCGCAAGCACGCACCGAAGGCAGGCTCGATGCAAGCTTGACTGCAGGCTACCAGCGAATGGATTCCAGTTACCCGCTGAATGGGGTCAACGGTGCCGGACAACTAAGGCCAATTCGGAGCACCTTTCACTATTTTACTGTTGGCGTCTCTCTTGAGCTGCCCGTAAGGAACAAGAACCAGGGAGCAATCGAGGCCGCAGTAGCTGAAGCTGAAGCGGCGAAGCGACGCCGAGAGTTTCTCGAACTCACTGTGCGCCGGGAAGTAGCGTCAGCTTATGCGCAATACAACAGCGCAGCACGAGCGGCTGAGATCTTCCGTGTCGGCGTGAAGGATCAGGCGAACGCCAACCTCGACGTGGTTAGACAAACCTACGAACTAGGTTCAAAGACGCTCATTGATTACCTCGGCGAGCAACGACGCTTTATCGACTTGCAAAACGGATACGTCGACGCGTTGCTCGATACATACAAGGCGCGTGTAGAGATTGAACGCGCAGTTGCTTCACCGATGGCAACCAGACAGCAGGTAACACAGAGATGAAAGACGCACAAGAAACGAAAAAAGAAACCGGCGTTGGCAACCCCCATAACGAAAACCGTAAAGCAAAGACCGCGATAGTCGCCGTCGTTGTGGTCGTAGCTGTCACAGCTATTGCGCTGCTTCTGTGGCTCTTCGTCCCACGAGGTAGCGTCGGACGACCTGTGCCAGCGCCTCGCAACATCGGGGCTGAGCAAGCGTCAAATCAAGGGAACAATGCCACGTCTGGAGAGTCCACACTTACAATCAGTCCCGAGCAAGGGCAACGAGCCAGCATCAAGATCGAAACGGTCGGCGAGCATGTTTCCACTGATTCGCTCGGCCAACAAACAACGGGCATCGTCCAGGCAAACGCTTATCGCGAAACTCCAGTGATGTCGCTTATTGGTGGCATTGTGCGAAGCGTTGGGCCTGAACTGGGACAGAATGTGCGCAAAGGCCAAACAATTGCGGTCGTGTCCAGCAACGATCTTGCCGACGCTCAGTCGAAATATCTCTCGGCAGTTGCCGAGTTAGAAGAGCACCACAAACACCATGCACGCACTGAGAAGCTGGTTGAGATCGGCGCGGCCAGCCGCCAGGAATTGGAGATGGCAATCAGCAAGCTGAAGTCGGCGGAGTCGGAATTAGCCAATCTGCGCCAACGCCTTTTGCTCCTGGGTTTGAGTTCCCAACGTCTCACTGCGCTGCGTTCTACATCACAAATCAGTTCGGAAGTGAGTTTACCCGCACCTGCTTCCGGTACTGTGACCAGTCGCACAGTCAATTCGGGCGAGGTCATCGAGGCCAACAAAGAACTACTACGCGTAACTGACCTGTCCAGCGTCTGGGTAGTGGGGCAGGTTTATGAAAAGGATCTCAGCAAGGTTCATATAGGCAGCGGTGCGAGCATCACCACAGATGCCTATCCGGGTCGGGTCTTTCGTGGCCAGGTATCTTACGTTGATCCTAAGGTTGATCCTCAAACACGAACCGCACAGGCACGTATCGAATTAGCCAACCCCGGCCAGCAACTCAAGATTGGCATGTACGTTAATGTGGCGTTCGCCGCAGTCGAAGGCGCGGGATCGACTGTTCCAGTAATCCCTGTCGCGGCAGTCCAGAATATTGGCAATCAACAAGTGGTCTTCGTGGCTACGAGCGATTCTAGCGTCTTTACTATGCGGCCTGTGCGCGTTGGCCCTGAAAGTAATGGCCGCTATTCAGTGCTGGAAGGATTAAGCATGGGTGATCGGATTGTTACGGAAGGCAGCTTCATGCTGCGCGCGGAGTGGTTGAAGTCACACCCGAGCGGGCAATGACTGCATAGATCAAGAATTACATTCACAGAGTGAGGAAAAAGAAAATGCGAACCCTGTTCCCAATGTGACAAGTAAAGCAATCGACTATATAGTTCTCATATAAATCAATTCACGGGGACCACTGGCGCCACGGCTTTCCACTTGGACATTTGGTCTTCGTTAAATCTTAAGCACACAGGAGGGACTTCAATGCCACGGACTATAGCTTTTGTGCTCTTGCTTACCGCGACAGTCCTTTGGGCCGGGTGTACGACGGCTGAGAACACAAACAGGGCTGCCAATGCGAACATGGCTGCGACTCCAGCCAACGCCAACACAGGCACGGCGAATACAAACAACGCGAATGCTAACATGCGCGGAAACATGAACATGAGCAACATGAACATGAGTAACGCGAACATGGGCAAGCCTAAAGCAAACGCTAATAAGAAACCATAGGTCTTCGACGTCGCAGGATCGCCAAGTCCAGCGCTTCTGAACTCATTATTACGAGCTGCATACGCAGATTACGCAGATTATGCAGATAAGAAAAATGCTCTTCACTGAGCAGTCCCTCGGTTTTTCTTATCTGCGTAATCTGCAGATAGTCCCTACTACTTCTTCTTCGATGAGGATTTCTGGCTCGGCACTTTAGCGCCTGCCTTCCGGGCCTCTGACAGTCCAATTGCGATTGCCTGTTTCTTACTGGTTACTTTCTTACCTGATTGGCCACTCTTGAGCGTTCCCTCTTTCCGTTCGTGCATCGCCTTCTCGACTTTATCAGATGCCTTCTTACCGTACTGGGCCATGTTTATTACCTCCTTGGAGTCGTTTGTATTGTTTAAGAGCCGGTAAATTCACCCAGGATGCAAAAATGGGCCGGACCTGACGCCGTCGCGCAAGGTTTACAGAGCTCTTCTCACGAAGCCGCGGCCCGGCTCTTCCCCTCCTCGGTATCACGATTAATTAGTTTTGAGAAACGACTTTCGTCGCCAGCCTTGGTTTCATCCTGGTAAAGAAAGGCTAGTCTGTTTTCTTCAAACCCCCGGAAGAATTCATCCCAGTTAATGGTTTCGAGCGTTTGTGTTCCTTTGTAACCGGGATAATCGATTACTAGCACGCCGGAGCTGCCTTTAACAGCAGTCCCCTTAACTCTCGCGGGACGTCCACCACGTTCTTCCACCCATCGCCTTATCTGCTCGTGGTCTGTTGTGGTCTTTGCTTCTGCCATATCAACCTCCTCGATTCATTTAGAAAAATTCCTAGTCCGGCACCGAGAGACAGTCCTTAATTCCTGGCTCTATTTCTTCTTTCTTGTTTTTTCTTCAACATTACATAGAGTTCCACCATCTCTCGCTTCTCCCGTCAAGTAGTGTCGGCTTTGTCGCAAATGAAATGCCAATTGAAGCGTCACCTTTATGAACAGGAGATTATGGACAGCAGATTTTTATCTGGATCAGGCTGCACAAAACAAACTGGGCACACCAAGAGCCGGTATACGTCTTGCCTATTCACACCATGAAGGCCCTCTAACCCGGCAAGATAAAGAGGGGCATAGCTTGAGGCAGCTTGCCGCCCGAATCTTCGGCTATGTTGCTCATTCACTAAGCGGTGGATTTGGGTGTGTGTTAGTGGTACGAAAATGATCACCGATGTTTCGATTTCATGCGAGTGCGATCGAATGCGCCAATGGAGAACAACTTTGAACGGGAGATTAAAATGGGACACACCGGTCATACAGGCACAGCACGCAGTCAGGCACAAAAGATTCCTTCGGGGCAAATCCTGCTCGAAGGTGAACTGATTGTCCCTGTGAGTGCTAGTGGCGTCGTGTTGTTCGCCCACGGTTCGGGGAGCAGCCGCCACAGTCCGCGCAATCAGTTCGTGGCGCGAACTATTCGTGAGGCGGGCGTGGGTACGCTGCTCTTCGATTTGCTGACCCGAGAGGAAGAGGCCGTGGACATGAGCACGCGGCAACTTCGCTTCGACATTGGATTGCTGGCCGAGCGACTTGTGGACGCAACTAACTGGGTCAAGAAGCAACCTGACACTTCGCACTTGAGAGTTGGTTACTTTGGCTCAAGTACGGGTGGGGCTGCGGCGTTAGTGGCTGCTGCCTCCGTGAGTGAAGAGGTTGGAGCGGTCGTCTCGCGTGGCGGACGACCGGATCTTGCTGGAGACGCATTGCCGGAAGTCAAGGCACCGACGCTTCTAATAGTCGGAGGCCTGGATTACCCAGTGATCAAAATGAACGAGGATGCACACCGCCAACTACGCTGCGAAAAAGAACTGAAAATTGTTCAAGGGGCGACGCACCTTTTTGAAGAACCGGGGACGCTGGAGGAGGTAGCGCATCTCGCGGCTGACTGGTTTCAACGGAAGTTGCATTCGAATGTTGTCGCTGAGAATAGACATAGAAGATGAGTAGGGCCGAAGTTTACGTTACCTACATCAAGAACTTTGTTTGAAACTGGAGGTGAAGAGCGATGCAAGTAAAAGGGGTTATGACTGCCGATCCGGCATGTTGTCTTTCAGAAACGACCTTACAAGAGGTCTCACAGATGATGATCGATTACGACTGTGGTGAGATACCAGTGATCGAGGACGAGGAAACCAAGCTGCCGATCGGTGTCATTACTGATCGCGATATCGTCTGTCGCACGGTTGCTCGAGGATTTAATCCGCTTGATCTAACCGTTGCCGATTGTATGAGCAAACCTTGCGTGACAGTGACGCCGGACATGTCAATCGAGGAGTGCAGCAGGATCATGGAGGAGAATAAGATCCGCCGCGTGCCGGTGGTGGATGCCGATGGTTCTTGCTGTGGCATTGTTGCTCTGGCCGACATCGCATTACATGCCAAGAGAAGCGTGGCGGCCGAAGTCATAAAGGAAGTATCAGCGCCGACTGCAGCAGCAGCGGCGATCGGGAGGTGATTTTGATCTCATCACTTCGGGAGACCTTCTCGCTGGATCGCAATTGATCAGTCGGAAGCTCGCTTCCGGGCGAAGCTTTACCAGCGACGAGGGGGAAACGTGAAGTTCTCATAATCAATTTAGGAGGTTGATAGATATGCCACAGACGGAGAAGGCGTCAAAACGACACGGAAAGAAGGACAAAGGGCAGACTCAAAATTATCGCAAGTCGCAGTCGGCGCTATCTAAGGCCGACCGTCAGTCTGAGACCGGCATTGCCCGGCGCGAACAGCTCTCAAACCTTCGGACGGTTAGCCCATTCTCATTAATGCGTCGCTTTGGCGAAGAGATGGACCGGCTATTTGGAGATTTTAGCTTCGGACGCGATCTGCCTTACGGGTTTGGCAGCGAATTCGGCGGGCTCGCGGATATGGAAGGTTCGATGTGGTTGCCCCAAATCGAAGCTTTTGAGCGAGAGGGCAAGCTGATTTTACGCGCCGATCTCCCGGGTCTAACCAAAGACGACGTAAACGTGGAGATCACCGATGATGCAATCAAGATCCGCGGGGAGCGTCGACAGGAAAAGGAAGAAGACGAAGAAGGCTATTACCGCTCCGAAAGAAGCTATGGCAGCTTTTATCGTGAAATTCCATTACCCAGCGGCGTAAACCGGGACGAAGCGAACGCAACTTTTCGCAACGGAGTGCTTGAAATAACTATGCCAGCACCCGCGCGACAACCCAGCAGCCGACGTCTCGAAATCGGCGAAGGGCCGGAAACGGAACAACAACCACAGGCCAAAGGCAAGGCGGCGGGTAGATAAACCGTTTCAGGCTTAGGGGGAAACGATGATCTTCAAAGATCGCACCCACGCAGGAAGACAGTTGGCAGCGCGGCTTACACGTTACGTCGATCGTGCCGACGTGTTAGTGCTGGCGCTGCCACGCGGTGGCGTGCCTGTTGCCTACGAAGTAGCGAAACAACTCAGGGCGCCGCTCGATGTTTTTCTGGTGAGGAAACTCGGCGTTCCAGGTCACGAAGAACTTGCGATGGGAGCAATTGCGTCTGGTGGGGTGCGCGTTCTCAATGAAGATATCGTTAATTATCTAGGGATTCCTGACCAAGTAATCGACGCAGTAGCGGCCCATGAGCAGCGCGAATTGGAAAGGCGGGCGCGCGCCTACAGGGACGACCGTCCGCCACCCGACGTGAAGGACCGCATTGTAATCCTGATTGATGATGGTCTGGCCACTGGCTCGACGATGCGTGCCGCCGCCGCATCTTTGCGCCTGCAGAAGCCGCGTCGCATTGTGGTAGCTGTTCCGGTTTCGTCCCGAGAAACATGTGAGGATCTCCGACGCGAAGTTGACGAGATCGTCTGCGCTGTCACGCCAGAGCATTTTCAGGGGGTGGGCCTTTGGTACGAAGATTTTTCTCAAACCTCAGACGAGGAAGTCCGCGAGCTGCTGAGGCGTGCGACGCAGCAGCAACACCATGTCGCGTCGAGTGCGCCTTAGGCAAACATGTTTAGCTGGAGGAACCGCGACTATGCCCAAGACATCACCAGCGCTGGCTACTCTCATACGAGAGAATTTGCACCCTATCACGGGCGCAAGTTCTGATTACGACCCACTGATCCAACAGATCGGTGATGCTCGCTTCGTCTTGATTGGCGAGGCTTCCCATGGCACTCACGAGTTCTATCGCGAGCGCGCAGAAATCACTAAACGACTGATCCAGGAGAGAGGCTTTACTGCCGTGGCAGTCGAGGCCGACTGGCCGGACGCCTACCGTGTTAATCGCTTTGTACGTGGAACAACTTCAGATGTGGAAGCCATCGATTCATTAGCTGGTTTCAAACGCTTCCCCACCTGGATGTGGCGTAACGCGGACGTGCTCGACTTCATCGGTTGGTTGCGAACCCATAACGACGCGCTGCCGAACAGTGCGAACAAGGTCGGTTTCTACGGTCTCGATCTCTACAGTCTGCACGCCTCAATTGAAGCTGTGCTTGGCTACCTCGCTAAGGTGGATCCCGAAGCAGCAAAACGTGCCCGTTATCGCTATTCCTGCTTCGATCATTTCGGCGAGAACAGTCAAGCCTATGGCTATGCCGCGAGTTTTGGTCTTACTGAGTCGTGCGAGAACGAAGTGGTAAGTCAATTGGTCGAACTGCGAAGACGCGCTGCCGACTATGCGAGTCGTGATGGACGTGTTGCGGCGGACGATTTCTTTTTTGCCGAGCAAAATGCCCGGCTTGTAAGGAATGCAGAAGAATATTACCGATCGATGTTTCGCCGCTCCGAACCTTCCTGGAACCTGCGTGACCGCCACATGGCTGAGACGCTCGAATCGCTCGTTGCTCATTTGGCAAAACAGGGTGAACCAGCCAAAGTCGTGGTTTGGGAACACAACTCACATCTAGGTGATGCGCGCGCCACCGAAATGGGCCAGCGTGGCGAACTCAACGTCGGCCAACTGGTACGCGAGCGACACCGAAGCAGTACAGTGCTCATCGGCTTTTCGACTTATACAGGCACTGTCACGGCGGCTTCGGATTGGGATGCGCCTGCCGAGCGCAAGCGCGTGCGTCCAGCACTAAAGGATAGCTACGAGGCGCTCTTTCATGAGGTGGGCATTTCCTGCTTCCAAATCTCATTGCGTGAAGAAAACCCTATGGTGTCCGCTTTAAGCGAACCGCGACTCGAGCGAGCCATCGGCGTCATCTATCGCCCTGAAACTGAGCGCCAGAGCCATTATTTTTATGCGCGACTGTCCGATCAGTTTGATGCCCTTTTGCATTTTGATCAGACACGAGCCGTTGAGCCGCTGGAGCGCACTCCCGAGTGGACTATGGAAGAAGTCGGCGAACCAGCGGAGACATTTCCTTCGGGTCTGTAAAGAAAGGAATGATTATGCCCACGCAAGAAATTCCCCACGACAAATGGAAGACGTTCCTCGACGGATTCAGCCGTCAGCATGAAGGGTGGCTCGCGACCCTTGAGGTTTTGGCCACTGACATTGGGGCGCAAGAGGAGGCTCGAGATCTGCCATTTGAAGGCATAACCGCCACCTCGAAAGATAGCGCCCCTGAGATAATTGCGATCAGCATGGGCAAAACTCCGCAAGATCACGTGACGCACACGATCACCGAGCCCACTCGCGTCTGGCTTGAACAAACATCACAGGGAGCGAACGCAGCATTGGAAATCGAGTCGGCTGACGAGGTAAAAACGCTGCTCCGTTTTCGCTCCCCGCTGCCGGCGGAGATGGTTGATGGAGTCGTTTTAGAGAAGAACGGCTAGGACAGGAATCACTTCGCGCTCGAGAAAGCAGGCGAGCAGTGATCTTCATTGAACAAATGGAGCAAAACAGATGGCTAACATAACCGATAGCAGCGCAGCCGCGCAAAAACGCGAGCAAGCTAAAATACTCGCCGAAGAAATATCCCACGAGAATGCTCCAACAAACACCGTCGTTGAACATCTTCAGCGTCAGGTTGCCAACGCTTTTATCCTCTACACAAACTACAAACACTATCACTGGCAAACCTACGGTCCGCTTTTCCGGGACCTGCACTTGCTATTCGACGAGTTTGCCACCACCGTACTGGCCACCACTGACGATTTCGCTGAGCGGGTGCGGATGATTGGGCAGGACCCGGTCTCGAGACCGCAGGAAATGTTAACGACTGCCAGTGTTAAAGTAGCTGAGAGTAATCAGACGATTCGTCAAATGATCGAGGAAGCCGATGCCAATCTTTTGCATGTCATTAAGGAGATGCGTGACGGCGCTCGGACAGCGGATGAGCAGAATGATCCCGGCACAGTAGATCTATTCTCTCGGCACGTACAGATTCACGAGAAGCATGAGTGGTGGCTTCGCGACATTCTTGAAAAGCGGGACGGGCTAACCCTGTAAAATTAGAGCCGCAAAAGACAAGAGACGGCAGGCTCCGACGAGTGGTGAGGAGGGTTCCTTTCTATGGACTCAGTCTCTGGAATATTCAACTCACGCGCTGACGCAGAGCGCGCCATCGAGCTGCTGGGCGCTACACGTGCCGCTGATGAGCATCTGGTTCTGCTGTCCCCGGGCACCGAGGACGAGGTTCTGGAAGAGGCGGTGCCGGAGCCGGAGAGTGAAGAGCCAGGCACAGCCGAAAAGATGGGTACTGCGGTGGGTAGAGGAATCGGTATCGCCGGAGGAATCATGCTGGGCGGAGTGGTTGGAAGTGTCTTCGTGCCGGGCGTGGGCGCCGTCCTTGCGGCGGGAGTGCTAGCCGCTGCGCTACTGGGTACTGGAGGGGCGGCACTCGGTGCTGCGGCGGGGAGTGCGCTTGATGAGAGAGCTTCCGAAAATCTACGCCATGACCAGTTACACCTTTACGAAGCAGCGCTCAGACAAGGGCGCAGCGTTTTAGTCGCGCTGGCGAATGACGAGAGCGAGGCTCAGGCGATGCGTGAAGTGTTGGCAGATGCCGGAGCAGAAACTCTCGACGAGGCGCGTGAAAATTGGTGGAACGAGTTGCGCAGCGCTGAGGAAGCAGCATATAAAAAAGAGGGGCGAGATTTCGCGCTCGATGAAACGCTTTACCGGCGAGGCTTCGAAGCGGCACTGCACCCGCGCTTGCGTGGCAAGACGCTTGCTGATTCCGCCGTCTTGTTAGTTCAGTATTTTGGCGCCGACCAACAAACGGAGGCATTCCAACGCGGGTATAAACGTGGTCAGGCCTATCATCTGGACTTATTGGAAAAGTTTCCACCCGCAGCAAAAGGTGTCTCAAGCAGGGCGCGAAACAATGGACCGTCTTAACGCGAAATAATTTTGAAGCAAGAGGTGCATTATGACTACACGCGCACAGATGAGTGAAGCTACCAAGTATGAAGGTGGGCATACAGACCTTATGCGTGCGGCACTCGAAGGAAAAACCGAGACTGTCAAAGCATTACTTGAGAGCGGAGCGGACGTGAATGCGAAAGACGATGAAGGCCGGACGGCTCTGATGTTTGCTGTGACCAATATGCAGACCGATTCCGTGAAGGCATTGCTGGAGCATGGGGCGGATGTAAATGTGAGAGCTAATGACGGAGCCACAGCCCTGGTGCTGGCGGCCTCATCGGGCGACATCGAGATTGTCAAGGCCTTGCTGAGCAAAGGTGCCGACGTCTCAGGAAGATTCATTGAGACCGGGAAAACCGCACTGATGCTTGCAAAAGAAAAGGGTTACACAGAGATCGCCTCATTACTTCAGGCAGCCGGGGCTAAAGAATGACGGAGTAAACATTAGAACGTTTTAGAGATCTAACCTTGGCTCAGCCTCATACAATTGTGACATTACTCAGTGCGGACCAAATTCCCATCTGGTTCAAAATCTTTTACACACTGTTCGTCGGCCTGCTCGTGCCTGTGAATTGGGCGCAATATGGCCCAGGCAATTTCCTATGGTTCTCGGATATCGCTTTGCTGGTAACGGTGCCGGCTCTGTGGCTTGAGAGTTCGTTGTTGGCAAGCATGATGGTCTTGGCGGTGGTTCTGTTGGAGTTGGCATGGAACGTTGATTTCTTCGTCAGACTAATCGCTGGGGTTTCGCTCGCGGGATTGAGCGCATACATGTTTGATCCGAAGATCTCGCTGCTCATCCGCGCCATTTCGTTGTTCCACATCGCGCTGCCTGTACTTCTCGTTTGGATGGTCTCTCGGCTCGGATATGACAGCCGCGCTTTCGTTGCACAGACGATCCTGGCCTGGCTTGTTTTGCCACTCAGTTATTTACTTACCAAGCCTTCAGAGAACGTCAATCGGGTGTATGGCTTGGGCGAAAAGCCGCAAACCTGGATGCCGGGGCCGGTCTACCTCGTGCTGCTGATGATTTTGTTTCCGCTAGTCATTTACCTGCCGTCGCATCTCTTGTTGAAAGAGATATTTGCTTAAAGCGGTGTTAGAAAGTGTTGTTGTCAAGCGGGTACAGTTTTTGCTCTGAGCAGAATCGAAAGGAGCTACCATGCCTGAAAAAGAAACACTGGAACGCGCAGAGGAGGATCGGCGCGAAGGAAAGGCCGCGAGCACACAGGCCGGAGAGTTCGTGCGAGAAGAGATCGAGCACATTCGCGAAGGCAAACACGGTGCCCGCTCAACCAAGCAAGCGATCGCCATCGGATTATCGAAAGCGCGCCGAGCCGGCGTGAAACTGGGTCCACCGAAAGAAGGGCAAGCATCAAAGGAGACCCGAGAGCAGGCAGCGCGCGATACTCGCAAAGGAAATAGTAGTGGCAAAGAACAGAAGTCCGCCAAGCGCTCGCGTGCAACACTCGCTGCGCTCAAGCGCGAAGGGCACAGCGCAGCGTCTAAAATGGCTTTAGCGCGTCAGGCACGAAGCGCGGCGGCCAAGCGTTCGGCAGCCTCGCGCTCCCGTTCTGCCAGGAAAGCTGCCGCAACACGCAAGAAATAGCATTCACGGGCCACGGCAATGAGGATTACCTTACGGTTTGGTCTGGGTGGATTGATTGAAAGGTTCCGAAAAGGTAGTCAAACACCGGTGAGGTGACGCCAAACCGCTGCGCGGAGGTCTGGTGATGATGAAGCAGATGATACTTCTTGAGATAGCGAAACACGCGTAAACGGGGCGCGCGGTGATGAGCCTGATAATGCAGAAATTCGTAGCTGAAGTAGCCTGCCACGAGACCTATGAACAGGTAAGCCGTCGCTTGCCAGCTTCTTATGAGCGCCCAGGCCAGCAGGCAATAACAAAGCGCGATCGGCAAGCTCAGTCGCAAGCTGGCGAAAAGATCGTCCATAGATTTTGGGTTCGCATGATGGGAGAGATGCAATGCGTAAACAAAATTGCGTCCCTTTTCGCTTTGCGCATCAAAGTGAAAAACCAACCGATGCAGCCAATACTCGATTAGGCCCCAGGTCAGGACGCCCGCGAGACACAGAAATAGGATGCTGGTCAGCGAGCGCGTTTCGCTGATCATTGCCGCCGCGCCCAAACCCAGTGAGAGCAGCGTGTAAAAGAAGAAGGGAATAAACTGCTTCCAGTCCTTGCGGGTCATCAGACACCTATGCTTTTCCTTTTTTAGGCCTTTTCTCATGGCCCTTTCTTTTTCCTTTCCCTGCAATTCCCTCAAGTAAAATATTGGCGACTTCACGCGCTCGTCCGGAGGAAAGAAACTCGGGCCGGTGCCCCATCTTTAAATAGGACATGATGTTGATCGCGATTAGCCCTTGAAGCGCTATCGCCGCGTCTCCGGCGTTCACACAATCGAATTCGCCGGTGCTGATCCCGCGTTCAATAAGTGCGCGAAAGGACTCATGGTCCCGACTATGAATTGCTGAGAGGTCGATGGAGTGATCTTCCGGGAGGGCGAAGGTAAGTGCCACGACAAAGCGCACCAAATCGGGTGTTGCCAGACAGAAGGCGAAGTCAGCGGCGATCACCTGGAAGAGCTGCTCAGCGGCCGGCAGGTGCGCGTCAACGGCATTCTGGCGATGTTCAAAACATCGGTCATAAGCATCGTGCACCAGCGAGGAGAAGAGTTCAGCTTTGTTCTTGAAGTGATAATACACGGTGGGTTTGGTGAATTTCGTCGCGTCAACAATAGAGTTGATCGATGTACCTGCGTAGCCCGTCTTGAAAAACTGGCTCCGTGCTACGTCCATGATGTGATTGCGGGTCTCAGTCATAGAATAAGTTCGGTAGCTCCATTAGTGTGTTGCGGGTTCGGATTTGGCTGCTTGCGTGTCATGAGGTCAGTACCACCACGCGGTAGCGGGTGGGTCGCTTTTCGATAGCTCACGCGCCGGGAACGTGGACCCACCCGCTACCGCGTGGTGGTACTGACCTCATGACACACGAGCGACGCACCCCGAACCCGCAACACACTAATGGAGCACTACCATAAGTTCTGTCCAACGACCTACCAGTAGGTATATAGCCCGCTGCCAATCAGTTGTCAAGCAAAACCAAGGTCGGGTGGTGTCATGATTTCAGTCTAACCTGGCCAATTGCGGAGACTCGGACAAGACGATCCACTAAACTACACGAAATCTCACTAAATATTCGTGTTGGTTCGTGTGATTTCGTGGATCGTCTTCTATGAAACACGAAATATGACGCTGCCCGAAGCCGGAAGCTTAGATCCGTCCAAGTCACGGTGGCGAAATATATCCTCGATTAGTCTGGCACCGCTTGGAGTACCGATCTGCCGGCAGCACAGGAATCCTAATCTTCCAAAACATCAGGCAGGATTAATGACCTGACATTTGGATGCAAACGTATCCACAGCCCGGGATTTGCGTCGAGTTGCGCAGCGCGCTGCGTGGGGTCTGACGCAATCTCTGCCTCCAGAACACGTCGGTAGCTCGCCCGCTTGGCGGGCGCGGTGCTCGCATCCACAATTGATTGGACGATTCTCCGAGCACGCAGAATCGCGGCGGGCCCCAGCGTCAGAATATTAGTGGCAGCGCGACACTCGGCTTCGTCCGCTTCCGTAACAGTACTGCCGCCAGCCTTGAACTTCGAGATGTGGTGCTCGAGAATACTGGCAGAGATTGGAATCATGCCCGCGAAATCCTCTATCGTTGCGCCTGATCCGGGTTTGATATAGGCGAGATGTGAGGCGGCTTCCGCCTCTGGCCCCAGTCCCAGAAAAAGGATGTCAATCCCCCCAAGCGCCTCCAGCTTCTCTATGTAGCGCGCAAGCTCTCCCTCGAGATCGCCGGTATCCGTGGTCATCGACGTGAAGCTCTTGACCTTGCCAAAAAAGGCTGGACCAAGTAGCCGCTCAAAATCGCGCACGAAACTGAATCCGTTATCCATGGCCATGGGCGCCAGCGCGTCCTGCGTAAAGACCTGAAGGCGTTTGAGTAGCTTATCTATTTCGTTGGTGCGCGCTTTTTCGCCAATCAGGCGATGCAAAGCCTGCGCGCCGCGGCCCCCAAGCAGCAAGATAACCAAATCGCCTTGCCTGGCACTGGCGGCAGCTTCGATCTCAGCCCACATCGCAAGCCCGACAGCTTCTTCGGTCGGTTGCACGTCCGGCTCGATTTTGTAAACGGCCGCCTGAGCGAGATCTTTTTGTGTGCCGGCCTCAGCGTGGCTGAGCCAAATGTTATTACCGACAACGCGACGCCTGATATTTGGTATGACCATTCGTTTTTGCGGTAGGTCCTTTTATCACACAATTTTTCCCCTTAGACAAGAGACTTGGCTGCCTGGAACTCTTCCAAGCTGCTTCAGTTCTGGCAAGTACGAAACCCGAAGAAATGTTGACAGAGCTTGCAAGGCAGTGCTACACATTTTCGAAATCGTGGTTAATTGGTAATACCTTTAGGCGCATTTGGTAGGACTTCGGAACGCAACTTCTCTTCGTTAAACCGCGGGCAGTCCCGGCGGCATTGATGCAGTGAAAAGCGTTCTGGACGCCGCGGACAGCACGGACGATCCTGAAAAGGAGAACAACGCTGTGTCATCACCGAGTAAACCACCCCATGCACATGCAATCGAGGAAGCAATCCACTCGACGGTTGAGCCAAAATCGTTGGCCAGTGTTGGGGGGCCGCAATCTGCCGGCGCGAGTGTGACGGGCGCGATAATTGAGGGGTTTGAAGAGGGAGTTGTGCGGCGCATCGGGAATTACCGCTGGATGATCTGCGCGCTCTTGTTTTTCGCGACGACGATCAATTACGTCGACCGCCAGATCCTGGGCATACTTGCCACCGACAAGGGTTTCCAGGCCACCATCGGCTGGAACGAAGCTCAGTATGGTTATGTCCAGACGGTGTTTCAGGGAGCGTATGCCCTTGGACTCTTACTGGTGGGCAACTTGATGGACAGGTTAGGGACGCGTAAGGGTTTTTCCTTCGCCGTCAGTTTTTGGTCGGTCGCGGCGATGTGTCACGCGCTGGCGCATTCTGTGCTGGGTTTCGGCGCGGCGCGTTTTGCGTTGGGTCTGGGCGAGGCTGGGAACTTCCCAGCAGCGATAAAGACCGTGGCCGAATGGTTCCCGAAAAAGGAGCGCGCCCTGGCGACGGGCATCTTCAACAGCGGCTCGAACGTCGGCGCCATCGTAGCGCCGCTTGCCGTCCCCTTTATCGCCATCAACTATGGCTGGCAGGTGGCTTTTATCATTACAGGCTCGCTGGGGTTTATCTGGCTGGCGTTCTGGCTGTTAATCTACCGTCGTCCAGAGGAGCACCCGAAACTCTCGCGTGCCGAATTGGCGCACATCCAATCAGACCCCGCAGAGCCAACGACGAAAATTCCCTGGGCGCGATTGTTCCCACACCGCCAGACGTGGGCCTTCGCTATCGGCAAGTTCATGACGGATCCGATCTGGTGGGTCTATCTTTTTTGGTTGCCGAAATTCCTCAATACAAACTACGGCCTGAACATTATACAAATCGGCTTGCCCCTGGTGGTGATCTATGTCTCAGCGGATGTTGGATCGATTGGCGGCGGGTGGCTCTCGTCGACCCTGATCAAACGCGGTTGGTCCGTTAACAAAGCACGTAAGACGGCGATGCTCATCTGCGCCGTGTCGGTCACGCCGATCGTTTTCGCCGCGCACGCCTCGAGTCTGTGGGCCGCGGTTGGGTTTGTTTCACTAGCGGCGGCGGCGCATCAAGGTTGGAGCGCGAACATCTTTACGATGGTGTCGGACATGTTCCCCCGCCGCGCCGTCGGTTCGGTCGTCGGAATCGGCGGCATGGCAGGTTCGATTGGCGGGATGCTAATCTCCACAACTGTCGGACTGATCTTGCAATACGTGCACTCGTATCTGCCGATCTTTATCATCGCTGGTACCACATATCTCGTTGCGCTCCTGGTCATACACTTGCTCGTGCCGCGACTCGAGCCGGTAAAGAACCTCTGATGATCATGCTTCTTCTGAGCTACTGTTTTCTCCAGCTCCAGCAATACTCGGTTTTCTGTAACCAGCAACATCAGCGAACCCATTCGTCTCCGCTGTGCGTTGAGTCCGCTGCGCGAGGTTGAGGTGATCGCGCATGACATTCACAAGCCTTATTGCACCAGGCAGCATTCTTCTGCTCACCTTTCTGTCATCCCAAACGCAGGCGCAAACTTCAGCGCCGGTGGCTGCAGCGGAGAACCCAGTGTCAAAGGTATGGCTTGCGGACAATGGCGACGGCACGTATAAGAATCCCGTCATCCATGCTGATTATTCAGACCCTGATCTGATCCGCGTGGGCGACGATTATTATCTAACTGCGTCGAGTTTCAATGCGGTGCCAGGGTTGCCTATTCTTCATTCGAAAGACCTGGTGAACTGGACTATCGTCGGGCATGTTTTCAGGCGGCAGGCGCCCTATGATGTCTTCAGCAAGCCGCAGCACGGCAATGGTGTATGGGCGCCGGCCATCCGATACCACGATGGCGAGTTTTACATTTTCTATCCGGATCCTGATCGTGGGATTTATGTGGTCAAGGCCAAGAATCCGGTCGGTCCGTGGTCTGAGCCTCTACTAATCAAAGAGGCGAAAGGCTGGATTGATCCTTGCCCGTTTTGGGATACCGATGGCAAAGCTTATCTCGTGAATGCGATGGCCGCCAGTCGCTCAGGCATTAAGAGCATCCTGGTTGTTAGCCGCATGAGCCCCGACGGAACTGAGTTGCTAGACAATGGTGTAATGGTCTTTGACGGCCATGCAAAGCACCCGACGGTGGAGGGACCAAAGTTTTATAAGCGTAACGGCTATTATTATCTTTCCGCTCCCGCTGGCGGCGTTGAAACCGGCTGGCAATTAGTTCTACGTTCAAAAAATATTTACGGTCCCTACGAGGAAAGAGTTGTACTGGCCCAGGGGAAGACTCAGATCAATGGGCCACATCAGGGTGGTTGGGTTGATACTCCGAACGGCGAGTTCTGGTTTATTCATTTTCAGGACAAAGGTGCTTATGGCCGCGTTGTTCATCTCCAACCGATGAAGTGGGTTAACGACTGGCCGGTAATGGGTATTGATACTGACAACGATGGTCAAGGTGAACCGGTGTTAACCTATAAAAAACCTGACGTCGGTAGGACCTGGCCCCCGATGACACCGCCTGATTCGGATGAATTCAATGAGAACAGGCTCGGTTTACAATGGCAATGGCAGGCTAATCCAGCGGCCAACTGGCTGTTTCCAGCAGGAGGGCTGGGATTTCTTCGCCTGTTCAATGTTCCGCTCCCAGAAGACTTCAAAAATTTCTGGGATGCTCCGAACCTGTTGTTGCAGAAATTCCCGGCGCCTGAGTTTAATGTCACGACCAAGGTTACATTTACTCCTGCCACCGATGACGAGAAAACTGGATTGATAGTAATGGGTTTGGACTATGCTTACGTATCCGTGAAGAAGAAGGCCGGCGGGCTTTATGTCTCTCAAACCATTTGTAAAGATGCCGAAAAACATACTCAGGAAAAAGAGGCCATTGGCATTCCAGTAAAGAGTAATACTTTTTATTTGCAGGTTAACGTTTCGAAAAACGCAGTTTGCAAATTCAGCTACAGTAGCGACGGAACGAGGTTCTCACCGGTTGGCGAGCCGTTTACTGCGCGGCCAGGAAAATGGATAGGCGCCAAGGTCGGTATCTTCGCCGTAAGAACGGGGCAAACTCGGGAAACCGGCTTTGCCGATTTCGATTGGTTCAGGGTTCAGTAAGGCTCTTATGAAAGCAATCTTCAAAATAATTTTGCTCTCATTGTTGGTGAAGGCAGGCATGACGATGGTCAGAGGTCAAGTAAAGCGGCCGTCTGAGCGTATGGCCGCCACCGTGATGACGCTCTGGAAAGATGCGGGGGAAACTACCAAACCTGGGAAATGGAGTTATGAGCAGGGTGTGCTTCTGAAAGGAATTGAAGGTGTCTGGCTCAACACCGGTGACGGCCGATATTTCAAGTATATCCAGCAAAGCCTGGATCGCTTTGTGAACGACGACGGGGCAATCCGCACGTATCAACTCGAAGACTACAATATTGACAATGTCCTTTTGGGAAGAAATCTGCTCCTGCTGTACAAGGTGACAGGACAGGAAAAATACAGGAAAGCCGCATCGTGGCTACGTGAACAGTTAAAGACCCAGCCGCGCACTTCAGAAGGCGGCTTTTGGCATAAAAAAATCTACCCGAATCAGATGTGGCTGGACGGTCTATATATGGGCGAGCCTTTTTACGCCGAGTATGCTGCGACCTTTCATGAAGACGCTGCCTTTGAGGATATTGGCAATCAATTCAGTCTGATGGAACTTCATGCCCGGGATCCAAAGACTGGTCTCCTTTATCACGGCTGGGATGAGTCAAAAAAGCAACGCTGGGCGGATCCGCAAACCGGTCATTCGCCAAATTTTTGGGGTAGAGCCATGGGATGGTATGCCATGGCCCTCGTAGATACCTTGGATTATTTCCCCCAGGACCATCCCAGGAGAAAATCACTGATTGCAATCCTCAACCGTTTAGCGCTGGCGATTGAAAAATATCAGGATCTGAAAACGGGCTTGTGGTATGAGGTGCTGGATAAAAGCGGCGCGCCAGGAAATTACCTGGAAGCTTCCGCTTCTTGCATGTTCGTCTACGCATTAGCCAAAGGAGTGCGTGAGGGTTATTTACCGGCGTCCTATCTAAAGGTCGCGCAAAAAGGTTATCAGGGAATAATGACTCAGTTTATCGAAACCGGGGAAAACGGGCAGGCCAATCTCAAGGGAACAGTGAGCGTCGCTGGCTTAGGCGGGAATCCTTATCGTGATGGCAGTTATCAATACTATCTGAGCGAAAAGGTTGTGACCAATGACCCCAAAGGTGTAGGCGCATTCCTGATGGCCAGCAATGAAATGGAAATCGCCGCGGAACAATCACTGGGAAAGGGAAGAGTAGTTACGTTGGACTATTACTTTAACAGCGAGACGAAGAAAGATGTGACAGGACGGATCCTCCCATTTCATTATAAGTGGGAAGAGATGCCCAATAGCGGCTTCTCTCTTTGGGGGCATGTTTTTAGAAACATGGGGCTGAAGACCGAAGCATTACCAGAAGCTCCGACGGCTTCTAATCTAAAGCATACCGACATCTACATCATCGTTGATCCTGATACGAAAGAAGAGAATGAAAATCCGCATTACGTAGAACAGCCGCACATCAAAGCCATCACTGATTGGGTGAGGGCTGGCGGAGTGCTCGTCCTCATGGGGAATGATTTTGGTAATGCGGAGTTTGATCACTTTAATGGGCTCGCCAAACAGTTCGGCATTCAATTCAATAAAGACAGCATAAACCGGGTCCCGGGGAATGATTTTGCAATGGGGTTGATTGTGGCTCCCGATCAGCACCCCATCTTCAAAACGGCCAAACGGCTTTACCTCAAAGAGATTTCCACAATCTCTTTTGCGCCGCCGGCAAAACCCGTTCTCGAGGACAAGGGCCACGTGATTATGGCAGTTGCAAAGTTTGGCAAGGGCACCGTTTTTGCCCTTGGCGATCCATGGCTATATAACGAATACGTTGATGGAAGAAAGCTTCCGCCGGAATTTGACAACTATAAAGCAGCACAGGACCTCACAAAGTGGTTGATACATCAGGTTCCGGCCAAGAGAGAATGATTCGCCCCCTCCGAGAGCGTCTTGAGAGCGGAAAACCTCAGGAGACATTTGACATTATTTTGTATCAGCCAGCTAGAGAGTCCAGGAAAGGATGGGTTCCATAATGTTGACGAGAATGAAGCACAGTTTATGGGCCATGGTATTTGTGATCGCCGTGGCGGCTACTTCTGCGGCCCAGGGAACAGGTTTGGTCCAGAGAGCGCCGACGAGTGCGACACGACCTTTCGTCGTGCTTACCGGACAATCCCTCCGCGATGTAGAAGAGAAGCTCGATCCTAATAAGGTCCAGGAGCTGATTGGCGGCGAAGGAATGCAATTGCGTGTAGCTGTGCAGCATGACAAAGACAAGTCTGGCGCGGCAGCGGAGCTCCATGATGCCTCCGATGATGTTTATTATGTCCTGGACGGAGCGGCAACTCTGACGCTTGGCGGAAAACTCGATGCTCCGCATGAGGTCGAGCCCGGAGAATGGCGTGGACCACGCATCATCGCTGGACAGAAGTTTGAGATCGCCAAGGGCGATCTCATCATCGTGCCGCGCGGCACGCCGCACCAGCGCAGCACGGCCGGCAAGGATTTTTCGATGATCCTGATCAAGGTGTACGCCAAACCCCTGCCGGCGGCCCATTGAAAGCTAATCCTCTGTGCAAAAGTCAAAAACCTTGAGCGGTTGGAGGTTCAGGAAGCAGCTTTGGCAGCCTATAATGATTGATTGGTCATACCTTAACGGCGTGATGGGCAGATTGGTTAAGGATGCCTTGACAGGTGCCGTTTTCATCGATAATAATCCCACCCGGATTTTCGAGAACCTTAATCCCAAGTGATAATCGAAACTCTCGCCTGAAATCGTTGTAATGACGCGAACAGGGTAACATCCGATTGAGAGCGACCCCGATTGACGCCCGTCAATCCACTTGAGATCGATCTTTTTAGTGTGGATCCCCGAAGAGGCCATCCGTGCTGAGACCCTCTTGGGTGGTCAGACCAATCGGTAGATCCACTCTGACAGATCATTCACGGAAGCCGTGATTCGTGAAAGTATTAGCATTGTGTCGCTGCCCGCGAGAGTTCAGTTCCATGCCTATTCAATAAAATTACTCAAGCGTAACTATCAGAGCTTAGAGCTTGTAATGGTTCCCAACCCCCGCTAAGCCCTCGAGAAAAAGAAAGGAAATAGAGATCATGATTAAATTTACCGTCCGCAGTCTCATCCCGACCGGGCTATTGCTCCTCGCGTTGTTTGGGTCGGCAGCTGCACAGGAGTTTCGCGGTTCGATAACGGGCAAGGTCACAGATCCAAACGGAGCGATAATTCCGGGGGCTATGATCACCGTTAAGAACGTGGAAACCAATCAGGAGAACACTGCTGTCACCAATGATGACGGCAGTTATAACTTTCCGTTGTTGCAGCCGGGAAAGTACCGGCTATCCGTCACCAGCCAGGGATTCAATAAGCAAGAGCGCGACGGAATTCAGATTGGGGTCGCGGAGAAATTGACGCTGGATGTGCAGATGCAGGTAGGCGTCACAGAAATGGTCACGGTGGCTGACTCAGGGGTAGCGCTGGAGACCGGCTCGGTCAGCACCGGGACTGTTGTCACCAGCCAACAGATCGGCGAGTTGCCTTTGATAGACGGAAGCCCGTACCAGCTTGCCACGCTCGCGCCGGGCGTTTCCTACACCGGCAACCCTGCCTTCACGAGCCCTACGTCGAACGGCAACCTGGCCGCCTTCCGAGCAAACGGCGCCACGGGACCGAACCAGGTCACGTTGGATGGCTCTCCCAATTTCGCTATCGATGGCGGCGTCGGCTTCTCGCCGCCTTCGGATGCAGTGCAGGAGTTCAAAGTCCAGACCAACGCGTTCGATGCGCAACAAGGCTATGCAGGCGGCGCGACCGTCAACGTCGCCGTCAAGAGCGGGACAAATGATCTTCACGGCTCGATTTACTATTTCAACCGTGCCAAGAACCGCACCGCTAGCAACTTTTTCTCGAACAAAGCTGGACAGGAGCGCCCGGAGCGAACTTACCACCGCTACGGCGGAACCTTGAGCGGACCTATTCGAGTTCCCAAACTTTACAATGGTCGCGATCGGACCTTTTTCCTGTTTGCGTACGAGCGCCTTAAGAACAGCGAGGCGGAGCCGCAGCTCTTCACTGTACCGACCGAGGCAATGAGGCGTGGTGATTTCTCGGCCCTGCTCAACACGACGTGCACAGGTACGACAACCATTTGTCCTACCAGAATCTATGATCCGTCGCCTTTGCCACTCACCGGCACCGTCACGCGGAATGCCTTTACAGGTAACATAATTCCGACCATCAGGCTCAATCCAGTGGCCGTCGCGTATCTCAAGCTTTACCCGTTGCCGAATACAGCTGGCAATGCGGATAGCACGCTAAACTATTTCTCGAACCAGATCCGTAGTTCAAACTACAGATCCTGGATCACCCGCATTGACCACAGAATCAGCCAGCGGCAGTCAATTTTCGGCAAGTACTACCACAGCTTCAACCCCGAGGATCGTCAGAACTGGACGGGTACACCGATCACTCAAGGTTTTGAATTCCGAACCAACGACGGGGCCAGCCTCGATTACACTGCGGCGTTGTCCAATACTATGGTCCTGGATATAAGAACGAACATCAGCAGGTTCGTACAGGAACGACGACCCGCTATCAAGTTCGATCCGGCCCAGTTAGGTTTTACCGCTGAGGCGCTAGCAGCGATGAACGGCTACATGTATCTGCCTCGTTTCGACATCAGAACCTACGATGCTGGCAGGCCGATCCGTTCGATCCTCGGCGCCAGCCGGTCTGACTACAACGAAGGCCTGCTGCGCCCGTTTTACGTGGCATCACTTCAGCCTACGATTACCCAGGTTCGTGGCGACCATAGCATGAAGTATGGTTATGACTTTCGCCTGTTGCGTGAGAACTTCTCCACCGATGGTTATCAGGGCGGACGCTTCTTCTTCGATGGCACATACACGAGCGTTGACCTAACCACCACGACCAACAGCAACAACCAGACTAACGCCAACCGAAATCGTAACGTCTACGGGCGCGACGTTGCGGCATTCCTTTTAGGGATACCGACCGCTTCAACTAGTCAGAGTTTGATTGATACAAGCGGGATCAATTACTCCGCCCAGTCCCTCTACCACGGGTTTTTCTTCCAGGATGACTGGCGTGTGACTGCCAAGCTGACATTGAATTTAGGGCTCCGGTACGACCCGCAGATGAGCCTCAAGGAGCGTGTCAACCGCTTCATCCGTGGGTTCGACACTGTGACGCCGAGTCCCATTCAAGCGGCCGCCCAGGCTGCTTACACGACGGCCTATAACGCGAACCCGTCTAACTTTCTGCTCCCGCCCAGCCAGTTCCAAGTGCTCGGCGGGGTGCAGTACGCCAGCGAGGACAACCGGGCGCTCTGGAATTCGGATAAGAGCAACTGGCAGCCGCGCATCGGCGCCGCGTATTCCCTGGACGAGAAGACGGTCCTCCGCGGCGGCTTCGGAATCTTTATGTCTCCGTTCCGAATTCTTCCAGATGACATCAGACAGACTGGTTTCAACGCTTCCACGCCGTTCGTGTCCACGAACAACCAGGGCCGGACGTTCGTCGCTACGCTGAACAACCCGTTCCCGAGCGGCTTTCAACCAGCTTACGGTTCGAGCCGCGGCTTACTGACCAGCGTCGGCCAAGAACTTGCTGCGTCCGACGCCGGGTTGGTCTTAGAAGACCGCAAGAACGCGAAGTTCACGCGGGTCGTCGTCGGCATACAGCGGGAATTGCCTGGACAGTTCGTCGTCGAAGCCAACTTCGTCTCGTCCTGGGGTTACGATCTGGCGGTCAACAGGAATTTAGATTTCGTTCCGCGACAGTTTTTGGCGGACTTAAGCACTGTTACCGACATAGTATCGGCTACCGCTTTAGATACGGCGGCCAACAACAACCTTTCCGCCACGATAGCCAATCCATTCCTTAACTTGTTGCCGAACACGGGAAGCACCTTCCACACTGCGACAACCATTTCGAGGGCGCAATCGTTGCTGCGCTTTCCGCAGTTCACCAACGTGTGGGTCCAGGAGTACAACGGCACGAACAGGTATAACGCACTGCAACTTCAGGCAA
>Ga0137372_10000875_pt1 | contig 29267 bp, 26 predicted proteins | sample SagtaG_6_FD_104911 | JGI IMG/M metagenome (GOLD analysis project Ga0137372, IMG submission 104911) | Vadose zone soil microbial communities from Sagehorn Ranch, Mendocino, California, USA - Sage1_R_60_16 metaG | ecosystem: Environmental > Terrestrial > Soil > Vadose zone | place: USA...
ACACGGTCTTCTCAGCCACGCTGCTGTTGATGACGGTGGTGCTGCTCTCGCTGGTCATCGGTTACATCCGCGAAGCCTACATTGTCTGGGCCTTCGGCCCGTGTCCCGTGACCGACGTTTACGTCGCTGGTTTCACCATTCCGGACTGGCTGAACTATCTGGTTGCCGGCGGCACGGCATCGATTACATTCGTTTCGATCTACACCCGTTTTCTGGCCGAGAACCGAGAGGAGGACGCCCAGAAAACATTCTCAGTGATCATCACTGTAATGACCGCTGTGCTGGGCATCGGCATTGTTCTCGCCGAAGTTTTTACGCCGCAGATATCGCGCCATCTGTTCAGCGGATTCACCGCCGGCCAACTTGAGTTGTGTGTTCACCTCACACGCATTTTGCTTCCAGCACAGATCTTCTTCTACGTGGGCGGAGTCGTCTCCGCAGTACTCCTTTCCCGGCGGCTATTTCTGCTCCCCGCCTTCGGACCGCTGCTCTATAACGCAGCTATCATTCTGGGCGGGCTGCTGCTGTCGCGACGAATTGGCATCGCCTCACTGGCATATGGCGCCCTGGCAGGCAGTTTTCTTGGGCCGTTCTTAGTGAATGCGATCGGCGCGGCGCGAATTGGAACCGGCTACAGCCTCTCCTTCGATGTCCGCAATCCTGTATTCCGCGAATGGGTCCGGCTGTCGATTCCGCTCATGCTCGGCGTTTCTCTTGTGACTGCCGACGATTGGATCCTTCGCTACTTCGCATCCGGGGCCGTAGGCGATATCACACGTCTCAACTATGCCAAGCGCTTGTTCGCTGTCCCTATCGCAGTTCTGGGACAGGCCACCAGCCAAGCCTCGTTGCCGTTTTTCGCCAGGCTTTTCGGGGAAAAGCGCATGCAGGAGTTTGCGGAAACAGTGAATGGATCAATCTACCGCATTATCGCCACTTCTCTCCTAGCCACAGCTCTAATGATGGCTACAGCGCTGCCGCTGATCGACCTCGTTTACCGCCGTGGGCACTTTAGTTTTTCTGACTCGCAGCACACAGCTCTTTACTTCTTCTGGTTCTCGCTCTCGCTGGCTTTCTGGTCAGCACAGGCCCTTTATTCCCGTGCATTCTATGCCGCTGGAAATACTCTCACTCCGATGATTGCCAGCAGCCTGATCACTGTAGCGTCGATCCCAATGTACTCTGCGCTTTATCGTGCATTCTCGACAGTAGGCCTAGCTATGGCTTCGGATGTGGGCATCATGGCAAACACCCTGGCTCTGGCCGTCCTGCTTCATCGTCGCAAGCTGGTTCGGATTGACAGGTTGAACTGGGGGGAAATTGGCAAGGCGGGAATTACTGCGCTGATCGCAGGCATGCTCAGCTATGAGGTGGGGCGAATCGTAATGGCTAACAACAGCCGCAGCGCGGATCTGAGGGCTTTGGGGCTCATAGCACTGACTTGGGCCGCAGCAACGGCGGCCGGGCTATGGTTCACTCGTTCCCATCTGCCCCAAGACTTGCAGCGGCGCAAGTCGACGTCATACCCGCGGGTTGCAGAGCAACAAGCGGAGGATTTGAGCAGAGGCATCGAGGCGTAAGAGGCTCCCCCGACTGGTTATGTTTAGCGAATTCCCAAACTTCCGTTGAACTGCTTCAGTGCCCGGTAGCATTCGCACGCCGCATTTTCCAGGTCCGTGCGATTCACGATTCGTACCCTTCCACGTAAATTCTCAATCATGCCCGAACGCTGCAGAGTTCCGGCTGCCAGGCTCACGCTGGGCCTCCCGGTGCCAAGCATCTGCGCCAGAAAATCATGCGTGACGAGCAGAATATCCGACTCAACCCGGTCCTGGCACATGAGCAGCCAACGCGCCAGGCGCTGCTCGATTTCGTGCAGACGGTTGCAGGCTGCGATCTGCGCCAACTGCAATCCCTGAATCAGAACGTAACGATTCAAGATCAGCCGCAGTTCGGGAGCGCGCTGTAGCGTTTCAGCAAGCAGTTCGGACTTGATGCGGCACCCGCTTCCCGTGATTTGCACGACGGCACGATATGGCCCGCGATCGAGCCCCACTGCTAGCGGAGTGCCGACCATGCCTTCCTTCCCGACAATAGCGACCTCCACACTTCTGCCATCGCTCGTAAGAATCACTAATGACGCCATGCCTGAGTTGAGAAAATAGGCGAATTCGATCTTCTGGCCCGGTTCTTGCAGAATATGATGATGAGGCAGGTCGACGTACTCGAGGTGAGGCCGAAGAAGGGAGTACTCTCGATCAGGAATCGCCAAGAGCAGTTCGCTTTTCACTCCGTGATCGCCGCCGCAAGTACGCCGCGGAGGCTCCGGTCTTCTTGCTCTTTCAGTCCGGTTCTTTATTGTTTCCACAACTCTCCTGTGCGTGCCGAAGAGGGCATGTGGACGAAGTCTGCGTAGGCTATTTGCGATGGGGAATAATGTCAGTCCGGCAACGAACGGAGGGAACCTCTACCGGCAAGCGGTCGTGGACGTTATCTCAGCCCAAGGCCGCCATTGAAGTTCTGAATTACGTCATAACACTCGCACGCGGCTTTCTCCAGATCTTTACGGTTGAGCACACGGATTGTGCCGCGCGTATTTTCAATCGCGCCTGCGCGCTCCAGCATTCCGGCAGCTATAGTGACACTGGGCCGGCCGCTGCCGAGCATCTGCGCCAGAAATTCGTGGGTCAGCGAGATCCACTCCGAATCAACTCTGTCCTGGCACATGAGCAGCCAGCGCGCCAGGCGTTGATCGAGTTCATGCAGGCGGTTGCAGGCCGCGACTTGGGCTATTTGCAGCCCTTGCGTCAAAATGTACCGATTGAGATGCGACTTGAATTCAGGCGCCAGCGGCAGAATTGTTTCCAGTGTCTCCGCTGGAAGTCGGAGCCCACTGCCGGGAATCTGCACAATCGCCCGAAACGGACCGCGCGATACTCCCACCGCGAGCGGAGTGCCAGTCATTCCTTCTTTGCCGACCAGTCCGACCTCGACACTCTTGCCATCCTTGACCAGTATGACCAGCGAGACCATCCCCTCATTCGGGAAATAGGCAAAATCGAGTTTTTCTCCCTGCTCATGCATGACAAAGTGACGAGGAAGTTCGAGAAGTTCGAGGTGAGGCCGAATCAGCTCATATTCATCATCAGGAACAGAGAGCAGAATCACATTGCGTACAGCTTTGCCCGCAGGATCCGTCCGAGTACCCTCGAGCAGAGGAACCGGCCTAACTAGCTGCGAAGAGCGGGCAACGGTGACGTTGGGAACGGCCATGCAACTTTTCTCCGAAGAACTTAGATGCGCTTCGCCCGGCGCTAGTTGATCGGGGGAACCCTTACTCGGCAGGCATTCTTTCGGGGATTTTTATGCGGAGAAACAGGGTAGCGCGGGAACCCCCGTGAGAGTGCCCCCGAGACTATCGCGGGAAAAGCCGTATCAGCGAAACGTCAAACTAAGTCTTGCCGCAAGTAGCATCAACGGCCACGATGGACTGGCGCGTCAGCCACCACCCCGTAGTTAAGCGCGAGCTGCCGTTGCGGTTTCCAGAGCTGCAGTCGTCGGCTTGGCTTCTTCGCCATTCGGTTTCTGGCCGGCCTTGCGAATGTCGATACCGCCCTTAAAGAACGCGCCGTCTTCAATGGAAATGCGCGCCGCAACAACATCGCCAGTAAGCGAGCCATCGCTCCGAATATCAACGCGATCGCTAGCCGTCAGATTGCCGCGAACTTTGCCAAGCACCACGATTTCTCGCGCGTTGATGTTGGCCGCAACCACGCCATTCCGTCCGACCGTAACCCGATTGCCGGAAAGATTGATCGAGCCTTCCACTCGGCCATCAATATAAAGCGACTCCGAACCGGTCACCTCGCCTTTAATTACCAGAGATTTGCCGATCGTCGCCTGATCCGCGGTAGTAGTGGTGGTGGCAGCCGTGCGTGGCGCCGCCGCCGCCGGTTCGCTCATGCTCGGCACGCTCGACGCGGGCATAGCGGGACGCTCCGGCTCACCTGGCCGGGATGGACTCGTTGGCTGATTTGTGGGCTTCCACATTGGCAGAAAATCCTTTCCTCGTGTTGGAGTGACGGTCAACGCCGCATTCGGCGACCAACTGGCATTTTACTCCCCAGGCATTCCACATTGTTGTGGAAATCCTTTGGAATAGTGGAATTTCATGTGCTAAAAGGGAACCAAAGTTCTAAGGTTTTTTCCCTAGCCGCAGACCACAAATGAGGTGGGCGTGCTGATTTTCGCATACATCTTTTTTTTTGCCGGGCACGAAATTGTGTCACCGAGCTGTCTTGCAGCAAGAATATTTCACCTCAGGTTCAAACAACGTTTAGTTTTACATTTTTTGACGTTTAACCCCTGCGATTCGCGCTACTCTTTCCCTTGATTAGTCAGGTTCGACTCCTAAGTGCTTGCCCTTCCAGCCTTTCGCAGAATTTGCGGAAAGATGCGAAAATAAAGGCAAGCGCCGAGTCATCGCGACGCACCGCCCTCGGTTGAATCGGAGTTGCTGCATCCAGCAACGAAAGGGCGGGCTGTCGTGTCTAACACGGTAAACCAGTAGTTCGATGCCAACGACAGAAATCCCGCCCAGGCCGGCAGTTTCTTCGCCACCTACGGCCACATCGCACCCCGCCGATTTGTACGATGCCGAGGGCTGGGAATCCGCGTATCGCGAGCTGCATGATGTTCCCGAACTGCTTGTCCAACTTCAGGACGAGCTATCGCGCTCTCGTCAGCGGGAAGCATTTTGGATATCAGTTGTCGTCCATCTCACATTAATTATTCTCGTCGTCAATGGTCCAAGACTCGAAAGGTATTTACCCAGGCGGGCTGTCATCGCCGTGAGTCCGAACGATATGATGCGCCAAAAAGAGCTCACTTACCTCGAACTCCCGCCCGACGAACAGAAGCTGACCAAGCCGCCAGAAACGGATCACATCTCCGATAAGAATCGCATTGCTACATCGCGCGCGCCGCAACTCGATCGCCAAGAACTAAAGAAGATTCTCGATAGCGCCCGCCCGGGAGCACCGGGGCAACGTGTTCCGCAGACTGCTGCACAGCCAGCGGCGCCGCCTTCGCCGGCTCAGAGCGGTCAAGCTCAACAGCAGCAGCCGACGCAGCCGCAGGGTGCCGTTCCACCTTCGCAGAATCAGGATCAAGTCGCGAATCTTGAAGTCCCGCGCGTAAGGGCGCCCAAGCCGAGCTTCGAAACGAAGCCCATGTCTCCGGGGTCGGCGATTGACCAAGCCGGGCGCGCGGCCATCGCAAATCGTGGCAGCTACGGTGGCGACAACGGCGATTTTGGTCTAAGCCGGGGAAGCCAAGCTCGTGCGCAAGGACAAGTCGATATTCTCAGCGACACTATGGGCGTCGATTTTGGCCCGTACCTTAGCCGTATTCTTCGTGAAATTCGCGTCAACTGGATCCGGCAGTTGCCTGAATCAGCTCTTTCAGGTCTGAAGAGAGGAAAGCTTGCCATCGAGTTTTACATTCTGAGAGATGGCCGGACGACCGGCATGGCGCTGACCGATCCCTCGGGCGATGTCGCGCTGGACCGTTCCGCGTGGGGCGGCATCACGGCATCCGATCCATTCCCCGCGCTGCCCAATGAGTTCGCGGGGCAATATCTCAAGCTGCGAATCCGCTTCTACTGCAATCTAGAAGAAAGCGAGCTGCGCTAGCGTGGCAATGTGGCGCGGGCGCCCACGCCCGCGAACTAGAAAATGTACACTCACCAGACGTGATAGCGATTCTCCCGCGCCATCGGTGTTCCTGTCTTGGAGTGAAACGCGACGAGAAAATGTGCCGCCGACCCTATGTTCGACTCGTCTAAAGATTCCGTATCGCCCTACCCGGCGTTCGAACTGGTCGACATGCGTGTGGGCCGGGTCACGCGCATAGAAGATCATCCTCGCGCGCGCAAGCCGGCTTACAAGCTGTGGATCGATTTCGGTCCTGAGCTTGGTGTCAAAACCTCCAGCGCGCAGATCGTTGCCAATTATTCCAAGCAGGATCTAATGGATAGGCTGGTGGTTTGTGCCGTGAATCTGGGCGTAAGAAACATCGCAGGATTTGCCTCTGAAGTTCTGACGATGGGCATGAGCGACAGCGCTGGGAATGTCGTGCTTTTGCAGCCGGCAAGTGATGTACCGCTAGGTTCACGAGTCTTCTGATCAGATTACTGCTGGTTCCGCATCATCGCGTAGCGATTTCAAGGACACTCGGCGACTGAGGAAGCGCAGCGGAAGCGGGCTTGCCGGGCGCGCGGCTTAGCTGCCGAGTTGCTAAAATGGATTAGGAATCAGTCGTGCCGCAGTTCACTGAACAATTCGACGTTGTAGTTGTCGGCGCGGGTCATGCCGGATGCGAGGCCGCGGTGGCGTGTGGGCGCATGGGCCAGAAGACCGCGCTCTTCACCCTCAACGTCGACCTCATCGCACAAATGTCATGCAACCCAGCCGTGGGTGGTATCGCCAAAGGCCATCTCGTGCGCGAGGTTGACGCTCTCGGCGGCATCATGGGCGAAGTCACCGATGCTGTGGGAATCCAGTTCCGGTTGCTTAACACTTCGCGTGGCCCGGCCGTCTGGTCTCCGCGCGCCCAGTGCGACAAGCAGGCTTATCGTCTAAAAATGCGCGAAGTGCTCGAATCGCAACCGAATCTAAAGATCAAGCAAGCGGAAGTGGCTGATTTGATTATCGAAGAGTCTTCCATCGGCGATTCATCGTCCGAAAACTCCGTTTCCCTTTGTCATTCCGAGAAGAATAGCGACGAGGAATCTGCTTTTATCAACGCTTCACCACCTACGACCAACGGCCAACGACGCGTCCTCGGCATTCGTCTGCGCGATGGCCGCACTGTCGGAGCTCAAGCTGTCATCATCACCACGGGAACTTTTCTCAACGGTCTGATCCACTGCGGCGAGCAGCAATATCCTGCGGGACGTTCGGGTGAACCGGCTGCGGTCCTCCTGGGCGAAGCCCTGAAGCAACTCGGCCTGCGCGGCTGCCGGCTTAAGACTGGCACTCCACCTCGCCTCGATGGCCGCACCATCGACTGGTCCCGCTTCCAGCTTCAGCCCGGCGATCCTGATCCCACTCCCTTCAGTTTTCGCACCAAGCGCGTCGCCCATCATGACTCGCAGGTACCCTGCTATATCGCGTACACGACAGAAGAGACGCACCGCATCATTCGCGAGAATGTTCATCGCTCGCCGATGTACAGCGGCCAGATCAAGTCCATCGGCCCGCGCTACTGTCCGTCAATCGAAGATAAGATTGTTAAATTCCCTGACAAGACCACGCACCAGCTTTTCCTCGAGCCGGAGGGCCTGAACACGCACGAGATTTACGTCAACGGCATGAGCACGTCTCTTCCTGTTGAGGTTCAGCTTGCCATTCTGAAATCAGTTCCAGGTCTCGAGACGGCTGAAATGCTGCGGCCTGGTTACGCCATCGAATATGACGCGATCGATCCGACCGAACTCGAGCGCACGTTGGAAACGAAGAAAATCTCCGGGCTTTTCCTGGCTGGCCAAATTAACGGAACCAGCGGCTACGAAGAAGCCGCCTGTCAGGGCCTGATGGCGGGGATCAACGCTGCGCTGAAAGTCAAGAATGAGCCGCCGCTAATTCTCGACCGCACTGAGGCCTACACTGCGATTCTCATTGATGACCTGATATCCAAGGGCACAAACGAGCCCTATCGCATGTTCACATCGCGCGCCGAGTTCCGGTTGCATTTGCGCATTGACAACGCTGATCGTCGGCTCGCTCCCCATGGCCGTCGCGTGGGACTGATTTCAGACGAAGCCTGGGCGGATTTCCAAGCCAAGCAGCAGCGCATGGCCTCAATAAAATTGCAGCTGGAACAAACCAAGCTAACAGCAGCAATGCTTGAGCGGATCACCACGAATCACGTAGGGGCGGACGCCCTCGTCCGCCCAGCCGAGCCCGACTATTCCTCGACCCTCGGCCAACCTCTCGCCCAACTTCTCAAGCGTCCTGAGGTCACTATCGAGGATCTCGTGCCGGTGCTGCAGGAATTGACACCTTCATTTGTCCGGCGCGATACCTCTGTGCCCTCTGTGGTCGGCCTTTCCTCCGAACTCCGCAACGAACTCAAATCCGTCGAAACCGAAATCAAATACGAAGGCTATCTCCAGCAGCAGCAGCGCGCCATCGAACGGTTGAAAAAAGCCGAGCAACGCAGCATCCCTGAGTGGTTCGATTACCACTCTGTCAGCGGACTCTCCCGCGAGATGCAGGAAAAGCTCGTCAAAATTCGCCCGCGAACCCTGGGCCACGCCAGCCGTATTCCCGGGGTTACTCCGGCAGCCGTTTCCCTGGTGAACGTCTACATCGAGATCCAGGCTCGCCGCCGCGAACACGCCGCCGCAATTTAGGACCTCCTCCGGCGCCAACACCACGGTAAAATTTTCTGTGACGGCACCTGCGTCTCGCGAGCGATCGAAGGCGCGCTGATCAAACTGAAGCGTCTGTTGTGATAGGTTTTAAAGATGGACTACGCGTGGATGCAAACACCAGTCGCCCGGCTGCTGCTAATCTCGGGCGAGAACGGGCTCCACCGAATTGATTTTGCGAATGGGAGCAGCCGCCCAGACCCAGCATGGCACGAGAGCCCGGATGCACTAAAAGAGACGATCCGCCAGCTTCGTGCCTACTTCGCCCGCGAGCTAGAAGAATTTGACGTTCGTCTCGCTCCGGAAGGTACTCCGTTTCAAAAAAATGTTTGGCGCCATCTCTGTGAAATTCCTTACGGAAAAACAATCTCATATGGCGAACTCGCACACCGCGTGGGCAATCCAGAAGCTTCGCGCGCAGTTGGCCTGGCGAATGGCGCGAACCCGATTCCCATCATCATTCCCTGCCATCGCGTGATTGGAAGTAATGGCAAACTCACCGGATACGGTGGCGGCCTTCCCATCAAGGAGAAGTTGCTCGCCCTTGAAGCACAAGGTCGAGCGCGTCAGCTTTTACGCCATGCCCCGAGCGGTCGTCGCGCGTCAGCCAATTGGTAATTGTGATCGCCGCAAAGGTCCCCCAAATTTCAACTCTGCTGGGTGGGGTAACGAAGTTGCCGGGTTACCAATAATATGCAGCGACTTGCACTGCATTAGCTCCTCCGGACACCGAATTCGCCGCGTAAGTTCCATTTATGGAATGGCTTAGATCGCAAATGTGCGTTGGCTTAGAAGCTGCACTTTGCTCACATGCCCGCTGTTGCCGGGGCGCCGACGAGGTGCCAATTGCTGGATTCGACGATTCAAGCGGTGGACGCTAAACCGAAGCATTCGATGCTTCCCATTCTTATCGTATTGTTTCTGATTTCTTATGGGCTGCTTGCCAAGCTAGTGGTGGAGCAGGGGCGAACCATTGACTCCCAGCGTTCTCTGATCAGGCAGTTATTTGGCGACAGCAGCCAGTTATCCGCAATGAATGGGAAGTCTGCGCAAGCCCAGCATGCCGCGGGGCAGGCGCAGAATCCGAAAGCGAAATCGCAGGTACAAACTCCGTCGAACCAGGTTAAACCGCAGGAGTCACCCTCCCAGTTGACTCCACGGAACCACGCTGCCAATGAGCGCAGCGCGAGCAACGCTCACAAACCGCTTCGGCAACGGCCGCCGAAAGCTGCTGCTGATGAGCCGGACGAGCGCAGGATGCTAGTAGTTATATAAGTTGCGGCACCGGGCCTGACCCTATGAAAGTTCTGGCCACATTGTTGTTGTCGTTGTCGCTCCCCGGCACCCATATATTGCCACCCGCGCGCTCGCCGATTGATCACACTGCACAGCGCGCGCGAAAGGGTGGCCGTTGGTATCTCGCACAAAATGGACACGCAGTTTATTGCTATGGTCCGGTGCGGCTGATCCCAGAGCCCAGCGGCGGCTTGCAGCGTGTCGCCACTTACTGCCAAGGGGAGCGGCCGATTGTGCCGCTGAAAGATTAGTCGGTGGCCAGTAGTAGTAGTCATTAGCCCGCCAATCCGCCTCGTAAGAGACGAACGAGCTACATAGTAATCGGGTAAACGCCCGATTCCAGTGTTACCCTCTGCCTCGATAAGATGTCATCAATTTGGCTGGAAAGGCGCGCGCCTGATTTCGGCGGCCTCCCCCGGGTAGTCAGTCACCTCCACAACCCGGGGGGATTTTTCTGCCTCATTTTCGTGGGTCGTCTTCGGCGCGCTTGACATCGAATCTCGTCGAGGGCGTGCAGGTCGAATAGCCAATCGGATTTGTTACGTCAGAGTGCCTCGATTCTCTTTCAACATAGTAGCTGCGCATTTTGAGGCATGTGGGCTGTGTTCCGTCCTTAGCCGGCGAGAACAACCGATCTCTCCCATCGTCAACCGAGGCCGAAAGAGAAATAATTCCCCAGGCGTCGGGAGACCAACTGTGTTGATTGAGAGTGTTTGTGGCCTTTCCTTGATTCTTGGACAAATTATCCTGGGCGAAAGTCGGCGAGATCACAAGCAGTAGAAGGGATAGTGAAACCAGATAGCGCATACGACACGCTCCCTGAGGCGCATTATACCCCTGGAACGATGCTCGTCGTGCGCTAGCATAGACCTAATGATCTTGCTCGGGCTGACGATAACCTTCCTGACCGCGACTGTTCTGTTCATTGAATTTTTTCGCCACCGGCAAAGCAGGTTGGCGGCTTACGGCTGGGTCGGTCTGATCGGATTGATCATCGCCGAGTGGCTCTTATTTCGGGGCTTCCAGCCAGTCGCAGTTTATTTCACCCCGATTGCCTGGACATGCTACATCCTGCTCACTGATGCGGCCGTATTGGCGATCCGTGGGCATTCCCGTTTGCACGATGAGCCTGGAAAGTTTTTCTCTCTCGCCGTGCTTTCCGTCCCGCTCTGGTTGATTTTTGAAGCTTACAATTTGCGCCTCCAGAACTGGAGCTATTCTGGCGTGCCGGTAGCATGGCCGTTGGCGCTGCTCGGCTACGGTTGGTCGTTTGCAACCATCTTTCCGGGCATCTTCGAAACTGCCGACCTGATTGAATCCTTCGGCTGGTTCCCACCACGAGCTCCCATCAGATTTCCGCCAGCAGCCCGGCGTGCAATGGTCTTTCTTGGCGCCGTCTGTCTTGTCGCCCCGCTGATTGCGCCGCAACCTGTCGCAAGCCGCTTGTTCGCGCTGGTGTGGATCGGTTTTGTATTTCTATTAGATCCCATCAATTACCGCCTCGGCTTACCGTCGCTTATCGGTGACTTCGCGGCAGGACGCCGCGCCCGCTTTTATTCGTTGCTCGCGTCCGGATTTGTCTGCGGTTGGTTTTGGGAATTCTGGAATTACTGGGCTGCTGCCAAATGGCATTACATTTTTCCCATGTTTTAAAGCTGGAAGATTTTTGAGATGCCGGTTCCAGGCTATCTCGGCTTTCTCCCTTTCGCTCTCGAGTGCTTTGTGATGTATGTGACGGCATCGTCCCTGCTGCGGGTTCGCAAACGAAAAAGCGACCGGCTTGAAGACTCGGCCAGATCGCTCCTGGATCTTTCGTTGCGGTAAGGCGGCGTTCATTCGGAGTGTTCGCAAGCCGCACTTTTAGTTTCTGTCACACGTGCGCCGACCCCCAATCACCTTGTTCCAGGGCAACTCATCAGGCATTCAGACACATCTTCACTGTATGTTCGCTGGGGGAAGCCATGAAAAACGCATTTGCATTTCTTCTTCTGCTCACGATTTCTGCGTTTGCCCAAACTAACCGCGTGATTCCCCAAGGTACCGAGATCAAAGTTCGCACCGACAGCGCGATTCCTGCGAAGCCGGCTGCGGGGAGCGCCTACTCCGCTACCGTGAGCCAGGACGTCCAGGACAGTTCGGGTGCAGTCGTGATCCCACACGGTAGTCCAGCCCGCCTGGTCGCTGTCAAGAACGGCAATGACACAACGCTGGACTTGCGCTCCGTCACCATCGATGGCCGTCGCTATTCGATCACCAGTGCTGAGGGAAAATCCTCTCCGGGTGGATTGGGAGCCAACAAGCGCACGGCGAAATACGTTGGAGGCGGGGCCGCAGTTGGCGCCGTCCTGGGTGCGCTGCTTGGGGGCGGCAAGGGAGCGGCCATCGGGGCCCTCGTCGGCGGAGCCGGAGGGGCCGGGGCTCAAGTCTACCGCGGCCGCAAAAAGGAAATTCCCGCCGAAACCGAGCTCAACTTCAAACTCGCTCAGGATCTCCAGCTCCGGGCTATGGGAGGCCGGTCGGCCCGCACGCGTAAGTAATGCAGAGCCGTGGCGTCGACGCCCATCCTTTCTCGGTTTTTGCGAAAAGTGAGGAGGTGTGATTCAAATCTATGCACGGATCTTGGGGGATTATCCCTTTCCGCTTTACTTCGCCACGATCTGCTCCCGCAGTCTGCGCGACAGATTTACCGCGACTGAGCGGTAGAAGCGCGACGCGAGATGAGGAAAGAGCTCAAATAAATCCTGCAAGATCGACCATTCGAGAGCGTACGCCTCGACTTCTCCTTCAGCCGTCGCTGTTGCGCTGGCGATGCTATCTTCCAGAAATGCCATCTCACCACAAATCTCACCGGGGCCAATCTGTGCGATCCTTGTCGCGGAAACCGTGATGCTGACCTTACCTGCTGCCAACACATATAGTGTTCTCGCCTGCTTTCCCTGGGAAACAAGTTTTTCATCTTTCTTGAAGCTCAGTCGCTTGGCTCTATCTATGATTAGCGCCCAATCATTTGGGGTGAGATATCGCAAAGGGTTCTTCGCCGACTGCAATAGCGGCAACACTTGTTGGGCAGATCCTGTTGGATTGTGCATTGTCCGTGTCTCAACGCAAGAGAACACAGGATAGCAGAGACTAGAGCCGAAATCCCGACCGCCGCGAGGGACCTCTGCGCCGGTAGGCCCGGCACGGATTGGAAATCCGATGCTCTATCCGCTTGAGCCCGGCCGTTCGCAAACTGATTGTCCTTCGCGCATAGCTTGCGCCAACCTGCCGAGAATTCGGGTTAGCGATGCAATTTGCTTATTATCGCTGCGGCGCGACACGCCAGATCCCTCCGCCTAAAAAACGGCTGCGCTCCGGATGACTCCGAGAAGAAGCATGCAGATAGACAGAAGCCGCAACTGCACAATTCCGGCCTTCTCTCCCGCAGGGCAACCAGGGACATTTCTATTGTGGTAATGACATAAACCAAGCGCAATAGCTTGACAGCACCCGCGGCTCGGCACTACTCTGCCGCGACGCACTGACGGCAACTCCAGGGCGCAGCATGCGGGAGATGCGAATGTTTCTTCTCATTTACATAATTCTTGTCGGCCTGGTTGCCGGATGGGCGACAGGCAAACTCATGAAAGGCTCAGGCTACGGCGTGCTGATGGACATTCTGCTGGGTATCGCAGGAGGCATTGTGGGTGCGTTCATTCTGCGCGTGCTGGGTTTCTACTCGAGCGGCGGTCTCATCTCGAGCATACTCGTGGCGATTCTCGGTGCCATAGTTCTAGTCGCCATCGCGCGGAAAATGAAGAGAGCGTGAGCGGTTAGATTTTTCTTCTGTGGCTATCTTTTCGAGCTCTGCAGCCTCAGCTCCAGTTCCTGCAGTTCGCGTCCTAATGCTTCAGGCAGGTGGTCTCCGAATTTCGCAAAATGCTCGCGGATACGCGGCACCTCACCCAGCCAGCCCTCGACATCAACACTGAGCAGCTTCTCCAGATTCGCGGCGGGGAGATTTAGGCCGCTTATATCCAGGTCAGCAGGCCCGGGCAGCCGTCCGACTGCTGTTTCAGCAGCGTGTGCCGTGCCATCGCAGCGCTCGAATACCCACTTCAGCACGCGGCTGTTTTCGCCGTAACCGGGCCAAAGATATTTTCCGTTTTCATCCTGACGGAACCAGTTGACATAGAAAATTTTCGGTAGTCTTGAGCTCTTGGCTCCAATCTTCAGCCAGTGGGCGAAATAGTCTCCCATGTTGTAACCGCAGAAAGGAAGCATTGCCATCGGGTCCCGGCGCAACTGGCCAACTTTGCCCGCCGCCGCCGCTGTTGTTTCACTGCTGGCGGTCGCACCCAGAAATGTCCCATGCTGTCAGTTAAAGGCCTCCATCACCAGAGGCACTATCCCCGCGCGGCGTCCGCCAAACAGAATCGCGTCAATCGGCACGCCTTTGGGGTCTTCCCACTCCGGCGCAATCACCGGGCATTGGCTAGCAGGAGTTGTAAATCGCGCGTTCGGATGAGCCGCCTTCCGCCCGGAAGCCGGAGTCCATGGCCGCCGCAGCCAGTCGAGCAGCTCGGCCGGCTTTTTCTCCGTCATGCTTTCCCACCAAATGTCGCCGTCGAGCGTCATGGCGCAGTTGGTGAAAATAGAATTCTTGGCTGCGGTCAGCATGGCATTGCGATTCGACTGCTCGTTTGTCCCAGGTGCCACGCCAAAGAAGCCGTATTCGGGATTGATGGCGTACAGCCGCCCGTCCGCTCCGAATTTCATCCAGGCAATGTCGTCGCCGACTGTCTCCACTTTCCATCCTGGGATGGTCGGAATCAGCATCGCCAGATTGGTCTTACCGCAGGCTGACGGAAATGCGCCGGTAATGTACTTAGCCTTCCCCGCGGGATTGGTGAGCTTCATGATCAGCATGTGCTCGGCCATCCAGCCTTCATCGCGCGCCTGCACAGAGGCGATCCTCAATGCGTGACATTTCTTGCCCAACAGCGCGTTGCCGCCGTAGCCCGAGCCGTAGGACCAAATCTCTCGTGTCTCGGGAAAATGGCAAATGTACTTGTGATCCGCATTGCACGGCCAGGTCGAATCCTGCTCGTTGGCCGCGAGTGGAGCGCCGACCGAGTGCAACCCGCCGACGAATTCTCCATCGCCCAGGGAATCGAGCACCGGTCTGCCTATCCGGGCCATGATGTGCATGTTGGCCACAACGTAAGGCGAGTCCGTAATCTCGACGCCAATTTTCGCGATGTGCGATCCGATCGGCCCCATGCTGTACGGGATGACGTACATAGTCCGGCCCGCCATCGAACCGGAGAATAACCCTTTGAGCTTTGCTCTCATCTTCGCCGGATCTTCCCAGTTGTTGGTGGGCCCAGCTTCCTCTTTAGTTCGAGAGCAGATAAATGTCCGGTCTTCCACCCGCGCCACATCCCCTGGATCGGAACGGACCAAAAAGCTGTTCGGCCGCTTCTCCTCGTTCAGCGGGATGGCCGTGCCCGTAAGCACCATCAGCCGCAGCAACGCCTGATACTCTTCCGGCGAACCATCGCACCAGTGCACCCGCTCCGGCTTGCACATCTGCGCGACTTCCTCCACCCAGCGTGTCAGCCGGTCATTTTTGTGTCCGCTGCTTGGCGATTCAACGTCAACCGTGAGGCTGGACATGAAAACTTCTCCTTACAGCAACCACGAACATCTTTTTTATGTGGCGCGGAAACTCGGGCCTACGAACAGCAGAGCGAGATAAACCAGGCGCTGCCGGGAAGGCACTCTAAGAACAGGTTTTCTATTGTCCCCCATTCGATAGGAAAGTTCCAAATGGCAGACATCACACCCGGAAAGCGGGGCTGATCTCGTGCGTACCAGGCTGTGCCGCCTCAATCTCCGCGACCACAGCATCCAGATGTGCGAGCGTCTGCTCAACCGTCAGCGAATACATCTCTCTTCCGACACCCTCGCCCGATTCCAATGCGGTTTTCAGGTAGTGTCCGGCAATCTCAATCGCCAGAGGATCGGTTATCGACCGCCCGGTTCGCTTCTTGTACTCCACCCAGGCGGGATGAGGCAGCGCCACCCACACAGGCCGCCCGTCTACCAGGAATTTAATATCGACCGCATCCGCATGGCGGGTTGCGATCGCCACAATCAGCGCTTGGTAAATACAGTGCACCTGCTTTTTGGTCCAGCGATCGGCGGCGTAAAAATCTTGGTACATAGCGACATTTCGAATATATCACCGCGAGAGATGCCATCGCATGAGGCCCGACCCACCCTCGGCCCCCATTCTGCTACATTGTTGCACCATGAAACCCGCCCGCAGCTTTGCCAGCGATAATAATGCAGGCATTCATCCCGAAGTATTAAAAGCCATTTCCGCCGCCAATCACGGACACGCAGTCGGCTACGGCGACGACCCCTACACCAGCTCGGCGGTGCAGAAATTCAAGCAGCACTTCGGCGACAACGCCGAAGTCTTCATCGTCTTCAACGGCACCGCTGCCAATTGCCTTAGCCTGAAGGCCCTTAGCGACTCGTTCCATGCCGTGATCTGTACCGCCGTGGCCCACATCTACACCGACGAATGCGGCGCGCCAGAAAAGTTCACCGGCTGCAAGCTCATTCCCATCGCGGCTCCCGACGGCAAACTGACCGTCGAATCCGTCCGCCACGCTTACCGCGGCATCGGCGACCAGCATCACGTCCAGCCTCGCGTGATCTCGATCACCCAAGCCACAGAGACGGGAACCGTATACAAGCCGGACGAAATCAAAGCCCTCGCCCGCTTCGCCCATGAACACGAAATGTTTCTCCACATGGACGGTGCCCGCATCGCCAATGCCGCGGCCGCCCTCGGCCAGAGCCTGCGCCAAGCCACTCGCGACCTCGGCTTCGACGTGCTCTCGTTCGGTGGCACCAAGAACGGTCTCATGGGCGCCGAAGCGGTCGTCTTCTTCGATAGAAAGCTCGCTCGCAATTTTCAGTACCTGCGCAAACAGGGCATGCAGCTCGCCTCCAAAATGCGCTTCATCTCTGCCCAGTTTGAGGCTCTGCTAACCAACGATCTCTGGCTGCAAAACGCGCAGCGCGCCAACCGCATGGCCCGCTTGCTCCAGAAAGAGGTCAGCAAGATTCCGCAAGTCAAGATTGTCTACAAAGTGGAAGCCAATGGTGTGTTCGCCAAAATTCCTCGTCAGGCGATCGCCAAATTACAAAAGCGTTATTTCTTTTACGTATGGAATGAGGAAGAATCAGTCGTGCGCTGGATGTGCTCCTTCGACACCACTGTCGAAGACGTACAGCAGTTCGCGAAATTCGTAGCGGAAACAGTCCGGCGCTGAAGGGGAAGCAGATGCCTTCCCGAGACGCTGAGCCACTCCCGTCCCCGAGTAACTTGACATCGTTTTGCGGCCCACCCATACTTGACTTGGACAGAGTGCCTGCACCACATAATTCCTGATGGCTCCGGAGAACCGGAGCCATTGTTCTTTTTTTATCTCCCGCACCCGCCTCAATGCGATCTACAACGCTACCCCGCAGCAAATGCCACGCCTCTTTGTAGGGTCCATACTTGGACTTCTTCAATTGCGGATACAACGCAATGCTCCCTTGCCCGCTGAATCTCTCAGCCGGAATGATGTACCACATGTCCACCGGAATCAGATAAGCCGCCAGAAAATCAAACGGATCGCCCTCATACGGACCCTGGCAGCCCCGCACCGTGCACGAATAACCACCGCGATCCTTGAACATGGTTGACTTCACCTGCACCCGCACAAAATGCCCCTCATGCTCCACCGCAAAGTCATAGCGTGCCGTCTCTCCCCACGGCTTGGTCACACACAACCCGTGCTCGGCCGCGCGTGTCATAAAGCGCAGCTCCGCCCACTCACCCCGCAACTTGGGATGCTTAATCTTCATTCCCCTATTTTTCATGAAATTTCTGTCCCCAACCGTGTGCGGCGGACACTCCTGTCCGTCAAATTTTTCTTGATCTAACAAAAACGCGGCCCTTCCCGGCCGCGTCCATTTCTCCCATTCCATCTGACGATGACATACAACTCAACCGACGCCAACATGCCACAAGTGCAGAATTCGCCTTTTTCCCATCTCGGGAATTTCGCTCCGTGTGGCGCGGGCGCCCTCGCCCGCGAATGGTCGAACGCTCCCTCGCCCGCGCTCTTACTCCTGCGATGCAGCCGCAAGCGTCCTCGTTCGTAGCGGGCGGGAGGGCACGGCCTCAGCCGTACCGCAACCTAAGACCTTTTCTTTTTTGTCATTCCGCACCGCTTTAGCGGTGAGGAATCTGCTTTTGCCGCGTGCCGGGTGCCCAGGTCTCGCGATTTTTGAGACCTGGGAAACGAAAGGCTCCGGTACCTTGACGCGAAGATTAGCCGAGGGATCGCTGGCCTGCATCTTCCGTAAGATTCGCGTCAGCATTCTGCCTTCAGACGCACCGTAAAACATCTCTGATCGTGGATGCCGCTGAACTCTTTACCTTTTGTCATTCCGAACCGCTTTAGCGGTGAGGAATCTGCTTTGCCGCAGCCGGGGTGCCCCGGTCTCGCGATTTTTGAGACCTGGGAAACGAAAAGCTCCGGTGCCTTGGCACGAAGATTCGACGTGGGATCATTGGCCTGCATGTTCCGTAAGATTCGTGTCAGGGTACGCCTTCAGGCGTACCGCAAGTGGCACGTCGTCAATCGCGCCTTCAGGCGCCGCGACTCACATTCAGGACCACAGGCGCTTATGTCACCCTACGCTTTCAGGCGTACCGTAAACATCTCTGATCGTGGCTGCCGCTAAACCTTTTTCTTTTTGTCATTCCGAACCGCTTTAGCGGTGAGAGCCTGCCCTGCTTTTGCCGAAGCCCTGAGCCGAGCGAAGGGGAAGTCGAAGGGAATCTGCTTTGGCGACCTTTCCACAGCCGTTCGCGCCTCTCGCGAAGTAGGAAAGGATTCGTATCAGGGTACGCCTTCAGGCGTACCGTAAAGATCTACCATACCGATCCCGCCCCCGTCGGTCGCCACTCGGAGTCTCAACGACCGGCGACGTTCACCCATCACGGGACCCATCACTGCGCGATGTCATCCTGGCCCTGAGCAGAGCGAAGGGGAAGGATCTATGCATTCGCGCCCAAAGGAGCCAGTGGCAAAGGACTCGTCTCGAGATACGCCTTCAGCCGTGCCGCAAGCCTGGCAATCCGACAATCGCCAGCACCCACCCATCACATCTCAGCCTCCCACCCGATGTCATCCTGAGCGCCGACTCCGTTTTGCCTCGCAAAACGGAATCGAGCGAAGGATCTATGCATTCCCGCTCAACGGAGCCAATGGTGGAGGATTCGTATCAGGGTACGCCTTCAGGCGTACCGTAAATATCTCGGACCATGGCTCCGCGCCCATCGGGTGCGACCGCCACGCCACGTATGATCCCGACGCCGTTGGCGATTACGCCGCGTCGGCCCGAATCACGAATTGGATCGGCTCATGCGGCATGGCTGAAGCCATCCCCTGATACAAATCCTGAAACTTCTATTCAGCCGCGCCTATTCCCAAGTCTGGCAACCGCAGCGAGGCCTGGACACCCCCCGGGGGTTGACAGCACACGATCGGCAGCCGGGGGTGTCTCAGCGGCAGATGAGCGCCATCCCCGCCTGGACCAGTGGTTCCCGCTTACTCATATCCGAGTTCGGCAGCGGGAGTGCTCGCCGTCACCCAGTTAACTGGCTTCGGGTTCGTCCATTTCGAGACGGTCGGCTCATAGGAGCCCGTGTACCCAATTTCGATTAGCAGAATGCGAACCATCAGATCGTGTAAATGGCGTATGTACCGGTAAACGTCGCGAAGCGCCGCACTATGCGTCAGCTGGAGGTAACCGATATGTATTACATCGCCCCTGTATGCCGAGAGAACCTGGCCCCAACTCATACTGTCTGGGCGCGGATGGCTCTGATAATAAGCGTTCACGATCTCTTCATCTGGCAAGCTGTATTTTTGCAAGAGTGATGAGACCGCGAAGCCGAAACCGGTCTCCTTCTGATCCGCCGACGCAGCTCGATCTGCAATCCTCGCCAGACGATCCGCCGATCCGCTATCACCCGCCACCCGCAGACTTTGGGCAGCCGCTTGGATTGCTGTCTGCGCAGCCTCAAGATGGCTCCTCACAGCGGCCTGCTCGACGGTAGGCACACCGTGCAACAAGTTCTGCGACGACAGTCCGTGAAATTTCGTAAGGGCCTCAAGTCCACGTACCAGGTGATCGAAGCTGTTTTCAAGGCTCTGGCGAAGCAGCCCAGCCCGGACCAGATGCCCAATAACTACCCGTATCAGGCGACGCTTGTCAGGATCGGCAATGCCTAGGATTGCATTGATCAGCCGTGCAGTGGCAGATCCCGATGAACCCGAGTCGATCACCTCGTTTATCACACGAAAGCCTCTTTCGTACCTCTCCTCCGCCGGGGAGATATGGAAACGCTTCACCAGTTGGGCGGAGTCATCCCGGATTTCTATGAAACCAATATTGACGCGAGCGCCTGACGACAGATTCAGCGCAAACAGAAGATCGAACGGAAACCATGATTTGACTTCTTCAGTGGCTGAACAAGGGTGAGAACCCAACGAGCCGACGACAACAGCGGTTGCCCTCTTCTGTATGGCTCCGATCTCCAGCAGCTCTGCTTGTTCTTTGTAGTCAGGCAAAAGTTCGATAAACGCAGGGGCACCTTCATACCGAAACGGGATCAGATCATTTTTTGAGTTCGCAACCAAGAGTGCATGAAAACGCTGTTGCTCCGGTAGGTCAGCGGGGACGACGGGGGTCGAAAAGAGTCGCAAGGGGTGATTATCCGTTTCGTGTGAGCGAAACTTTGCTTGAGAGACGAAGTTGACCAAAGGTGCAGCCCAGTACTTGCCCCCCGCCGCCCCGGTTGGTGTAAATTCGCCCGCCAGTGTCGTGAGTTCAAATTGGACAGTGAAGGATTCGCCCATGCGCATGTGGGTATTTGCGATAATCAGACGAGCAGCTTCAAATACCCCATCACTAGCAGTCAGTCGGAATTGAACTATGGGCTGATCTGACATCGCATTTCGTGCGGCATCGGATACACTAGCGGGCGCCACATCAACCGCAATCCGGCACCCACCCGTCGCATCCCATGTGATAAGTCCCTGACCGCGTATCAATGGCCCATCTTGGACGCGGAACTCAGCGGGGCCGGCATACTCGCCAGACGCGTTGAACCAAGTGTTGAGCGTAGGAGAAAAATCTGACAGGGGCGGCATTATCGCCCTCTGCCTTCAGCCGGGGTACCCGAGTCCTCCGGATTTTCGAGACCTGTGATCATTTCGCTCCATTCGGGGTGAAAACTCCGATGAACAGGCAGACACGCCCTGCCAGCTACGCCCCTGCCCGGTAATACGCAACGCCTCCAAAGAGCATGCGTCGGCGGCCGACCTTCTTAGGATCGAGAAACCCAGCCTGACTCATCAGGCTAAGGACTCGGCCCTCGGAATTGTCTTTCATACGATCGCTGGAGTGGAGCAAGTGGGCGAGGAAGCCGTGCGCGCCGTCCTCCGGGCCTTCGAAATCGAGCATGTAAAACTCGCCGCCGGGTTTGACCACGCGCCGAATCGCACGCAGGGTCTTCCCTTTTTCGTCCGGCGGGAGGTGGTGGAACATGAACGACGACAACACGCGATCGAACCACGCCTCAGGATACGGAAGCTCGTCTCCAAATCCCTGATCGAACTGGATGGAGACCCCTGCGCGCGCTGCTTTGCGTCTGGCGCGGGCCAGAGCCTTGGGGTCGGGATCAAGTCCAACCACTTCGACGTCCGGATAAAGCTGCTTGATCAGCGTGGCCAGAGTGCCCGTGCCGCAGCCCACGTCGAGAACGCGCTGACCAGGTCGCAGCGCCGCTTGTTCCAGCAGAGCCCTCCTGGCCGCGTCACCGCCAAGCAACTTCACTATCGGATCGTAGAGCGGCAACGACCAATCGTGCCCAGCCGCGGGGAGATAAGTTCGCGAAGATCCCATCATGGTTTCTACTCCTGTGCCCCGGTCATTCCTCCTGTACCCTTGTCGTGTGCCCTTGTCATTCCTCTTGTACCCTTGTCATTCCGAGGAGCGAAGCGACGAGGAATCTGCAGTGCTCCCTCCTATACCTTGTCATTCCGAGGAGCGAAGCGACGAGGAATCTGCTGTGCTCGTTTGGTTCCTGCAAGAATCAGATTTCTCGCTTCGCTCGGAATGACAATAACAAGGGATCTCTGAGGAATTAGATTGCCGCATCATCTGTACGAAACTAAAAAAATTACGGAAGCCGGGTACCACACGTCTGACCGCTTTTCCAGACGTGGGATTTCGACAACCGCCGACCTTCACCGATCACAGACACGATTCCGGCACTATGTCATCCGCTGAAGCTCCCCGGCACCGTAGGGAACCCTGCTTTGCCCATCTTTGACAATCATTGACAATAATGCCATTCTGGGTTGTCGACGGGAATAACTGTCATGACCATGAATATTAATTTGACTCCTCAGCTCGAGGAACTCGTGCGCGAAAAAGTATCATCCGGGCGCTACAACTCGGCGAGCGAGGTTATCCGCGAGGCCCTGCGCTTGATGGAGGAGCAGGACCGGCTGCGTACAGCCAAGCTGGCGCAGTTGCGGCAAGACATTCGCGAAGGTCTTGAAAGCGGCCCGCTGACATCCTGGAAAGTCGAAGAGATGAAACGCGACGGGCGCAAGCGGCTTGCCGCGCGGCGGGCATCCGGTACCCGCAAGTAAGTGGCCGTTATTCTAAAACGTCCCCAAGCCCTGATTGATTTGGCCGAGATCTGGGCCTACATCGCCGAGGACAGTATCGCCAACGCGGACGCCTTCGCTGCACTAATCGACAAAAAACTTCACTTATTAGCGAAACAGCCTGGCATGGGGCGGTCCCGGCCTGAACTTGGTCACGGGTTGCGATGCTTTGTCATTGGCCGGTACGTGGTTTTCTATCGGCCTAGCTCCAAAGGCATCGAGATTGTCCGCGTACTTCACGGCGCACGGGACATCGGTGCGACCTTCGAAGCCGAATAATAACGAAATAGCGGGTGAGAGCCTGCCCTGAGCGAGAAGTCGAAGCGGGGCCCGCGTCACATGTCTTACGTCCCCTCGCTCCACCCCGCCAGATACTCTTCCTGCTCCGGCGTCAGGCGGTCAATCTTGATTCCCATCGACTCCAGCTTCAGCCGAGCTACGCGCTTGTCCAGATCCTCGGGAACTCTGTAAACGGTTTTTTCCAGAGTCTTGTGATTCTTCACCATATACTCCACCGATAGCGCCTGGTCGGCGAAACTCATGTCCATCACTGATGCCGGATGCCCTTCGGCTGCTGCCAGGTTGATCAGCCGTCCTTCGCCCAGCAGATTGATTTTGCGGCCATCTCGCAACGAGTATTCATCTACGAAATTACGCGTCGCCCGCTTCGAGGACGCCAGCTTCTCCAGCGCCGGAATGTCAATCTCCACGTTGAAGTGGCCGGAGTTGGCGACAATCGCGCCATCTTTCATCACTTCGAAGTGTTCTCTGGTAAGCACGTTCTTATTGCCTGTGACCGTGCAGAATACATCGCCAATCTTCGCTGCTTCGTTCATGGACATCACGCGGAAGCCATCCATCACGGCTTCGAGCGCCTTCGTCGGATCAACTTCCGTGATGACCACTTCCGCCCCAGCGCCGCGCGCCCGGCTGGCCAGCCCGCGTCCGCACCAGCCATAGCCGGCAACTACGAACTTCGATCCCGCAAGCAGGAAGTTGGTCGCGCGAATAATGCCGTCAATCGTCGACTGCCCGGTGCCGTAACGATTGTCGAACAGATGCTTTGTATCGGCATCGTTCACCGCAACAATCGGATACCGCAGCACGCCTTCTTTCGCCATCGCTCGCAAACGAATCACGCCTGTGGTCGTCTCTTCCGTCCCGCCCAGCACGCCATCGAGCACGTCCTGGCGCTTGGTATGAAGAATGCTCACCAGGTCCGCGCCATCATCCATCGTGATGTGCGGCCTGTGATCGATCGCCGCCAGAATGTGGTTGTAATAAGTGTCGCTGTCCTCGCCCTTAATTGCGAAGACTGGAATCCCGTGATCGCGCACCAGGCTGGCCGAAACATCATCCTGCGTGGAAAGCGGATTCGACGCGCACAGCACCACATCGGCGCCGCCATCGCGCAGGCAGATCGCCAGGTTTGCCGTTTCCGCCGTTACATGCAGGCAGCCAGAAACACGCACGCCTTTCAGCGGCTGGTTCTTAATAAATTCCTTGCGGATGATTTGCAGAACCTTCATCGACTGATTCGCCCATTCAATCCGCTTCTTCCCCAGATCGGCGAAGTCCAAGTTCTTGATGTCACAATTCATTTGCGTCGGTGTAGTAGCCATGCTTCTCCTCTGGCGCTGAAAGAAATTTGTAGGATTTGATGTTTATTGCCGGCCAAGTCTTCTCAGAAAATCAAAATACACCCAAGCAGACACAAATTATCCTGTTGAAATCGCGCATTGGTGCTAGTCCCACAGCGCCGGCGCGCCCATAGCCTAGCGCCCCGTAGCGCCGGCGTCCTCGCCGGCTGTGGCGCGGGCGTCTCGCCCGCGCATAACCAAAGGCAATTACCGCCTCACCGCCACCGGCTCCCGCACGCCCGCGTCACTGGCCAGCTTCGCCGCTTTGTCGGTCGCTTCCCAGGTGAAGTCCGGATCGCTGCGCCCAAAGTGTCCATACGCTGCCGTCTTCTTGAAAATCGGGCGCCGCAGCTTCAGCGATTCGATAATTCCTTTCGGCGTTAAAGAAAAATGAGAGCGCACCAACTCCGATAGAAATGCCGGATCAACTTTGGCTGTTCCAAACGCATCCACGAGTACGCTCACCGGCTCAGCGACGCCAATCGCGTATGCGAGTTGAACCTCGCAGCGATCAGCCAGTCCCGCCGCGACCACATTCTTTGCCACATAGCGCGCCATGTAAGCAGCAGACCGATCAACCTTCGTCGGATCCTTCCCGCTAAAACAGCCTCCACCGTGTCGGCCCATCCCACCGTAACTATCCACGATAATTTTCCGACCCGTAAGCCCGGTGTCGCCCATCGGCCCGCCCACGACAAATCGCCCAGTCGGATTGATGTGATATTTGGTGTCCGCATCAAGCATGTGTGGCGGGATAGCATGCTGGATCACGTGCTGCAAAACTTCCGCTCGCAGTTTCTTGTTATCCACCAGCTCCGAGTGCTGCGTAGAAACCACCACTGCATCCACCCGCACCGGCCGATGATTTTCATCGTACTCAACCGTTACCTGCGACTTCCCGTCCGGCCTGAGAAAATCCAGTTGCCCGCTCTTCCGAACCTCCGCCAATCGCTGCGTCAGCCGATGCGACAGCAGAATCGGCGTCGGCATCAACTCCGCATTCTCATTACTCGCATACCCAAACATCATTCCCTGGTCGCCGGCGCCGCCGGGGTCGACGCCCATAGCGATGTCGGGGGACTGTTCGTGGATGGAGGAAATGACAGCGCAGGTTTCATGGTCGAAGCCGTAGGTTGCATCTGTATAGCCGACCGACATGACGGTACCACGGACGATGGCGGGAAAATCCACGTAGGCCTTGGTGGTGATTTCTCCGGCGATGAAGGCCAAGCCCGTGGTCAACAGAGTCTCGCAGGCCACGCGGCTGGAGGGGTCTTCAGTCAGGCACGCGTCGAGGATGGCATCGGAGATTTGATCGGCGATCTTATCGGGATGGCCTTCGGTTACGGATTCTGAGGTAAAAAGGTAGCGATTTCTGGATGACACAGTGAGCTTCTCCTTCAAGCAATCTGGACTTTTCGGCTGGCGGGAAATTCAGAAGACAACGGCCCATAAATCAGCATTTTGCAACCTTTTAAACGTACCAGAGAAGGATGCTTGAGGCAATCATTTCAGGCAGTGCGGCAAATAACCACAGTGAAAGGGAATTATGGGCAGAGAGTGGGGAGTTGCAGCGGCCTAACAGGCTTCGAAAGACTCGCTTTTGAGCACCTCAGGGGCTGAAGCCCCTATTCATACTAAAGGCACCACCGCAGCGCTGGAAGCGCTGCGCCACCCAAAAACCAAGCTTTCCAGCCTAAAGCATCATCACAGCGCTGGAAGCCCTGCGCCACCCAAAGCCGAGTTTTTTAGCAGCCTTCAACTACAAGCCTTATTGGGGGACCGGAGCCGCGGGCTTCGGGGGCGGCGGTTGCAGGCCATCGGCGCCAAAGGTCAGTGTTTTGACCTCGCCGTAATCTCCTTGGGACGGAAGCTTTTTACCATTGAAGGAAATATCCAGAGCGCCCATATTACCTGCTCTCAACACAATCTCCTTCTCGGCCTCAACCGCTTTCTCCGCCGGCGCGACCATCAAATCGTTCATGAGCGGCTTGCCATCGGCGTCGATCCAGAGCCAGGAGTCCTCGCGCACTTTGATCAGGAGGACGATTCGGCCAGAAGCCGCCGAGGTGTTGGGCGGTGCGGAACTCGCAGCCGATAGCGCCACGGGCTCCTGCGCCGGAGGATGTATTGATTCCGTAGCCGATGGTTGAGGCGAAGGAGTTGGAGCACTCGGTGCGGCGGTGCCCTGAGACGCCGCCGGAGTTTTCCGGTCATGAACCGATGACGATACAACCCTGGCTGGCTTTGCGGATTTTTCTCGCGAATAGAATCCCCACGCGGCAAAACCGAAGGCGATCACCAGGAGCGCGAGTGCCAACACGCCCCAAGGAATCTCAGCGGCCGGATGATTTTCTTCTTCCGGCTTTGGTGGCGGCGTCAGCTCTGTAGCCGATTCCGGCTGTGCCTGCGGCTGGCTCGCTGCCACCGCGGCTAGATAATCGGCGATCGCCTGCCCCTCGTCAATCCCAAGGTAATGAGCGTAGGCGCGAACAAAACCTTTGTTGAAGATTCCGCCGGGAAGCTTGTCAAACTGCTCTTCTTCCAGCGCACGCAAGAACCGCGTACTGATCTTGGTGGACGCAGAGATGTCGTCCAGCTCAATTTTGCGCTGCTGGCGTTCGCGTTTTAGTCTTGCGCCGAATGACTCCATTCGACGTTCTCCCGCCGGTTTCTGTCTTTTAGGATAACCAGATAAATATAGGTTAATTCTATGCAGAAGTCGTGATGAATTCAGAGGGCCGGAACCGGGGTAACAACCGGTTCATTTGCAGCCCTCGATGCTGTTTCAGGACGTACCATCGTGGGTTCGGGTTACCAACGTTCATTGCCGCTGCTTTCCCACGGCGCATATAATTTTAGGACTTCCTGACTACCTCTTCGAGGAATGCGGTTAATGACCAAGGCCACGGGCTCGGATCGCAAGGTTCAGGAAATCACCATCTTCCACGATGTGGCTAAGGCCTTGACCTCCTCGCTCGACCTCGATTCTATCCTTCAGACCATCATGGAAAAAATGGCGGAGTATTTCCGCCCGGATACGTGGTCACTGCTTATGGTGGACGAGGAGAAGGACGAGCTGTATTTCGCCATAGCAGTCGGCACTGCCTCAGAAACGTTGAAAAATGTGCGGCTGAAAGTGGGAGAAGGCATTGCCGGATGGGTAGCCAAGCATGGCGAGCGCCTGATTGTGCCGGATGTCTATACCGATCCGCGCTTCGCTAAAAGAATTGACGAGATGACAAAGCTGGAGACTCGATCCATTATTTGCGTGCCGCTGCGCTCGAAGCTCCGCGTTTTAGGCGTGATTCAGTTGGTCAACGTTCACATGGAGCACTTCACCGATCAGGAAACTTTCTTTCTGCAATCGCTATGTGATTACGCAGCAATCGCGATTGAAAATGCGCGCTCTGTGGAGAAGATTCAGGAACTGACTATTACCGACGACTGCACCGGGCTTTACAACGCGCGCCATCTGCATCGGACATTAGAAACCGAAGTGTACCGCTCCTCACGCTTCGGCTATGAGGTCACGGTACTGTTCATCGATCTGGACCATTTCAAGCAGGTTAATGACACTCACGGACACCTGATTGGGAGCAAGCTGCTGGCGGAAATCGGGTACTTGATCAAAGCCCAACTACGCCTGATCGATTACGCATTTCGCTATGGCGGAGATGAGTTCGTGATTTTGTTGCCGCAGACTGGGAAAGACCCCGCCCTGGTCGTAGCTCGCCGGTTGCGCGACACGTTGCGGACCAGCACTTTCTGCCAAGAAGAAGGATTGAACTTAAACGTGCGCGCCTCCATGGGTGTCGCGACTTTCCCGCACGACGCGAAAACGCCACATGACATCATCCGCCAGGCGGATGAAATGATGTATCTGGTGAAGAACACCAGCCGGGATAATATTGGGATCGCGCAGCGGGGAGTGATGAAGTGACGATGAAGTAGGGCTTGGCGGCACAGCTAAAAGTGCCCTACCCAAACCGGTAGAAAACTGTCATGCAATTTTGAAATACTATAGATCCTTCGCTGAGTTCCGTCTTGCTTCGCAAAACGGGACCGACGCTCAGGATGACGTCCAACGCGAGAAGGAGTTCGTGACGAGTTGGTGTTCTGCAAATGATACTTAGGTCTTTCGTCGGCAGCCTTTCACGAGCGAGAGCCTGCGCTTCCTTAGGATGACATCGGAGTGTACCGTTCAGGCCCGCGCGGTTCCTCGGAATAAAATCGGCATGTACGCGCTCTAGGCTTGTTCAGACAGTGGTGGGGTTGAGGCAGCGGACAGCGGAATTCCTCGCGAGCTAGACGCTCGCTCGGGGAATCGGCAGACGGAGCTTGGTGGCACAGCTAAAGCTGTGCCCTACCCAAACCCATAGAGAACTGAGTCATGCGATTTTGAAATGCAGAGATCCTTCGTCGGCAGGCTTTCGTGAGCGAAAGCCTGCGCGGTCCTCGCCGTCAAACTGCAACGCAGAGCGAAACTCTACGGTGTGAGCCGCTTAGAGATGAGGGTGGCGTGCATCACGCCGTCCTTGTCCCAAGTTCCCATGCAGATCACCCGGTCGTTGTCATTGATCTGGCTAGCATCGATGTCGTTGACTTTCTTGCTGCCATGCTCTTGACTAGTGAATTTGGTCGAACTGTCGTACGCAACGGTCTTCTCCACGCTCGAGCCCCGCTTACGAACTGTCAGCGTGGACTTATCCTTATTGCTTCTGGTGACAATACCCTCCCAGCGTCCCTGCTTTGTGGCTTTTTCGGCTTTTCCCTCAGCGGGAGCCGCCTTTGCATCCTCCGGTTTGTCCTGCGCGGAAACCAAAGCCAAGGGCAGAAAGGCAAGCACAGACGCAAAACACAACGCAGTGAGTAGCTTCTTCACGGTGTGATCTCCTCCGTTTACTGAAAAATTGTGATGCGCGGCAAAAACAATAGACCTTGGAGGCAAAAAGAGCAAGCCCCAATTCCGGCAGGGTGACGTCAAGCTGCTTGTGTAAATAGGTTGAGGGTGCGGGTTTTCCATTCCAGATTGAATCTCTGGAAGATGGAGTAGATGATGCGGTCCACACTTTCTACGTTCACAAAGCACACCAT
>Ga0137372_10000894_pt1 | contig 28804 bp, 24 predicted proteins | sample SagtaG_6_FD_104911 | JGI IMG/M metagenome (GOLD analysis project Ga0137372, IMG submission 104911) | Vadose zone soil microbial communities from Sagehorn Ranch, Mendocino, California, USA - Sage1_R_60_16 metaG | ecosystem: Environmental > Terrestrial > Soil > Vadose zone | place: USA...
CATCGAAGCCAGATACGCCTTCTCCTTCGTGTTGGCGAACTTCGGAATCGCGATGGCGGCCAAAATGCCGATGATCACCACCACGATCAGAAGCTCGATCAGGGTGAAGCCCTTGCGGTTCATCCGACAACCTCCCCAATGAGAAATCCAGGACGCGTATTGACGAATAACTCCGGTACTCATTTCAGCAAGCCCCATGCCGCCCGAGGCGTAGACAGTATATCTCACTACAGTCCAAGAGGATAGCCCATTCGACGTGTCCGAATTGGACCCCCCCGATAACCCGCTAACTCCTGCTTTTTGCGAGGCGCTAGGACGGACGCAAGGGCTTGGGGAGTCCCCGAAGATAGGCCGCATACCAGGGTGCCTCTTCCGGATACCAGCGCCGCACCGAATCCGCCAACGCCCGCGCGTGCGCGAAATCACCGCGCCGCACATTCAGCAAAAAGCTCGCTCGGACGGCCACCGGTTGTCGAGGCTCGAGCGCCCGCGCCCGGGCGACGAGCCCGGCGACGCGAGTCGTGTCGCCCAGGCCGAGCAGGTAGTAGCCCCACGCCGCCACCAGCTGCGGATCTCGGGGGAACAGGGAATCGGCGACCGCGTATTCGCGCCGCGCCGCGGCCGTGTCCCCCATGCCGGCGTACACCGCCGCCGCCGAGAAATGCGCGCGGTACGACTCCGGATGCTCGATCAGTGTCGTCAGCAGCAACGCGCGGTTGTCCTCCCAGAGGGGAAGCCGCAGCACCGACCGCACGCCCAACGCCAGGGTGAGTCCGGCGATGGCCACGGCCGTGCGTCGGTAGCTCAGCGTGCGCGCGGCGAGGAACACCGCGCCCATTCCGGCCAACACCGCCACCACCAGGACGGACAGGTAGAGGTTGCGCTCGGCGAGCAGGACGCCCGAGGGGAACAACAGGTTGGCCGTCGGCAGATAGGCGAGGGCCGCTGCCGCCACAGCGAAGCTCAGCGCCGGCGCGCGGCGACGCGTCGCCGCCACCAACGTCGGCACCGCCAGCACGACGAGCGCTCCGCCGATGGCGGCGGCTCCGAACGCTCCGGGCGCCGCAATGACCTGCGGACTGTAATCGGCCGAGAGGTCGATCGGCCACACCAGCAGCCGCGCGGCGCGCAGCACCGCCGGCAGGGCGACGGCGAGTCGGCCAGAAACGCCCACGCCGAGAAACGCCGGGGCCATGTCGGCCGCCGCGCCGCGGCCCACGGCGTACCACGCGCCCAGGAAGCCGATTGTGACCGCCGCCAATGCGAAGTAGAAGAGAAGTGGGTAGCGCCGCGTGCCTGGAGGCCGGAGCCAGTCATCCAGCATCATCACGACACCGGTAATGACACCGTGCTCCTTGGAGAACATCGCGATGGCTGCAGCGATGACCGCTGCCACCCACCAACCGCGCCGCGCCGCCAACACTGCCGCGAGCATCGCCGCCCCCACCAGCAGCTCCGCCCGCGACACGACGCTCGCCACGCCCTCGACGTGCACAGGGTGCACCGCGAACACGAGCCCCGCCGCCACCGCCCCAACAGCCGGCAGCCAGCGCTCAAGCACGAGCACCACAAGCACGCACACGAGGCCGTGGAGGACGGCATTGACGAGATGGAACCAGCCCGGCCTGCCGCCGGTGGCGCTCCAGTCCATAGCGTACGCGAGCACGGTGACGGGACGGTACAGCCCGCCCCGCGCGGGGGGCGGCCAATAGGGCTCGTCGAACGCGCGCACCGCCGCGCCCAACGAATGGGCGGCCGGATTGTGGACGATGATGCCGCGGTCGTCCTGGACGAACCCGTACCGGACCGTCGGCAGAAACAGGCCCACCGCGACGAGGAACACCAACGCGAGCCTCACCGGGCGTCCCAGGTTTGGGCGCGGGTCACGAGCCAGTCGGCGGTCGCCGTGTCGCCGCGGGACCGGGCGGCGCGGGCCTGGACGCGGAGATAGTCGCCGCACCGCAGGCACAACCGGTCGGCGCGCGCCAGGAGGGAGTCGGCGAGGCCGGGGCGGCCCAGCGTGAAGGCGGCATCCGCGGCTCCCACAAAGACGCTGGGGTCACGATCGAAAATCGCCACCGCATGACGATAGGCATCGAGGGCGCGCACGGGATCGCGGGCGTTCTGAAACGCGGCACCGGCGCGGGCTGGACCGCGGTAGGAGGCGGGAGAGTCCTCGAGCATGCTCTGGGTGACGCTGGCGTCGTCCTTCCAGACGGGGACCCGGGTGACCGTACGGAGCGCCCCGAGACCGATCAGCAGCGCTCCCACCCCGACGAGCCTGGGACGGGGCCAGCGCGCCGCCGCGGCACCGAGCGCGAGGGCAAGCCCCACCGACGGCAGGTACAGCGTCCGTTCGGCCATCACCACCCCGGTCGAGACCAACAGGTTGGCCACGGGGAGGTAGGCGATGGCGATCCACCCCAACGCGAACGCCTCGATGCGACGCCCGCGGCGCCACGTCCACCACAGCAGGCCGGCCCACACGGCGAAGACCGCGAGCCCTGCCAGAAACCGCCCGTCGACCAGCGAGGTGACGAGGGTGCGCTCGTCAGGCGAGTAGTCGGCGCGCAGGGTGAGCGGGAACAGCAGCAACCGCCCGACATCGGCGAGCGCTGCGACGGCAGTGATGCGCACCGCCACGGGGGAGGCACCGAAGAAGACGGGCGCCAGGGCCTGGGTGCGGGCATAGGGGTGCAGGACCGCCCAGCGTACGATCGCATAGGCCGCGCCGACCAGGGCCCAGCTCGCGACGTAGGCCCAGAGACGGCGCCTGGGCGGCGCAGGGCGCACCCCGAGGATCCAGGCCCAGGCCACCAGGCCGGGCACCACCGCGGCGTTCTCCTTGCTCAGGAGCCCCATCGCGAGCCCCAAGGCCGTCCAGCCCACACTGTCCCGTTCCAGGGCGGCGTAGACGGCCAGCAGGCTGAAGCAAGCGGCCATGAGCTCCGCCCGGCCCACCACGTTCGCCACGGCCTCGACGTGAACGGGATGGACCGCGAACACGAGCCCCGCCGCCAGGGCGGCGGTCTCGCCGGCCCAGCGGCGGGCGAGGGCGGCGACGGCCACCGTCGCGCCGGCGTGCCAGACCAGATTCACGAAGTGAAACCACATGGCACTGGCCGTCAGGCGATCGAGCGCGAAGCCCGCCACGACGAGCGGCCGATACATCTTGCCGGCGAATTCCGGCGGCCAGTAGGGATGCGCGAACGCCTGCCAGATCCCCGACGGGGTGCGGACCAGGGGATTGAAAACGACGATGTAGATATCGTCCATCGCGAATCGATTCCACAACGAGCCGAGGTACACGACCGCGGCGCTCGCGGCGACGACGAGAGAGATCCTCGTCCCGGCGCTGAGTTTGATCACGGGGGGGTGGACGAACGCAGGCTGCGCTCGTGCGCCGTCAGCCAGTCGGCGGTCACCGAGTCTCCCCGCATCCGGGCGAAGAAGGCTTCGCTGCGATAGAGGGTGACACACCGCTCGCAGACCGCGTCCGCCCGGCGGAGCAGGGATTCCGCCGCGGCCGGGCGCTTCAGCGCGAACTCGGCGTGAGCGGCGGCGATGTACACACGGGCGTCACGGGGGAAGATCTCACTCGAGACCCGCAGGGCCTGGATCGCGCGATCGTACCGCCCCGACCATAAGTGGTCCCATCCGACGTAGCGCCATGTGAAATACGACCGCGGTGCGTCCCGGATGAGCCCGAGGGCGACCGTGTGCTGGTCCCGCCACACGGGTACCCGGAACGCGCTGCGGGCGCCGCCGAGCACGACCACCAGCGCCGCCACGGCCGCGAGGCGCCGTCCCGCCAGCCCCCGGGACATCGCGCCCACGGCGAGCGCGAGCCCCACCGACGGCAGATACAGCGTGCGCTCGGCGATCAGTATCTGGATGGGGAATAGCAGGTTCGCGACCGGCGAATAGGCGATCGGGATCCAGCCCAGACCGAACGCCTCAACCTTGCGCCCCCGCCGCCACGCGACCCCAAGCAGCAGGGCCCAGAGGCCCAGCACCAGGACGCCGACCGCCAGGCGACCGTCCAGCAGGCTGTGGACGGCGGTGCGGTGGTCCGGGGAGTAGTCCGCGCTCAGCGCGAGCGGGAAGAGCAGCAGGCGAGCCACATCCCCCAGCGCAGCGGTCGCCGTCAGGCGAATGTCGAAGGCGTCCAGACCCAGGAAGACCGGCGCAGTGTTGCCAGGTCCGCGGAGGAACCCGTGCAGCACGGTCCAGCGCAGGCCCAGGTATGCCGCGCCGATCACAATCCAGCTGGCGACAAACGTCGCCAGCCTGCGGCGCGGGGGCGCCGGGCGCACGCCCAGAATCCACGCCAGGGTGATGAGCCCGGGAGCGACCGCCCCGTTCTCCTTGCTCAGCACGGCGGCGGCCATTGCGGCGGCGCTCCACAGCACGCTTCCGCGCTCGAGGGCCGCGTAGACCGCCAGCAGGGTGAAGACCGCGGCCATGAGCTCGTTCCGCCCCACGACGTTCGCCACCGCTTCCACGTGTACCGGGTGGACGGCGAACACCAGGCCCGCCACGAGGCCGGCGGCGTCGCCTGCCCACCGGCGCGCGAGCAGTGCCACCAGCATGCTGGCTGCGACGTGCCACACGATGTTCACCACATGAAACCACGCCCTCGAATGGATGGACCAGTCCAGCGCATACGTGGCGACGGTCAGCGGCCGGTACGCCGACACGTCGATGTTGGACGGGAAATAGGACGTGCCGAATGCCTGCCACACGCCTGACAGGCTGTGCACTACCGGGTTGGCCAGGATGATCGATAGATCGTCCAGGACGAATCCATTCCACAGCACGCCGAGATGGACGACCGCCGCGGCGGCCGCGACGATCAGATACAAGCGCCTAGCGCTCACGGGCCACCGCGTAGAGCCAGCGGGCGCTGGGCCAGCCGTGCATGGGAACCAGCCACCCGGGATAGGCGGCGATGAGGGCGCGGAGCTCGCGAGCCGACGGCGATTGCGGGCTGGCGAGGAGGATGTGGGTGACGCCCTGGCGCTCGAGGTACGCGCGCTGGTCGGCCGGGGTGGGCTCGACCACCGCCGCCCCGTTGTAGCCATATAGATAGAAGGGGACCGCCGTGCGCCCCGCGTACAGCCACACCAACGCCTCGTCGTCCGTCGCGAGCACCGCCCTGGAGGGCAGCTCTTCGATCCCAGGGAGCAGCTCGCGGAAATTGGCGGAGATGTCGGCCGCCTGCCCCGCGTAGCCGTGCCGCGCGAAACCCATGACCTCGTAGATCGCGAACCCGACCGCGAGCACCCCGGTGAGCACGAGCAGCGGCAGGTGCAGGCGGACGAATCGCCACAGCGTCGTTGCGCCGACGGCCCACACCAATCCCAGCCACGGCAGCACCGCCCAGAGAAACCGATCGGGGGCGAACGGCCACACGGCGAGGATGGCCAGGTACCCGGCGAGCGCGAAGCCGATACACGAGCGCCGGCAGAGCGTGGCGAGACCATACACACCGACGCCCAAGGCCGGTAGCGCCGCGAGCCAGTAGAGGAGGCGGCCAGGGAGCCAGCTCAGCGTAACCGCGGCGAGCGGCCGAGGCAGGTCGCGCAGCCCGCCTCCCAACGCCCCCAACCCCGTCTGGCGCAGCACCTCACCGTAGCTGCCGTAGTTGATGGCCAGCGCGGGATCGACCGCCTGGCGGTGGGTGACCGTCCACCACCCCCACAGCAGGCCGGCCAGGAAGACCGGCGCGGCCGCGGCCATCGCCTGCCGGGGGGACACACGGCGCACCACGAGCAGGAAGGCCACGACCCCAAGACCCACGGCGATGCCGATGGTGCGCGTCAGCAGAGTCAGCGCGGCGGCCACGCCGGCGGCGGCGGCGGCGGAGACTGGAGCAAGCTGCGGAGGTGGACGGTCACCGAGCACGACGGTGACGGCCAGCAGCACCGCGAACAGCGGCTCGGCGAACAGGACCGATTGCACCGTGAGGACCGGGATGGCGAGGGCCGCGGCGAGAACGACGGCAGGCGCGATCCAGCGCGGCACGCCCGGGCCCAGGAGGTCCGTGCGCACGGCGTGCCACGCGACGAGGCCGGCCGCCGACGCCGCGAGCAGCAGGTTCAACACCTTCGCCGCCAAGACTGCCGCGTTCAGGGGCAACAGCCCGAACAGGGGCGTCAGCACCAGCGGGTAGAGCGGCGGGAAGTGAATCGCGGCGGGTGAGCCCGGCAGGTGCAGGTAGGAGTACCCGTGGCCCGTGGCCAGCGATCTGGCCAGGACGGCGTAGAGGCCGTCGTCGTAGAATCCGCCGACGAGGGAGCGATTGAGGGCCAGGGCCCCCACGGCGAGCGCGCCCAGGGCGACCGCGACGCCGGCCCGCCCGGCAGCGGTCACGCCCGGAGCTTTCGCCAGTCCCCGCTCGGCGGGAAGAGGTTGTAGCGAGCGATATGGAACAGCGCCGCGAGGCCGTCGCGCCACGTGATTTTCTTCCCCTCGGCGTAGGTGCGGCCGCTGTAGGTGATGGGCAACTCCCAGATGCGGGCTCCGCACTGCGAGAGCCGCGCGGTGATCTCCACCTCGAAGCCGAAGCGGTCGGAGGTGAGGGGGAGGCGCTTCAGCAGATCAGCGCGGACCAGCTTGTAGCAGGTCTCCATGTCCGTCAGGTTCAGGTTGGTGAGCATGTTGGACAGGAGCGTCAGGAGGCGGTTGCCGACCGAGTGCCAGAAGAACAGCACGCGGCGCGGGCCTCCCTGGAAGCGGGAGCCGTAGACGGCGTCGGCGCGGCCGCCGCGGATGGGCTCGAGCAGCCTGGGAAGATCGCCGGGGTCGTACTCGAGGTCGGCGTCCTGCACGACGACGACGTCGCCCGAAGCCGCGGCGATCCCCGCGCGGAGCGCGGCCCCCTTGCCGCGGTTGGTCTCGTGGTGGATGACCTTGTCGACGAGCCGCTCGGCGACGAGGCGGTCGGCGATGGCCGCCGTGCCGTCTTTCGAAGCGTCGTTCACGACGATGATCTCCAGCACGAGCGGCACCTCCCGGAGCCGCCGCACCACGGCGGCGATCGTCGCCTCCTCGTCGTACGCCGGGACGATGACCGACAGCTTCGGCCCGCTCACGACCGCTCTCCAATGGCGATGAGCGACTGGCCGATCCGCCAGGGCAGGAAGCGCTCCAGCCGGAAGACGGGGACCAGCGCGTCGTAGAGCGCGAGCGAGGCGGTCGGGATGAGTCGCCGGCGCAGCACGCGCCCGGCAACCCACCAGCCGAGGATGCCGGCGAGGTTGAAGTACTCGAGGTGCCGCATGGCGAGCCGCGCCGCGGCGAACTTGTCCGCGACCTCTTGCGGCGTGTAGCGCCGATGATGCCCCAGCGCCGCATCGAGCGTGCCGTAGATCCAGGGCAGCGCGGGGACCAGCAAAAGCAGCCGGCCGCCCGGCCGCAGCAGCGCGTGCATCACCGCGAGCGAGCGCCCGTCGTCCTGCACGTGCTCGAGCACATTGAGGCAGATGATGGTGTCGAACCGCTCGTCGGCGAGCGCGCCGTCCACGGTCGGCAGGTACAGACGGGCGATCTCGACGTTCGCGCGGCCGGCGTATTTCTCCCGCAGGCGGGCGAGGTAGTAGGGCTCGGTGTCGGTGAGGACGACGCGCTCACGGTCGAGGAGGAAATCCGAGAGGTTGCCGATGCCGGAGCCGATCTCCAGCACGTGCGCGCCCACCCAGCGCCGCAGCCGATCAAACATCCACCGGTTGTAGCGCGGGGCCGCGGCGAGCCGTTCCAGGGTCGCCGCACCGAACGGGTCCTGGGGCTCAACCGTCGGCGGCGGGCGGCGCTGAGGAGGGGGCATCGCTCTCGTACTTGCTGAGCTTGCGGTACAGGGTGGACGGGTCGATGCCCAGCACCTCGGCCGCGCGGGTCTTGTTGCCCCCCTCGGCCAGGAGCACCCACTGAATGTAGGCGCGCTCGATGACGTCCAGCGTGGGGTTCACGTGCATGCGGTCGGCGACGAGCGGCTCCGCCTTGCGCTCGGTGACCTTCGCGGGAATCGCCGAGAGCGGGATGGAGTCGCTCTTGGTGAGCACGACGGCCCGCTCGAGGGCGTTCTCGAGCTCGCGCACGTTGCCGGGCCAGTCGTAGGCCATAATGGCCTCGACGGCGTCCTGCGCCAGCCGCTTGATGGTGTCGTCGTGCTCCTTGGCGATGCGCTTCAGGAACGCGTCGACGAAGATGGGAATGTCGTCGCGGCGGTCGCGCAGCGGCGGCAGGTGGATGGCGATCACGTTGAGACGGTAGTAAAGGTCGGTGCGGAAGCGCCCGCGCTTGATGTCGTCCTCCAGGTCCCGGTTGGTCGCCGCGACGAGGCGTACGTCCACGGGAATCGCTTCGGTGCCGCCGACGGGGATGCATTCGCGCTCCTGCAGCACCCGCAGCAGCTTCACCTGCGTGGCGGGGGCCATCTCGCCGATCTCGTCGAGGAAGAAGGTCCCGCCCCGCGCCGCGGCGAACAGTCCCTGCTTGTCGCGCACCGCTCCGGTGAAGGATCCCTTCACGTGGCCGAACAGCTCCGACTCGAGCAGGCTCTCGGGGAGCGCGCCACAATTGATCGAGAGGAACAGGCCTTCGCTGCGCGCCGACAGCTCGTGGATGTAGCGGGCGATGACCTCCTTGCCGGTCCCCGACTCGCCCTGGATCAGCACGGTGCTCTCGGTCGGGGCGACCTGCTTCGCCAGGGTCAGGACCTCCTGGAACAGGCGGGACTTGCCGATCGGCTCGATCAGGCCGGAGCGCTCGCGGCGGCGGATCTCCTGCTTGAGCTGCTTGTTCTCCGACTTGAGCCGGCGCACCTCGGCGGCGCGGCGGCAGAGCGCGATGATCTCGTCGTTGGAGAACGGCTTCTGCACGTAATGGAAGGCGCCCTGGTTCACCGCCTGAATCGCGCTCTGCAGCGACGCCTGGGCCGTCATCAGGACCACCGGGGTTTCGGGGTCCTGCTCCTTGACGGCGGCGAGGATATCGATGCCGCTGACCTGCGGCATGCGGATGTCGGTGAGCACGATGTCCGGCGCGGCCGCCTTGAGGGCCTCGAGGCCGGCCTTGCCGCCCTGCGCGGTGGCGACGTCGAAGCCTTCGTTCTTCAGCAGGATGCGCAGCGTATCGAGAATGCCCTGCTCATCGTCGATGACGAGGATGGAGGGCTGGGGAGCGGGAGCGGGGCTCATCAGGCTGCTTCCTCCTTCCGCCGGGCGGCGGGGAAGATCACCGTGAAGGTGGTCCCCCGCCCCACGACCGTATCCACCAGCACGAGGCCCTTGTGGGCGTCGACGGCGCGCTGGACGATGGCGAGGCCCAGCCCCGTGCCGCCCACGCGGCCGGTGACGAACGGCTCGAACAGCCGGGTGCGCACGTTGTCGGGGATCCCCGGCCCATTGTCGGTCACCTGGAGCGAGACCGGGTTCTCGATCCCGGCCCGGTCCGGGACCGCGCCCGGGGACGCCCGGCCGGTCCGCACGGTGATGCGCGCCCCAGCCCCCGTCGCCTGCACGGCGTTGAGCACGAGGTTCGACACGACGCGGTGCAACAGGTCCTCGTCGCCTTCCATCGGCGTCGGGATCCCCGCGAGGTCGATCACGGCGTCGGCGGGGCAGTCGGGATGCTCCCGGACGAGGCGGATCGCGGCCCCGGCCACCTCGCGCAGGTCCACCGGCCGGCACTCGGTGACGCGCACGCGGGAGAAATCCAGGAACTCCGAGAGCAGGCGCGAGAGCCGGTCGGCCTCCCGCACGATGAGGTTGGCGAGAAACTTCTCGTCCGGGTTGGCGCGCGCGGAGCGGGACAGCTGCTCCACCGAGGAGCGGATCGAGGCCAACGGATTCTTGATCTCGTGGGCGAGGCTGGAGGACAGCTCGGCCACCGCCTCGAGGCGTTCGGCCCGCAGATGCAGCTCCTCGAGGCGCTTGGTGTCGGAGATGTCGGTGAAGATGGCCGTGACGCGGGGCGGCGTGTCTGACTGGCCCTCCAGCGTCGTCGTCGTCACGCCCACGGGGAACGAGCGGTCGGGCCGGTGCACGGTAGCCTCGACCCGCATCAGGCGCACGCCGCGGCGCGCCGTGGCGGTGAGCGCCGCCCAGAACTCCGGAGCGATATGGGCGATCTCCGGCATGATGGGCCGTTCCTGCCAATCATCCGCCCGGACGCCCAGCAGCTCTTCGGCGGCGGGGTTGCAGTAGAGCAGCTTGCCGTCGTGGTCCACGGTGATTACGCCGGTGCGGAGGTTCTCCAACACGTCGGACGCCTCCAGGCGCACCTGCCGGACCTCCGCGGCCAGGGCCTCGCGCTCCGCCCCCATGACGGAGACCCGGCTCGCGATATAGGCGGTGACGGCGGCGACGGCGACGAAGATGCCGAGCTGAAACCAGATCCCCGAGGCGAGGGCGGTGCTGTGGCCGAAGAACACGTCGGCGAAGTACACCAGGCCGGCGAGGATCGTGACGAGCGCGGTGCTCGTCGGCCGCATGAGCAACGCGGTCGCCGCGATCAGCAGCACGTACAACCCGGCGAAGTCGCTCTCCGGCCCGCCCGTCATGTGAACGACGGTGGTGATCAGGGCGATGTCGAAGAGCGCCTGGAGGTACAGGAAGTTTCCTCCCGGCTCGCGGTTGCGGACGTGGGTCCGCCAGTACGAGGCGGCGGTGACGACCAGCGCCGCGAACAGCAGCAGGGAGGTGACGAGGATGTCCAGCGGCGCGGCGACGCGGACCTTGAGGGCCGCGCTCAGGTAAATGGCGACCGCGACGCACATCCGCCCCAGGTAGACCATGCGAAGCAAGGTCCGGGGCGTGGGGATGGTCCAAGTCTTGGAGGCACCGCCGAACCAACGCAGAGGCAGCTCCTAAGCCGGGCAAGCGGGCCGGCTTCCGGGGCGCAGCGGCGTAAGTATCGGGGTCAGTGTGGCAAATTGCAAGAGCGGGAAGCGAAAAGGGACCTTCAGCACTGCTTCCGCTCGACTTCAGGCCGGCGGGAGCACCTTCGCACGATGGAAAGGAACGTCGGGAGGCGGGATGCGACGGCGCGGTGGGTGCTGGGCATCGGCCTGCTCGTGCTGGCCGCGATCCTCAACGATCGGCCGTTCCTGGCCCTCGGGGCCGCGCTGATGGGGCTGGTGCTCCTCGGCACGGCAGCGACGCACGCATGCCCCTTGTATGCCGCCCTCGGCCTGAGCACGTGCCCCCGACTGGCGGTTGAGGCGGTCCTGAAAACAGATGTGGCGGATCCTCCAGCGGCTGGATAGTCTCCACCGATAGAGAGGGATCGTCGCACCGCACGGACGTTTCTAGACACGTGTGAGGAGGTGTTCCCATGAAGGTGCTCGCGGTTGTCGGTCTCGCCCTGGCTCTGCCGATAGGGCTCGCAGCCCAGGCCCCGGATGGGCGGGCACTCTACCGGGAGAACTGCCGGACCTGCCACGGGGTCACCGGGCGGCCGACGCAGCGGGCCCTAGACCAGTATCCCAAGATCCCGAGGCTGTCGGACGCGAGTTTCATGTCGACCCTTTCGCGGGACTCGATCGTGGCGGTGCTGGCACACGGGAAGGGGAAGGACATGAAGCCCTTCAAGGACAAGCTGACGCCCGCCGAGATGGTGGTCGTCGCGGAATACGTGCGGACGCTGGCGACGCCGAAGCCCTGAGTGCCGCTCCCGGCGCCCTGATTCACGGGCGCCGGGAGGCGTTTTGACAAATCCTAGAAGTTGATCAGCAGCTGCGTCGCGACGTTGTTCGTCTTGGGCAGCCCCCCCTGCGGCTGATCGAGACGATACTCGACGGCCCACCGCAGATATTGTGGCAGGTTGATCGGCAACACCAACCCGAGCACGTAACGGCGATTCGCGTCATCAGCGGTCTGTGTGTTGGGATCGACGACCTCAAATCTTCCGTACACGGCCAGCGGCGTCTGAGGCAGGAAGTATTGGCCCGAAACCCAATAGCCGAGCCCCTTGTTGTCCGCCGCACCGCCAGGAAGGTCGGTGTCCTTCCCCCAGATCACTCCGCCGAGGAGCTCGAAGTCCCGATAGATCTTGTTCGCCGTCAGGCCGAGCCGCACGAAGTGCGAACTGAGGCTCGACGCCAGCGACGTATCCAACCCGACGATGGTCCCGTAGTAGGCGACGGCCTGAATGCCTGAACCCGCCTTGTCGAAGATGTACTGATCGGTGACGAGGAAGTCCTTCCTGGTGTCGAGATCGGTCGCGCCGGGCTCGCCCTCGGTGGTGATGCCGTTGAGCAGCTGCGCCGACAACCGGTTGGATCCGCGCACGTAGTAGCCCTCGACGCCGAGCGCGTGCGCGCCGAACGCGAACGGAACCGCGCCGGTGACGGGACCGTCCACGGGCGACGGGGCGCTGATGCCCACCGGGCGATCGAATCCCGCCACACCCCACTCGCTGAGGTTATGCATCAACCCAACCCGCAGGCCGCCGTAGCCGGCCTCGCGGCCCCATAGCGTCGAGACGTGGACGATGCGCTCTATCTCCCCTTCCGGCCCGTGCTCCAGTTCGGCGAAAGCCGAATACTTGGTGCCGACCGGGCCGGCATAGAACAGCGTGACGGCCGGGACGGTGAAGCCATCCGTCGTGGTCGGCTGGCCCGAGGTCTTCTCGTACTCGTAGCCCATCTCCGCGCCGGCGGCGAAATAGTTCTGCACTTTTTCGACGTCGGCCTTTTCCCCAATCTCCTCCGGCATCCGGTAGCCGGCCCAGCGGAACCGCAGCCCCGTCGCGTTGAGCCGCGGCGGAGCGGGATAGTGGCAGCCCGAACAGTTCATGTTGTACTTTCGCGCCCACGCGGGGATCAGGGAGTTGGCGTTGGCCGAGTAGGACGCCGAGTAGGCGGCGGTGTACTCGCGAACCCAGGCCGGGGGCCCGCCGGAATTGGAACCGGCGAGGCCGGCAACGAGCAGCAGCGGCAGTCCGACCATATTCCCTCCCGTTAGCCTCCCCTGACGTACGCCGTCACGGACGTGCCGGCGGGCCGGGGAACGTGTCGTGGAACTGTGGTACGACATCCGGCGCGGCCTTGCCCCGCAGGGTGGCGAGGTAGCGCGCCAACTCTTCAATCTCCTCGTGCGACAGCGCGGGGGGCCCAAACGCCGGCATCCGGGAATCCGGATGGAACGTGGTGGGCGCCTCGATGAAGCTGTGGAGCCATGCCGCCGAGTGCCGCAGGCCGACGTCGCTCAGATCGGGCCCTTGGTCCCCGCCCTGACCCGCCACCTTGTGACACCCGCTGCATTGCTGCGACTGGAACAGGGCCCGTCCGGCCCGCTCCGGCGACGTTAGGGGGCGACCGACTTCCGGCGGAATGGGAGGGCCGGCGCTGCGGGCGGCCGCGCCGATCAGGAAGGCGGAGCCTCCCAGGAGGACGGTGAGGGCAGCGATGGCCGCAGGCCTCCGCAGGAGATTCCGGGTGCTGCGGCGATCGAAGAACGGCAGGGCGACCAGGACGATGAGGAACGCCGTGGGCACGCCGAAGGCCACCCAGCTCTCCAGCGAACCGGGCACCAGTTTGAGCAGCTGATAGAGCGGTAGGAAGTACCACTCCGGCCGCGGCACGTAGGCGCTGTCGGTCGGGTCGGCCGGCGGCTCCAGGGGCGCGCCCGCGGTGGCGGCAAGCAGAACGATAACGATCACCACGGCAACAGAGACGACTGTGTCCTTCCCGATGATGTCGGGCCAGAACCGCACCCCGCCGCGCTTGGTCGCGGCGTAGGCGTCGCGATAATAGTTGGGGTAGCCGGGGTCCGTCGTGCGCGCCGGGGCACCCACCTCCAGAGCCGCCGGCCGAGGGGCAATGCCCTGCCGGATCACGAGCGCGAGGTGGACCAGTACGAGGGCCCCGAGGAGGAGCGGCAGCCATAAGACGTGGAACGCATAGAAGCGCGACAGCGTAGCCGCACCCAACTCGGCCCCGCCCCGGAGGACCGCCACCAACCAGCCGCCGACGAGGGGGGTCGTCCCGGCGATGTTCGTGCCGACCGCCGTCGCCCAGTAGGCCTTCTGGTCCCACGGCAGCAGGTACCCGGTAAAGCCGAAGCCCATCACCAGCAGGAAGAGCCCCACGCCGATCAGCCAGTTCGGCTCGCGCGGGTACTTGTAGGCCCCGACGGTAAACACGCGGATCACGTGGGCCACGACGAGCACGACCATCGCGCTCGCCCCCCAGTGATGGATGCCGCGCAGCAGGGCGCCGCTCCCCACCTGGTGGTCGATGTAGCGGATGCTGTCGTAGGCGTGATCGGGCGATGGCGAATAGAACGCGGCGAGAACGACGCCGGTGACGACCTGCACGAGGAAAACGGTGAGCGTGGCGCTGCCCAGGGTGTGCCACCACGTCAGGCGATCGGGGACTTCACGATCAAGCAGGGCGGCCTTCGCGCCCGCCAGGTCGACTCGCTCGTCGAGCCACCGGAAAAAGGGCCGCATCGTCAGACCGGGATCCGCTCGGGGACGCCGACACGGAAGTCGCGGTAGGCGGCGTACAGGATGCCGTCCTGCATCTTGGTCTCGAGCCGATCGAGACCGCGCGGCGGCGGTCCGGCGAGCACCGCACCGGTCTTCACGGAAAAGACCCCCTCGTGGCAGGGGCAGCGAAACAGGCCTTTGTCCTTGTCGAAGCCGTAACTGCACCCCAGGTGCGTGCAGCGGCCGCTGTAGACGGTGAAGTTCTCACCGTCTTCGGTGAAGACCCAGACGTTCCGGAGGATGCGGTTCTCGACCCAGGCATCCGTGACGGTCTCGACGAAATCCACCTTCGTCGGCACGTCGGGCTCGAACAGGTCCGCTTCGCCAACCTTGATCCAGGTAGCGGCTTCCGGCCGTCGAAAGGCGGGCGAGAAAAAGGCAAGCAGTGCCGGGATGCCCGCAAGCAACGCCACCACGCCTGCCCCGAGCCCGGAGACCCACCGCAGGAACGTGCGGCGTCGAACTTGGAGCAGTCCAGCGGTCGGCTCGCTCATCGATCTCCCCTTGGCCCTGAGGCCGGAAATTAGGGGCGAGTATGGGAAAACAAGAATGAAGACTACTTAATTACGGCATGAGGAACCGTCCAGGCCTCGGGCTGGTTGGTACCCCAGCGGCGCCGCACCCGCACCCGCTCCGCCAATTCCGCGTCCGTCGCGAACTCGGCGTGACCGATGCGGAAGACGAAAGCCGGGAACCGTTGCGTCAACTCCACGGCCCTGCCGGGGAGGATCCCGAGGGCGACGAGTTTGCGAGTTGCGACACTGTCCGGATCGGCCAGGCACGTGATGACGCCGCCTTCACCCTCGGCCAGGGCCGTGAGCGGAACGGCATCGCAGTCGACGGCAGCGCAGCGGGCCGCAACGGGAACCGGCGCCCCATCGGGGCACTCCGCACCCCAGCGGGAGCCGCGCAACGCCGCCCAGCGCGACCGCATCCACGCCACCGGGCTCATGGCCCTCCTTGGCGGCGAACAGCCGTGCGAGCCAAGCTGGCGGAGCTGGATTCTCGTACCCGCAGTGCGAGCAGCGCACGAAGCGGCACAGCTCGCGCAACGGACAGGCGCGACACACCGGCTGGGCGCGGTCCTCGGCGAAGTCCCTGGTGCAGAAGCCGCAGGTCACCGGAGGCTCCGGAGAACCAGGTGCACGAGGAGTCCCGCGCCGAAGGCGAAGGGGGTGATGAAGGCCACCATGCCGAGGGCGGTTCGCCAGCCGCGCTCGCGCCCCATCATGAGGAACTGGGCGATACACGGCACGAACAGCGTGAGCGTCACCGCGGCCACCGCCAGCTGAACCTCGCTGAGCGCGCCGCCGCGGGTCATGTCGAAGAGCCCCGCCGCGCCGTAATCCCGGCGGAAGAATCCGAAGAGGAACATCTGGGCCGCCTCGGGGGGCAAGCCGAGCGCGGCGACCAGTGGATGCAACAGGCGCACCACGAGGGTGAAGGCACCGGTCAGCGTGCCGATCCACAGGAGCACGCTGGCGGCGAGGAACAGGGGCAAGACCTCGAGGAAGTACCAGTGCATCCGCGTGTACGTCTTGGTGAGCACATTCCCGAGCCGGGGGCGACGGAGCGGCGGCAGCTCCATGTAGAACGTCGGCGCGGGGCCGGGGAGGAGGCGCGCGGCGAGCGCCCCCACCAGTACGAACGCGCCCACGACGGCGGCGATCCAGACGCCGACGGCGAGCGGATGGCCGGCGAGGACCACCAGGAGAACGCCGAGCTGAGCCGAGCACGGGATGGCGAGGGCGAGGAGCAGGGTGGCCAGGACCCGCTCGCGGCGCGTCTCAAGGGTGCGGGTCACCATGGTCGCCATCGTGTCGCAGGCGAAGCCCAGCACCATCGGGATCACGGCGCGACCCGAGAGGCCTATCCGCTTGAAGAGGCGATCCACGAGGAGCGCCAACCGGGGGAAGTAGCCGCTGTCCTCCAGCACGGAGAAGAAGTAGCCGCTGTCCTCCAGCACGGAGAAGAAGAGGAAGAAGGCCCCGACGATGGGCAGGATGATGGCGACGGCGTAGCGGAGGCCAAGGGTGAGCAGGCCGTAGTCGCCCACGAACAAGGAGCGCAGCCAGTCCCCCGGCAATCCGGCGAAGAGTCGCTCGAAAAACGGGTTGAGGTGGCGCGCGAACACGGTGCCTTCGAGCCAGTCCACCACCCTTCCGCCGCCGAACCGTCCCACGAAGAGGTATAGCCCGACGTAGAGCACGAGCAGGAGCGCCGGCACGCCGACCAGCGGGCGCGCGAGCGCCCGTCCGAGGCGATCGCCGAGGGCGGACGACGCTGCCGGTGGCGTGGCCTCCGCGATCACCCCGTCCAGGCAGGACTCCGCGGCGCCCTGGCGCTCGACGGCCACCCGGTAGACCCCGGGCGCACCGAACCCGGCCTGTGCGTGGCCGACCGCAGCGAGGACAGCTCGCCCGCCATCCGGCTCCGCCCCGCGCACGCGATGCGCCGTCGCCGCGTCCCCCTGCAGCAGCAGCGCGGCGATCGCCGCGCAAGGTCTCGCGGAGCGCAAGGATGGCCGCGCCGACGCCGTTGCCGTAGGGCGGCGGTGGCGGGATAGGCGCGTCGGCGGCCCGGACCACCGCCGCGGCCAAGTCAGCGATTCCCCGCCCTTCCACGGCGACGATGGGCGCGACGGCGATGCCCAGCCGCGCGGCCAATCGGTCCGCATCCACGCGCCAGCCGAGGCGCTCGGCCTCGTCCATCATGTTGAGGGCGAGGACGACGGGTTGGCCCGTCTCGATCAACTGGAGCGTGAGCGGCAGGAGGCGCGGCAGGTTCTTGGCATCCACGACGTGCACCAGGACGCCGGCCTCGCCGTCGAGGACGACGCGCCCGGCGACGCGCTCCTCCTCCGTCGTGGCGAGGAGGGAATACATCCCCGGCGTATCCACGACTTCGACGGGGCGGTCCGCGAACGTGCCGTGACCGCGCGCGACCTCGACGGTGGTGCCCGGATAGTTGGAGACGGCGACGTAGCTGCCCGTGAGGCGGTTGAACAGGGCGCTCTTGCCGACGTTGGGCGCACCGACGAGCGCCACGCGGAGCCGCTGCGCAGAAGTCCCCGGGGGCGGGGGCGGCGGTGGGGCCGGGGTGCAGTGACAGCCGGGGGGGTCGGCCTCCGAGACGGCGCCCGTGGGAATGGTTCTCATCCGCCGTCAGGCTACGGGCGCTCGCTGCAAGGCCGCGGGAGGCGGCCTCTAAGGAATCTTCACTTTGGAATCGCGGCGCCCGGGCCCCGCGGCGGGTCCCTAGAAGAGGCGATAGCCGGGAGAGACGAACCGCGGCACGTACGTCAGGAAGAACGGCGCATAGGCGATCAGGATCAACAGGACCGCCACGACCGCCCACCAACCCAGCCGGTCGAGGCGCCGCTCCCACCCGCCCGCGGCGGCCGGGTGGAGCGTCTCGGACACGGGAATGTCCTTGGGCTGGTCGCCGCGGCGGCCGGCGACGATGGTCATGCCGATGTCCACGAAGAACATCATGATGCCGAAGAACATCAGCGTGCCACCGATCGCGGTGAGTTTGCCCCCCAGATCCCACGCCGGGTTATCGTAGGTCGCCGCCACCCGGAAGATGCGCCGCGGCATCCCCGCCAGGCCAGCCGAGATCATACCGCGCGCGAACACGAGCACGCCGATCGTATAGATCCACGACGACGCCAGCGCCAGCCCGCGACTCCACAGGCCCCGCCCCGTGAGATAAGGGATCAACCAGTACGCGATGCCCATGAACGTGAGCGCCACGGCGGACCCCACCGTCATGTGGAAGTGCCCGGGCAGCCAGGTCGTGTTGTGCACCACCTGATCCATCACGTAGCTGGCGTTGACGAGTCCGGTCATCCCTCCGAACACGAACGTGATCATCGCGAGGAGCTGCGCCGTGACCGAGGGATCGTCCCAGGGAAGCTTCTTGATCCACCCCAGCAACCCCGTGCCGCCCCTGGCCCGGCCCCCGATCTCGAGCGCCGCCATCACGGAGAACGCCGTCGCGAAGCTCGGCAACACGACCGCGAAGGTCATGATCAGGTGCACTGTCTTGATCCCCTGACTGATCCCCGGGTCGGTGTACTGGTGGTGAATCCCGGTGGGAATGGAGAGCAGCAGGAAGAGAATGAACGTGATCCGCGCCAGCGAGTCGCTCAGCACCTTTCCGTTCACCTGGCGCGGGATGAGCGCGTACCACGACACGTACGCGGGCAGCAGCCAGGCGTAGACGATCGGGTGGCCGGTGAACCAGAACAGCGTCCGGTCGAGGAGCGGATCCGTGCGGGCGACGAGACCTAGGGACCAGGGCAACAGGAAGGCCAGAAAGAGCACCGCGACCGGCAGCGACGCCAGAACCCACATGCCGTAGGACGCGACCGAGATGTGGGCGAGGAGCGGGGTCCGCTCGCCCTGATGCTCCCGTCGCCACCCACGGAGCGTGAGGGCCATGTTGGCGAAGGCGATCCAGGTGCTGACGACGACCAGCGCCAGCCCCGCGTAGAACGTCCAGTGCGCCTGCAGGGGTGCGTAGGCGGTGAACAGGACGCTCGCCCGGTTCGTCGTGACGGCATAGATGGTAAGCAGATTCCCGAGCAGGAGAGTCGCGAACGTCGCCCACAGCAGCCCGGCGCGGAGCTGGCGCCCCAGCGCCCGCGCGGTGAGCAGCGGCAGAAAGCCGTTGGCGAAGGCGAATGTGAACGTGAGGACGTTGGCCACGCCGTGCGCGGTGAGGCCCTGGTAGTAGCCTCGAAGGCCCGGGAAGAACTTGAGGATGTCCACCTTGGCGTACGCCAGCGCCTGGGCCAGACCGTGGAACACGCCGGCGACCAGAGCGGCATAGCCGATGTAGATGGTCCAGCGCAGGAGGCGCCGGTGCGCCTCCGGCATCTCGAACCCGGCCGGGTTCATCACGGTGGTCGCGTTCATTCGACGATGACCTTGCCGCTCATCGTGTGGTGCCCCACCCCGCAGTACTCGTGGCACACGAGCAGGTACTCGCCCCGGACCGGGAACGTGTACACGAGGCGCGTGACCTGACCGGGAATGAGCATCGCGTTCACGCGCGTGCCCGCGACGTAGAATCCGTGGATCACGTCCCCCGACGTGGCGATGAACGTGACCTCGGCTCCGACGGGGACCCGGATCTCACTCGGCGTGAAATACCACGTGCGGGCGACGATCACCGCCTCGTAGCTGGCCGGCCCCGTCCGGCGGACGCCGGGGTGGTCGAAGGGAGGAGTCACGGCGACCGCCGCCGGGTCCACGTCGCCGGCGTGCCCCGGGAGGTGGATATTCCGCTGCGTCGTGGCGTAGAGGAGCGCGCCCAGGCAGGCGGCGAGCAAGACCACCGCCACGCCGAGGTATGCCTTCTCGATGGCGACGATTCTCACGGGGTCACCGATGGAGCAGCACGGTGTAAACCACGAGCCAACCGGCGAAGACGAACATCATGAGGAACGCCGTGAGGAACACCGTGCCCGCGATCAGCGGTTCGGTCTCACCGGGGGCGGCGCCCGGCCGTGCCGCAGCGGCTCGCTGCAGACTCCTCGCGGTGAACCATAGCAACGCGGCGAAGACGACGAGGAGCGGGGCCGAGAGCGCGAGGCGCCGCACGCCCAGGTGGCCGCCAAGCAGCAGGTTCAGTGTTTCCCAGAGGTAGGCGAGGAGCGGGATGCCGGCGGCGACGAGCAACGCGAGGAGAGCGGCGAAACGCATGGTGGCACTCCGTAGGAACGTCAGGCGCCAGAATCTGCTTTGATCACGGCCTGTTGGCCAGCCCATCGGGGCTTCACGGCGGAATCACCACCCCGTGGCAGGCGGTGCACACCTCGGGGTTCTTGCGCCGCATGCGTGCGGCGTCGAAACCGGGGCCGTGGGGGTTGATGTGCCGGCCGCCGACGGCGGAGTGGCAGGTCAGACAATCGCGCTCCACGTGACACCCCACGCACGTTTCCAGGCTCTGCCGCGCCGCCCGACCGTGGCCCGCCACGAAGAACTGGCGAGCGTCGTGGTAGCCGCCGCGCAGCGTCGTCTTCGCGACGAGACCGGCGGCGACGTGGCACGTCGCACAGAAGCTGCCGACGTTGTGGCAGTCACTGCACGACGTCTCGCGCGCGTACGCGGCGGCGGGGTGGCGGGCGAGGAACCCCGCGGGGTGATAGCCCGGCGCTGCGGCCGCCTGGGGGCGATGGCAGTCGAGGCAGTCGGCGCGGACGTGACAGCCGGCGCAGGTCGCGGCGGTCGCCGCCGCGGGAGCGGCGTGGCGGTCGGCGAAGTTTGTGCCGTGGGTGGCGGGCGGCTGCCGCGCCGCGATCGCGAGCGACCGCGGATCCGGCGCCAAAGCGGCGATGGCCGGCCGCGCCGGCTGGTCCACGTGACACTGCAGGCAGAAATCGCGCGCGTGGCAGGTGGCGCAGCTCGCCGCGGGCCGCTGCGCCAGCGCGCCGTGTCCGAGCCGGCCCGGGAACCCGGGGTCGCGATGCGACGGCGGCACGGGGAAGGTCCGCACGTCCGCGGTCGTGAGCGCCACGGCCTGGGCGAGCGGCAGATGACATACGGTGCAGGCCGAGTCCGGCGCAGCCAGGTGGGCGGTCCGGATCCGGTGACAGTCGAGGCAGCGCTCCGGCGTCGCCGCCCCCACGTTCATCCACCCCGCCCCGGCCGCGGCGTGGCAGGTCGCGCACCCCGGCGCCTCGCCATGTCCCGCGACGGCCACGACGTGGCGCTCGTGGGAGAACCGCAGATTCGAATGGCGGGGGCCGGCGTGTGGGACCCAGGTCACTCGCTTCTCAACGGTGCCGTCGTGGCACGAAGCGCAGGAAGCGGAGTCCGGGTACATCGCCGCCCCGGGCTCGCTGACGCCGCGATGGCAGGAGGTGCACGCGGCGAACACCTTGCGGTGCTTGGCGTGGTCGAAGCCCTGGGCCGCGACGGGAGCGCCAAGGATCACGAGAACGGAGAGCGAGATGGCCAGCCGCAGGCTCACCGTTCGGCCCTTCCCCCCGGCATGCCGCGCACGGCCGGCGGCAGGCGGGACAAGTCCGCCCCGCGGCCGAACTGCAGCACGACGCGAGAGGTGAGACGCCACTGGTTCCAGTCGAAGGCGGCCGCGTCCGGCCGGCGGCGCTGCTCACTGTAGCGGTCCAGCCCCACGTTGGCGCGCACGCGATCGGACACCGTCCATTCGGCCTCGGCGCCATAGACTTTCACGACGGCCTCGCTGAAGCGGAACTCCAGGGGCCGATCGAGGCTCGACCCGTGCACCGAGACGCGGTACGGCCGTGAAGGTGGGGCCCAGGTGGCACTCGCGTCGAGGCCCACCGCGGCCGCCCCCGGACCGTACTCCCGGTGATACCCGGCGTCGAGCAGCCAGCCGTCCTTCGGCTCAAGCGTGGCGCCGAGCTCCCAGCGTGAGCCCTTGCGCTCCGCCTGCACGAGCGGCGTCGCGACATCCGCATCATCGAAGGTGTAACGCTCACCGCGGGCGCGGAGGCGCAGCTGTGCGGTCACCCGCCCGTCGGCTTCCGCGTGGACGGCGTGATAGGGCACCGGGCTGAAGGCGCCCCAGATGGTCCACAGGTCGAAGTGCGGCCGGTAGCGGCGCACGCCCACGCTCGCCGCCAGGCGCGAGACGGCGTACCCGCCCGAGAGCTCCGCGCTCCCCCACCATCCTGCGGCGAGGTCGTAGTCGGCGCCGCCCTCGACGTGCACTCCCGGATACGGTCGCACGGCTGCCTCGACGCCGAACCGCTCCGAGACGAAGTAGTCAGATCGCGGATCCACTTCGCGCAGGTAATCGGCGCGCACGTCAACCTGCGTTGTCGTCCATCCCGCCGTCGCGCCCGCAACGAGCTGCCGCCGGCGCGGCTGGAAGTCATCAAGCGGGTTGAGGGCCGGGCTGGTCACCGGGATGGCGGCGCCGCGAGCGAGGCCCCAGCCACCGTAGGCCACGAGCTCGAGTCCACGCCCTTCGTCCCGGAGGGTGACACCCGCCCCGTCGAAGCCGTAGTAGCCGAGCCTCGAGGTCGCCACCTGGCGGCCGAGGCGCACCGTGGCCCGCTGGCGGGCGTACTCGGCGTACCCGACGAGCAATTGGACCGCGGGAGTGGTCCCCGGCCAGGCGTCGGCGTTCCCCAAGTCGAAGCCCAGACGGCTGGTCAGGTGCAGGCTCAACCCCGCGGCTCCGAACCCCCAGGCAGTGAGGTCGGCGGTGGTTGAGAGCGGCGCGCCACGCCACGTCGGGCCCGGCCGGAAGAAAGTGCAGTAGGAAGAGCCGCCCGTGCATTCGACGGCGTACCCATCGGGCGTGGCGGGGCCGCCGCCCGGTCCCGTGACGGTGTCGGCGGCCGGAATGCTGTCCAGCACGACGCCGCGGAACGCGACCGTTTGAAAGCGCGAATCGAGGCGCAGCCGGTAGCCCTGCCCCACGACGGCGGTGGGCGCCAGCGCGGTCACTGCGGCGAGACCGATCCCGGGGAGCAGCCTCATCCGCCCCCACCGACCGAGCGCCGGAGGTGCGCTCGGAACTCCTGCGGCGTCGCCTGGAAGTGGCACACCGTGCACTCAGCCGCGGGGTAGTGGTCGCGCTGGGCGGCGTGACAGGTGAGGCACAACGCGCGATCCGGCACCAGCCGGGCCACGGTCACCGGCGCGTGGCAGGCGGCGCATCCCTGGTGGGCGTCGTGCGGCGGCGCGTGGGGGGCGAGCGCCTCCGGGCCCGCCGCTGCGTGGCACCCGGCGCAGTCCCGGGCGGCAGTGTGGTGATCGTCGTGACAGGCCGTACAGGTCGTCACCGGCGCCGCGGGGTCGAGGGTGACCGGCGTCGTGTGACAGGCCACGCACTTCACGTCGCGGTGCGTCTCGTGCCGGAACGCGACATCGCGCGCCCGCGCCGCGTGCCCGGTCACCGTGACGCGGACGCGCTCAGGTCGTTCAATCGTCAGCTCGGCGGCCGCGTGACACGTGGTGCACGTGCTCGAGACCGGCGCCTGGTGGTGGCAAATTTGGCAGCCGCGCAGCGGTTCGAAGGTGAGGCGGGCGTGCGCGCGCTGCGACGCGTGACAGGTCAGGCAGGCGAGTTGCTTGTGGCGGTCGTGCGGGAAGGTGTCGGGCGAAAAGCCGGGAGGCGGGAAGCGGGAAACGGGAAGCGGCTGTTCGTCAAAAGGGGGGGACGCATCTCCCTTCCCCCGCAGCCTGTCGTGGGGGACGATCCCGGAGATACGCCGCAGCGCCTTGGTGGTGTCGAACGGCAACGGCGGGGCCGGCCGGCCGTGCAGGCGCTCGCGGACGGCCGCGTGGCAGCCGGCGCAATCGCTCGGGTCCACCTTCGCGTGGTGCGGTGCGTGGCAGAGCGTGCACTGGGTGGCGACGTCGCGGTGGCGCACGCCGACGTGGAAGGGCTCGGAGCGCCAATCGGCGTGGCAGCGGGCGGAGGTGCACGTCGCCTTGGCGTCGGCGGGGCGTTCCTGGGTGTGCGGGTTGTGGCACATCCCGCAGGTGCCGCGGTGCGGATCGCGCGCCGGGTCGAAATCGATGAGCAGCGCGCGCATCTCGTGACACGAGAAGCACTGCTTCATCGCCGGGCGCAGCGTGCCGGTCGCGGAGTCGCGGGTGGCGAGCTGCGGCACCTCGGCGGTGAACTGGTGGCAGGTGACGCAGTGCAGCGACGTCTGTTGCCGCATCTTGCCCAGCTTGATCGGCACGTTCACGTGGCACTGGGCCTGGGCGCACGTCGAGTCCAGGGGCGCGAAGTGATGAATTTCGACGCCGTGGCAGTTGACGCACTGCACGTTGCGGAGGACGCTCGAATCCGATTCCAGGTGGGTGCGGTGTCCCGCGGTCTGTGAGATCCGCTGCCACACCTCCTTCTGGCCGGTGACGTGGCAACGGGCGCAGACGCCGTTGGGGACCTTGGCGTGCGGACCGATGCGCTCCGGACGGTCGACGACCCAGAGATACATCTGTCGCGCGCTGGCGAAAATGGACTGCTGGTGGCAGTCGTGACAGGAGAGCGAGTCGTGCTCGCTCTGCACAAAGCGCTGGTACGCCGGTCCCATCACGTGGCAGCCGGTGCAGAACCCGTTGTCGTGCTGCATGTAATTCCAGCTGACGCGGCCGAAGGCCGTCGCGCCGAGCACGAGAACGGCGGCGCCGGCGAACAACGCGTACTGCACTGGCCGGCGGCGTGTGACGAGCCACTGCCGGATGAGGCGCCGGCGCCGCCACAGGTACAGGGCGAGCCATACGGCGACGCCGGCGGCGACGAACACCCCGCCGATCTGCACCCATTGAGGGACGCTCTGCAGTAGAAATCGGACGACGCTGGCCACCCCGCCGGGGAGCGGGGGCTCGACCGGGGGCGTGCGGGCCTGGAACAGACCGGCCCCGGAGACCGCGAGGATCCCGGGGCCGGGCGGCAGGGTCATGCGCTGGATACTACCGCGAGGCCGTCCGTCGCACCACCGGCCGCGGGAACGGCACACTGCCGGTGGCGCCCAGCGGGCCGCCGAGGATCTGCTGCACGGCCGCCGACGGCGGGACCCACCATGGCTGCGCCGAGTAGAGATTGGTCAACTCATCGACGTTCGCCCGGAGCAGCGCTTCGGCGATGAACGGGTTGTGCACCCCGTGGGACTTGTCGCCGTTGGAGTAGAGGAATCCGAGCGTGTCCTCACCGACCAGCTTTACGTTGAACTCGGCCCCGTCCGCCGCTGTAATGACGCTGTTGGACGGGTTCAAGTCGGTCGTGTTCGCTTTCACCCGGGCGAGAATCCCGGAGTCCGTCGGGAAGGCGTCCACGGTCTCGTTGTGGTTCACATCCACCCAGAGGTCGTGGGACAACGACCGCAGGCGCCCCCGGTCGACGGCCACGAGGTTGGCCACCTGCGCTTCGCCCGAAACGTGGCAGCCCGCGTTGGTGCACGCCTTGAATGACCGCGCCGCTGCGCTGTAGGCACAGTTCTGAATCGTATCGGTGGGCAGGCCGTTGCCGCCGTAGCAGGGGATGGGCCGGAACAGGTGGCCGGTCGCCTGGTTGAAGGTGCCGGCGGTATCCGTCGTCGCAAACCGGAAGAGATGGCACCCCGCGCACAGCCGCGGGTTCGCGTTGGGTGAGCCGTGGGTCGCGACACTCGAGGCGTTGAGGAGCGTGGTGTCGAGGTATGCGGGATTCTGCCAGCCCGCCTCGCCGAGCAGCACGGCGCCCTGCGGAGCGTGCGGGGAGTTACCGCGCGAGCTGCCGGTGGCCGGATACGTCCGCCGCATGTGGCATCTCATACAGAGGTTCTGTGCGGGATCGGGGTTGTCGATCGGGTAGCGCAGCTGTTTGGAATTCGGCGACCCATGGGGATCGTGACACACGACGCAGGTGATGCCGAGGGCCGTCGTGGCGGTGACCGCCTGGTCGCGTTCCTGGTAATTGGCGGTCACGCCCCACGCCTTGAGCACGAAGTGCCCTTCGTGGCAGCTGACGCAGGTCGTGTTCGTGGGCGTCGCGACGTAGCTCGCGATGACCTCGGGGTTCGCCCGGCCGTGCCGCGACTGGGCCCACTCCTCCGCGAAGGGGGTGTGTGTGCCGGAGTGACACTCGCCGCAGGTGCCGGCGCTGTCGGCGGTCTTGACCGCGACGCGGGCGAGTGGCGGCGCCGTCGCGTCTGGCGTCTGGGCGTGCGTGAAGCCCGGCCCGTGGCAGCTCTCGCACTGCACGTCGTGGTAGGAGGCGTCAGGCACCGCGTTGTAGCCGACGTTGCCGGTCATCGCGTTGCCCTTCCCGCTCACGGAGTGACAGCCGGTACAGTACGGCTGCGCGCCGACGGCCTGCAACGAGGCCCAGGCACTCGCGTGCGCGGTAGCCTCCCACCGGCCCTGGTGGCTGACGTGGCAGTTGCCGCAGGCGGTTTGCTTGGTGGCGACGTCGAAGTAGCCGAGGAAGCCGCTCGCCGGGTCCGCCGGCGGGTTGAACGGCTCCCGCGTGCGATAGACGATCTTCTCGGTCGTGCAGGCGGCGAGGGAGACGACCGCGAGCATGGCCAGCAGGGCTCCGTGACGCTTCATGCTCCCATCTCCTCCCGTCCGATTACCGCCTCATCGCGACGGCCTGCAAGTACGAGATGATGTCCGTACCGGTCGATCCCACCGGTCGGGCCACTCTCATCTTGTCCATGTTGCTTTCCATGCGCAAGAACACCGTGGGCCAATCTTCCCGAGAATGTACCCGGGGGTCGGGGAGCGCATGGCAGCGGCTGCACACCGTCATGAACTCTTCGCGGCCCTTGCCCGCTGGCAGCTCCGTCGCGCTCACTTTCAAGGCATTCGTCGTCAGGTACCCCAGCAACACGTAGCGCTCGCTCATCGACGGCACCTTGACGCCGAGTGTCGGCGAGATCCATTCGGCGCGCAGCCACATGCGCCGCGCCACACTCGGCCAGTCAGTGGCGCTGTGGGTGAGCGGGGACGGCAGCTCGTGGCACTGGGCGCAATAGGTCATGAGCAGCCGGGCGCCACGCGAGCTCCGGTCGGGCAAGGCCGCCGAGTCCACGCCGGGTGGCAGGCCGACGTTGGCCGCGGCGAGCAGCAGCTCGTCGCGATGGTTCAGGCCAGTGTGCGCCGGCGGCGCCGCCTGCTGCTGCTGCTGCCGACACGCCACCCCCGCGAGTGCCGTTATCACTACCGCTACCGCCCGACTCGCCCGCATGAAGGGTCTCCCAGTTCGGCGTTGAGGTTCGCGCCGGGCGGATGAAACCGGTGTGAAGGCCGGGTGAGCGTCTGCTAGGGTCGCTCGGCCTCCTGCATCCGCGCCAGCAGGGCCTGGATCTCGCGGTCGCTCAACTTCTGCCGCAGGGCCGGCAGAGCGACCTGCTCGATCTTGTCGAATTGACTCCGCATGATCGCATCGAGACCCCAGACGCTCCGATAAAATGCTTCGGGGTCCGGAGCGGCCGCCAGGGGGCCCAGGTCGTTCACCAGCCGCTCAATGGCCCGGTCGTCGACCGCGAGTGTCGCGGATACGTACCCTTTGGTCCCGAGGACGCTGTCCACAACCGGGTACAGAATCTGTTGCTCGGCTCGCGACTGGGCCAACAACTCCGCGCGCAGGAACAGCACGAGGCTGGCGCGGTCGTTGCGAGTGGCGGTCGGTGCGACGGCTTTCTGGACGAGCGTGTTGAACGACCGCAACAGCGATGCGTGTTCGGTCATGAACCCGGCGGCCACGGGCGGAATCGTGTCGCGGGGCGGCGCGGCGATCAGCAGGGCGGCGAGCAGCTGGCAATACATGAGACCTCCTTGGGGACTTGCAGCAAGTTCCCGAGGTCCAGGTGAAGCCCGCCTAAAGGCCGGATGAACGTTTGCGCCGCCGAAGCTGCGGCACGTTGAAGAGACGTTCACCGGGTCTGAAAGGCCTCTCGAAGGCCGTTTCACGAAAACCACAGAGTCGGCCGGGCAGATTCGCGGCATCCGTTTCGGTCAAACGCCGGAGGAGGCCGCATGTTCTTCCCCACCGCCCATCCCTGGGCCGAGGGCGAGACCCTCGGGCAGTATCTCGTGAAGCGCGGCGTCTCCCGCCGCGACTTCGTCAAGTTCTGCGGGGAGATGACCGCGATCCTGGGTCTTGCCAGCGTGCTCACCCCCAAGGTCGCGCGGGCGCTGGCCGCCGTGAAACGGCCGTCGGTGATCTGGCTGCAGCTGCAGGAGTGCACCGGCTGCGTCGAGAGCGTGCTGCGCACCGCCGAGCCGACGATCGGCGACCTGGTGCTCGACATGGTATCGCTCGACTACCAGCACACGATCATGGCGGCCGCGGGGGCGCAGGCCGAGGCGGCGTTGCAGCAGGCCATGGAAAAGAACCGGGGCGAGTACCTGCTCATCGTCACCGGCTCCGTCCCGCTCGCCGAACACGGGATCTATACGATGATCGGCGGCCGCACGGCGAAGGAGATCCTGGAGGAAGCCGGCCGCGGGGCGAAGGCGGTGCTCGCGGTGGGAGCCTGCGCACACTGGGGCAGCGTCCAGGCGGCGCGGCCCAATCCCACGGGGGCGGTGGGCGTGGCCGACATCATCAAGAACAAGCCGGTGGTGAACATCGCCGGCTGCCCGCCGATCGGCGACGTGGTGACGGCGACGATCGTGCACTACCTCACGTTCGGGCGCGTCCCGGCGCTGGACTACGACGGGCGGCCGCTGTTCGCCTACGGCGCGCGGATCCACGACCAGTGCCCGCGGCGGGCGAACTTCGACGCCGGGCAATTCGCCGAGGCCTTCGACGACGAGGGCGCGCGCAAAGGCTGGTGCCTCTACCGGGTCGGCTGCAAGGGCCC
>Ga0137372_10000900_pt1 | contig 28722 bp, 31 predicted proteins | sample SagtaG_6_FD_104911 | JGI IMG/M metagenome (GOLD analysis project Ga0137372, IMG submission 104911) | Vadose zone soil microbial communities from Sagehorn Ranch, Mendocino, California, USA - Sage1_R_60_16 metaG | ecosystem: Environmental > Terrestrial > Soil > Vadose zone | place: USA...
CCGCCCGGCCGTGGCGCGCGCCCGGAGGCAGGGCACTATTCAAGTGCCCGCTCCGGAGGTACCGTGCGCACGCTGCTGATCGACAACTACGACTCGTACACGTATAACCTGTTTCAGCTCATCGCCGTCACGTACGGTGTCGAGCCGGTGGTGCTGCGCAACGACGACGCGGCCTGGCACGACCTGCGGCTGGACGACTTCGACGCGATCGTGATCTCGCCCGGGCCGGGACACCCGGCCGGCGAACGGGACGTCGGCCTGAGCCGCGCGGCGCTCGACAGGGGCCTGCCCGTCCTCGGCGTCTGCCTCGGTCACCAGCTCATCGGGCACCTCGCGGGCGCGGGTGTCACCACCGCACCGCGCCCCCGGCACGGTCACCTCACCCGCGTACGGCACACCGGCACCGACCTGTTCGCCGGCCTGCCGCCCGAGTTCACCGCAGTCCGCTACCACTCGCTGTGCGTACCCGAGCCGCTTCCGCCCGATCTCGTGCCGCTCGCCTGGGCCGAGGACGGCGTCCTGATGGGGCTACGGCACCGCACGCTGCCGCGCTGGGGCGTGCAGTTCCACCCCGAGTCGGTCGCCTCCGAGCACGGAACGGCGCTGCTCGCGAGCTTCCGCCGGCTGTGCGGCGGGCCGAAGCCACCGGCCCGGCGCGCGCCGTCGGCCGCCGCCCGGCCCGCGCCGGTTCTTCAGGCACTGGTACGGGCCGTCGACGGCGAAGCCTCCACCCCGGACGCGTTCGCCGACGTGTTCGGCGGCCACGAGTACGCGGTCTGGCTGGACAGCGCGCGTGCTGGACGCTTCTCCTATCTGGGCGCGCCGGTCGGTGGGCTGGGCGAGGTGCTGCGCCACCGCGTGGGCGGACCGGAGTCGATCTTCGACCTGCTCGAGCGCCGGCTCGCCGGACGGGCGGTCGCCGACCCCGGCCTGCCGTTCGACTTCGTCGGCGGGTACGCCGGCTACTTCGGGTACGAGCTGAAGGCCGAGACCGGGGCGGGGCCCAACCGGCACCGGGCGGACACGCCTGACGCGGTGTGGGTCTTCGTCGACCGGTTGATCGTCGTCGACCACGCGGAGCACCGCACGTACCTGGTGGCCCTGGCGCGGCCGGGCGACGAGCCAGCAGCGCGCGCCTGGCTGGCGGCCGCGGAGGCCGCGCTGGTCTTCGACGCCGTGGCCGACGGGCCGGCTGAGCCGGCGACCCCCGACCCCGCGCGCTGGCTGGTCCGCGACCGGGCCCGCTACCTCGCCGACATCGCCGAGTGCCAGCGGCAGCTGCGGGCGGGGGAGAGCTACGAGATCTGCCTGACCAACACCGCGCGGATGCCGGCCGAGCCCGACCCGCTGCGGGCATACCGGCGGCTGCGCCGGCTCAACCCAGCGCCCTACGGCGCGTTCCTGCGCCTGGGCGACCTCGCCGTGCTCAGCTCGTCGCCCGAGCGGTTCCTGCGGGTCACGCCGGACGGCGTGGCGCAGAGCAGGCCCATCAAGGGGACCGCGCCGCGCACCGCTGATCCGTACGCCGATCGGGTCGCGGCGGCCCGCCTGGCTACCGACCCGAAGACCCGTGCCGAGAATCTGATGATCGTCGACCTGGTCCGCAACGACCTGGGCCGGGTCTGCGAAGTGGGCAGCGTCCGCGTCGACGCGCTGATGGCCGTCGAGTCGTACGCGACCGTGCACCAGCTCGTGTCGACGATCAGCGGCCGGCTGCGGCCGGGGGTGAGCGCGGTCGGTGCGGCGCGGGCCTGTTTCCCGGGCGGTTCGATGACCGGCGCACCGAAGATCCGCACCATGGAGATCATCGACCGGCTGGAGACGGAGGCGCGGGGCGTGTACTCGGGCGCGCTCGGCTTCTTCTCCGCGACCGGCGCCGCGGACCTGAGCATCGTCATCCGCACCGCCGTGCACCGCGACGGCGAGGTCACCGTGGGTGGCGGCGGGGCGATCGTGCTGGCCTCCGATGCGGCCGCCGAGTACGACGAGATGGTGCTCAAGCTCCGCGCGGTCCTCGGGGCGCTGGCGCCCGTCGACACCCGCGCACAGTTAGCCGGCGTCGACAATCTGGTATGACATCGCCAGCTGGGTGGCGTCGCGCTCCGCGCGGAGCACGGCCACGTCACCGGCGAGCAGGGCGCGGTCGTCGACGACCGGCCGGCCGTCGACGTCGACGGTGAGCCGCCGGCTGAGCAGCGCGGGTGCCCCGGCCGGCTGCCGCAGCAGACCGGCGGCCCGCTCGTCGAGCAGCGTCGCGCGTACGGTCTCGCTGGCCCGGCCCAGCCGGATGCCGTGGTCGGTCACCAGCACCGTGTAGAGCGACCGGTTCTCCAGCGCCGCCGGATCCACGTCGATGCCCGGCGCGAGGTACGAGGTCTGCAGCAGCACGGGCATCTCCCGCTCGCCGAGCACCGTGCGCAGCCGTTCGATCGCGGTCACCGGCGCCGACCCGCTGCCCAGGCGGGTGGCGACCGGGTCGGGCGGGACGGCCGACTCGACACCGAGGACGGTCGTGCGCAGCCGGGCGCCGGCGCTGGCCATGTCGTCGGCCAGGCTGCGCAGCGGACCCAGCTCGTACGCGAACTGGGTCGTCGACACGAACGTGCCCGCCCCGTGGCGGCTGGACAGCAGCCCGTCGTCCTCCAGAGCCCGGATCGCCTGGCGCACCGTCATCAGCGTGACCCCGAACAGGTGCGCCAGCTCGCGCTGGGGCGGCAGAGCCGAGCCCGGTGGGTACTTCCCGCTCGTGATGCCGCTAGCCAGCTCCCGGTAGATGTACAGGTACTTCGGTAACCGGCTGTCGAGGTTGGTCACGCTGGGTCGGTCTCCCTGACTCTGTCGGTGCTGGCTTTGTCGGTGCTGGCTTTGTCGAGTGCCCGCCGCACGTCCGCGACGAGCCCGGCCACCTCCGCGACGCCGGCGCCGTCCAGCACCCGCCGCATCAGGGCGGAGCCAATTATCACTCCGTCCGCGTGCCGGCTCAGGGCGAGCGCCTGGTCTGGCGTGGATACTCCGAATCCGACCAGTACCGGCACTTTTGACACCGCCCGGGCCCGGCGGGCGAGCGCGATGCCGGCCGCCGCCACCGAGGCGCGCTCCCCGGTCGTGCGCATCGCGCTGACCGCGTACAGGAACCCGGTCGACGCGGCGGCGATGCGTCGCAGCCGGTCGTCCGGAGTGGACGGTGCGACGAGGAGCGGGGTGTGCAGGCCGCGCTCACGCGACGCCGCCCGGTGGGTGGCGGACGCGTCCACCGGCAGGTCGGGCACGACCACGCCGCGCGCCCCGGACGCCGCGACCCGGTCCAGGAAGTCGGGCGGTTGCACCAGGTTGGCGTAGGTGGAGACGTAGATCGGCACCGGCGCCGCCGGTAGCTCGCGCAGCAGCGCCGCGGGCCGGGCGCCGCGCGCAAGGGCGGCCGCGTTGGCCTCCTGCATCGTCGGCCCGTCGGCGACCGGGTCGGAGAACGGCAGCCCCACCTCGACCGCGTCCGCGCCGGCGTCGACGAACGCGCCGATCAGGTCGGTCCAGTCCGGGGTCAGTCCGGCGAGAAGGTACGGCATGAGGATCATGAGGCCTCCCGGATCTGGTCGATGTCCTTGTCGCCCCGGCCGGAGAGGGTCACCAGGACGGTCGAACCGGCCGGCAGCTCATCGGTGCCGGCGGCGGCCAGGACCCAGGCGAGCGCGTGCGCGGACTCCAGCGCCGGCAGGATTCCCTCGGTACGGCACAGGCGGTGCACCGCGTCCAGCGCGGCGGCGTCGGTGGCGGTGGTGTAGCGGGCCCGGCCGGTGTCGGCGAGCATCGCGTGCTCCGGCCCGACGCCGGGGTAGTCGAGGCCCGCGGAGATCGACTCGGCTTCCCTGATCTGCCCGTCGTCGTCCTGCAGGAACCGCGACCGGAAGCCGTGCAGGATGCCGGGCCGCCCGTTGGTGAGGGCGGCGCCGCCGGCCGCCTCGACCCCGACCAGCCGGGCCGGCGTGTCCAGGAACGCCGCGAACGTGCCGGCCGCGTTCGAGCCGCCGCCCACGCAGGCGACGACGACGTCGGGGAGCGTCGGGCCGCATTGCGCGCGGGCCTCGTCACCCACGACGCGCTGAAATTCCCGGACCATCCAGGGGTACGGGTAGGGTCCGATCACCGAGCCGACGCAGTAGTGGGTGGTGTCCACCTCGCTGACCCAGGCGCGCAGCGCGGCGTTGACCGCGTCCTTGAGCGTTCCCCGCCCGCCGACCGGCACCAACTCGGCGCCCAGCAACTCCATCCGGAACACGTTGGGCGCCTGGCGGGCGATGTCGGTGTGCCCCATGTAGACCGTGCACCCCATCCCGAACAGCGCGGCGGCGGTCGCCGTGGCCACCCCGTGCTGGCCGGCGCCGGTCTCGGCGATCAGGCGGGTCCGGCCCATCCGCCGGGCCAGCAGCGCCTGGCCGAGTACGTTGTTGATCTTGTGGGAGCCGGTGTGCGCCAGGTCTTCCCGTTTGAGCAGGACCCGTACGCCCAGTTCGGCGGAGAGCCGCCGGCAGGTGGTCAGCGGCGTCGGGCGCCCGGCGTAGGTGGCGAGCAGGTCCGCGTATTCGGCCCGGAAGGCGGGGTCGGGCCAGGCTTCGATGAACGCTGCCGCGACCGCCTCGGCCGCCGGTACGAGTGCCTCGGGGAGGTATGCGCCGCCGTAGTCCGCGCCAAGTGTTCTAAACATATAGAACACTTAACACGGGATCAGCGGTCCCGGGCAAGCGGCTTTCGCGCACTAGGCTGGCGGTCATGAGCGAGCTTCCTCCCGCGGGGCCGGCGCAGCCCGTCGACACGTACCCGAGCCCCGGGATGGTCCTCGCGGCGGCGCCCCCCACGCCGAAGCGGCTCGACTGGCGCCGCGGCCTGCTCCTCGGCTGCGTGATCGCGTTCATCGCCCTGTGCGGCCTGGCCGTCCTGGCCTATGTCGGCTGGAACATCGGGCCGGTCGCCCTCACCGTCGGCATCGTCGCCGCGATCATTCCCGTGCCGGTGCTCGTCTTCTGCTTCCTGTGGCTGGACCGCTACGAACCGGAGCCGGTCAAGTACCTGGCGTTCTGCTTCAGTTGGGGCGCCTGCGTCGCGACCGCCGTCGCGCTCGCGGTCAACACGGGGTCCAGCAGGCTCTTCGAGCGCTGGGGCCTGCCGTCGGCCCTCGTCGCGGTGCTCGTCGCGCCGTTCATCGAGGAGACCATGAAGGCGCTCGGGCCGATCCTGCTGTTCGCGGTGCGTCGCAAGACATTCTCCGGCCTCATCGACGCCATCGTCTACTGTGGACTTTCCGCGACCGGCTTCGCGATGGTGGAGAACATTCTCTACCTGGGCGGTTACGGATACGCGCAAAACGCCGACAAGGGCGGGGCGCTGGCCGGAGCCGGCGGCGTGGTCGGCGTGTTCATCGGCCGGATCCTGATGAGCGGCTTCGCCCATCCGCTGTTCACCTCGATGACCGGCATCGGTCTCGGGGTCGCCGCCCGCGCGTCCGACCGGCGGATCCGCTTCCTGGCTCCGATCGCCGGCCTGCTCGTCGCGATGATGCTGCACGGCACGTGGAACCTGATGTCCACGGTCGCGGTCGAGGCCGAGCAGATGCTCGTGCTGCTCTACGGGTACTTCTCGGTCATGATGCCGATCTTCTTCGGGATGGTCGGGTTCGCGCTGTGGCTGCGCGGCGCGGAGGGGCGCCTCACTGAGCGGATGGTCGGGGAGTACGTGCGGCACGGCTGGTTCTCGCCGCCGGAGGCTGCCTCGCTCGCCACCCTGGGCCGGCGGCTCGCCGCGCGCCGCTGGGCCAAGCGGGTCGCCGGCGACGCCGGGGCGAAGGCGATGCGGGCCTACCAGTTCGACGCCACCCGGCTGGCACTGCTGCGCGACGGGATGCGCCGCGGGGTGGGCACCGCTCCCCGGGAGATCGACGAGACGCTCGCCGAGGAGCGCCAGTTGCTGAGCGCGGTCGACGCCTACCGGAAGGTGTTCACCGGCCGCGACCCGTACGCGCCGCGCGCGGTCTGGGACGGTGGCCGCTACCACGTCACGTTTCCGGACGGTTCGGTGCGCACCCTCGACGCGCCTGACCAGCCGGTGGTGCCGGTGCCCGTCGTGAAGGTGCCCGCGCCCCCGCCTCCTCCGCTCTACAGCGGTTACAGATAGAGGCCGGTGGAGCCGGGCTCGACCCGGTGGGCGGCCACCGCGTGCACGTCCCGCTCACGCAGCAGGACGTATTCCCGACCGTGCAACTCGACCTCGGACCGGTCGTCGGGGTCGAACAGCACGCGGTCGCCGGTGACGATCGCCCGCACGTGCGGGCCGACTCCGACGGCGGTGGCCCAGGCGAGGCGGCGGCCGACGGCCGCCGTCGCGGGGATCACGATGCCGGCCGCCGAACGGCGCTCTCCCTCGGCGCCGTCGAGACGGACGAGGACCCGGTCGTGCAGGAGCTGGATCGGCAGGCCGGTGTCTGCGTCGGCGATGCCGGCGGCAGCGCTGCGCTGGCCGGTCTGCTCGTATTGGGATGGCGCGGCGGTCACGATGGTGACGCTACCGCGCCGGGCGGGTGTTTCAGGAGCCGGGCGCCAAGACCCGAACAGCTAACGTGGGTTACGTGGGTCAGTGGCAGCAGGTTGGAGCGAACATCCGGCGCGCCTACGCCGCCGTGCGGACCGTCCGGGAGCCACCGGCAACCGACCGTGACCACAAGGTCCAGCATGACCATACGGTCGAGTTGGTCCCGGTGGCGGTCCCGACACCGGCCGCACCACCGTCGGTGAGCAGCCGCGACGACGAGGACGTCCCGCGCGGCCTGCGGATAGCGGCCGCCTGGTCCTGGCGGCTGCTCATCCTGGCCGCCGCCGCGGCGGTCGCGCTGTGGCTGGTCGGCCGGCTCAAAGACGTGCTCATTCCGCTCAGCATCGCGCTCCTGCTCTCGGCGCTGCTCGCACCCTGGGCCAGGTGGCTGCACCGCACGGCGAAGCTACCCCGGTCGCTGTCGGTCGCGCTGGTCCTCATCGGCGGCATCGCCGTCGTGGGCGGCGTGCTGACGCTGGTGGTGACGCAGTTCGTCAACTCGTTCCCGGAGCTGACCAAGAACGCCGCCGAGGGCATCCGGACGATTCAGGACAGCCTGCGCAACGGTCCGCTGCACCTGTCCAACGACCAGTTCTCCGGAATGGCCGACGCGACGCAGAACTGGCTGAACACCCACCGGGACACGCTCACCAGCGGGGCGCTGTCCACGGCGACGACCGCGCTCGACGTGCTGGCGTCGGCGGTGCTCGTGCTGTTCGCCACGTTCTTCTTCCTGCGCGACGGCGGGCGCATCTGGGGCTTCCTGGTGTCGCTGTTGCCCACCGGCGCCCGGGGACCGCTCGGCGCCGCCGGGATCGCGTCCTGGGCGACGCTGGTCTCCTACGTGCGGGCCACCGTGCTTGTGGCGTTCATCGACGCGGTCGGTATCGGAATGTGGCTCGCGGTGTTGCGGATCCAGCTGGCGTTTCCGCTGGCCGCGCTGGTCTTCCTCGGGGCGTTCGTCCCCATCGTCGGGGCAACGATCTCCGGCGCGGTCGCCGTGCTGGTCGCGCTGGTCACCGACGGCTGGGTCAGCGCGCTGCTCGTGCTCGCGGGCGTGATCGCGATTCAGCAGTTGGAGGGGCACATCCTCCAACCGCTCATCATGGGGCGCGCGGTCGCGATCCATCCGCTCGCCGTCATCGTCTCCATCGCCACCGGCCTGATCCTCGCCGGCATCATCGGGGCGCTGGTCGCGGTGCCGCTCGTCGCCGTGCTCAACACCGGTGTGCGGCGCCTGATCCACCACCGGCACGAGCCGCCACCCGACGCCGTGGTGGTCTCGGCTAAGTAGCGCCGAGCCGCTTGAGCGCGCCGAGCGCCACGTCGCGCTTGGTCGTGTACCAGAACGGCGGCAGCGAGCGTCGCAGATAGCCGCCGTAGCCCTTCGCGGTCTCCAATCGAGAGTCGAGGACGGCGACGACACCCCGGTCGGTCTGGGAGCGGATGAGGCGGCCGACGCCCTGCGCCAGCCGCACCGCGGCGATCGGGACGCTGACCGCGGCGAAACCGGAGCCGCCGGCCGAGTCGACCGCCGCCGCCCGCGCCGCCGCGAGGGGCTCGTCGGGGCGCGGGAACGGCAACCGGTCGATGATCACGAGCTGGCAGGCGTCCCCGGGCACGTCGACGCCCTGCCACAGCGACATCACCCCGAGCAGGCAGCTGTTGCGATCGTCCCGGAACCGCCGCACCAGCAACGGCAGCGCCTCCTCGCCCTGCAGCAGGATGGTCAGGTCGCTGCGCGCACGCAGGACCTCCGCGGCCCGCTCGGCCGCCCGGCGGCTGGAGAACAACCCGAGCGTGCGGCCACCGAGCGCGCTGACCAGGTTGACCATCTCCTCGGCGGCCGGCTCGGCGAGGCCGGACGTGGTCGGGCGGGGCAGGTGCGCGGCGACGTAGAGGATGCCCTGCCGTGTGTAGTCGAACGGGGAGCCGACGTCGAGCGAGCTCCAGTCGGTCTCGTCGTCGAGCCCGAGCGCCTTGGCGACGGTGTCGAAGTTGCCGCCGAGCGCCAGCGTCGCCGAGGTCGCCACGACGGTGCGCTCCTCGTAGAGGTGGGTGGACAGGGTGCCGGCGACCGACAGCGGGGCGACGACGAGCGCCCGCCGGCCCCGGTCGTCCTTCTCGATCCACGCCACGTCGTGCCCGGCCGACTCCAGCAGCCGCTGCGCCGTGTCGGACAGCTCGCCGAGCACCGCCTTTGCCTGCTGCTTGCGCACCGGATCGGGGTCGTCGGACTTCACGTCGCCGATCTGCCCCAGACCCCGCCGGCTGGCCAGGTCGAGCAGGGTCAGCGCCTCGGCGAGCGCGGGCGGCAACCCGGTGGTGATGCGACCGGCCGGGGCGTCGGCCAGCCCGACCGCGAGCGCGTCGCCGGCCTCGGCCAGCGTCTCGTAGCACTCCTCGTCGACCATGGGCCGCGCCCGCCGCGCCGCCCGGTCCAGCGCATCCGGGGACAGCTCGGCCTGCGCCGCCGACGACACCCGGTCGGCCAGCTCGTGCGCCTCGTCGACGACGAGCAGCTGGTGCGGCGGGACGATATGCCGCCCGGCGAGCATGTCCACGGCGAGCAGGCTGTGATTGGTCACCACGATGTCGGCCTCGCGGGCCCGGATCCGCGACGCCTCGGCGAAGCACTCCGCGCCCCACGGGCAGCGGGCCGCACCGACACACTCCCGCGCCGGCATCGACACCTGGCGCCAGGCCGACTCGTCGACCCCCGGGTCGAGCTCGTCGCGGTCGCCGGTCCCGGTCTCCTGCGCCCAGTCGCGCAGCCGCTGCACCTGCTTGCCCAGCCGGCCCGCCTCGCCCAGCCAGCGGGTGCCGCCACCGCCGGTCTCGAACAGCGCGTCGCCGGGCTCCTCGGCCGTGCCGTTGTCGAGCCGGGCCAGGCACAGGTAGTGGTGGCGTCCTTTCAGGACCGCGAACGTCGGGCGCCGGCCGAGCAGCGGCTCGACCGCCTCCGCCAGCCGGGGCAGGTCGTGGTCGACGAGCTGGGACTGCAGTGCGAGCGTGGCCGTCGACACCACGACCGGACCGTCCACGAGCAGTGCCGGCACGAGGTAGGCGAGTGACTTTCCGGTGCCGGTGCCGGCCTGGACCAACAGGTGCTCGCCGGACTCGGCGGCCGCGGCGACCGCCTCGGCCATGTTCTGCTGGCCCGGCCGCTGCGCGCCGCCCGGCACGGCACCGACCGCCGCCGCGAGCAGCTCGGCGAGTCCGGGGCGGTCCTGGCGCCGGGCGGGGATGGTCGCGTTGACGGCGGTGGCGGTCACGGGAAGGCACGCTACCCGCTTCTGGAGGCGGCCCGGCGCTTGTCCACAGCGTGGCGCCGGTTATCCACAATGCCCGTACTCTCGGTGCCGAGTTGTGCGCGGCCCGTACGTTTGGCATCTTGTTTCTCGGTCGTATCCATGCGGTTAACTCGATCTCCGGTGAGCCTGGGCACAGTGAGGAGATCAGCTCGGCACGAGCGGTCGATAGGGTGGTGACGTGACAGGCGATCTGGTGCGGGTGATTTACCGCAAGTACGACGGCTCGTTGCACTGGAACCAGCCGGGTCGCCGCCTGGGCGAGGACGAGCACGGTGTCTGGGTCGGCGGCCATGCCGGCACGCCCGTGTCACGCGGCGAGGAGCTCGTCAACCCGGCCGAGCACGACCACGTGCTGCTGTTTCCCCGCGACGCCTGGTGGACCGCCCAGTTCAACGGCGCGCCGCACCGCACCGAGATCTACTGCGACATCACGACCATCCCGACCTGGCCGGCGCCCGACGTGGTGACGATGGTCGACCTCGACCTGGACGTGCGCCGCCGCCGCACCGGCACCGTCGAGCTGCTCGACGAGGACGAGTTCGCCGCGCATCAGATCCGCTACGGATACCCGCCGGAGGTCATCGAGCGGGCCTGGGGCGCAGGGGAGTGGCTGGTGGGCGCGCTGCGCGAGCGGGTCGAGCCGTTCGGATCGGCATACCGGCACTGGCTGGACGTCCTCGCCACCGTCGAAGGGCGCAAACACGTGGCGTAGCTGTCACGTTCCCGCCCGCCGCGCCGTCCTCCTGCCGACGTTTCGCTTCTTCAGGAGGACCGCATGCCCCGCATTTCGATGCGTACCGAGGGCCAGGTCGGCTGGCTGACCCGCTCCCTCTTCTTCGGCGCCGCGCGCCGCCGCTACCGGGAGGTACCCGAGCCGCTGCGCGCCGCCGCCAACCACCCGGGCCTGATGTGGGCCGGCGCGATCCACGAGCTGAGCGTCGAGCGGGCCGCGCGGCGCCTCGACCCGGCGCTGCGGGACATCGTCGTGCACCGGGTCGCGACGGTCGTCGGCTGCTCCTGGTGCGTCGACTTCGGCACGATGCTCGCCCTGCACAGCGGGCTGTCCGTGCGCCGCCACCGGGAGCTGGGCCGCTACCGCGAGTCGGCGGCGTTCACCGCCGAGGAGAAGGTGGCGCTGGAGTACGCCGATGCGATGACCGCGCAGCCGATGACCGTCACCGACGAGCTGGTGGAGCGGGTGCGCGCACACTTCGACGACGCCCAGCTGTTCGAGCTGACCTACCTGGTGTCGCTGGAGAACATGCGCGCCCGGACCAACCACGCGCTGGGCCTGACCGCGCAGGGATACACCAGCGGCGACGCCTGCCCGATGCCGTTCGACGAGCAGATCCAGGCCGCCAAGGTCGCCACAACGTCCGGAAAGGTGTGACGGTCAGGGGCCGAGGATGTTGCGCGCCGGGTCGGGGTGCGGGACGTGTGCCAGCTTCGCCGGGTTGAGCTGGTGGAACAGGGCCGTGATCCGGCCGTCGGCCACGACGAAGGCCATCACGAGGCGCTGGTTGCTGCCGTCCGGATACGTCCCCTCGACCAGCAGGCCCAGGTCGCCGTTGACCAGGACCGGCTCGGCGACCGTGTCGATCTTCTCCGCCTGCCGGAACAGGCCCAGCAAGAATCGGGCCACCCGCAGCCCGCCAGGGATCGGCGTCCGGGCCGCCGGGGCCACGCCGCCACCGTCGCCGGTCGCGACCACGTCGGGCGCCAGGACCGCGAGCAGCCCCTCGATGTCACCGCGCCGGGCGGCGGACAGGAACGCGTCCAGTACCCGCTGCTGTTCGGCGCGATCGGTGGCGCGGCGGCGGGAGACGGTCCCGCGCGGAGCGCTGTCGGCGACGGCGCGCCGCGCCCGTGAGGCGAGCTGGCGGGCGGCGGCCGGCGTGGTGCCCAGCACGCCGGCGATCTCCTCGAACGGCACCGCGAACACGTCGTGCAGCACGAACGCGACCCGCTGCTCGGGGCTCAGCCGTTCCAGGACGACGAGCAGGGCCAGGCTCACCTCGGAGTTGAGCGCGACCTGCTCGGCCGGGTCGGCGGCGGGGTCCGGCAGCCGGGTGACGATCGGCTCCGGCAGCCACGGCCCGACGTACGCCTCCCGCCGGACCCGGGCCGAGCGTAGGACGTCCAGACAGATCCGCCCGGTGACAGTGGTCAGCCAGGCGCGGATGTCCCGGATCTCGGCGTGGTCAGCGGCCGCGTAGCGCAGCCACGCCTCCTGGACCGCGTCCTCGGCCTCCGACCGACTGCCCAGCATCCGGTACGCGACGGCCATCAGGTGGTCGCGGTGAGCCTCGAACTCCAACGCCAAACTCCTTGCAGGACGGTTTTCCCCTTGTAAGGGACGATTGGGCCCGGCACTATGTGACACCGTTTGACCAGCCTCAGACAGGTACCCCGCAAACGGGAGGTGAAGTGACGTGGGCGGGCGCGCGGGTATGAAGAGCGTTGCCTAGCATTCGTGCGGATCCCCGCACACACCACCACCATCCCATCCCATCGGCCGTGACGAGGTAAGACCGTGCGCTTCAAGCTGCGTCCCAGCGACGACACGTTCTACGAGCTTTTCAGCAAAGCCGCGGTGAACCTGGTGCGGGGCACTGAGTTGCTCAGCGAGTTGGCCCTGCCCGGTGCCGACGTGCAGGAGATCAGCGAGCGCCTGGTCGAGGTCGAGCACGACAGCGACGCGATCACGCACGACCTCTACCAGAAGATCAACACGTCGTTCATCACACCGTTCGACCGGGAGGACATCTACCGACTGGGCTCGCTGCTCGACGACGTCATGGACCACCTGGAGGCCGTCGGCAGCCTGCTGTACCTGTACGGGCTGACCAAGCTGCCCACACTGCCGCGCGAGGTGCACGAGATCGTGAACGTGCTCGACCAGCAGGCCAAGCTGACCGCGTCGGCGATGCCGCGGTTGAAGTCCATGAAAGACCTGCAGGAGTACTGGGTCGAGATCAACCGGCTGGAGAACGAGGGCGACCGCGCATACCGGATGCTGCTGGTGCGCCTCTTCTCGGGTGAGTACGACGCCCTGACCGTCCTGAAGATGAAGGAGGTCGCCGACGAGCTGGAGGCGGCCTGCGACGCGTTCGAGCATGTTGCCAACACGGTGGAAACCATCGCGGTGAAGGAGTCGTGACCGGCCAGTTCGTCGCGGTCGTCGCGGTCGTCCTGATCGCCATGGCGTTCGACTACACCAACGGCTTCCACGACGCGGCCAACGCCATCGCGACGTCGGTCTCCACCCGCGCGCTCACGCCGCGGGTCGCGCTGGTCGTCGCCGCGTTCGGCAACCTGGTCGGCGCCTACCTGGGTGCGGGCGTCGCGCAGACGGTCGGCGAAAAGCTGGTGACCCTGCCCCAGGGCACCGCCAGCCTGGGCGTGGTGTTCGCCGGGGTCTTCGGGGCCATCGTCTGGAATCTCATCACCTGGTACTTCGGGCTGCCCTCGTCGTCCTCGCACGCCCTGCTCGGCGGGCTGGTCGGGGCCACCCTCTTCGCTGCCGGCGGGGTCGTGCACTGGGAGGTGATCGGCATCAAGGTCCTCATTCCGATGGTCGTGTCGCCGATCGTCGGCTTCGGTCTCGGGTTCCTCGTGATGCTCGCGGTGCTGTGGCTGTTCCGCCGGGGCAATCCCGGGAAGTTGAACCGGGGGTTCCGGCGGGCGCAGAGCGTGTCCGCGGCCGCGATGGCGGTCGGCCACGGCATGCAGGACGCGGCCAAGACGATGGGCATCATCGTGCTGGCCCTCTACACGGGTGGCTACCAGGACAACCGCGAGCACATCCCATGGTGGGTCTTCCTCACGTCGGCGACGATGCTCGCGGCCGGAACGTACGCAGGCGGCTGGCGCATCATCCGCACGCTCGGCCGGCGCGTCATCCATCTCGGACCGGCCGAGGGCTTCGCGGCCGAGACGGTGGCCAGCGCGGTGCTGTTCTTCAACGCGCTCGTCCTGAAGGCGCCGATCTCGACGACGCACACGATCACCTCGGCGATCATGGGCGTCGGGGCGACCAAGCGGCTGTCCGCGGTGCGCTGGGGCGTGGCGGGCAACATCGTGATCGCCTGGATCCTGACGTTCCCCGCGGCGGCCGGCGTCGCTGTGCTGGCCTACTTCGTCACCCGGCCGCTGTTCAGCTGAGGTAGCGCACGCCGATCCGCTCGCGTACCGCGTCGAGCGTCGACATCACGGCGAGCGTCTCCGCCAGGGGGATCACCGGACTCTCCGCCAACCCCTCGCGCAGGCAGCGGTGCACCTCGGCGGCCTCGAAGTGGTAACCCCACCCGTCGAACGGGATCGCGACGAATTCGGGCAACCCGCCCCCGCGCACCAGCGTGAAGCCGGTCGGGCGATACAGGTCCCGGGGCACCTCGATGCGCCCCAGGGTGCCCGTGACGGTGGCCGTGTGCGGGGTGTCCCCGACCATCGAGCAGGTCAGCGAGGCGAGAGCGCCGTTCGCGTACCCCAGAATGATCGCGGTGTTCTCGTCGACGCCTTCCGGGGTCAGCCTGGCCCACGCCGTGACGTCGTCGGGTGCGCCGAGCATGACGTGCGCGAACGTCACCGGGTAGACGCCCAGGTCCAGCAGCGCGCCGCCGCCCAGCTCCCGGGCGCGTAGCCGGTGCGTTGCCTCGAAGGGGCCGGTGATGCCGAAATCGGCGTGCACCGCGGTCACGTCCCCGATCACGCCGTCGCCGATCAGGCCGCAGATGGTGTGGATGGCGGGGAAGCAGCGCATCCACATCGCCTCCATGAGAAACACGCCATTGGTACGCGCGGTCTCGGCCAGCTCCTCGGCCTGGGCGAGGTCGAGCGCGAACGGCTTCTCGCACAGCACCGCCTTGCCGGCGCGCAGGCACGTCATGCTCGCCGCGTGGTGCGCCGAGTGCGGGGTCGCCACGTAGACCACGTCGACGTCCGGGTCCGCAGCGAGCGCCTGCCAGCTTCCGTACGCCCGGCCGATGCCGTAGGTCCCCGCGAACCGGTCGGCGGTCTCCTGGCTGCGCGAACCCACCGCCGCCACCTCGGCGTCGGGCATTTTGAGCAGGTCCTCGACGAAGTGCCGGGCGACCGTGCCGGTCGCCAGGATCCCCCACCGGATCGGGTCGCCCGCAGCGCGCCAACCGATTCGCTCGCTCATGCACACACCCTAGCGACGATCTTGGGAACGGGTAGGCTCGGCGGCGTGGACGCCTACCTCATCGACGCGGTACGCACCCCGTTCGGCAGGCACCGCGGCGGCCTGGCCGGGATCCGCACCGACGACCTCGCCGCGCTGCCGCTCGCGGAGCTGGTCCGGCGCCATCCCGCGCTCGACCCGGCCGCCATCGACGACGTGATCCTCGGGGACACCAACGGGGCCGGGGAGGACAACCGCAACGTCGCCCGGATGGCGGGGCTCCTCGCCGGGCTGCCGCCTTCGGTACCCGCGGTCACCGTCAACCGGCTGTGCGCCTCCGGCGGCGAGGCGATCACCCAGGCGGCGCGCGCGATCCGCGCCGGCGACGCCTCGCTCGTGGTCGCCGGCGGCGTCGAGAGCATGAGCCGGGCGCCGTTCGTGCTGCCCAAGCCGGACGTGCCGTACCCGACGGAGGCGAAGCTCTACCACACCCAGGTCGGCTGGCGGATGGTCAACCCGCGCTTCCCGGCCGAGTGGACGGCGTCGCTGGGTGCGTGCGCCGAGGCGGTCGCCGCGCAGCTGGGCATCAGCCGCGCCGAGCAGGACGAGTGGGCGCTGCGCTCGCACCAGCGCGCGGCCGCCGCCTGGGACGCCGGGCTGCATGAGGACTACGTCCTGCCGGTCGCCGGAGTGAAGCGGGATGAGTCGATCCGGCCGGACACGACCCTCGCGAAGCTGGCGGCCCTGAAGCCGGCGTTCAGCGCCTCGGGGGCGGTGACCGCCGGAAACGCCTCACCGGTCAACGACGGGGCCATCGCCGTTCTCCTCGGCGCCCGGCCGCTCGACGGCGAGCCGCTCGGCCGGGTCGTCGCCTCCGTCACCGTCGCCGTCGAGCCGCACCGGTACTCCCTCGCGCCGGTGCCGGCGATCCACAAGGCCCTCGACCGGGCCGGCCTGTCCATCGGCGACATCGCCGTGTGGGAGATCAACGAGGCGTTCGCCGCGATGGTCCTGTCCTGCCTGCACGAGCTGCCCGGCCTGGACCGCGACCTGGTCAACCCGCACGGCGGCGCGATCGCGATCGGCCACCCGCTCGGCGCGTCGGCGCCCCGGGTCATCGTCGACGCCTGCCGGGAGCTGCGCCGGCGCGGCGGCGGATACGCGGTCGCGGCCGCGTGCGTCGGCGTCGGCCAGGGTACGGCCACGGTGGTGCGCGTTGATTGACCCGGCGATCCGCGACTGGCTGGCCGAGCGGGCCCGCGAGTTCTACGCCTCCGGTGGGGTGCCGGCCACGCCGAAGCTGGCCGCGACCGTCATTCTGCTGCGCCCCGGCCCGGAGGTGTACCTGATCCGCCGCGCCGCCACGATGGCGTTCGCCGCCGGGATGCACGCCTTCCCCGGCGGCACGGTCGACCCGCGCGATGCGGCCGTCCAGCCGGCGTGGGCCGGGCCTGATCCGGCCGCCTGGGCGGCCCGCCTGGGCCTTGACGAGCCCGCCGCCCGCGCCGTGGTGAGCGCCGCCGTGCGGGAACTGTTCGAGGAGAGCGGCGTACTGCTCGCCGGCCCCGACACCGACGCCGTCGTGGAGGACGTGTCCGGTGACGACTGGGAGGCGGCCCGGCTGGCGCTGATCGCCCGGGCGGTCGGGTTCGCGGAGTTGCTGGCCGACCGGCGACTGGTGCTGCGCAGTGACCTGCTGACGCCATGGGATCGGTGGCTCACGCCCGAGTTCGAGCCGCGCCGCTACGACACGTACTTCTTCCTGGCCCGGCTGCCGCGGTCACAGGTGACCCGCGATGTCGGCGGGGAGGCGGACCAGGTGCTGTGGGGCCCGCCGGGGGAGTTGGCGCGGCTGGCCATGCTGCCGCCCACATCCGCGACGCTGGAGCGGCTCAGCGGGTACCCGTCGATCGAGGCGGCGATGGCCGCGGACCGCGACGTGACCACCCCGTTCGAGCCCGACCTCGGCCTGGACCCGCCGTCCCAGCCGCGCCGCCGGTCATGAGCCGGCTCAGCCGAAGCGGCCCGTGATGTAGTCCTCCGTGCGCTTCACCGACGGGTTGGTGAAGATCTTCGCCGCGTCGTCGTACTCGATCAGGCGCCCCGGGTCGCCCGTCTTGTCGATGGAGAAGAAGCCCGTCCGGTCGGAGACCCGCGCCGCCTGCTGCATGTTGTGCGTGACGATGATGATCGTGTACTCGTTCTTCAGCTCCGCGATCAGATCCTCGATCGCGAGCGTGGAGATCGGGTCGAGCGCGGAGCACGGCTCGTCCATCAACACGACCTGCGGCTCGACCGCGATCGTGCGGGCGATGCACAGCCGCTGCTGCTGGCCACCGGACAGGCCCGCGCCCGGCTTGCTGAGGCGCTCGCGCACCTCCTCCCACAGGTTGGCGCTGCGCAGCGCCTTCTCCGCCGCGTCGTCGAGCACCGACTTCCTGCGCACGCCGTTGAGCCGCAGCCCGGCTATCACGTTGTCGTAGATCGACATGGTCGGGAACGGGTTGGGCCGCTGGAACACCATGCCGATCATCCGCCGCACGGCGGTGACATCGATGTCCCGGTCGTAGACGTTCTGCCCGTCGATCGTGATTTGGCCCTCCACGTGCGCACCCGGCAGCACCTCGTGCAGCCGGTTGATCGAGCGCAGGAACGTCGACTTGCCGCAGCCGGACGGCCCGATCAGGGCGGTCACCGACTTCGGCTCGATCGTCATGGTGATGTTGTCGATAGCCCGGAACGAGCCGTAGAACGCCGAGACGCCGACGGCTTCGATGCGCTTGGCCATTGTGGGGCTCCTATCGGGCCAGCTTGTTGCGGCGGGCCAGCAGTTGGATTCCGCGCCCCGTCAGACCTGGCGAAGGAAACAGACGTCCGTCGACCACCGCGCGAAGCCCAACTTCTGGTAGAGGGCGACGGCCTTCGTGTTGGCCTCGTCAACGTAGAGCATCGCCTGGTCGAGCCCGCGTCCCCGCAGGTGGCGCAGCCCGGCCAGCGTCAGCGCGGTCCCGAGGCCGGAGCCGTGCGCCGCCGGGGCGACGCCCAGCACGTATACCTCACCCATCGGCTCGTGGGCGTGCTCGGGTGCGCCCGGCGTGTGCGCGCTCCCGTGGACCTTGGTCCAGTGGAAACCCAGCAACTCACCGTCGGAGTCGCGCTGCGCCAGCAGGAACCCGGCCGGGTCGAACCACGGCTCGCGTAGCCGGATGTGCAGGTCGTCGATGGTCCAGCGGCCCTGGTCGGGGTGGTCGGCGAAGGCCGCCGCGTTCAGCGCCACCCAGGCCTCGTCGTCGGCGCCGGGTCGGAAAGGCCGGACGCTGACCCCGTCGGGGATTTTCGGCTCGGGGACGGGCGCGAACAGCGAGCGCCGCATCTGCCACAGCACCCGCCAGCGCTCGAAGCCGAGCGTCATCGCGAGCGCGGTCGCCGACGGATGGTCGCCGTGCGCCCACAGGCGCAGCCGCCCCGCGCCGGCCGCCCCGTCCGCGGCCCGCTCGTCGGCCACGGTCATCGCCTCGGTCACCAGGGCCCGGCCCAGGCCGTGCCGCCGGTGCAGCGGATGCACGGCCAGCTCCGCCGCCGCGCCCTCCACCGGGTCGGTGGTGTCCACGTGTGCGTAGCCAACCAGCTCTCCCTGCTCGCGGATCAGCAGGTGGACGGCTTCGACGTCGCCGCCGTGGCGCAGGTGCAGCACGACGTGCTCCGACAACGGGTACGCCCCGTCGGCGTCGCCGGCCGCCTGCATGAGGGCCAGCACCTCGGCCACCTCGTTGGCGTCCAGCCGGTCGCTTCGCTGTACCCGTACCGCGGTCGTCACATGGTCACCGTAACGGGCCCTACCCGTTCGGGTTGCGCGCGTACTCCGGAAGCTCCTCGGCGATGCGCTCCGGCAGCTGGCGGCCCGGCGGCACGACGAACTTGTACCCCACCTGCCGCACCGTGCCGATCATCGACTCGTACTCCGAGCCCAGCTTGGCCCGCAGCCGCCGGACGTGAACGTCAACCGTGCGGGTGCCGCCGAAGTAGTCGTAGCCCCACACCTCGCGCAGCAGCTGGTCGCGGGTGAAGACCCGGCCCGGGTGCTGCGCCAGGAACTTCAGCAGCTCGAACTCCTTGTAGGTGAGGTCGAGGGGGCGGCCCTTGAGCTTCGCCGCGTAGGTATCCGGATCGATGCTCAGCTCGCCCGCCTTGACCAGCGAGCCGGTGCTGCCCGCCGTGGCCTGGGTCAGCCGCCCGACGGCCAGCCGCAGCCGGGCCTCCACCTCGGAAGGGCCGGCGCTGGCGAGCAGGACGTCGTCCACGCCCCAGTCGGCGTGCACCGCCACCAGGCCGGACTCCGTCAGGATGGCCATCAGCGGCATGCCGAGACCGGTCGCGCGCAGCATCCGGCACGTCGCCCGCGCGTCGGCCAGCTCGGTGCGGGCGTCGACGAGCACGACATCGGGGCTGGGGCCGCCGACCAGCGTCCGCACATCACGCGGTGCTGTCCGGATCGAGTGAGGGAGCAGGTCCAGGCCCGGCAGCACAACCTGGCCGGTCGGTGCCGCGGTCAGTAACAGGATCTCCAACGTTCCTCACCTCCGTCGCTGCCGCGCCTATCGGATGGCGCGGCAGGATGGTCACGCCATCGTCCGGCATCGCTGACGGGCGAGTTAGGTACTGAGAGTACCGGAGAAGCGGCGGAAACCCAGGTGTGATCTCTGACCTGGCCGGGGCGTCGCCGCGGGATGCGGCCACGGTTCGCCCGATGAGCGCGGCTCTGGCACGATCGTGGCGTGCCTGCCACCCCTTCCGGCGACGACTCCCGCGACGACTGGACGCGCGGGTCGTCCGCGCGCCACGAGCACGGCGGGGGATACCGGGACGGCGAGCCGCCGCGCTACGGGGAGCCGCCCCCGCGGCGCCCCGAGCCACCGCCCGGCCCGGCCGGCTACCCGTTCGGCGACGGGCCGCCCGACCCGCGGCTCGGCGGCGCCCCGCGGCACCCCGGCTACGAGCGGCCGGGCGGCTACGAGCCGCCGACGGGGTACGAGCGGCCTGGCGGATACGAGGAGCCGACGGCGTTCGACGAGCCGACGGCGCTGACCCCGCTGATCCGGCCCGCGGGCGCGCCGGCCCCGGCCCAGCACCCCGACGCCCCGATTGGCACCGCCGACCCGGAGCCGGACGGGCCGGCCGTCGCCGAGACCCCGATCCGGCGGTCGTTGTCGCTCGCGACGGCAGGGCTCGTGGCCCTGCTCACGCTCGGGCTCGTGTTCGGCGCCATGATCACGCACGGCTCGTACGGTGTGGTGATCTTCGGGGTTCAGGTGCTCTTCGTGCTGGCCTGGACCGTCGCGTCCGGCCCGCCGGCGCCCCGCGTCGTCGCCGCGACCGGCCTGGCCACCGCGGCCGGCGCCGACCTGGCCGCCCTGTGGGCCGAGCCCGCGTCGCTGGCGCCGCTGGCCTACGTGACCGCGGCCGCATTCGTGGCCGGCGTGATCGGCCAGCTCACCCGGCCGGCGGGGCGGGTCCGGGTGACCGAGTCCCTCGGCTCCACGCTCGTCGTGGTCGTCGGTGTGGTGGCGTTCGCGACGCTCGTCGTGCTCAGCCGGCAGCCGCGAGGCACCCAGGCGATCGTCGCCTGCCTGGCCGCCGCCGGCGTCGCGGTGGCCGTGGCGCGCCTGGTGGACACCGTCTTTCCATATCCGCGGCTGGCGCCGCAGGTGCCGCGCGGCGGGGCCGGCGTCGTGCTCGGCGCGATGGCCGGCACGGTCGTCGCCGCCCTCGCCGGCTCCCTGCTCGACGGCCTCACCGTCGGCCCGGCCGCCGCCGCGGGCCTGGTGACCGCGCTGGTAGCGGTCATCGTCGACCTCTCGGCCGGCTACGCCGACGCCGGTCGGCAGCTGGCCGGCGAGCCGCCCGCGCTGTGGCTGGCCCGGCACATCCAGGGCCCGCTCGCCGCGTTCGCCCTCGCCGCCCCGGCCGCGTACGCGGCGAGCATGTTGCTGCTGTTGGACATCCTGTAGACGTTGGCCGACCGAGGAGGATCGCGTGGCGAGACGTGGACGTAAGTGGATGATCAGCCTCGGAGTGCTGGTCATCGTGCTGGCGGGCCTGTTCGTCATCGCCGACCGGGTGGCGGCCAATGTCGCCGCGGGCCGCATCGCCGACCAGGCCCAGAAGGAGATGGCCAACCGCGACATCACCGCGCCGAAGAAGCCCGACGCGTCCTTCGGCGGCTTCCCGTTCCTCACCCAGGTGCTCGCGGGCAAGTACGAGAAGGTGACCATCTCGGTGGACCAGCCCCGCACGGCGCGCGTCCAGCTCCAGCACCTGACGATCGCCGCCAACCAGGTGCGCGCCCCGCTGGACACGGTCACCTCGGGCAACGGTCGGGTCACCGCGGACACCGTCACGGGTACCGCGACGATGGGTTGGGACGTGGTCCAGACGCTGGTGGACCAGACGCCGCTCAAGCGCATCCCGGGGCTGGACGCCTCGCAGCTCAAGATCTCGGTCAAGGACAACAAGATGACAATGAGCGCGCCGGTCGCGTTCGCCGGCCTGAAGCTCAACCTGCAGGCGGCCGGGACCCTCGCCGTCGAGCAGGGCGAGGTGCACCTGCAGATCGAAGACCTGCGCGCCGACAACGGCGGCACCACCTCGGCGATCTCGCAGGACTTCATCAACCGGTACCGCAGCCAGCTCAATGTCAAGGTCGACGTCCCGCAGATGCCTTACAAGCTCGTGATCAACAAGGTCGAGACGACCGACAAGGGCGTCCTGGTCACCGCCACGGCGGACAACGTCGTCCTCGCCGGCCAGACCTGACCCGCCTTCCCTCGTCGCGCCGATCTTGGACTTATCTACACGGTTTGATCTTCAACCACGTCACTTTCTCCTTGATCGGCGAAAGGTGGAGCGCCTGGTCGGGTGAGCGCCGTCCCGGCAGCCGGGCATTCCTGGGCCGGGAGTTTTCGCGATGCTACGCTCGCTGACCATGAGCACGCTGCTCACCAAACGGCGCGCGGTCGACCTGTGCCGCGTGGCCACCTGCCTCTGTTGCCCCGCCTGACGGCGGGTCGACTGCGCGTGCTCTGACAGCAGCCCCCAGTCGCCGGCAGCGGCGCCGCCTGACGGCGGGCCAGCCCGGCACGACACGGACCCGCCCACCGTTCCCCGGGTTCCGTGCGGCCGAAAACTGGAAAGACCGTCGCGGTGACCCAACCCGATTCGTCATTTTCGAGGGAGCTACACATGAGTCGCGAAGATGTACTCGTGTCGGCCGACTGGGCCGAAAAGAACCTGGATGCCGACAAGGTGGTGTTCGTCGAGGTCGACGAAGACACCACCGCCTACGACGGGGGCCACATCCCCGGCGCTGTGAAGATCGACTGGAAGACCGAGCTACAGGACCAGGTCCGCCGGGACTTCATCAACAAGGAGCAGTTCGAGGCTCTGCTGTCGCGCAAGGGCATCGCCAACGACGACATCGTCGTCCTCTACGGCGGCAACAACAACTGGTTCGCCGCCTACGCGTACTGGTACTTCAAGCTCTACGGCCACGACCAGGTAAAGCTGCTCGACGGTGGGCGCAAGAAGTGGGAGCTGGACGGCCGGCCTTACTCCACGGACGTGCCGGCTCGCCCGGCGACCAGCTACACGGCCCGGGAGCAGGACCGCTCGATCCGCGCGTTCCGCGACGAGGTGGTCGCCGCGATCAGCCGGTCCAACCTGGTCGACGTGCGCTCGCCCGACGAGTACGCGGGCCGTCTGCTCGCCCCGGCGCACCTGCCGCAGGAGCAGGCGCAGCGGGCCGGGCACATCCCCACGGCGATCAGCGTGCCGTGGAGCAAGGCCGCCAACGAGGACGGCACGTTCAAGTCCGACGACGAGCTGCGCAGGCTCTACGCCGAGGCCGGCATCGACGACAGCAAGTCCACCATCGCGTACTGCCGCATCGGCGAGCGCTCGTCGCACACCTGGTTCGCCCTGCACGAGCTGCTCGGCCACTCCGACGTGCGCAACTACGACGGCTCGTGGACCGAGTACGGCTCGCTGGTCGGCGTACCCGTGGCGCTCGGCGATGAGCCCGGTCAGGCCTGAGAGGAGTCTTTATGAGCACCGACGGTTGCGGCGCCCCGGCGCAGGACACCCCGCTGCCCGCCAGCGTGGACGTCGAGAAGGAAACAGTGATCACCGGCGTGGTGCGGGCCGGCGACGCGCCGGTCGCCGGCGCCTATGTACGGCTGCTCGACGCGAGCGGCGAGTTCACGGCCGAGGTGGTCACGTCGCAGGCCGGCCAGTTCCGGTTCTTCGCGGCCCCGGGCACGTGGACGCTGCGCGCGCTGTCCCGCGAGGGCAACGGCGACGCGACGTTGGCGGCGGATCGTGGCATTAATCAGGTTGCGGTGACTGTGGGGTCCTGAGTAGTATCGACGACGGATCCTCCCCAGGATCATTGATAGCCCGCCTCTGACGAGGGGCGGGCTATCGCCTTTCCACGGCCCTTACTGATGCGGTGTTCCACGTGCGGTGTTCCACGTGCGGTGTTCCACGTGCGTGTTCCACGTCCGGTGTTCCACGTGCCGGCCAGCGTGCGGACCAGGACATGGCCCCGCGTGACGGCTGGCCCGAGCAAGCCACGACGAGACCGGCCTGTCACGATTGGCCGTGTGACGTTCGACGGCTCCCCGGCACAGCCGGCCACCGCGCCGGAGGGGCGATCCACGACCACGGCGCCGGCCTGGGCGCTCCCGCCCACCGGCGCCGGTCGACCCGCACGCCGGCGGCACCCGTGGCTGATCGCCGTCAGTGTCGTCTGGGCCGTGGTGCTACTCGCCTCCGCGGCGTACGCCGTGCGGCGCGACGAGCCGACCGTGCGCCAGCAGAGCAGCGTCGCGCAGGCCCTGCCCACCGTGGACCGGGCGATCGCCGACGTGGTCAAGGCCGCTGCGCCGGCCGGCGCGGTCTTCGAGATCACCGGGTACCGCGAGGTCGACCGGCCCTGCACGCTCACACCCGCCTGGGACGGGGCCCGGTACGAGCGGACCGCGTTCCTGTATGTGCCGGCCGGTCAGGAGCGGGCCCTGCTGGACCGGATCCGCGCCGCCCTGCCGGCCCGCTACGACGCACGGGTGGACAAGTCGGGCGCGCGTGAGCTGACCGGCGACGCGGGCGACTTCGTCGCGGTACGCGGCAACGCCGGTCGGGCGGGCGAGGTGCGGATCAGCGCCGACACCGGCTGCCGCCCGCTGAGCCGGCCGGTGACCGAGCCGCAGCCGACCTCGGCCACCGCCAGCCGGGTGCCGGTCGAGACCGTCCTCGCGACGCTCGGCGCGGCTAACCCGACCTGGCAGACCCACCGCGTGGACTGCCGGAGCGGCGGCTCGATCTGGACCGTGCAGGCCGACGCCCGACCCGCCCCGGCGGCCCTGACCGCGCTCGGCGACAAGGACACCGTCGTGGCCAGGCCGGATCTGCGCGTCTACCGCAACGGCATCATTGCCCGTACCCATGACGGGGTGTTGACCGTCACCGCGACGACCGGGTGCTAGTAGACGAGGGCCTGCGCCCCGTCGGCCAGGCTTTCCTCGACGAACACGGCGGCGCCGGCGATGCGCACGCCGTCGATGACGTCGTCGGCGCCAATGCCGCGCCGGGCCGCGCACTGGGTGCACGCGGTCACGGTGCCGCCGGCGAGCACGGCCGCGAGCAGGTCAGGAAGCGGCGCCGAGTGTGGCAGATCGAACTCGGCGGCCCGGCCGGGCAACGCGAACCAGGTGGACTCCCCGGTGAGCCAGAGCGAGGTTGGCACACCGGCGGCCACGGCGGTGGCGGCCACGGTGAAGGCCTGGGCGCAGCGCTCGGGCGCGTCCGCGCCCGCGGTGGCCTTGACGACAAGAGTGCGAGCCATGCCCGCAGCATAGGATCTGGGTGTGACCGGACGGACGAGCGGCGACGAGCTGGCTGATGGTCACTGAGATCGGGTTCATCAGCCTGCTGGTCGCCGGCTTCGGCGCGCTCGCCGGCGGGTTGGGCTATCTGGCGGTACGCGTGTCGAGGGGGCGTTGGTAAAGGTGAGCGAAGACCAGGTCAACCCGGTGTGGATGGGGCAGACGCCGGTCGACCCGTACCCCTTCGAGGAGACCCACGATCTGCGTACCGGGCCGGACCTGCACCCGGCGCTGCTCGGCCTGCTGCCGTTCGTGGGCGTGTGGCGGGGGCGCGGCCAGGGTGGGTACCCGACGCTGGAGGACGGGTTCCTCTACGCCCAGGAGATCCGGTTCAGCCACGACGGCCGGCCGTTCCTGTACTACGAGTCGCGCACCTGGCTGATCGACGGTGACGGCAAGGCGATCCGCCCGTCGGCCCGCGAGATCGGCTGGTGGCGGCCGGTGCAGACCGATCCGGGGGTAGAGCATGCGGCGCAGCCGGTGCCCACGAAGTCCGACGAGATCGAGGTGCTGCTCACGCACCCGACCGGGTTTCTGGAGCTCTACCTGGGTCAGGTCACCGGCACCCGGGTCGAGATCGCCACCGATGCGGTCGTGCGCACTTCCACGGCCAAGGACGTGCGGTCGGGCCACCGGCTCTACGGGATCGTGGAGGGCGCGCTGCTCTACGCGTACGACATGGCGGCGGTCGGCCAGCCGCCCACGCCGCACCTGTCCGCCCGCCTGGAGCGCGTCGCCGGCTGACCCGGGTCAGGGCTCACGCGTAGCCCAGCAGCTTCTGCATCCGCGTGGTCTCCGGCAACGGCCCGAGCGCCACCCCGTCGAGCGAGCGCACCTCCGCCAGCCCGCGCACCGACGACGCCAGCCACACGCCCTCCGCGGTGTGCAGCTCGGCCGGCCGCACCATCCGCTCCTCGGCCCGCATGCCCAGCTCGTCGGCGTGGGCCAGCAGGTAGGCGGCCGTCGTGCCGGCGAGGATCCCGGTCGTCTGCGCGGGGACCGTGCACAGCACGCCGTCGGTCAGCCACACCAGGGTCGCGGTGGGCGCCTCCAGCGCGTACCCGTCGGTGGAGACCCACAGCACGTCGTCGCCGCCCTGGCCGGCGACCCAGCGCAGGCTCGCCATGTTGACCGCGTACGACAGGGTCTTCGCGCCGCCGAGCAGCCACGGCGCGCCGGCGCGCACTTCGGCCGGCACCCCGAGTGCGGCGGTGATCACGGCGATGCCGTCGCGCCGGGCGACCCGGTGCGCCGGCGGGATCGGCGCGAGTGTCGCGTACACCGTCACCGGCCCGCCGTCCTCGGGGCCGCGGGTGCACACCAGGCGCAGCGCCCCCTCGGTGTCGGTTGGCCAGGCCGCGCATGCCTGCGCGGTCAGCTCCACGAGGGCGGCGCGGGGCGGCAGGGCGAGTGCCAGCAGCGCCGCGGAGCGGGCCATCCGCTCGAGGTGCTCGTCGAGCTGGAACGGCTCGCCGGCGCGCACATGCATGGTCTCGAACACGCCGTCGCCGCGCAGCGCACCGAGGTCGTCGGCGCGCAGGACGGGGGTGTGGGCGGGGACGACCCCGGAGCCGAGGAGTGCGAGCACACGAGCCATGTCGGGCAGCCTAGCGTCGCCTAGGATCGATCGCGTGGCGTCGTCCCTGGCCGAGATCCTGCGCGCGCGTGGGCTACGGCTGACCGCGCAGCGCCAGCTCGTGCTCGAGGCGGTCTACGCGCTGGGCCACGCCACCCCCGACCAGGTGCACGCGGCGGTGTCGCGCATCGCGTCCGGGGTCAACATCACGACTGTTTACCGGACGCTCGAGCTGCTCGAGGAGCTGGGTCTGGTCACGCACGCGCACCTGACCCACGGTTCCCCGACCTACCACGCCGTCGGCGAGGACCAGCACGTCCACCTCGTCTGCCGGGTGTGCAACGGGGTCGACGAGGTGTCACCGTCGGTGTTGGAGCCGCTGGTCGGTGAGCTGGCCGACGGCCGTGGGTTTTTGGTCGACATCGGCCACGTGGCGCTGTTCGGCGTGTGCGGGCACTGCGCCAACAGGAAGGAGAGGCCCCCTTCTGACGCTTAACGCGGTAGAGGGGCCCCTCCTAACACCAACACGAGAGTGAGAAGCCGTGATCACCACCACCGGCGCGGTGCCGGTCGCCGCGCTCGACCCCGACAGCCCCGACGCGGGTGTCGTCGCCCACTACGGCGACCCCATGCGCGAGCAGCGCACTCTCGCGACGGGCGTCGGCCTGGTCGACCGGTCCCACCGGGGAGTACTGGCGGTGCCCGGCGAAGACCGCCTGACCTGGTTGCACAGCCTCACCACGCAGCACCTGACCGGCCTGGACAGCCCGGCCGGCACCGAGCTGCTCGTCCTGTCCCCGCACGGGCACGTCGAGCGGCACGCGGCCGTCACCGACGACGGCGCGACCACCTGGCTGGACGTCGAGCCGGGGCAGGCGGCGCCGCTGCTGGAGTTTCTGGAGCGGATGCGCTTCCTGATGCGGGTGGAGCCGACCGACGTGAGTGCCGACTGGGCGCTGCTGTCGCTGGTCGGCCCCGACACCGATGAGGCGTTGATCACACTTGGCATCGGTCCGCTGCTTCCCCCGCAGCTGGCGCCGGTGCCTGGGCCCAAGTTCGCGACCGGTTCGGTCCCGGCCGGCCCGACCGCGCGGTACTCGGTGGCGCCGCTGCCCGACCTCGGCGGCTGGGCCCGCCGGATGCCGTACGGCGCGGATCTGCTCGTGCCGCGCGGCGCCGAGCCCGACCTCGTGGCGGCCGCGGGAGTGCCGCTCGCGGGCATCTGGGCGTTCGAGGCCCTGCGGGTGGCCGACCGGCGGCCGCGCTTCGGCTTCGAGACCGACCACCGGACGCTGCCGGCGGAGGTGGGCTGGACGGCGGCCGTGCATCTGGAGAAGGGCTGCTACCGGGGTCAGGAGACGGTCGCCCGGGTGCACCACCTCGGCCGGCCGCCGCGCCGTCTCGTACTCCTGCATCTCGATGGCGTGACCACCGAGCAGCTGCCGGCGCCGGGAACGGCGGTGACCACGCCGGAGGGGCGCGCGGTGGGGTTCGTCGGGACGTCGGCGCGTCATTTCGAGCTTGGGATCATCGCTCTTGCCCTCGTCCGGCAGAATGTCGATCACGACGCGCAGTTGCGGGTTGGGGAGGCTGCGGCCGCGATCGACTAGGGGGATCGATGTTCGGTGAGCGCGTGGCGCTCGTCCTGCTCGTGGACGGCCAGGGCCGGGTCCTGATGCAGCACCGCTCGGCGGACGCGCCGATCTCGCCCAACCGGTGGGGGTTGCCGGGCGGGCACGTCGAGGACGGTGAGGAGCCCCTCGACGCCGCGCACCGCGAGCTGCTGGAGGAGACCGGGCTGACCGTCGACCGGCTGCACCTGTTCTGGCGCGGCACCAAGCCGGGCACCAAGCGGGTCGAGTTGTGGGCCTACCACGGCGTGACCGGCGCGACGCAGGACGCCGTGGTGCTGGGCGAGGGTCAGGCGATGGTGTTCCTCTCGCCGGAGGAGGCGCTCGCCCGCGACCTGGCCACGAGCGCGTCCGTGGTGCTCCCCGGTTTCCTGGCCTCCCGCGAGTACGCGCTGGCGGCGTCTTCCGCGCCGATCTTGGACTAGATGATCGATTCCAAGGGGTCAGTGGTCGTAGGTGGTCAGGGATCGCATGATCGGCTGCCCGGTGTGCCAGTTGTGCCAGATCGCGGCGGTCAGGGCGAGGACGCGTTGCAGGATCCGGA
>Ga0137372_10000901_pt1 | contig 28702 bp, 25 predicted proteins | sample SagtaG_6_FD_104911 | JGI IMG/M metagenome (GOLD analysis project Ga0137372, IMG submission 104911) | Vadose zone soil microbial communities from Sagehorn Ranch, Mendocino, California, USA - Sage1_R_60_16 metaG | ecosystem: Environmental > Terrestrial > Soil > Vadose zone | place: USA...
ACGACCCGCTCGTACTGCTCGATCTCGGAGATGGCGGCGCGCAGCACGTCGACAAGCGGCACCGGCTGGCTCCACCGCCTGGCCACCTCGTGGCCCGCGAGGACCAGCAGGTTCTCGGAGTTGCGGCGCATGCGGGTGGCCAGGTGGTCCAGCCGGAACAGGCTGGACAGCCGGCCGGGGTCCTGCTCGCTCTGCTCCAGCGAGTCGATCAGCGAGAGCTGGCGCTCGATCAGCGACTGGCTGCGCCGGGACAGGTTGATGAACATGGCGTTCAGGTTGCCGCGCAGCATGGCCTCGTCGGCGGCCAGCCGGACCGCCTCGCGGTGGACCTGGTCGAAGGCCCGCGCCACCTCGCCGATCTCGTCGGTCGAGGTGACCCCGATCGGCTCGATCTCGACGCCTTCGTCGGCGCCCTCGCTCTGGCTCAGCCTGCGCACCATCTCGGGCAGCCGGTTGCCGGCCACGTCGAGCGCGTCGGCGCGGAGCTTGCGCAGAGGGCGAATCAGCGAGCGGGCCACGATCGTCGAGACCAGCGCGACCAGGGCCAGCAGCAGCAGCGTCACCAGGCTGGTGACCAGCAGGCCCGTGGTGGCATTGGTCCTGGACGAATTTGCTAGCGTGGAGATGTTGCCGGTCAGTTCGTCGGCGACTCGCCGCACCTTGCCGATGGTGAACGACATGTCGTGGTTCACGTTTGCCGCGGCCAGGATGCGCGCCTGCTCCTGGGTGAGCGGGTGAGACAGGGAGCCGGTAAGCAACGCCTCCGCGAGTGATTCCTGCTGGGCGGCCCTATCGACCGGCTGCCCGCTCACCGTGTTGCTGTAGTTCTGCTGCTCGGCGAGACCTACGGATGCTTTGAAGTTGGCCAGATCCACCACTTCCTGCCGCTGTGCCTGCTGAAGGCTGGCAACGTCGGCGGGCGACAGCGACGGCTGCGGCCAACTGACCGCCCTCAGCAGGAGGGCCCGCTGAACCGACTTGGAGTCTTCGACCTGGAGCAGCGCGCCTAGGGCGATGACGTCGCGCCGGAGATCGGTATTGCTGGTCTCGTTCCCGACGACGCTGGTGAATGTGTTCGCGGGCTGGATGATGTTAACGGTGTACACCTGCATGATTGCCGCCATGGGGAATAGCGGGTTCGCCACCGCCTTGCGAGCGAGCGGCAGGGTTTCCGCGCCCACTTGTACCGCGTTCACCGCCTGCACCGCGACGAGCTGATAGCCGTCTCCGACCGTGATGCCATCTGCCAAGGCGGCGACCTCTGCGGCGGCGCCATCGGTGACACGCCGTGCGGTCCTCAGCCTGGCAGAAAAACCGCCCCTATTCGCTGTGGAGGCGACTGAATAGTCGCGTTCATCTTCCAGTGCCTGGATGTACTTGACCACCGCGCTGTTGAGCTGGGCGAGGTGCTGAACACGGCCGGTCGTCTGCCAGCTGCTGACGTCCCCGCTGATGGTCAGCGCACCGAGCACCGCCGCGGTCAGCAACGGCACCGCGATCAAGGCGGCCAGCCGCCACCGGACGCGCCAGTTCGTCAGGGCGAACCGCGACTGGGCCGGGCCGGGCCGTCTCGGATGCGGATGGGTGGTCCCGACCAAGCCGGCCGCGGGCGGGGGCCCCGCCTGGGGCTGGGCGACGACCACGGGCGTCTGGCCGCCGGAAGTGGCCGGGCCGATGACGGGCTGCGGTCCCATGCTCGCCGCGTCCCGTCCGCCGACGCCATCCGAGCCGTCACCCGCGGCGCTTCCGCCCGCAAGAGGCACCGAACCCTCCCCCTCGGCTGGCCCTCTGCTGACGGCCCCGGCCGCGCCAGCTGGGTCGCCGGGATTCGTCACCGATCGTTTACGCACTACGTTCGCCCCTCGCATTGGCAAGCCTGAGCCAGCGCACATGCCCGGCTGAAGCGGCGCAAGCCGCCCTCCATACGTACCCTCTTTCCCTTCGCAACGATCGCCGCTGCTCGGGTCAACAAGGCGGCCGAGCCACACTCTCGCGTTACAAAACGGGTAAGGACATATAATCATCTTCTCGGTGGCCGCCATGGGGCATTCGCTAGTAAACCGGCGAGATCTTCGCCGAGAAGGTTAACCGCACCGTCTGACCTGGCCGGGATCGGCCGCACCAGGCTTGCATTTAGTGATAGTATAGTAACTCTTCGTATGCCTCCCGCCGGGCACGCCGCCCCGGTGACCAACGTCGGCGGCCCGGCCGTCAGTCCGGCGTATGGGACATATCGGTCGCCGGCCGTCTGCCGCCGACCCAGGCTACCGGCCCTCCGGGGAGCGGCGCGGGCACAAGCGGCAAGCGCCAGCTAATCAGCCCGTTATGACGATAATTACATGCCGATTATTACCTCATTAGGATCAGGCCGCCGATGCCCAGCCGTTCCCACCCGGTCATCGCTGCGGCAGGTACTTAATGCTGCCGAGGACGTGGTCGCGGATTATGGCGGCCACCTGCTCCTCATTTCTGTGTTTAAGTGCCCTGACAAGCGCGTCGTGCTGCCGAACCGATTCCTGGTGCGGCCGCCCGGCTTGCGGGCCGTGCGGGAACGACCGCCACAGCAACCTCATGAGGAGAAGAAGCATCGGCGAGCGCGCGCATTCGTAGATCCGAAAGTGAAACTGCCGGTTGAGTTCCGGCAGGCGGCCGTCATCCGGCAGGCACGCCGCAACCTCCCGGTAGAGGGCTTCGATATCCGCGATGTCATCGTCGGTGATCTTGGCCACCGCAAGGCTTCCAGCCAGCGCCTCCAGGGCTGCCAAGATCCGGTAGTTCTCTTCCAACTCCTCCGACTCAGTGCGCGCGACGGTGGCCCCCCGGTGCACGTCGGTAACCACCAGACCCTCTGACTCGAGCCGCCGGAGCGCCTCGCGCACCGGCGTGTTGCTCACGTCAAACCGTTCGGCAAGGTACCGCTGCCGAAGCGGCGTGCCCGGCGACAGCTGACCGTCCGTAATGAGGTCTCTGAGTACGTCGGTGACCATGTCGCTCTTGCTGATGTATGTGCCCCGTGGCCGCAGCACGGGCTGCCGCACCGTGGCGGAGGGATCGTCGCCGGTTTCGCTTGGGTGATGAGAGGCGGGGCCTACTCGATCGCCCGTCTCGGTCATGGCTCTCGACCCAAAGTTGGATGCGTCGGGGAATTGAGATCGCGCGCGGCCTGTCCAGGCGGGGACTGCGCGGCCGGGGAATCGGTTCCGGATTGGCCGAGAAAGACCTCGCGGATGTCGGGTCGGCCGAGAATCTCGCTAGCCGCGCCCGCGATCTCAACCCGTCCCGCAACCAGAATGTAGGCCCAGTCGGACACACCGAGCGCCTCGAATGCCTTCTGCTCGACCAGCAGCACGGCCGTCCCGGAATCGGCCAGACGCCGGACCTGGTCCCGCAGCACCGACCGGGACAGCTCTGGCGACAGGTTGGAGGTCGGTTCGTCGAGGACGAGAACGGTCGGCTCGACGATCAGCACCCGCGCCACCGCGAGCATCTTCCGTTCGCCACCGCTGAGCTTGCTCGCCGTCCGCGACCGCATGTTCGCCAGTGCCGGGAACGTCGACATCACCTTGTCGATCCCGGCGGCCAGCTGCGGTTTCGTGAGCAGGTAGCCGCCCATCTCCAGGTTCTCGGTCACCGTCAGGGTGTCGAACACGTCCTTGGTCTGCGGGACAAAACCTAGTCCCATCCGGGCGAGGAGATGCCCGCGCCAGTTCGTCACGTCCCGGTCCTTGAAAGTGACCGTGCCGGCCATCACCGGGAGTCGGCCGGTCACGGCCTTGAGCAAGGTGGACTTGCCCGCGCCGTTCGGCCCGATGACCGAGACTACCTCCCCTGGCCCGACGCTGATGCTCACGCCGGACACGATCGCGGCGCCACCGTATCCCGCCGCGACGCCATCCAGGCGCAGGACCGCCGGGTGCCGCTCCCGCTCGCCCGGTACGCTATCCGATGAGATAGGCATCCAGCACCTCTTGATCGGAACGGATGTCGGCCATGGTTCCCTGCGAGATCACCCGTCCCTGGGCCATGACCACGACGGGGTCGCACAGCCGCTCCACCACGGCCAGCTCGTGCTCGATCATCAGCATCGTGAGTCCCTCACAGACCAGGTCGGCCAGATGCTGCTCGATCCTGCGGGCCAGGGACGGGTTCACGCCGGCCATCGGCTCATCGAGCAGCAACAGCGCGGGATTGGCCATCAGCCCGCGCATCAGCTCCAGCAGGCGTTTCTGGCCGCCGCTGAGGTTCCCGGCGTAGTCATCTTCCTTGGCGGACATGTCGAAGCGGGCCAGCAACTGCCGGGCGCGCTCCACCATTGCCCGCTCCTGCGGCCGCCAGTACCGCTTGCCGAGCGCCGCCTGCCACAGCGCCTCGCCCCGCTGGGCAGGTGCCGCGACCAGCAGGTTCTCCAGTACGGTCAGCGCGGCGAACTCACTGGAGAGCTGAAAGGTGCGGATGATCCCGCGCCGGGCCACCTTGTGGGAGGGCAGTCCGGTGATGTCCTTCCCATGGTAGGAAACCGTCCCAGCGCTCGGCTTGAGCGCACCGGCGATGATGTTGAGCGCGGTCGACTTCCCGGCACCGTTGGGCCCGATCAGGCCGGTGATCCGGCCGGGCGGGATGGTAAAGGACGCGCCGTTCACCGCGCGCACCCCGCCGAACTCGCGATGCAGGTCCTGAACGGCGAGCACGGGAGCGGAGAGGTCGCTCATTCCCCGGTCCTGACGGGCACCTCGGCCTTGGCGGCCACCGGGAAGCGCCGCCGCCGCTCGGGAATCACGCCACGGGGCCAGAACCACAAGAAGATGAGGGCGAGTGCACCGACGACGATCCACTGCAGGGCGTCGATGAGCCCTGGCGGGCCGAACTGGGGCAGGAACCGTGTGGCCTCGAGGAAGGCAACGGGCACGAGCAGCGCGCCGACCATGACGCCCAGGTTGTTGCCGGACCCGCCCACGATGACGGCGGTGAAGTACACGAACGTTTCCGGGTACAGCCACGAACCGGGGGACCAGGCGGAGATGAACTCCACGAGGACGGCGCCGCTGATGCCGGCGATCACGCCGCCCAGGATGAACGCGAGCATGCGCAGCCCGGTGACGTTCTTGCCCAGCGCCGCCGCCGCCTGCTCGTTGTCGCGGACCGCGCGCAGCGTGCGCCCGAGCGGCGAGCTCGTCACGATGTGCACGAGCCAGTACACGCATACGCATATCGCGGCCGTAATGCCCACGAACAGCCACTGGTAGCCAATCGGCGAGAGGTTGACCAGCGTGGCCAGGGGCTTGGGCACGAGGGCCAGCCCGTTCGGCCCGTTCACCAGCCCGACCTGGTTGGTGGCCACGCTGGTCGCGATCAGCGACACCACGAGCATGACCATCGCCTCGTAGTCACTGCGCAGCCGCCGGACGGTGAACCCACCGACCAGCGCCGCGAGCAGGCCGCCGACCAGCCCGGCCGCCAGGATAGGCAGCGGGAAGGGCCAGTGCGCGCCGCCGACGTACTGCTGGAACCCGCCCTGGCTGGCGGGCTCGGCGGGCCCGAGGGTGAGGACCGCAGCCGTGTAGGCCCCTGCGGCCTGGAAGATGATGAAGGCGAAGTTGACCAGGCCGGCCACGCCGAACTGCAGGTTGAGCCCCCAGCACGCGATCACGTCAACGCCGAGGTAGATCAGTACCGTCGAGATGTAGAACTGCCAGGCGACGCTCACGCCGCGACCTCCTTGCGGGTGGCGACCTCCGACAAGATGCCCTGCGGCCGGGCAAGGAGCACGATTACCAGGATCACGAAGGCGACGACGTTCTTGTACTCGGGGTTGAAGATGCCCGCCGCCACCTCACTGGCGATCCCGATGACCAGGGCGCCCAGCATGGCCCCGTAGGGCTGGCCGATCCCGCCGAGCACCGCGACGGCCACGATCGGGATCAGGAACTGCGCCCCGGTCGTGTCGGTGAAAGCGGCCACGTTCATCACCAGGATGACGCCGGCCAGGCCGCACAGCGCACCCGAGATGGCCCAGGCCAGGTCGATGACCCGGTCGGTGGCGATCCCGCAGTTGCGGGCGAGGTCGGGGTCGGCGGCGGTGGCGCGCATCGCCTTGCCCAGCTTGGTGTAGCGGAGCAGCAGGTGGATGAGGAGCATGGCGACGGCCGCGATGGCGATGATGGCGAGCTGGACGGTGCTGAACACCATCCCGGCAATGTGCACCGACGTGGGGCGGGGCAACTTCAGGCTGAAGAAGTTGGCGCCGAAGATGGCCAGCAGGCCGTTCTGCACCATGAGGCTGACCGCGATGGTCACGATGATCATGCCGAACAGCCGCGTCCCGCGCCGGACGAACGGGGTGTAGATGCACCGGTTCAACAGCACGGAGAACACGGACCCGAACGCCGCGCCCGTCACCAGTGCCAGCCAAACGCTGAGGCCGGCACGGGTGACGAGGTAGGCGACGAACGCGGCCGCCGTCATGATGTCGCCGTAGGCGAGGTTGAGGATGTTGGTCACCCCGAACTGAAGGGTGAACCCGACACCGGCCACCGCCAGGATGGAGGCGGTGACGATGCCGAACCCGATCGCCGGAACGATCGTGTTCACGGCCGCCGCCCCGTCCGGGCCCCGCAGCCGGCCGTCATGTCCCGGTCACCGGCTGAGCGCCGCTATCTGAGCCGCCGATACCGAGCCGCCCAGCACGACATTCCCATTCACGTATTTCGCGGCCTCGAACGCTCCGGTCGAGTTGTGCCACTGGTTGAACACGATGGGCCCGCCCGCGCCCACGTACTGGATATGCTTGCCCGCCGCCAGCGCGGCCTTCCCGGCGGCGAAGCTCGTCACGACCGTCTTGCCGGACCCCGGCTCGGTGACCGTCATGACGTCCTTGTCGAAGACCGCCGGGCTGGTGCTGTGGGCCGCGAGCATCGCGAGCGCCATAACGTTGACGGCGTCGTAGTCGGTCATTGAGTACGGGTCACTGCTCCACTGGCTGGGCTTGGGCACCTGTGACCCCGATGCCAGCAGCGCCTGGTTGTAGGTCTGCCAGGCCGGGCCGCTCGGCGGCGCGTACGGCTGCATCCCTTCGAAGTACTTGGCCATGGACCCCGCGCCGATCGAACCGGTGACGGCCTTGAGCCACGGTGCCTGCAGGCTCACGTCGGTGCCGATCACCGGCAGCAGCCCGTGCAGCTGCTGCAGCTCGGACAGGAAGGTCGCCCCGGTCTGCGGGTCCACCTCGGTGAAGATCACCTGGGGATGGGCGGCGAGGATACTCTCGACCTCGCTGCGATACGAGCTCTGGTCCAGCGCGAAGGGCTTGTTGTAGACGATGGTCCCGCCGAGCCGGGTGAAGGCACGAACCAGCGTCGGCACGTTCGACTGCCCGCCTGCGTCGTTGCCGAACACCGCCGCCGCGCGCGTATAACCCGCCGCGTGCGCCCAGAGCGCCATGGCGTAGCCCTTGACGTCGTCGGCGGGCGTGATCCGCCAGAAGTAGGCGTCGGTGGTGTGATCAAAGGCGGCCTGGCCGGTGTCGCCGAACATCGGCACGTGGCCGGTGTTCAGCAGCGGGGCGGTGGCCAGCGCCTCATCGGAGCTGGGCCCGAGCACGCCGACCAGCGATGTCTCGGTCGCCATCATCTTCTGCGCGGCCGGCACCGCGTCGGCCGGATCGCCCCGGGTGTCCTCCTGGACGCAGCTCATCTGATGGCCAAGCACCCCGCCGTCGGCGTTGATTAGCCGGATCGCGGGAATGCAGCCAGCGACCATTTCCGGCCCGAAGGCCGCGTCCGGCCCGGTGAACGGGTTGAATTCCCCTACCACCAGCGCCGACGCCGGGGAACTACCGCCGCCCGTGGAACTACTGCCGCCCGTGGAACTGCAGGCGGCGACGGGCAGAAGTGCGAGCGCCGCTGCCAGCGCTGTCACGGCGAGTCTCATAACGCTCCTCTTCGGATGATGAGCCGCCAGCACCGCAGCGCACGCCAGGGTTGTCAGGCGTCCCGGCAAGGCAGCAGCGCGATGGCCTCGATTTCTGTCAGTGCCTCTGGGATGGCGAGCGCGCATACCTCTACCAGCATGCTCGCCGGGCATCGCCGAAGTAGCGGCGGCGCACCGTGTTGACGGCTGGCCGGTCGGCCACGTTCAGCAGGTATACCCCGACGCTCATCACGTCGTCGAAGGTGGCACCGGCGGCCCGCAAGACACCACCTACGTTGTCAAGCACCTGTTCCGCCTGCCTTACCACGTCGCCGGCGCCCACAACGTCTCCGTTGGCGTCGAGCGGCAGCATACCCGAGACGTAGACGAACCCGCCCGCCTCGACCCCGTCGGTGTAGTGGCTGATGGGCTCCGCCAGCTGCCCGGCCAGCCGGATTCGCCTCATGAGGGATCTCGCGACGGTTCGAGGATGCGGATCATGAGTGGGCTCGGGTGGAACCCGTTGCACGGATTGAGGTCCTGCGGGCAGGCGGAGACCGAAACGATCGAATCCATCAGCGTCCGCAGCACCAGCTTCTCCCCGGCTTTACCGGTGGGGATCTCGTTGCCGAACGTCCGGTCGGGGTGAATAGGGGCATTCTGGAAGAAGTTGAACGGATCGGGGATCTGCCACTCGGCGATCCCCCACGGCTCTAGCGCCTCGGCGAAATTCGTCCGGCAGCTGCGGTGGCCCTCGATCCCGTAGTCGAGCTGGTAGCGCCGGTCGTCGCACATCGACGTGATGATATCGTTCCGGCCTACGTCATCGCGGATGATTTCGAACATCGGGTGCCGCCAGTTGCTCTCCAGGCGGTCTCCGACGACGGCGGTCAGCCGCAGCAGCGCGGACCGGGTATGCGTGGTGGACAGCCACTCGGTCCTATTGCACTCAGCGAACGCGACGAAGTCGGCGACCTGCTGCCCCTCCAGGTCAATGATCTCGACCAGCTGGCCCGCTCGGGCGGCAAAGGCAGCGCCGTGCCCGCCAGGAATCAGAATCTCCTGCCGCACAAGATCCGGCCCCGGCGCTTCGACCGCCGGCCCCGCCGCGCCGTCTGCTTGCCCGGCCCTCACGCTGCTTGCCCGGCCCTCACGGAAGCTTCATCGCCCATGGCGAGGATTGTGCGTCATATATAATCCTGGGTCAAGCCAATTCGCCCAATATACGGGAGAACGCCCCCGCCAGGTCGCTGGGTCGCTGACGCCCGGGCCCCCGTGCGCCGGGGCCCGGGCGCGTGCGCGGCCGCTTACTTGATGAGAGGTGCGAGGTTGGCTGCCGTGATCGAGTTCACCAGGGTGAGGCTCCCGCTCGGCTGGTAGGCCGCGATCTCGAAGCCGCCGCCCGAGTTGTGCCACTTGTTGAAGTCGATGATGCCTGCGGCGCCGATGTAATGGATCTTCTTGCCGGCGTGGAGGGCCGCGACGCCGGCCGCGTACGAACGCACCTCCACCGCCCCCGGGGAGGCCGAGGTGACCGCCGGGATGGACGCATTCCATACGGCCGGGCTGGTGCTCTTCGCCGCGGTCGCGGCCAGCGCCATGACGATGACCGAGTCGTAGTCCGTCATCGTGTACGAGTCAGTGCTCCACTGCGCCGGCTTGGGCACCGAGCGCAAGGCCAGCAGGTTCTTGTTAAACACCTGCCACCCGGCCCCCGACGGAGGGGCGTAGGGCTGCTCGGCCACGAAGTACTGGCTCAGCGCCGACTTGCCGATCGCCCCGGCCATCGCGGTGAACCAGGACGGCTGGATCGTCACGTCGGTGCCGATTACCGGGATCAGGTGACTCTGCTGCTGCAGTTCGGCCAGGTACGTCGCGTTGGTCTGCGGCGAGGTTTCGGTAAAGATGACTTGGGGTTTCGCCGCGATGAGCTGCTGGACCTCCCGCTGATAAGAGCTCTGGCCCAGGGCGATCTTCTGGTTGAGGACCATATGCCCGCCCAGCTCGCTGTAGCCCCTCAGCAGCGTCGGCACGCCGGCCTGCGAGCCGATGTCGTTGCCGAACACCGCCGCGGCCCGGAGATAGCCCTTCCGCTTGGCATACAGCGCCATCGCGTAGCTCCGCACGTCGTCAGCGGCGAGCATGCGCCAGAAATACTGCAGCTTGTTGTGGTCAAACGACGCCGCGCCGGTGTCGGCGAACATCGGGACCTTGGCCGCGTTGATCAGCGGGGCGGTCGCGTCCGCCTCATCCGAGCTCGGGCCCAGCACGCCGAGCAGATGCGACGTGGTCGTCAGCATCTTCGCCCCGCCGGTGACCCCCTCGGCCGGGTTGCCTTGCGTGTCCACGCTTGTGCAGGCCACCTTGCCGGTCAGCACGCCGCCTGCCGCGTTGATCGCGGCCGCCGCCGCCTCACAGCCCGCCAGCGCTTCCGGCCCGAACGACGCATCTTGGCCGGTGAACGGGTTGAAAACCGCGACCTTGAGAGTTGAATCCTGCGCGGCTCCGGGCTGGACGGACGAGCACGCCGCCGTCATCGAAACCGCCAGGACAGCAGTTGCCGCGACCAGCACGCGCGCGCGGGTCCGGCGGGATCTCCGAGGGGTCATGTGCGGATATCGTACTCCGTTCCTTAATACGTCAAGGGTTCTCCCTCAAAGTCCCAGTTCCCTGGCGATGAGCATTCGCTGCACCTCCGAGGTCCCCTCGCCGATCTCGAGCACCTTCGCGTCGCGGTAGAAGCGTCCGACCGGGGACTCGTTCATGAAACCGTAGCCGCCGAAAACCTGGGTGGCGGCCCGGGCGTTGTCCATCGCGGCGTTCGAGGCAGTCAGCTTGGCGATCGCGGACTCCTTCTTGACCGGCTGGCCTGCCACCAGCCGGGCCGCGGCGTCATACCAGGCCAGCCGGGCCGCGTGCACCCGTGTCTCCATGTCGGCCACGGCGAACTGGATCGCCTGGTGCTGGCCGATGGGGCGGCCGAACGCCTCGCGCTGCCCGGCGTACCTGACGCACTCGTCCACGCAGCCCTGCGCCAGCCCGGTGGCCAGCGCCGCGATCGCTACCCGGCCCTCGGTCAGGGTCCGCAGGAACTGGGCGTAGCCGCGGCCACGCTCGCCGAGCAGGTTCTCCTCAGGTACCCGGCAGCCGGTGAAGGAGAGCTCGCGGGTATCCGAGGCGCACCAGCCGACCTTGGAGTATTCCGGACCGGGGACGAATCCCGCCGTCCCGTTCGGAACAATGACCGACGAGATCTCCTTCCGGCCGTCCTCGCCGCGGCCGGTGATGGCCAGCACGGTCACCAGCGAGGTGATGGCCGTGCCCGAGTTGGTGATGAATGACTTGCTGCCGTCGATCACCCATTCCCCCTCCTCGAGCCGGGCCGTGGTGCGCATGCCGCCGGGGATGTCGGACCCGCCGCCGGGCTCGGTCAGGCCGAACGCGGCCAGTCGCTCCCCTGTGCACAACTCGGGCAGCCACCGGCGGCGCTGTTCGGCGGTGCCGAACCGGTAGATGGGCATCGCGCCGAGCGAGACCCCGGCCTCCAGGGTGATCGCGACCGAGGAATCCACCCGGGCCAGTTCCTCCAGGGCCAGGCAGAGGGCGAAGTAGTCGCCCCCCATCCCGCCGTACTCCTCCGGGAACGGCAGCCCGAACAAGCCGAGCTTGCCCATCTTGGCCACGATGTCGTAGGGAAACTCACCGTGCTCGTAGTAGCCGCCGATGACCGGCGCAATCACGTCGCGGGCAAACTGGGCGACGGAGTCCCGCAGGTCCTGCTGCTCCGGCGCGAGCTGGTAACTGACCATAGGCCTACCTTCGCACAGCCCGCTGCGAACCGGCCGCGGCCGGCGGTAGTCTGACGGGGGTTAGAACCATTGGCTTATCCGGTGTGTTGTAAACAGCGAAAACATGTACTACTGAATATCTTGGATGAATGAGCATGTCCGAATGCAAGTACATTGGATTGCGGGCCGTCCCGGGGAGCGGGGCGGCGAGGCCGTGACCGTACCGCTGCGCCCGGTCGCGGCGCCGTTCGTGGCGGTCGCGCAGGCGGGGGCGCGCGTCCGCGCCCGGCTACGCCTGGCGCCGGAGGATGAGGCGGTGTTGCGGGCGGTCGGCGGGCATCTGGGGTCGCTGGCGGGGCGGGATCTGGCGGCGAGATGCACGGACGGGCGAATGGACGCGCGGGCGAAGGCCGCGTCCCGGGCGACGCGCAAGAAGGCGCTGACCGCGGAGTCCTCCTCCCGGTGGGCCGGGGCGATCACCCGCACCAGCGAGGACCAGCACCAGCTCGCGGAGCAGAACCTGCGCGCGGAACGGGCCAGCCTGCGGGCCAGGATCGGCCGGATCCAGGCCCGGCTAGCGGTCCCGGCCGCCGGAAGGTCCGGCCGGGTCCGCGGGTACGCGACCCCGGCGGAGCGGCATGCCAAGGCGATCCGGCTACGGGGGCTGCAGGCCCGCCTGACCCGGGCGGAGCGGCGCCTGGAGGCGGGGGCGGTGTCCGTGGTGCGGGGCGGCAAGGCCCTGCTGCGCACGAGGAACAATCTCGCCGCCACCGGGCTGACTGAGGCAGCGTGGCGGCTGGAGTGGGAAGCGGCCCGGCTTTTCCTGACCGCTAACGGGGAGAAGGACAAGGCCTGGGGGAATGAGACGATCCGCTGGCACCCCGGCCAGGGCTGGCTAGAGATCAAGCTCCCCACCCCGCTCGCGCACCTGGCGAACCGTCCGCACGGCCGCTACCGGCTAACCTGCCCGGTCGGATTCACCTACCGCGGCGACGAGGTCGCCGGCCAGGCGGCGAGCGGCGCGGTCCGCTACGACATCAGCTGGGACCCGGCCCGCGGCCGCTGGTACCTGGATGCGTCCTGGAAGGCCGCGCCCGTCCCCGCGGTGCCGCTGGAGGAACTGCGGCAGCATCCCGTGGTGGCGGTGGATGTCAACCATGGCCACCTCGCCGCCGCCGTCGTCGCGCCCGACGGCAACATCGTCGGCGTCCCGGTCACCATTCCCCTGGACCTGGCCGGACGGCCCGCAGCCACCCGCGACGGGCGGCTGCGCGCCGCCATCACCACCCTCATCACCATCGCCGGAGAAAACGGCGCTTGCGCCATCGTCATCGAGGACCTGGACTTCGTCCAGGCACGGTCCCAGGGCCGCGAACGGGCCGGCACTCGGCCCTGTCGCGGCCAGCGCGGCAGGTCCTTCCGCCGCGCCGTCCTGGGCATCCCCACAGCAAAGCTCCGCGACCGCCTCGTGCAGATGGCCGCCAACGCCGATCTGCACGTCATCGTCGCCGATCCTGCCTACACCTCCCGGTGGGGAGCCCAGCACTGGCTCGCCCCGCTGAAGGAGCACCACCCCGAGGCGACCGGCCACCACGCGGCAGCCGCCGTGATCGGCCGGCGCGGGCTCGGGCACCGGGCCAGGCGCCGCGCGAACGGGAACCGCACCGCCCCGGAGGACGCGGCGCGGCCAGCCCGGACGCGGACCCGGACTACCCCGGAGCGCGGATCCGCACCAAGGAAACCCACCGCCCCACGAGACCCCCGGCAGCCATCTGGCGCCAAGACCGGCAGGCCTCACCGGACCACGGCGGGCAACCAGGCAGCCCACGACCGTTCGGGGCCGCCGGCTAGACAGGACATTTGTCCTGCCATGTCAGTAGGAACGGTTGACTACCCAAACATGAGAGCGAGAGCATGGCCAGCCTGAGCTGCCCCGATTGCGGCGTCAAGGTCCAGCCGGAGGATCTGATCTGCTTCCGGTGCGGCGCGAACCTGCCGCACCACCCAGGACCCGACGATGACGTGCTGACGCCGACCATCTCGCAGCGCTTCATCGCCGCCGGATCCGACCCCGGCGCCTTCTGCCCCAACTGCGGCACCTCCGTGACCGACGCGGCCGACGTGGTCTGCTCCACCTGCGGAACCCCGCTGCCGACCGGCCGCCGCCGCCGCATCTCACCGGTCGTCATGCGGATCACCTTCCCCACCGGCAACGTGGACATCCCGGCCGGTACGTCGGTGATGCTCGGCCGGGACCCGGCCGAGTCGCTGGTGGCCGCGGCCTTCGCCCAGTTCGACAACGTGTCGCGCCGCCACGCGACGGTCCAGGTGGACGACGCCGGGCACGCCACCATCAGGGACGAGAACTCGACCAACGGCACCTACGTCAATGACGACCGGGTGCTGCCCGGCGCGGAGGTCCGGCTGGTCGACGGGGACCGGGTGCGGCTGGCCGCGGACGTGACCGGCAACGTGTCGCTGCCGCAAGGCGAGCCCGACCCGTCCGGGCTCAGCCGCAACGGCGTGCGTTAACTGTGCTGTGCTAGCCCGGGGGACGACCCCCCGGAACCCCCCGAGCCCGGGGGGAAGCCGTTCCCCCCAGACCCCCTCGGCCCCCCGGCTACGTATGATCGTCCTGGGGATCCATCCCGGTGATCGGTTGACGATACGGGGGCTCGGCCGTGCCGCACCTGATGCTGCCGTGGCAGTATGCGCTGGCGGCCTCGTGCGGCCTGTTCATCGCCGCGGCGGCGATCAGGGCGGCCACGCGGGCCGCCCGCACGAGCAGGCCCGCGACCAGCCCTGTGACCGGGCATTCGGCCTCATGGGCGCTGCTGGGCGACGTGGCCTGGGAGAGCTCGCTGCTCTTCGTGCTGTACGGGCTGTGGCAGTTCGCCGGGTCGTTCACGGTGATGGGCACGTCCGGGGCGCTGCCCAGGGCGCGCTGGCTGTGGGACGCCGAGCGGGTCCTCTACCTGCCCAGCGAGACTGACCTCCAGCGGCTCATCCTGCCCCATCCGCTGCTGGTCCAGGCGTGCAACTACTACTACGACGTCCTGCACTTCCCGCTCCTGGGCGCCTGCCTGATCTGGCTATACACCCGGCACCGGGCGGACTATCCGCGGATCAGGACCACCGTGGCCCTGTTCACCGGGATCAGCCTGCTCATCCAGCTCATCACGGTGGCGCCGCCGCGGCTGCTGGCGTCAACCGGCATGGTCGACACCGCGGTGCAATACGGCCAGTCGGTGTACGCCTGGAACGGCGGCTTCGACGCGGACGAGTTCTCGGCCATGCCCTCGGTGCACGTCGGGTGGGCCGTGATCGTGGCCATCGCGGTCATCACGGTGTCGCGGAACCGCTGGCGCTGGCTGGCCGCGGCCTACCCCGCGCTCACGCTGCTCGTCGTCGTGGTGACAGCCAATCACTTCTGGCTGGACGGAATTGCGGCTGGACTTCTGGTGGCCCTGGTGCTGGTGGTGCAGCGGGCCGCGCGTGGGCTACGTTCTGATAAATCTTCCGAAGGGTCCCAGGTCAAGCCTGTGCGCGGGCAAATGTCCGTGCGATCATGACGCAATGTCGGCCATAGAGCAAACCGTTTCCGGATCCGCGCCCGGGCTGCGTCGCAACGCAATTGGCCTGCGTGAGGTGCTGTTCCAGTCGATCACCGACATGGCCCCCGGCGCCGCCATCGCGGCTTCGATCCCGGCCGGCGCCGCGCTGGCCGCGGGCTCGCTGCCGCTGGCGGTTGTCTTCGCCCTAGTGGCGTGCCTGCTCTGCGCCTGGTGCATCGGGCTGCTGGCCCGGGAGATGCCAGCCGCGGGATCGCTGGCCACCTACGCGGCCCGCGGGCTGCACCCGGCCGCCGGCTTCCTGGTCGCCTGGGGCTACGTCCTGGTCGGCTGGCTGATCCCGCCGCTGGTGCTGCTGCAGCTCGGGTTCACCACGGCGGCCACGATCAACTCCGAGTTCCACGGGTACCCGGCGAACCTGTGGTGGCCGTGGTCGCTGGCCGGCGCGGTGATCGTACTCGCCGCGGGCTACTTCGGCGTCCGGGCCTCGACCAGGTTCGGCACCATCCTCGGGATCTCCGAGATCGCGGTGTTCCTGGTGCTGGCCGTGTTCTTCGTGGTGCACGCGGGCAGCCACAACACCGCGCAGGTCTTCACCACGCACTACTCCCCCACCGGGCTGACCGGCGTGATCGGCGGCTCGGTGTTCACCTTGCTCGCGTTCGGCGGCTTCGAGGGCGCCGCGCCGCTGGCCGAGGAGGCCAGGGACCCGCGGCGCACCATCCGGCGCGCGGTGCTGCTGGCCACGCTGCTGATCGGCCTGCTCTACGTCTTCACCACCTACGCCGCTGACGTCGCCTACGGGCCGAACCGCTTCGCCAACTTCGCCTCGTTTACCGGCACCGCGTCCTGGGAAGGCCTCGCGCGCTCGCTCTACGGCCTGTTCTGGTTCTTCGTGTTCCTGGCCATCGTCAACTCCACCATCGCCAACGCCAACGCGGGCGTGAACGTGTCGAGCCGGACCGCGTACGCGATGGGGCGGATCGGGGCGTTCCCGCGCTTCCTCGCGATCGTCAGCCCGAAGTACCGGTCCCCGGTCACCAGCGTCCTGGTCGCGTTCGTCATCACGGTCGCGGTGACGCTGGGCCTCGGCCTGGGGTACGACCCGACGGTGGCTTTCACGATGGTCGCTACCGGCCTGGTGATCGTGCTGGTGGCGATCTACATCCTGATGAACGCCGCGTGCCTCGGGTTCTTCGCCCGGCGCGGCGCAGCCGGGTTCAACTGGCTGTCGCACCTGGTCGTCCCGGTGCTCGGCATCGCCGCGTTCGTCCCGGCCTGGCTGACGGCGGCGGGCATCAAGGTGTTCTCCTTCGTCACCCCGCTGGCCCCGCCGCTGTCCTACATGGGCCCCGGGGTGGCAGGCTTCATGGTCGTCGGCGTGATCTACATGATCTACCTGTACCGGACGAACCCCGGCCGGGTCGCCGATGTCGGCCTCGTCCACCTCGACGCCCTCGAGGAAGATGCCGCGTGAGCGACATCGAGGTCATCACGTTCCGGCCGGATCCTGGGCAGTACGCCTGGACGTTCGGCGGGGCCGCCCCGGCGATGCGGATCCGGCCGCCGGCCGTGCTCAAGGTGTTCACCGAGGACTGCTTCGCCGGGCGGGGCGCGGATGTCTCTTAGCGTGGACAGAAACCCGCTGAATAACGGAAGGTGGTTAGCCTCGATTCCCGGTGTGGTCATCCAGTTGGGGTTTGTTGAGGTGCTGTGGGCGCTGACCAGGGCGAACGGCATCAGGTCTCCGTCATGACCTCAACCCGTCCGTAACGCCGCGGCAAGGGGGGTTCCCGGGACTTGACCCAAGAACCCCAGGTCACGGCCTAGCGCATGCCCTGCCAGGCCGAACCCCAGTTCAGCGATCTTCATAGGCGCGTTCAGCAAGACTCGTTGAAACTGGAGCATCTGCCCTGGTCAGTGGCTCCGTAGCCGGTGAAGGCGACGGTGTGATTCGCTCGCCGGGAATCGAGGTTAGGCGGGGCTTGCGGTAGCCCAGGGCGCTGTGCAGCCGGGTGCCGTTGTACCAGGCGACGCTGTCCATGGTGTCCCCGAAGAGTCAAGCCTCCTCGCGGAGTTCCGATCCCGTCCGCCGCGCCATGCCGGGCAGCCAGCCATGTGCCCTGGCTGGTCTCACGGTGGCACAATGTGAACCACGCTCGCATACGAGGCAACGTCATCCAGCTGGAGTGACGGTAGCGCTCATGTAGATCGAACAACCGGAGGTCATCCGATGAAATGGGATCTGCAGATCACTGAGCGAGATGGGGTGCGAGTCAATCGCGCCCGTCTCGAGCCTGGTGAAGCCTCCCCATGGCACGTCGATTCATTCCACCGGGTGACCGTCGTTCTTCAAGGTGACCAACTGCGAATCGAGTATCAAGACGGAGGGGAACCGAAACTCGTTCCGGTCGTTGCCGGCGAGGCTCATTGGGACGAACCCTCTGCCCCACGCGTCCACCGAGCAGTTAACAGCGGGCAACTACCATACGAGGAAGTTGTTGTTGCCCTCATCGAACGGGCGTGAGGCACCCGCCTATCCTCGCGGAGGGTACTCCTGCTCATCCGGGGCCAGTGGGGCCTGTTTCGTCGAATCGCCCTCCCGATGACGCAACGCTGTCTGCGCTGATGTGTGCGCAGGGGAACTACGTGGGAGAAGCGAGGTTTAGGGCTTACTGCTCTGCTCGCTGTCCAGCGCGGTTACCTGCGCCGGGGCGTAGCGGTCCCCGGCGACCGCGGCGGCCGGGACGGCGGCCTCGACCGCGGCCAGGTCGTCCGCGCTCAGCGTGAGGTCGAGCGCCTTCAAGGCCTCGGCCAGCCGGTCCCGGCGCTTGGTGCCGATCAGCGGGATGATGTCCCCGCCGCGCGAGGCCACCCAGGCGATGGCCAGCTGGGCCGCGGTCACCCCGTGCTGGTCGGCAATGGCCTCGAGCGCGGCGAGCAGTTCCAGGTTCCGCGCGTGGTTCTCGCCGGAGAAGCGGGGGAAGCGGGTGCGCGGGTCGTCCGGCGCCAGCCGGGCGGTCCCGCTGCTCAGCAGGCCGCGGGACAGGATGCCATAGGCGGTGACGCTGATCCCGAGTTCCCGCACGGCGGGCAGGATCTCCGCCTCGATGCCGCGGCTCATCAGCGAGTACTCGATCTGCAGCGCCGCGATCGGGTGCACCGCGTGCGCCCGGCGGATGGTGTCCGCCCCTACCTCGGACAGCCCGATGTGCCGGACGTACCCGGCCTGGACCATCTCGGCGATGGCCCCGACGGTATCCTCGATCGGCACCTGCGGGTCCAGCCTGGCCGGCTGGTACAGGTCGACGTAGTCGGTGCTGAGCCTGGTCAGCGTGTAGGCCAGCGAGCTCTTCGCGATGGCCGGGCTGGCGTCGTGCCCGACGAAGGCACCCGACGGGTCCCGCTGCCCGCCGAACTTCACCTGGATGAACACGCTCTCCCGGCGGACCCCGCGGCGCAGCGCGTCGCGCAGCAGGAGCTCGTTGTGGCCCATGCCATAGAAGTCGCCGGTGTCAAGCAGCGTGATCCCGGCGTCCAGGGCGGCATGGATCGTGGCGAGGCTCTCCTGGTCGTCGGCCTGGCCGTAGATGCCCGACATGCCCATCAGGCCGAGGCCCGCCCGGGACACCACGGGCCCACCGCGCCCCAGCGTTGTCGTCTCCATGCGCTCGATCCTAGGGGCCGCGCCCTGGTAGCCACGCGCGCGGTGAGACGGGGGCGTATTCGTGGTCCGTTCGGCCCCGTGAAGACTGGGGAAGAAACGGGCTTTGGGGAAGATACTGTGCACCATAGTCCCCCGGATCCTCCCCACAGCCTGAAAACTCCCCGAAATAGTCAAAGGTCATCGGTCTGGGGAGTGAATGGTGGGATCAGCGGGGCCGGTGTGGCTCTCGGGCGGCCTAGCGAAGGCGCCGGGCGCGTTCGCGGGGCCGGGCAGCAGCGGCGCGGCGGGCGTTCGCGGGGCCTGGCAGTAGGGTCGGGAGGCGTGACGGCCATCTTTCTCGCCTCGGGTTCGTCGGCCAGGCTCGCGGTGCTGCGCGCCGCCGGACTCGAGCCACGGGTCATGGTCAGCGGCGTGGACGAGACCGCGTTCTCCGCCGCCACGCCCGCCGAACTAGCCGGGCAGCTCGCCCGGGCCAAGGCGGCCGCGGTCGCGGCCGGCCTGCCCGGCGGGCTGGTGATCGGGTGCGACTCGCTGCTCGACCTGGACGGGCGGGTGCTGGGCAAGCCCGCCTCGGCCGCCGAGGCGGTGGCCCGCTGGCGGGAGATGTCCGGCCGGACCGGGACGCTGGTCACCGGGCATTGCGTGATCAACGCGGCCACCGGCCAGCGGGCGGCCGCGGTGGCCGCCACCACGGTGCGATTCGGCACGCCGTCCGAGCGGGAGATCGCCGCCTACGTGGCCTCCGGCGAGCAGCTCGCGGTGGCCGGCGCGTTCACCCTGGACGGCCGGGGCGGCTGGTTCGTGGACGGAATCGACGGCGATCACGGCAACGTGCTCGGCATCTCGCTGCCGCTGCTGCGGCGGCTGCTGGCCGACCTGGGGTTCGGCGTGACCGAGCTGTGGGCCTGACGCGCGCACTACCCTGTAAGGGGATGCGCGAGACGACTTCCAACGGACCGGACGGATGCATGGAACCCGAACCTACCGTGCTGGACAGCCTGCGCAAGGCGGTCGAGGCGATGCCCGACGACGTGCCCCTTCGCCTGCACCTGGCGACGATGCTGCTGCGGGCCGGCCGGCGAGACGAGGCGGTCAGGCAGCTCGGCGCGGTCCTGCAGCGCGACCCGGGCAACGCGGAGGCCCTCGGCCTGCTGCAGGGCCCGGATGCGGGCCCGGCCGCTGATTCCCCCGTCATTTCTCCCGAACGGGCCGGGTCGCCCGCTGCGCCGCCGGTACCCCACGCCACCCCGGCGGGCGCGGACCCGGGCAAGACGCAGCACTATGACTGGTCGCAGGCCGAGGACGAGCTGCGCGACGTGCTGCCCGCGATGTTCGTCGGCGACGGGGAGACCGAGGATTCCGCCTCGGCGGGCATCGACGAAGCAGATGCCTACGACGCGGAGCAGGCCGGCCTGACGCTCGCCGACGTGGCCGGGATGACCGAGGTGAAGCAGCGCCTGGAGGCGGCCTTCCTGGCCCCGATGCGCCACCCGGAGCTGCGCCGGCTCTACGGCAAGTCGCTGCGCGGCGGGCTGCTGCTCTACGGGCCGCCGGGCTGCGGCAAGACGTTCATCGCCCGCGCGGTGGCGGGCGAGCTCGGCGCCCGGTTCATCGCGGTGTCGTTCGCCGACATCATCGACATGTTCGTCGGGCAGAGCGAGCGCAACATCCACGAGCTGTTCGAGATCGCCCGGCGGAACGCGCCGTGCGTGCTGTTCCTCGACGAGGTGGACGCGATCGGGCAGAAGCGGTCCCAGCTGCGGAACACGCCGATGCGCAGCGCCGTCAACCAGCTGCTGCTCGAGCTGGACGACATCTCGGGCAACAACGAGGGCGTGTTCCTGCTGGCGGCCACCAACCACCCGTGGGACGTGGACAGCGCGCTGCGGCGGCCCGGCCGGTTCGACCGGACCCTGCTCGTGCTCCCGCCGGACGCCGCCGCGCGCGAGGGCGTGTTCCGCTACCACCTGAAGGACCGCCCGGTCGCGGGCATCGACCTGGCCAGGCTGGCCAGCCAGACCGACGGGTACTCCGGCGCCGACATCGCGCACATCTGCGAGACGGCGGCCGAGCGGGCCCTGATGGATTCGGTCCGCCGCAGCGAGCCGCGGATGATCGGTCTTGGTGACCTCGAGGCCGCGATCGGCGAGGTCAAGCCGTCGCTGGGGGCGTGGTTCGACACGGCCCGCAACGTGGCGCTGTTCGCCAACGAGAACGGGAGTTACGACGACCTGGCCGCCTACCTGCGCAAGCGCCGGATCATGTGAGCCTGCCCCGGTGACGGAACTACCGCGGGAGCTGGCCCGGGCCTCGGCGATGCTCGACGTCAGGCGGTTCGACGAGGCCTCGGCGCTGCTGGCGCGGGTGGTTTCGGCCGAACCGGAGAGCAGCCGGGCCTGGTGCCTGATGGCCCGGGCGCACCTGGGCGCGCAACGGTACACCGAGGCGATCAGCGCGGCCAACCGGGCGGTGTCCCTCGACCCGGCCGACGAGTGGCCGCACCGGCTGGCCAGCAACGCCCTGGTCCACCTGGACAACTTCCCGGACGCGCTGCGGGCGGCGGACGAGGCGTGCCGCCTCGCGCCCGGCTACTGGCAGACGCACGTATGCGTGGCGCAGGCCGCGCTGGCCGGGCAGCGCCCGGGCGTCGCGGCCGAAGCAGCGTCCCGGGCCCGTGCACTGGCCCCGAACGAGCCCGACGTGCACTTCCTGTCCGGCAAGGTGAGCCTGGCCCGTGGTCGGCTGGCGGAGGCCCGCGAGCATCAGGAGCAGGCCCTGGCATTGGACCCGGCGCACAGCGGCGCGATGAACGAGCTCGGCCGGATCAGGCTCAGGCGGCACGACACGGCCGGCGCGATCAGGCACTTCATCAGCGCCGCCCGGGCCACGCCGGAGGAGCGCATCTACAGCAGGAACATCGACGTGGTGCTGCTGCGCACGGTGTCCAGGACGATCTACGTGTTCACGCTGGTCGCGCTGATCCTGATCTGGATTCCCGCGGTCACCCACCTGGACCGGCTGCCGTTCGTGATCGCGCTCGGCATGGCAGCGGGGCTCACCGCGGCCTGCTTCGCCTGGATCGTGCTGCGGATGCCGCGCGAGGCGCGCCGACTGGTCCGCCGGACGCTGCGGGCCCCCCGGGTCGCGGCGGCGCTGGCCCTGGCGACCGGCGGGGTGGCGGTGGCGTTCGGCCTGGTCGCGTTCACTCCGGCGGCCGACCTGACCGAGGTCCTGCCGGTCGCGGTGGTGATCACGGTGGCGGCGAGGCTGGCCGCCTTCGCCGCGCTCCGGGGGGCGGCGAGGAAGCACTTACCGCGGGCTCGTCCTCGCCGCGCCAGCGGACGGCCCGCACCGAGCGCAAGGACAGCACGGCCGCGCTGCTCGCCAGCCCGTACACCGCCCCCACCGCGAACACCGCCGTTGTCCCGAACGCGGCGGCGAGCGGCCCGTCGACCGCGTACCCGATCACGCCGACGCCGTAGGCGGGGAAGAGCGTGAGCGAGCTCACCCGGGCCAGCATCTCCGGCGGGACCTGCTGCTGCATGGCCGTGTCGAAGTAGGTGCCGAACAGCGCCGAGCCCGCGCCGCAGGAAAAGGCGGCCGCGGCCACCCAGGGAGCGGACGCGTGCAGCGCCATCGGGATGTCCGGCAGTGCGTAACAGAACGAGCCGATGGTCGCGACCACCATCGGCCGCGCGGGCTTGCGGCCGATACAGGCCAGTCCGGCCACGATCGCGCCCGCCCCCTGCATGGCCATGATCGCGCCCCAGACCGCGGCACCGCCCAGGTAGGCGTGCCCGAGGACCGGACCAAGCAGCATCCAGGGGGCCCAGGTGATGAGGTTGAAGAAGGCGAACTGCACGGTCACCACCGACAGCCACTTCCTGGACCTGAACTCCGCCCAGCCCTCGGTCATGTCTAGCCACAGACTCCGGCGCCCGGCCGTCGCCGTTCCGGCCGTCGCCGTTCCGGCCGTCGCCGTTCCGGCCGTGCCGCCAGGCATCGTCAGCAGGCTGAGCGCGAGCACGCTCGCCGCGTAGGACGCCGCGTCCACGGCTACCACTACGGCCGGCCCGGCCAAGGCGACCAGGATCCCGCCGAGCGCTGGGCCGCCGATCCGGGTCGCCGAGCGAGCCAACCCGTACAGGGCGTTGGCGTTGCCGAGTTGGTTCCGGGGCGCGATCTCCACGGTAAGCGCGTCCTGTGAAGGGGCGAAGAAGGCCTCACCCGTACCCACGAGCCAGGCCAGCAGGACGAACAACCAGAGCGGAGGCCGGCCCGCGAACAGCGCCACCGCGAGCGATGCCTGCGCGCCGCAACGGAGTACGTCGGCGGCGAGCATCACCCGGCGGCGGCCCAACCGGTCGGCGATGGCGCCGGCGATCGGCAACATCAGTACCTGGGATACGACGTTCGCCGCGAACACGAACCCCAGGCCGGTCGCGCTCCCCCCGTTGTCGAGCACGGCCCATGCGATCGCCACGGTCGACATCGACGAGCCCAGCAGGGAGGTGGCGTAGCCGGCGTAGAACCGCCGGAAGTCCCGCATCGCCAGCACCCCGGCCCGGCGCCGCAGCCATTCTCGCCCCATGGCACGGGATCGTGACACCGGCCCGGTGGCGGCGCAAGATAAGACACTCAATAAAGTTGCGTAAAGTCGGCTCAGGTTGATCAAGCGCGGCGATACTAAACGGCCGCAAAACCCGGCCCTGGCGGGACGGGATAAATAATTTCCGATGTAACTCAAGATAATTGAGCAAATTTGACTCAATTCCTGACGGTCAGATCGCGGTGGCGCCCCGGCATGGGCGCGGCATCCACGCGGCATGGGCGCGGAGCAACCAGCGGTCGGCCGGGCGATTCGGTGAATGACTGAGAAAGCGCCACCACGCTACGCATTGCCCAGATAACTGGGTTACGATATATCGCGATCGTAGCAACGGACGGAGGGACATTGTCATGGCGGCGACCGACGGGGGCGCTGGGGTGTCACAGGATCAGCAGGCAACGGACGATAAGCAAGCGGCGGCGGATGGGGCCGTGGCGGGCGGCCTAGCCCGGACGGGCTGGGGGAACGCGGTGGGTGTTCCGGAGGGTGCGGGCACGCGGGCTTCGGACCGGGAGCGGGACGCGGTGGTGCAGCGGGTGCAGGACGCGTTCGCCGAGGGCCGGCTGGACGACGCTGAGTTCGACGAGCGGAGCCGGGCGGCGCTCACCGCCCGGACGCACGCGGACCTGGACGCGCTGCTCGCTGACTTGCCCGCGGCGCCGGCGGCGCCGGGCCCCGCGCCCGCGCTCCCGGGTCCCGGGCGGTTCGCGGTCGCGCTGAAGAGTTCGGTCCGCCGGGCCGGGCGCTGGCGGGTGCCGGAGCGCTACACGACCGTCGTCTACAAGGGCGGCGGCTGGCTCGACCTGCGCGCGGCCGAGCTCAGCGGGCCGGTCACCACGTTCCTGGCGGTGGCCTACAAGTCCCGGGTGACGATCCTGGTGCCGCCGAACGTCCGGGTCGAGATGACCGGGCTCGGCGTCACCCAGGACGTCCATGACGAGGATCCCGGCTACCGGCTGCCCGCGGACGCCCCGGTGATCCACGTGCGCGGCATCGCCTACAAGGGCACCGTCGAGATCGCCGCCCGCCCGCCCGATCGTCCCGCCCTGCGCAGGTAGGCCGAAGGGCGGATGACGGAACGGCGCCGCGTCCTGGCATGGGATGATGGCGCCGTGACGTGGATAGCCCCAGAGGTTGAGCGACCCGAAGGACCGCTGACCGGTCCCGAACGCCCGATGCTGCAGGCGTTCCTGGACTGGCAGCGCGCGACGCTGCTCTACAAGTGCGCCGGCCTGACCGGCGAGCAACTGGCCCGCCGGGCCATTCCGCCGTCCGGGCTGTCCCTGCTCGGGCTGCTGCGGCACATGACCAAGGTGGAGCGGATCTGGTTCCGCATGCGGTTCGCCGGCGAGCAGGTCGACTTCCCGTTCGGCAGTGACTTCGAGGCCGAGTTCGAGCAGACCGACCCGGCCCGGGCCGCGGCCGACTACGCCCGGCTGACCGAGGAGATCAAGCACGCCGACGCGGCGGCGGCGAACGCATCGCTGGATGACACCTTCACCAGCAACGGCGAGGTGATGTCGCTGCGGATGATCTACCTGCACATGATCGAGGAGTACGCGCGGCACCTGGGCCACGCCGACCTGCTCCGCGAGCAGATCGACGGCGCCACTGGCGAGTAGCGGTCAGGGCCCGTCGGCCGCGGGCCTGCCGGTGTAGACCGCGCGGGGACGCAGCGGGCCTGGCCCGGAATAGGCCTCCAGGGCGTGCGCAATCCAGCCCGCCGTCCTGGCCACCGCGAATATCGCCTCGCCCGCGCCGCGGACCATGCCCGCCACCCGGACCAGGGTGGCGATGGCGAAGTCGATGTTCGGCTCGGGCAGGGACTTGTGCCTGACCTCCGCGAACACGGCGTCGGCTACCGCGAGCTGGCCAGACTTCGGCGCGGCCCGGCGCACCAGGTCGAGCAGGAGGATGGCGCGCGGGTCGCCGCCGCGGTACACGAAGTGCCCGAAACCGGGGACCTTCTCGCCCCGGCGCAGCAACTCGGCCACCACCCGCGGCACGTCCTCCGGACCGCTAGCCGCGGCCATCAGCGTCTCCGCACCGAGGGACGCCCCGCCGTGCAGGGCTCCGCTCACCGCGCCTAGGCCGGTCCCGACCACCGCGTACGGATCCGCCCGCACGGAGGCGGCGGCCCGGGCGGCCAGCGTCGAGGCGGCGAGTTCGTGGTCGGCCAGCAGGACGAGCGCCGCCGACAGCGCGCGCATCAGCCCGGGGGCGGGGCGGCCCTGCCCATTTCCGGGCCCATTTCCGGCACAGAGCCTCGACCACAGCCTCCCGGCGACCGCCTCGCCCTGATCCGCCGCCTCCCCGCCGGGCGGCCGGGGCGAACGGGGGGCGGGCAGCCCCGCCCCCCCGCCGGGGGGCCGGGGGGAACGGGGGGCGGGTAGCCCCCCGTGCCGGGGGGTCTCCGGGGGGTCGTCCCCCGGGAGAGGAAGGGCCAGGCAGTCCACCATGCCGGCGATAATGTTCCGCCCGGCGGCGATCACGGCCGGGCGGTCGAGCTGGAGCCGGAGGGGGTCGGTCGCCGCCATGGCCGGGACGATGACCTGGAGCCGCTCGAGGGGCAGCGTCCCGGCGGGCAGCGCGGCCTGCGCGGCCCGGGCCGCCGCCAGCGCCGCGGGCCGCGCCCGCCAGGGTGCCCGCTCGGACGGGAACTCGCCGGTCCAGAGCAGCTCGGCGACCTCCTCGAAGGTCCGGCTGACCGCGAGGCGGGTCGCGTCCAGGCCGCGGAACCTGAGGCTGTCGCCGGTGATCTCGGTGATGGCCGACTCGACCGTGATGTCCGCGACCCCGGGCGGCCGCCGCGGGCGGCCCCGGCGCGCCAGCTGCTCGACCTCCTCGGCGCCGAACAGGCTGGTCCGGCCGTCCGGGGCCCGGACCCGGCTCAGCACGCCACGGCTGACGTAGGCGTACAGGGTGGCGGGCTTGACACCGAGCCGCCGCGCAGCCTCCGCGACGGTCAGGTAGTCGGCCATGCTCCCCCCGAGGTGCGCCCGGATATTGAATTTAATCAATATTGATGAGAGTTCATCTTTTGTCAATTTTCACACCTGAACCAGTCGGCGGCGGCGCACGTGTCAGGTACGGCGGGGGAACCGGTCCGGGGCGGCACGGCGACAGCGGTCGCAGCCCCGGGGTGCTAAGCGGGTCGGAGGGAATGGCATGTTTGCTGTCGCCGCCATCGCCGGCGCGGGGTGGCTGTTCCTGTTCGTCGTCCTGCTGATCGTTCCGCCCTCGCCCGGGCCGCCCGAGGGGGGCGGCCCGGGCGAGGGCAGGACGGCGCGCACGGGCAGGACCCGGATGCCGCATCCGGGCGAGGTGCCGCCGGCCGTGGTCAGCCTGCTGGCCCGGCGGCTGGAGCGGCTCGGGTTCGGCGCGACCCTGGTCGACCTGGCCGCGCGGGGCTGGTTCGAGGTGCGTGCTCCCGCCGGGCCCGCCGGGCCGGGAGGACCGGCGGGGCCGGGAGGACCGGCTCTGTGCGTGGTCCCGGCCGAGACGCCGGGAGGGCCGCTGACGCCGTTCGAGCGGCGCGTGGTGGCGCACGTGGCGTTGCGGGCGGGCGCCCGCGGCGAGGTTCCCGCCCCGGCCCTGTCGGACGGGTTCGGCGGCGGGGAAACCGAGTTCATGTCGGCGTTCCGCGAGGAGGTCGACGCCGAGGCCCGGCGCCTCGGGCTGACCAGGTCCCGGCTCAGCGGGCGGCGGATAGGCCTGCTGCTCCTGCTGCTGTTCGTCCCGGCCGTCGCGCTGATTCCGGTTGCGGCGCACGGGCGCGGGCTGGCCTACGCGGGCGGGCTCTACTTCGCCGGGTTCTGGGTCGCCGTCGGCGTCGGGGTCAGTCGGCGCCGCAGCGCGTCCGGTCAGGCGGTGCTGGACCACTGGCGTTCGGCCATCGCCGCCCCACCGGGTCGTGAGGGGCGAGTGCGGGCCTACGCGGCCGCCCTCGGCGCCGCCCCCGCCGCGCTGGCGGTCTTCGCCCAGGGCCGCACCAACGTGGCGTGGTCCAGCTACCGCGGCAGCTGGCAGCTGCTCGAGATCGAGACGAACACCTGGTCGTGGCCGCAGGGCTGCGCCGTCTGGCTGGCCATCGTGTTCGGCCCGATCCTGTACTTCAGCGCGGCCATCTGGCTGGGCACGCACGGCATGGCGCTGCTGGCCGAGGAGATGGTCGGCCTGGTCGTGGCGGCTGGCCTCGCCGGCGGCCTGGTGGCGCTGGCGCGCCGGGCGGCGTCCCCGCGGTTCGCCGAGTTCGACGGCCAGGTGATCAGGCAGTGGATGGTCAAGGGCGGCGACGAGAGCCCGGACGAATACCACGTCGCGATCGACCACGGGGCGCGCGAGAAGGCGTGGGACTTCAGCATCGGCAGCGAGCCGTACCGACAGCTGTCGCCGGGCACGTTCGTGCATGTCCGGGTGAACCTGCGCAGCCGGGCCGACGTGACGGTGAAGCCGGTAGAGCCGCCGGCCGTCGCGCACCCGCTCGCCAGGGTCGCGGCCGACCAGGAGCGAGCCGTTACCAACGGCTTGCCGGACCCGGCGGACTTGGTGCTAGAGACCGAGGCGACCGCCATCCTCGGCGGCAAGGTCCGCGGCCACCACCTCGACGGCGCGCCGGGCCGGACGATGGTCTGGCAGCCACCCAGCACGGGACGGCCCATGCTGCGGGTTGAAGTGCGGCACGCGGCCGACGCCCGGCGGGTGCCGCCCACCGCCCGGCCCGCCGCCGGCGTCGCGGACGGCTACTTCGTAAGCCAGGGCGCCGCGGTGACGGTCTCCGCGCTGACCGCGCTCATCAGCATCCACGGCTCGGTACATGTCGCGGCCGAAGCATCGCTGGGCGGGTTGCTGCCCGTGGTGGAGGGGCGGCTCCGCGAACTAGCCAGAAGGATTGATTTTAATCAATATTGACGATAGATTGATCCATTCGTCAATCTGGGATCATGCCAACGATCCACTTTCTCGACGTGACCAACCGGGACGGCGTGCAGACCGCGCGGACGGGCCTGTCCAAGTTCGGCAAGGTCATGGTCAACTTCTATCTGGGACGGCTGGGCGTGGCCCAGTCCGAGATCGGGTTCCCTTTCCTGTTCCACGAGGCGCCGTACGTGCGCGCCTGCGTGGCGCTGTCCGAGGCGGGGGCATTCGGTGACCTGCGGCT